>OGLZ01000176.1_pt1 | contig 74285 bp, 80 predicted proteins | sample 1572991 | NCBI WGS metagenome assembly OGLZ01 (sample SAMEA2581893, study PRJEB24529) | metagenome | biome: Human gut stool | place: China | collected 2011 | reverse complement strand
AAGAGGGCCTGCGTTTCGCTATCCGTGAGGGTGGCCGTACCGTTGGTTCCGGCGTTGTTGGCAAGATCATTGAGTGATTTTGACCCTTCGCGCCATTCCTGTGGCTAAAGGTTAACTTTACGAAGAGCCTTCCCATTCCGGAGAGTGGGAAGGCTCTTTTTGTGTTCAGAAATCCTCTGTCTGAAAGGTCAGAGGATTTTTTGCGTCAACAGAACAACTTTATGGTTTACAAACTATAGTTGTTCTGCTATACTGGAAATCAGAAGGATAAGCCACTGTGGAACGGAGGACGATGTAATGGCATTTGATTACAAGAAAGAATACAAGGAATTCTATCTGCCATCCAGGAAACCGCATCTCATCACGGTCCCGCCCATGAACTTTGTGGCAGTGCAGGGGAAGGGTGACCCGAACGACCCGGCAGGGGAATACCAGGCCGCTATGGAAGTGCTGTACGGACTTGCTTATACCATCAAAATGAGCTATAAGGGCAGCCACCGGATGGAAGGTTTTTTTGAGTATGTGGTGCCTCCGCTGGAAGGATTGTGGCATCAGCAGGGTGTGGACGGCGTGGACTATGCCCACAAGGAGACTTTTGAATGGACCTCCATGATCCGCCTGCCGGAGTTTGTGACCCGGGAAGAGTTCGACTGGGCCGTGCAGGAAGCCACGGCCAAAAAGAAACGGGACTTTTCTGCGGCGGAATTCCGGACCTATGATGAGGGATTATGCGTACAGTGCATGCATATTGGCCCTTACGACACAGAGCCGGAGACTCTGCGGCAGATGGATGCGTTTGCGGCAGAGCAGGGATATGTGCCGGATTTTACGGCAGGGCGCCTGCATCATGAGATCTATTTGGGGGACCCGCGCCGCACAGCCCCAGAAAAACTTAAAACCGTGCTGCGGCATCCGGTACGAAAAAAATAAAAACAGGAAAATCCACAAAGGATGTCGCTTTTGTTTGTAAGATGTGCTATACTAACAATATCTGTAACACATCTATGAACGGAACAGGAGGAGAACATCATGCAGCAGGAAACTGTCATCGTGCTGGACTTTGGCGGCCAGTACAATCAGCTGATCGCGCGCCGTGTTCGCGAGAACAATGTCTACTGTGAAATCTATTCCTATAAAACCGACCTGTCGGTGATCAAGGCGAAGAATCCCAAGGGCATTATTTTTACTGGCGGTCCCAACAGCGTCTACCTGGAGGATTCCCCCACGATCGACCCGGAGATCTTCAGCTGGGGCGTGCCCGTGCTGGGCATCTGCTACGGCAGCCAGCTGATGATGCATCTGCTGGGCGGCCATGTCTGCCGTGCACCGGAGCGTGAGTACGGCAAGACTGAGGTGTTCGTGGACACCCAGAGCAAGCTGTTCGCCGATGTGCAGCCCTCCACCATCTGCTGGATGAGCCACAACGATTACATTGAGCAGGCTGCCCCCGGCTTCAAGATCACCGCCCACACCGCAAACTGCCCTGTGGCTGCTGTGGAAAATGCGGAAAAGGGCCTCTACGCCGTGCAGTTCCACCCGGAAGTGCTGCACACCGCTGAGGGCAAAAAGATGCTGCGGAACTTTGTGTACAACGTCTGCGGCTGCTCCGGTGACTGGAAGATGGACTCCTTTGTGGAGAACAACGTCCAGGCTCTCCGGGAGCGCATCGGCGATGGCAAGGTGCTGTGCGCCCTGTCCGGCGGCGTGGACTCCTCGGTGCTGGCAGCCATGCTGGCCAAGGCCATTGGCAAGCAGCTGACCTGCGTGTTTGTGGACCACGGCCTGCTGCGCAAGAACGAAAAAGAGGAAGTCTGCTCCGTATTCGGCCCGGGCAATGCCAACGGCTTTGACATCAACTTCATCTGCGTGGACGCCCGGGACCGCTACTTCAGCAAGCTGAAGGGCGTCACCGAGCCGGAGCGCAAGCGCAAGATCATCGGCGAGGAGTTCATCCGGGTCTTTGAGGAGCAGGCAAAGCAGATCGGCAAGGTAGACTTCCTAGCACAGGGCACCATCTACCCCGACGTGGTGGAAAGCGGCCTGGGCGGCGAGTCCACCGTCATCAAGAGCCACCACAACGTAGGCGGCCTCCCCGACACCGTGGACTTCAAGGAACTGGTGGAGCCCCTGCGGAACCTGTTCAAGGACGAGGTGCGTCAGGCCGGCCGTGAGCTGGGCCTGCCCGAATATCTGGTCAGCCGCCAGCCGTTCCCCGGCCCGGGTCTGGGCATCCGCATCATTGGCGAAGTGACCCCGGAGAAGGTGGCTATCGTGCAGGATGCCGATGCCATCTGGCGTGAGGAAATCGCTAAGGCCGGTCTGGATAAGGAGATCAGCCAGTATTACGCTGCCCTGACCAATATGCAGAGCGTGGGCGTCATGGGCGACGAGCGCACCTATGACTACGCCGTGGCCCTCCGTGCCGTCACCACCACCGACTTCATGACCGCCGAGAGCTACGATATGCCCTGGAGCGTTCTGGGCACCGTCACCAGCCGCATCGTCAATGAGGTCAAGCACGTCAACCGCGTGTTCTACGACTGCACCGGTAAGCCGCCGGCCACGATCGAGCTCGAATAATTGATGAATTGTTAAAAGTCCCAGGAAAGAAACGAAAAAACGTAGCTTTCCTGGGGCTTTGTTTTTTGGTGGAAAATGGCAGAATCCGATAATGAACCGGATTCTGATTTTGGTGTTCATCGGGGAGAATTGATCTCGTTTGGAATCGCACAGCAGGGCAATCGGCTTCTGTGTGTGGCGGTACTGTAACGATTCATAAAACAGCTGCCTGCCTGACCCCACAAACCGGCATCCTTTGCGTGGTCTTTGCATATACTGGAAATCAGAACAATGCAAAGACGCACAAAGAGGAGGATGCTGCCTATGCTGGAACAACTTCGACCGATGCAAAACGAACACACCCTGCTGTCACCGCGCATCCCGCGGGATACGGAACACGAGCGCTACCACCCGGAACTGGAAGAGGAGCTGAAGGAATGCCTGTTCTGCCTCAAGCGCAACGAAATGATGTTTGATCTGGAGGTGGACACCGACCTGATCGAGCAGCGCATTTATGAGCGGCAGGCACTGCTGTGCCGCTACCGGTACTTACTGGCCCGTGCACGGGAGCTGGGGCTGCACACCGTGCTGACGAAATATCAGCCGCAGATATGACGGGGCGATTTATCGGAACAAAAATCTTGACAGAAGGCGTCGGATGTGTTATCCTAGTCCAAGATAAATGCATGGTGGGGCAGTCCCCCGGCATGAGGAAATTTTGAGAGTTAGAGAGGTTTCTACTATGGAACGTATTAAGACGATTGCTACTCGTGACCTGACCAAGAGCGTGAAGACCGGCGGCTGCGGCGAGTGCCAGACTTCCTGCCAGTCCGCTTGCAAGACCTCCTGCGGCGTGGCTAACCAGCAGTGCGAGAACAGCAACAAGTAATTTCTGCAAACCCTATGCCGCCTTTGCCGGGCGGCATTTTTTTGTGTATCAAATTGGAATGGAGTAAAACATGGTACATCAGTATCAATTGAACGGTTATAACATCGTGCTGGACACCTGCAGCGGTTCGGTGCATGTGGTGGATGACGTGGCCTATGACGTCATTGCCATGTATCAGGATCACACTGCCGACGAGATCGTCTCGGCTATGATGGACAAATACGGCAGCCGCCCGGACGTCACCGAAGAGGATCTGCGCCAGTGCATCGACGACGTGACCAGCCTGAAGGAAGCCGGCAAGCTGTGGAGCCCGGATGTCTACGAAAACATGGCGTTCGACTTCAAGAACCGCAGCACCGTGGTCAAGGCGCTGTGCCTGCATGTGGCGCACACCTGCAACCTGAGCTGCTCCTACTGCTTTGCCTCCCAGGGCCGCTACCACGGCGACCGCGCCCTTATGAGCTTCGAGGTGGGCAAGCGCGCCATGGATTTCCTGATCGAGAACAGCGGCACCCGCCGCAATCTGGAAGTGGACTTCTTCGGCGGCGAACCTCTGATGAACTTTGACATGGTCAAAAAGCTGGTGGCCTACTGCCGTGAGCAGGAGAAGATCCACAACAAGAACTTCCGCTTTACCATGACCACCAACGGTGTGCTGATCGACGACGATGTCATCGACTTCTGCAATAAGGAGTGCCACAACGTGGTGCTGAGCCTGGATGGCCGCAAGGAAGTGAACGACCGCTTCCGCAAGGACTATGCCGGCCGCGGCAGTTACGACACCATCGTGCCCAAGTTCCAGGAGTTCGTGAAGAAGCGCGGCGACAAGAACTACTACATGCGCGGCACCTACACCCACTACAACACCGACTTTACCAACGACATCTTCCACATGGCGGACCTCGGCTTTACCGAGCTGAGCATGGAGCCGGTGGTGTCCAAGCCCGGTGACCCCAGCGCCCTGACCGCAGAAGATCTGCCCATCCTGAAGGAGCAGTACGAGATCCTGGCCAAGGAGATGATCAAGCGCGACCGCGAGGGCCGTGGCTTTACCTTCTACCACTACATGATCGACCTGACCGGCGGCCCCTGCATCTACAAGCGCATTTCGGGCTGCGGTTCCGGCACCGAGTACATGGCCGTGACCCCCTGGGGCGACCTGTACCCCTGCCACCAGTTCGTGGGCGACCCCAAGTACCTGATGGGCGACATCTGGAAGGGCGTCACCAACACGGCCGTGCGGGATGAGTTCAAGCACTGCAACGCCTATGCCCGCAAGGAGTGCAAGGACTGCTGGGCCAAGCTGTATTGCTCCGGCGGCTGCGCTGCCAACTCTTATCATGCCACCGGCAGCATTACCGGTGTGTACGAGTACGGCTGTGAGCTGTTCAAGAAGCGCATGGAGTGCGCCATCATGATCAAGGTGGCGGAAAACCAGGAACTGGCTGCTCAGGGCATCGAGGTGCCCATTGAGCTGGGTTCCACCTGCAACGCCTGCGCAGACGGCGAAGCCTGCGAATAAGCATGGACACACCCATCGTGGATTTTGTGCGCGGCTATGCACAGTCCGGCACCTCCCGCCTGCACATGCCCGGCCACAAGGGCCAGAGCCTGTTAGGCTTTGAGCCGCTGGACCTGACCGAGATCCGGGGCGCCGACGAGCTGTACGAGCCGGAAGGCATCATTGCCCAAAGCGAAGCAAACGCTACCCGGCTGTTCGGCACACAGCACACCTATTACAGCACCGAGGGCTCGTCCCAGTGCATCCGGGCCATGCTGTGTCTGGCACTGCAGGCAGCACCCCGCACTGGAAAACGTCCGGTACTGCTGGCGGCCCGCAACGCGCACAAAGCCCTGCTGTACGCTGCCGCGCTGCTGGACTTCGACATCCGGTGGCTCTGGCCTGCGGCAGAGAATGCCGGGGCGCTGTGCAGCTGCCCCATCTCCGCACAGATGCTGACAACAGCGCTGCAGGAGCTGACCGGGCAAGGGAGTACCCCCTTTGGGGTCTACGTCACCAGCCCGGATTATCTGGGCGGAATGCAGGACATCCGGGCCTTGTCGGCTGTGTGCGACACCTTTGGGATGCCGCTGCTGGTGGACAACGCCCACGGGGCCTACCTGCGCTTTCTGCCCGGAGAGTCGCTGCACCCCATCGCACTGGGGGCTGCCATGTGCTGCGATTCGGCCCACAAGACCCTGCCGGTGGTCACCGGCGGAGCATATCTGCATCTGGGGGAGAACGCCCCGGTGCAGGAGGAAGCTGCAGTGCGCGGTGCACTGGCCCTGTTCGGCTCCACCAGCCCGTCCTACCTGATCCTGCAGTCGCTGGATGCCTGCAACCGGGTATTGGCAGAAACCTACCCTGTGGGGCTGCAGCGGTGCTGTGCCCGGCTTGCCGCTCTGCGCGGGGAGCTGAACGCGGCGGCGCAGGCGGCGGGCTGCCCGGTGCCGCTGGCATTGGACGGCCCGGGCCGGGAACCGCTGAAGCTGACGCTGGACGCTGCGGCCCTTGGCATGACCGGCACCGCGCTGGCGGATGCCTTGCGCGGCGGGCAGCTCGAGTGTGAATATGCCGACCCGCGTTATGTGGTGCTGATGTTCACCCCCTGCAACCCACCGCAGGACTATGCGCGCCTGCGCACGGTGCTCCGGCAGTGTCTGCACGGCCTGCCCGCAGCGGGTGGGCTCCTGCAGCCGGAAGAGCTGGCTGGGGAATTCGTGGCACTGGCACAGCAGGCGCGGGCCCATTGTACCATCCGGCAGGCAGTGTTTGCCCCGCAGGAGCGCATCCCGGTGCAGCATGCGCTGGGCCGCATTTGTGCGATGCCCACGGTGTCCTGCCCGCCGGCCATCCCCATCGCGGTGAGCGGGGAAGAGATCACCCCGGCGGCACTGAAATTGATGCAGCGCTATGGCGTGACGGAAGTCTCAGTTCTGCGCAGATAAACAAAAAACAAACGGCACGATGCAGCGATGCACCGTGCCGTTTTTCTATGAAAAGAGCTTTATTTGTTCTCGTCGGATGCGGCTTCCATGGCGTTGAACCGCTCCAGGAAGCTGTGCTCCACGCCCTCGGATTTGTAGCCGGGCATGGTGTCCAGTGCTACCGCATGGATGCTGCGGAAGATGCTGTTCTCGATGTTGGGGTTGTCGCGCTTGAGGCGGCGCAGCAGGGTCTTGACCTCCTGCCGCTTGGAACCGCCGCCGCCGTTGTCGCACATGGTGCAGTTCTCAGTAAAGCGGCAGGCACACTGGATGAACTCCAGCTCATTGTAGCGCTTCCAGGCCAGAATATCCTCTTCATGGATGCAGTACATGGGCCGGATGAGGGTCATGCCGGGGAAGCTGGTGCTGTGCAGCTTGGGCGGCATGGCCTGCAGCTGAGAACCGTAGAACATGCTCATGACGGTGGTCTCGATCACATCGTTGAAGTGATGCCCCAGCGCGATCTTGTTGCAGCCCAGCTCCTTGGCCTTGCTGTACAGGTGGCCGCGGCGCATCCGGGCGCAGAGGTAGCAGGGGTTCTTGTCGGTGTTGTTGGCCACGGCAAAGATGTTGCTTTCAAAAATGGTCACCGGGATGTGCAACAGCGCGGCGTTGGATTCGATCTTCTGGCGATTGATCTCGTTGTAGCCGGGGTCCATGACCAGAAACACCAGCTCAAAGGGCACGTCGCTGTGGCGCTGCAGTTCCTGCATGAGCTTGGCCATCAACATGGAGTCCTTGCCGCCGGAAATGCACACGGCAATGCGGTCACCGGCCTGCACCAGCTCGTAGCGCTTGACCGCCACAATGAAGGGGGTCCACAGTTCTTTGCGATATTTTTTGATGATGCTGCGTTCGATCAGCTGATAGGGTTCCAGAGTCTTTTTCATGGGTTACCTCGTTTTACGGTTGGGTCAGAGTGCGGTAGCAGGCATCGAAAGCCTGTAAAAATCCGGTGATCTCCTCATCGGTGGTCCGGTGGCTCAGGCTGATGCGCCAGGAGGAAAGAGCGTTGCGGCGGTCGCGGCTCACGGCGAACACGGCCCGGGAGGGCAGGCCGTCGGACGAGCAGGCCGATTTGACCGAGACGCACACGCCATGCGCGTCCAGTTCCCGCTGGAACACGGTGCCCTTTACGTCCTTCACGCTCAGGTTCAAAATCTGCGGCACGGCGGCTTCTGGGCTGTTGATGCGCACTTTGGGGTAGTTTGCCAGTTCGGTGCGCAGGCGGGCGTTCAGGCTGCGCACCCGCTCCACCCGCTCCGGCAGCTCGGTCATGGCCTTGTCCAGTGCCAGTGCCAGCGAGCAGGCCAGCGCCACGGTGGGGGTGCCGCTGCGGTAGATGGTGGTGCTCTCGCCGCCGTGGATGAGCGGTTCCAGCGCGAGGCCCCGCCGCTTGACCAGCACACCGATGCCGTTCAGCCCGTAGAATTTGTGGGCGGTCAGGCTCAGGGTGTCGATGCCCTCAAAAGAGGGAAGCGGCAGTTTGCCCACGGCTTGGGTGGCGTCTACATGCAGGTGGCAGTGGGGATAGTCCTTTAAAAGTGCGGCGATCTCGGTCACCGGCTGCACCACGCCCAGTTCGCTGTCCACGGCGGTGACGGCCACCAGAATGGTGTCCGGCCGCAGCAGCTCCCGCAGGTGGGCAAGGTCCACCGTGCCGTCCTGTTTGATGTCCACAAGGTCGATCTCGTACCCCTGCTCCTGCAGCGCAGTCAGCGTGCCGCTGACCGAGGAGTGCTCCAGCGGGGTGGAAATGATGTGTTTGCCGTGGTGACGCTCCAGCCGGGCGATGCTCTTCAGCGCAAAATTGTTGGCCTCGCTGGCACCGGATGTATAAATGATCTCCGCCGGCTGCACATTAAGGCTGCGGGCAATGCTCTGCGTGGCCTCGTCGATGGCGGTTTTGGCGGCGGCACCGGCCTGATGGCGGGAGTTCGCGTTGCCGGGGCAGCTGCGCTCCACCGCACAGAAGCGTTCCAGCACGGCTTCGTCCACCGGCGTGTTGGCAGAATAGTCCAGATAGATCATAGATCCTCCTGATCTTGTTCGGTATACAGATTATAATAGTAGGTAATATTATAGTGCGCTTTGGACCGGAATGCAAGAAAATTGGCAAAAAAGGTTGCGGGGCAGGCAAAAGTCTGCTATACTATCCAGTAAAGCCTGCCCGGCGGCCCGGTTTGGGTGCGGGCGGACAGGCTTCTGGCCGGAACGGTTCCGGCGGTTTGGAAGACCCGGACGAAAGGAGAGAGCGGTATGCCGAATATGCATCGACTGCGCTGTTCTGTTTTCATTTTTCCGGGCGTCATTATTGTTCCCAATTCAGGAGGCACTGCCGTTCACCGCGGCAATGCCTCTTTTTTTGGGTCGATGCAGGAGGTATACAAAATCCATGAGTAAACAGATCGATTACTCCAAGGGCATTTACGACGCGCGCCAGCTGGGTGCGGGCCGGATGTTCATCCTGGGCGTGCAGCACATGTTCGCCATGTTCGGAGCCACCGTGCTGGTGCCGCTGCTCACCGGCCTGAGCGTTTCCACCACGCTGCTGTGCGCCGGCCTGGGCACGCTGCTGTTCCACCTGATCACCAAAAAGAAGGTCCCGGCTTTCCTGGGCTCCTCCTTTGCCTATCTGGGCGGCTTCTCCATCGTGGCCCCCATGCTGGCTGATGCAGACGGCAACCTGACCGTGGCCAACACCAAGATGCTGCCCTACGCCTGCGCCGCCGTCGCCTTCTCCGGCCTGGTGTACCTGGTGGCCAGCCTGCTCATCTCCACCTTTGGCATCCGCCGCATCATGAAGTTCTTCCCGCCGGTGGTCACCGGCCCCATCATCATCTCCATCGGTTTGATCCTGGCTCCCTCTGCCATCACCAACTGCCAAGCCAACTGGCTGCTGGCCTTTGTGGCGCTGGGCGTGGTCATTATCTGCAACATCTGGGGTAAGGGCATGGTCAAGATCCTGCCCATCCTGATCGGTGTGCTGGTGTCCTACGCGGTGGCTCTGGTCACCGGTGCCGTGGACTTCCAGAAGATCGCCGACGCGGCCTGGTTCGGCATCCCCCTGCACAAGGAGGCCATGGGCCTGTTCGCCATCGACGGCAGCCCGGAGTTCATCAGCGCTCTGTTCACCATCATCCCCATCGCACTGGCTACCATGATGGAGCATGTGGGCGATATCGCCGCCATCAGCGCCACCGTCGGCCACAACTATATCAATGACCCCGGCCTGAACCGCACCCTGATGGGCGACGGTTTGGCCACCACCATGGCCGGCCTGCTGGGCGGCCCGGCCAACACCACCTACGGCGAGAACACCGGCGTGCTGGCCCTGAGCAAGATCTATGACCCGCTGGTCATCCGCATTGCCGCTGTGCTGGCCATCATCCTGAGCTTCAGCCCCAAGTTTGAGGCCGTCATCAACACCATCCCCACCGGCATCATCGGCGGCATCAGCTTTGTGCTGTACGGCATGATCTCTGCCATCGGTGTGCGCAACGTGGTAGAAAACCATGTGGACTTTACCAACAGCCGCAACCTGATCGTGGCCGCTGTCATTCTGGTGTGCGCCCTGGGCTTCAACTCGGTGGGCGGCGTCAGCTTTGCCATCGCAGGCGTTAACATCAACCTGTCCGGTCTGGCCATCGCTGCCATTGCCGGCATTCTGCTCAACGCCATCCTGCCCGGCAACGACTACGAGTTTGACGCTGCCGACGGCTCCGAGGCCGCTTCCAGCAGCAACCTGCAGGTCTGATCTCCCTACAATAAAATAGATGCGTCCGAGGAAACCCGGCAAAGCGCATAGTTTTCTGGCAAGGTTTTTAGTGACCTTGCCAGTTTTTTGCAATTGAGAATAATTCTTAAAATTATGCTTGACTAACTAGGAACTATTCGCTATAATAGAGCCATGAGAAGGGCTGGTGAGTACCAACACCTGCACTTCGATTTCAAAATGAATCAATCAGAGAATGATGGAGGTCTGTTCTTATGAAGAAATATGTTTGCACCGTTTGTGGTTACATTGCTGAGGGCGAGATCCCTGCCCAGTGCCCCGTTTGCAAGGCTCCTGCCTCCGCTTTTGTTGAGAAGAAGGGCAACACCTATGTCACCGAGCACGTTGTAGGCATCGGCAAGGCAGAGGGCGTGCCCCAGGAGATCGTGGACGGTTTGCGCGCCAACTTTGAGGGTGAGTGCAGCGAGGTCGGCATGTACCTGGCCATGGCCCGTGTGGCAGAGCGTGAGGGTTACCCCGAGATCGCCGAGGCTTACAAGCGCTACGCTTATGAGGAAGCTGACCATGCATCCCGCTTTGCCGAGCTGCTGGGCGAGGTCGTGACCGACAGCACCAAGAAGAACCTGATGATGCGTGCCGAGGCCGAGTGCGGTGCCTGCTCCGGCAAGATGGACCTGGCCAAGAAGGCAAAGGCCCTGAACCTGGATGCCATCCACGATACCGTCCATGAGATGGCGAAGGATGAGGCTCGTCATGGCCGTGGCTTCGAGGGCCTGCTGAAGCGCTACTTCAACACCGAAGTCTGATTAGGTTTCCCCAGTCATCCATTCTGCCCGCTGCACAGTGCGTCCCGCCGTGCAGCGGGCTTTTTGCGCCTTGACACACCCCGGCCCAGCGGCTTATACTAAAACAAACTGCACGAAAAGAGGGGACGGGAATGGACATACCTTCCAAAAACAAACCGGCAGCGGGCCGCTATGCGCTGCTGGATGAGCTGCGCGGGCTGGACCTGCTCAGCATGATCGGCTATCATGCCTGTTGGGATCTGATCTTTTTGTTTGGCATGTCTGCCGCATGGTATACGGGCTGGCAGGGGCACCTGTGGCAGCAGAGCATCTGCTGGGTGTTCATTCTGCTGTCTGGCTTCTGCCTGCCGCTGGGGCATCGCCCGCTGCGGCGCGGGCTGATCGTTTCCGGGGCAGGGGCGCTGGTCACGGCGGTCACCCTGCTGTTCATGCCGGAGGACCGGGTCGTGTTCGGGGTGCTCACCCTGCTGGGGGCGGCCATGCTCATCACCGGCCTTCTGCAGCCGCTGCTGCAAAAGATCCCGGCATGGGCCGGGCTGGTGGTGTCGCTGCTGCTCTTCGCGGCAACCTACCACACGCAGGATGGTTTCTGGCAGCTGGGCCCATGGCAGATATTGCTGCCGGGTGCCTGGTATGCCAACCTCTTCACGGCGTTCTTCGGCTTTTTCCCGCGGGGCTTTTTCTCCACGGATTACTTTCCGCTGCTGCCCTGGCTGTTTTTGTTCTGGGCAGGGTACTTTCTGCATTTCTGCATGGGGCGGGCCCGCATGGAGCCGCTGCGCCGGTCGGTCTGTGCGCCGCTGGGCTGGCTGGGCCGACATTCGCTGGTGATCTATCTGCTGCATCAGCCGGTGATTTATGGGGGATTGCTGCTTCTGTTCCATGTTTTTGAGCAGTAAACCTTGACAAGCCTGCCAACCTATGGTATTCTATTGATGGTTAGAACAAACTAACCACGAGAAATGCGTCGGCATTGTCCGGCCGCATTTTTCTGAAGCTGAAAGTTAGCGTAAACTAACGAAAGATTGATTGAGAGAGGTCGATTCAAATGAGCAAAGTAGCAATCGTATTCTGGAGCCAGACCGGCAACACCGAGACCATGGCAAACTGCATCGCAGAGGGCGCAGGTGCCAACGCCACCATCATCCCCTGCAGCGAGATGAACGCCGCCAAGCTGGGCGAGTATGATGTGGTCGCCTTTGGCTGCCCTGCAATGGGTGCCGAGCAGCTGGAGGAAAGCGAGTTTGAGCCGATGTTCTCGGATCTGGAGGGCTCGCTGAACGGCAAGAAGGTGGCGATGTTCGGCTCCTACGGCTGGGGCGACGGCCAGTGGATGCGCGACTGGGTGGAGCGTGCCCAGGGCGACGGCGCACAGGTGTTCGGCGGCGAGGGCCTGATCTGCAACGAGGCTCCGGACGATGACGTGCAGGCCGCCTGCCGCAAGCTGGGCGCAGACCTGGCTGCATGGTAAGCAGCGCGTCTCTTGACAAACGGGGTTTGTTTGTGTAAACTAATGGAACCGGTTCCGGCAGTTCTACTGCGGACAGCCCTGTACAGAAGAACATAAATACATGCGGCAGGGGATAAGATGAGCGCGGTACAGCGCTCTCGGCCCCTGCCGCTTGGCTTTTTGAAGGACGGTGTGTATGGCAGTGGTGGTAGCAGTTGGTGTTACAGCCTGCTTTGCGGTGCTGCGTCATGCAGTGCGCCGTGCAGCGGTGCGCTCAGGCCGGAAGCGGGAGTAAAAACAGCAGGAGGAATGGATCTCATGCAGGAGACCCCGAAAAGCTTAGACAAAAAACGTGCCGACGAAAAATTGCTGGTGAGCGAGATGATCGCGCTTTACTGCCGCAAACAGCACAAAACACCCAAAGGGCAGCTGTGCCCGGCCTGTCAGGAACTGCAGGACTACGCACTGGCCCGTATTGACAAATGCCCGTTCATGGAGACCAAGACCTTCTGTTCGGCCTGCAAAGTGCACTGCTACAAGCCCGCCATGCGGGAGCAGATCCGCGCGGTGATGCGTTGGGCCGGTCCCCGGATGCTGCCGGTGCACCCGGTGCTGTCCGTGAAACATGTGGCGGTGACCCTCAAGGCAAAACGGGAAGCGCAAAAAACGGATGCATAATCGCCCGGCAGACGGGGCATCCTGTCTGCAGAGAGGTGATCAATATGGAAAACATCGGTGTTACCTGTGATGTCTGCGCATGCTGCCACAATGTGGCCGGCTGCAAATGTGACCTGCCGCAGATCAAAGTGACCGAGCAGTGCACCTGCAATACGCAGCAGGAAGGCACCCCGCACTACTGCCAGAACTACGAGGAAAAGTAATTCTGCACACAAAGAACAGCCCCCGCCGGGACGAGAATGCCCGGCGGGGGCTGTTTGTCTGTAGAAAGGTTACCGCAGCATCACGTTGCAGGTGGCAAGGCTGCGCACCAGGGTGCCGACGCTGTCCTTCATCTGGATGCCGGCAAAGCCCAGCGCAAAGGCGGCCTGCACATTCTCCAGCCGGTCGTCGATGAACACGCACTCCTCGGCCTTGAGAGAATACTTGTCCAGCAGGGCCTTGTAGATCTTCGGGTCCGGCTTGTTGATGTGTACCTCGCAGGAAGCCACACCACCGTCAAAGCCGTCCAGCACGCCCCGGTCCCGGAGCAGGTCCAGCACATCCTGCGGGATGTTGCTCAGGTAGTACACGCAGTAGCCGTGGCTCTTCAGGCGGCGCACCAGCTCTTCCATCCGGTGCCGGGGCCGCAGGATGTGCAGCCAGTCGTCCAGCACGCCCTGCACCTCAAAGGCACGGCCCGCAGCCCGGGCCTTTTCCAGCATCTGGTGGTTGCCGTCAAAGCGGGAGATGAGCCCGGCATCCAGCAGCTTCCATTCCTCGCTGCCAAAGGTCAGGTCGTAGACCTCTTCCTCGGTCTCGGCGTTGCACAGGCGGTCCACCAGATAGCCCCTGGGGTCAAAGTCGATCATCACGCCGCCCAGGTCAAACACGATACTTTTATACATACAAGCTGCCTCGCTTTATTCAGAGTTGTTGGGGAACAGCTCCAGTATACCACAACCCGGCGGTGCTTTTCCACCGCTTTTTGCATGGACGCGGCCCGGGCCGCATAGGCTGGTGGCAGAGAGGGGAGAGGTGCTGTGACCATCCGGGAACTTTGTGAAAAGGAAGTTGTGCAGCTGGAGCAGGGGGTCTGCCTGGGCCGGGCCGATGATCTGGCCTTTGATCCCGCCACCGCCCGTCTGCAGAGCCTGATCCTGCTGGGGCGGCCCCGTCTGTTCGGCCTGCTGGGCAGGGAAGAGAACCTGACCATTCCGTGGCAGGAGATTGAGACCATCGGCACTGACGCAGTGCTGGTGCATACCCAGCTGCCCTCGGCTGCGCCCTCGAAGCCCGGGCTGTGGCAGAGCCTGCGCGCAAGGCTGGGGCTCTGAGCAGGTTTTACAAAAAACGGGTAATTTTTTTGTAAAACAGGGGTGGACATTTTCGGAGGAATGACTATAATAATCGCAGAAGGCTTGTGCAAAAGCACGAACCGAGGAGATTCTGCTGGTAGATGTGGAAAGGATCGGACCCATGAATTCGTTGAAAACTCCCAAGCCGCTTCTGGCGGCCCGCATGGCGTTCCCGCTGGCGGCATCGCTGATCACGGTGCTGCTGGGCGAGTGGATCGCCCGCGGCGCGCTGACGGTGGACACCGTTACGAGCTTTATTTTCCCCCATGCTGAGGCCTATCTGCTGGCATGGCTGTTCCTGTTTCTGGTCTGGCTGCTGCTGGACTGGATCTTCCGGCTGCCGCCGTTGTCTACGCTGGGCATGGCGGTACTGGGCTGCGTACCCTGCGCGGTGAATTTCTATACCCTGCAGCTGCGCGGTGAACCCTTCCTGCCCTGGGACCTGGCACAGGTGTCGGAGGCCGCCGGTGTGGCGTCCGCTGCCGGCATCAAGATCCAGACCAGCATGATCGTCACGGTCGTGGTGGAACTGGCGCTGATGGCGGGCAGCTTTTTCCTGTACCGTGGGCGGCATAAACAGCGCTGGCTGCCCCGTGTGGCGGGCAGTGCGGCCACCGCAGCGGCCCTGTGCCTGCTGATTTTTGGCGTGTATTTGCAGCCGGCCGTCTGCCAGGCCATCGGCATCGTGGCAGACCCCTGGATGCAGGATCGCTATTACCGCTACTATGGTGTTGTCACCGGCTTTATGACCAACCTGTCCAATCTGGAGATCGACAAGCCGGACAACTACTCAGAAGAGACGGTGGATGCCATTCTGGACAATGCGGACGAGAGCCGGAAGTTCTCCACCAGCCCGCTGTACCCCACCAGCTACGCGGCCACCACCGCCAAGGACGAGCAGGTAAAAAAGCCTACCATTATTTATGTGATGAACGAGTCCTACTGGGATGTGTCGGAGCTGGAACAGTACGGCATCAAGTTCGACACGGATGTGTCGGCCAACTTGCACGCCCTGCAGCAGACCAGCGCCTATGGCCGGGCCTACAGCCCCAGCTTTGGCGGTGGCACCTGTGATGTGGAGTTCGAGGCTCTGACCGGCTATTCGGTGTCCTTCCTGCCCAGCGGCTCCAAGCCCTATCAGCAGCACGTCACCAAGCCCATGTTCGCCCTGCCCAGCTACCTCAAGACGCAGGGCTACCAGACCGCTGCGGTCCACTGCTTCTGGGCCAAGTACTGGAGCCGCGACACGGCTTACCCCAACCTGGGACTGGATGATTTTATCAGTCTGGAAGACATGCATGGTGTGACCAAGGTGCGCAAACACTATTGGACGAGCGGCCTGGTCACGGATGATTCCATGGCAGACCAGATCATCGGCCAGTATGAGAAGATGAAGGCATCCTCCGACGAGCCGGTGTTCCTGCACGCAGTTACCATGCAGAATCATACCAATTATAATAAGGACAACTACCCCGACGACCAGCGCGTGAAGGTGCTGGAACACCCGGCGGGCATGAAGGCCAGCACGGTGGGCGCGCTGGAGGACTTTGCCACCGGCATCCGGGACGCCGACGCCATGCTGGGCAAGCTGACGGCGTACTTCTCGCAGGTGGATGAGCCGGTCATTCTGGTGTTCTGGGGCGACCACTACAACCCCATCGACTCCAACTACGACGTGTACACCACCACCGGCTATGCCAGCGATTCCAGCGCGGACCCCCGCCTGCACCAGACCACGCTGCTCATGTGGTCCAACTACAGTGACGCACAGGTGGACCTGGGCACCATTGCCGCCTACGACATCTCGCCGGTGATGATGAACCTCTACGGCCTGCAGCAGCCGCTGTACTTCCAGTTCCTGAACCGGCAGCTCCGGGTGGCCAGCCGCGCCTGCACCCGCGGCGTGACCATGGACCTGGACGGCACCACCACGCTGGAACCCACCGAGTTCCAGCAGCGCTGGACCCAGGAGCACTGGATGCTGCAATATGACCTGATGTTCGGCAAGGGCTATGCCCTCACCCGCATGGGGCTGGAAAGCGTGGCAGAGCCCGCCAAAGGCAAATAAGCAAAAATCCGGAAACTTTTTTGGACAAAACAGAGAAAAACTCTTGCATCCGTGCACTTTTTGTGCTATGATAACAAGGCATTACACACGCATCACTATGCCCTTTTGTGCCCTTTTGGGTGGAGGGCAGTCCGGAGCCGTCCGATACGGTGCCGGATCACGGTGTGCGGAGGCAAAACAATATCTGGAGGTATTTTACTATGGCAGTCGTTTCTATGAAGCAGCTTCTCGAGGCAGGTGTGCACTTCGGTCACCAGACCCGCCGCTGGAACCCCAAGATGAAGAAGTACATCTTCACCGAGCGCAACGGCATCTACATCATCGATCTGCAGAAGACCGTGAAGAAGCTGGACGAGGCTTACAACTACGTGAAGGAAGTTGCAGCTGAGGGCGGCGACATCCTGTTCGTCGGCACCAAGAAGCAGGCTCAGGAGTCCATCCGTGACGAGGCTCTGCGCTGCGGCATGCACTACGTCAACGCTCGCTGGCTGGGCGGTATGCTGACCAACTTCCGCACCATCCGTAAGCGCATCGACCGCATGGATCAGCTGGCTAAGATGAAGGAGAACGGCACCTTCGAGCTGCTGCCCAAGAAGGAAGTGGCTAAGCTGGAGCTGGAGATGGAGAAGCTGGACAAGTACCTGGGCGGCGTCAAGAACATGAAGACCCTGCCGAAGGCTATGTTCATCGTCGATCCTCACAAGGAGCGCATCGCTGTTGCTGAGGCCCGCAAGCTGAACATCCCCATCGTGGCTATCGTTGATACCAACTGCAACCCCGACGAGATCGACTACGTGATCCCCGGCAACGACGACGCAATCCGCGCTGTCAAGCTGATCGCTGGCGCTATGGCTGACGCTGTGCTGGAAGGCAAGCAGGGCAACCAGGAGGCCGCTCCCGCTGAGGATGCAGCAAACGCCTGATTTCCCATCTCACAACCAAACAAATAACGTGTAAGGGAGAATAACAAAAATGGCTATTTCTGCAAAGGACGTTATGGAACTGCGCAAGCAGACCGACTGCGGCATGATGGAGTGCAAGAAGGCTCTGACCGAGGCTGACGGCAACTTTGAGAAGGCAATCGAGATCCTGCGCGAGCGTGGTCTGGCTACCGCTGCCAAGAAGGCTGGCCGTATTGCTGCTGAGGGCATGGTCTACGCTGATTACTGCCCCGAGTGCAAGGTCGGTGTTGTCATCGAGGTCAACGCTGAGACCGACTTCGTTGCCAAGAACGACAAGTTCGTCAAGTTCGTCAAGGACACCACCAAGGTCATCATGGAGCAGAACCCTGCTGACGTTGAGGCCCTGATGAACTGCAAGATGGGCGATGAGACTGTCGATCAGGCTCTGAAGGAGCTGATCCTGGTCATCAAGGAGAACATCAAGGTCCGCCGTTTCGTCCGTTACGAGGGCGTCTGCTCTGCATACGTCCACGGCGGCGGCACCCACGGCATCCTGGTCAACTTCGAGACCACCAATGGCATCGAGGCCAAGGACGAGTTCGTTGCTTACGGCAAGGACATCGCAATGCAGGTCGCAGCTGCCAACCCCGGCTATGTGGACGAGGCATCTGTCCCCGCCGAGGTCGTGGCCAAGGAGAAGGAAATCATGCTGGTCCAGATGGCTGGCGATCCCAAGACCGCCAACAAGCCTGAGGCTGTGAAGCAGAAGATGATCGAGGGCAAGATCAAGAAGTTCTTCAAGGAGAACTGCCTGGTCGATCAGGAGTTCGTCAAGGACGGCGACCTGACGGTTGCTCAGTACACCGCAAAGGTCGCAAAGGACCTGGGCGGCGACATCAAGATCGTCAAGTTTGCCCGCTTCCAGAAGGGCGAAGGCCTGGAGAAGCGTGCTGACGACTTCGCTGCTGAAGTTGCAAGCATGGTGAAGTAATTTTAGCTTCCGACGCTGAAAACGGGAGCCGCAGTACCTGTTATGGGTGCTGCGGCTCCTTTTTGTTTGTGTTTGTGCGGCAGGTGTGCTATCATGGAGAAAAGAACCCTCTCAGGCATTTTTGTGCTGGAGTTATGACGAAGGAGAAATCTCTCTATGAAAAAACAAAATCTTACCCTTGCGGGCGTTCCGGCCATCCTGTACGGTGAGCGCAGCCGCAAGGTGTATCTTTATGTCCACGGGAAAAACGGCTGCAAGGAAGAGGCTGAGCGCTTTGCCCAGACCGCCTATTCCGCAGGCTGGCAGGTGCTGGCCATCGACCTGCCCGAACACGGAGCGCGCAGGGACCGCCCGGAACAGCTGCTGCCGTGGGCGGTGGTGCCGGAAATTCAGGCAGTCTATGCCCGGATGAAGCTGGTCTGGCCGCATATCCGGCTCTATGGGGTCAGCATCGGGGCATGGCTGGCTATGCAGGCATTGCGGACAGAAAAGCCGGAAAAGGCCCTGTTCGTGTCCCCGGTGGTGGATATGGAAACCCTCATCCTGAGCATGATGCAGGGCGCCCATGTCACCGAAGAACAGCTGAAGGCAGCAGGGGAGATCCCCACGGAGATGGGAGAAACGCTTTCGTGGCCGTATCTGTGCTGGGTGCGGGAGCATCCCCTGCAGTGGCATATACCCACCCAGGTGCTGTACGGCGACAAGGATGCGCTGACCTCCCGTGCGGTGATGGAGCGGTTCCACCGGCAGAGCGGGGCACATCTGACCATCCTGCAGGGCGGGGAACACTGGTTCCACACCGAAGTACAGCTTGCCGTGCTGCAGAGCTGGGAGGAACACCAGTGTTGAACCTCAGATATCAGAAAGCCACGCTGGAAGATCTGGAATTGCTTGTGACGGTGCGCTGCCGGGTGCTGCGGGCGGCCAATCTGCTGCCGGATGATGCTCCGTTGCCGGAGGTGGAGTGTCAGACACGGGCCTATTACCGGAAGGCTTTTGCCGAGGACACCCACACGGCATATCTCGTCTGGGACGGAGATACACTGGTTGGCACGGGCGCTGTGAGCTATTTTCAGGTCATGCCGACCGTTCACAACTCCACCGGTCAAAAGGCATACATCATGAACATGTACACGGCACCGCAGTACCGGCGTCAGGGTGTTGCGGCGCATACCCTTGCATTGCTGGTGGAGGATGCGCACCGGCGCGGAGTAACGGCCATCTCGCTGGAAGCGACCGCGATGGGCAGGCCGTTGTATGAGCGGTTTGGCTTTGTGTCGATGGAACACGAAATGGAACTGCCGGAAGAATAACAAAAAACAGCCGCTGACGGCCTTTAAAACCGTCAGCGGCTGTTTGCCTATTCCGTTAAGCGATGCGCCGATCTGAGAGATCAGGCCTTGACTTCGCTGTTCTGTTCAGCCTTCTGGTAAGCCTTGAAGGAGTGGACCACGATGTTCAGGCCCAGCACGATCAGCAGGACAGCCAGGATCAGCTGCAGGCCGTTTGCGATGAACACAGCGCCCCAGGTGGTCTCGCCAGCGGGGATGGTCACAGAAGCGGCGGTGCTGATGGCCTTGACCATAGCGATCAGGCGCTGCACCAGAGCGGTGAAGGTGACGCACAGCATGATGATCAGCGGGGGGAAGATCATCTTGTTGTTGCGGCCGGTGACCTTCAGGAACACGCACAGGGTAGCCAGAACCAGAGCGCTCAGCAGCTGGTTGGCGGAACCGAACAGCGGCCAGATGTTGGCGTAGCCGATCTTGGTCAGGATGAAGCCGAACACCAGAGTGATGATGGTGGAGAAGTACACGTTGCACAGCAGCTTGCGCCAGCCCTCAGCGTGCTCCATGTCATCCACACTGAACAGCTCCTGGAAGCTCATACGGCCGATACGGGCCACAGCGTCCAGGCTGGTCAGGGCCAGGGCGGAAACGCACATGGTCATGAACACGGAAGCAAAGTGCTGGTCCAGGCCAAAGCCCACAAAGAAGCTGGCAACACCACGGCTGAAGATCTGGAAGGGGGTGCCGTCGGCGGGGGTGCCGTCGGCGGCAGCGGCTGCGCCTGCCACGCACAGGGCGATAACAGCCAGCAGGCTCTCCAGGATCATGGCACCGTAACCGACCTTCAGCATATCCTTTTCATTGGAAACAGTCTTGGAGGAAGTGCCGGAAGAAACCAGGCTGTGGAAGCCGGAAACGGCACCGCAGGCCACGGTAACGAACAGGATGGGGAACATGGTGCCCAGCTTTGCGTTGTTGAAGCCGGTGAACACCGGCAGGTTCATGACGGGGTGGTTGACAATCAGGCCCAGAACGGCACCTACGATCATAGCCACGAACATGAAGGTGGTCATGTGGTCACGGGGCTGCTTCAGCAGCCACATGGGCAGCACGGCAGCGAAGAAGATGTAAACGAAGGTGATGTAGCTCCATGCAGCCTTGCCCAGGATGACAGGAGCGTTTGCGCCAACCACGAAGGACAGCACGATGAACACGATGCTGATGACGTTTTCTTTCCAGCCGGTGAAGTGGAACTTGTTCTGCAGCAGGCCAAAGACCACTGCGAACACCATGAACATGATGGAGACCATGCCGGCAGCGCCGTTGGTCTGAGCAGCTTCCACCAGAGCACCGTCGGTGCCGTAGGCGTTGAAGGTGCCTGCGACCATGTCTGCGAAGGCAGCGATGACGATGCCGCAGAACAGCCAGCAGAACAGCAGGAACAGTTTGCGGCCGGTCTTGCCGATATACTTCTCGATCAGCATGCCCATGCTCTTGCCGTCATTCTTGACGGAAGCGTACAGAGCGCCGAAGTCGGTGACGGCACCGAAGAAGATGCCGCCCAGCAGGACCCACAGCAGAACGGGCAGCCAGCCGAAAGCGGCAGCCTGGATGGCACCGGTGACAGGGCCTGCACCGGCAATGGAGCTGAACTGGTGGGCGAACACCGTCCAACCGTCGGTGGGAACATAGTCCCGGCCATCCTCATGGACAACAGCCGGGGTCTTGGCGGTGGGGTCGATGCCCCACTTGTTTGCCAGCCAGCGGCCGTAGAGTGCGTAAGCACCGAACAGACACACGGCGGCGATCAATACGATGACCAGCGTATTCATTGTTTTTACCTCTTTCCTTTTTTCACGCGGCAAACCGGCCAGGTGCACAGCGCCGTCCGGCAGACGAAGCAGGGCCGCAGGGTGTAAAAAAGCCCTCGTCCATTCGGAAGATCTTCCTTGGGCGGAAGATCTTTCCCGAAGACGAAGGCTCACACATCCACTGCACATTGTGGATGATTCTGCTCCGCGGTACCACTTCGCTTGCTGTCGGTGGACAGCCACTCCCACGCATGGCGCATCTGCCATGCTGCCCGGTAACGGGGGCTGGACGGCGTTGCATTACTCAGGACGGTCAAGGTCCCGTTCACACACGCTGCTTGCAGGGGAGGGTCATTTGCTCCTGACTGCCGCCGTTGCATCAAAAAGGGCGGCTCGCTGAAAGAGGGTGCTGCAAATGATCATGTCCTGTTCGTCGCATTTGCCGAATGATTGCTCCTACTTTAGGGCAGAATTCATAATTTGTCAATATAGTTCCGGGAAGTTCGGAGGATGCGCCAATTCGGCAAAGAAGTTCTAAGAAAATTTTAGGTGATTTTTATTCACATGTGAAAAGAGCTAAATTGAACAGTGCATTTCCTGAAAAGAGTTCACGCAGAATGCTTGACTTTCACACTTTGAAGTGCTAAAGTAATAACACGATGAACCGACCCGATGTGATCAGAAGAAGGAGAACTGTTATGGCCGAGAAAAATCCCAGAAGAAATGAAACCATCGACGCGCTGTTCGACGCGATCCTCAGCCTGGAAACGCGGGAAGAATGCTACGATTTCTTCGAGGATCTGTGTACCGTCAAGGAGATCTCGGACATGGCGCAGCGTCTGGAGGCAGCAAAGCTGCTGCTGGACGGCAGCACCTACGAGCAGATCGTAAAAACGGTGGAGATCAGCACTGCCACCATCAGCCGCATCAACCGCTGCATCCAGTACGGCACCGGCGGCTACCGGCAGACCATTGAAAAGGTGCGCGAAAAGCAGCAGTAACGCCGCCACACGGCAGGGCATAGGATGGGGCGTGCAAACCCTTTTGACCGGAAAGGATGGTATTCTATGTCTGCTGAAACCTGTACCCGCTCCCAGTGCCCGGAGATGCCCAAGGTCACGCTGGACCAGGCTGTGATCGACCTGATGGAGAGCATCGCCCTGCAGGAAACGGCCCTCAGCCACATTCTGTGCGCCGAAAGCCAGAAGATGAAGGTGGCCATGGGCCTGGATGGGCTGGACCTGTGCAAGCTGCTGGAGGTCAACGACTCGGCAACCAACATGGTGCACGCCGTGGCCAACCTGGAGCTCGTGCTCAAGGATAAGCTGGAGTTCATCTCCAACAACCTCTACTATCCGCCTTCCGGCAGCGGCTGTTCCGCTGACCAGTAAGGCCCTCTGCCTGCCCGGGTGCCGGGCGGGCATTTTTGTTTACCGTCTCTTCACGGAAAGTTTGCATAAAAACCGGAAAATGCATTTGTTGGAATTGCTGAGGCGGTCAATCTGTGCTATACTATAGACTGTATCACCATGAAAGTGAGGAAACCGCAATTGCTGCATTACGATGCCATCCTGTTTGACGTGGACGGGACCCTGATCGATTCCGCTCCCGGCATTCTCCATACATTGGAAGAGGTCTTTCAGAAAATGGGCGTGGACGTCTCCGGCGTCAACCTGCGCCGCTATCTGGGCCCGCCGCTGCGCAAGAGCTTCGGCGAGCACTTCACCGAGCTGGACAAGATCGAGCAGGCCACCCGCCTCTACCGCGAAAGCTACGCGGTGAAGGGCAGCCACGAATGCGCCGCGTACCCCGGTGCAGCGGAAATGCTGCAGCGCCTGAAGGACGCCGGGCTGATCCTGTGCACCGCTACTTCCAAGCCCACCGAGGTGGTCACCCCGATCTTGGAAGAAAAGGGTCTTGCACCCTTCTTTGATTTCATCGGCGGCGCGTCCATGGACGAGAGCCGCGACACCAAGACCGACGTGGTGCGCTATGTGCTCAGCCAGCCCATGCTGCAGGGCAAGCGGGTGCTGATGGTCGGTGACCGCAACGACGATATGCGCGGCGCGGCAGACTGCGGTCTGGACGCTGCCGGTGCACTGTACGGCTATGGCAGCCGCGAGGAGCTTGCGCCCTTCCACCCGGTGCTGCTGGCTGAGAGCTGCGCCGACCTTGCCGACCAGCTGCTGGAGCAGCGTGCCTGAAACAACGCGCAATAAAGGGAATGGTGAAAAAACTATGAGACAGAATACACAACCGGAAAAACAGTCGCTGACGCCCATGCAGAAGCAGGCAGTGCTGGTGTGCATTGTGTGTGCACTGGCGGCGCTGCTGACCATTGGCATCACCCTTGTCCTGATCCATCGTGGCAAGGAACCGGCTGCCTCTTCGGAGCAGCCGGGCACCGAGAAGCCTGCGGATGATGCAAACATCGCCGACCATTACCAGATCAACGAACAGTCCAGTGCACTGCTCCCCGAGACGGCGGACGCGGGTGACGCCTACCAGAGTGAGACGCTGTTCATCGGCGATTCCAACACGGTGCGTCTGTATGCCAACGGCCTGATCAGCCTGCAGCAGTTCTGCGCCAAGGAGGGCATTGGCACAAGCGCTGCCCTGAACGAGGGCATCGTTACCTTTAAAAAGGACAGCAGCCGCTACACCATCGCGGAAGCTGTGGCCAAGATGAAGCCCCGCCGTGTGGTCATCATGCTGGGCACCAACGACACTGGCATGGCCGTGGAGGATTTCATCAGCAATTACAAGCAGCTGGTGCAGGCCATCCAGACCAGCTACCCCTACACCGACATCATCGTCAACACGGTGCCGCCGGTGCCTGCCGACCACTCCAACTATCCCAACATGGACCAGACCAGGATCGACGACTTCAATATGGCATTGCTGTCCATGTGTGAGGAAATGGGCCTGAAGTTCCTCAACACGGCCGAAGCCCTCAAGGATTCCACCGGCTACGGCAACGCCGACTATTACCAGAGCGGCGACATCCACCTCAAGACTTCCGGCCTGAAGGTGCTGCTGAACTACCTGCGCACCCATGTCTACGAGACCGAGGACCGCCGCCCGGACACCAACAACATTCCCCGCCGCGCCGAATATGTGCCCGACCCCAGTTCTGCTGTGGCTTCGTCCAGCAGTGAGGTGACCTCCTCTTCTTCCGAAGTGCAGGAGGACACCACCCAGTATCAGGCATCCTACCGCGTGGATAAGACCGGCGGCGGTACCCTGAGCGCCGGCAATGACAACGGCAAGACCACACTGACCTACAGCGTCGGTGCAAGCCAGTCGGTCAGCGTCACGGCGGTCCCGGCATCGGGCCATGTGTTCGTCAAGTGGAGCGACGGCGTGACCAACAAGACCCGCACGGATGCCAACTTCAAGCAGAATCTGGATGTGACCGCCGTGTTTGCTGCCGCCTCGGTGCAGATCAGCAGCAGCGGCAAGGCTGCAGTGGGCGGCAGCTGCACCTTCCACGCGAAGATCAGCGGCAAGTATCTGGAGGCAGATTCCATCCGCTGGTATGCCAACGGTGTGGAGGCTGCTTCTGCCGCAGGCCAGACCAGCGTGACGGTGCCCATTACGGCTGAGATGCAGGGCACTACCTTCAAGGTTTACGCAGTGGTGAGCTACAACGGCAGCACCGTCACCAGCAACACGCTGGAGATCACGGTGCCCGGTGCCCCGGCAGCTTCTTCGGGCTCTTCCAGCAGTTCTTCCGGCAGCTCCGGCTCTTCTTCGTCCGGCAGTACTGCTTCGTCTGGTTCTTCCAGCACTTCTTCCGGGGCTTCCTCCGGAAGTACATCCGGTTCTTCTTCCTCTTCTTCGTCGGAAAAGGAATCCGTCAGCAGCTCCAACGGGGCCGAGAGCACCAGCTCTTCCCACAGCAGCAGCTCGTCTCACAGCGGTTCCTCGTCGGAAGCCGGGAGCGGCAGCACCTCGCACAGCAGCAGTGCGGCCGCCAGTTCCTCCCACAGCAGTTCCGAGAGCAGCTCTCACAGCAGTGCTTCCTCTGAGAGCCCGGCTCCCAAGGAAGAAGCCGAAAATGACACGGCCGAAGAACCGGCAGCCCGCTCCTGAGCGCAGAACCCTTTGCCCCTGCGCCGCATAGGCTGAGGGGAAGGGAGGCGGTTCGATGTTCTGGGAAGAGCCGCGGGTGCCGGGCCTGCCCGGTGCAGAAGATGTGACCGACGGCAGCGTGGATTACTACGATACCGATTGGGAAAATGTAGAAAACGGTGCACTGGAGGAGGAAATGCAGAAATGCAATGCCACTCCCTGCACCGCCCAAACAACCTGTTCAGAAAACAAACCGGAACAAACCGACGTACAGGCGTATGAAATGATTTCGGAATGAACAGAAGCCAGCTCTGCCCACCGCAGGGCTGGCTTCTCCCTGTTGTAATGCCCGCCCTGCAAAGCGGGCCGGAAAAGGAAATGAGGGGATATTATGGCAAAATACTATTGCATCCTGTTTGATGCGGACAATACGCTGCTCAACTTTGACGCCGCCGAGAGCAAGGCGCTGGCCGAAACGCTGGTGAACTACGGCATCGAGCCGGACGCCGAAACAGTGCAGACCTACCGCACCATCAATGAGGACCTGTGGCGTCAGCTGGAAAAAGGCCAGATCCGCCGCGAAAAGCTGCTCAACGAGCGGTTCAGCCGCTTCCTCAAAGCCATTGACGCCGCCGGAGACGGCGCAGAGATGAACCGCTATTATCTGGAGCAGCTGTCCACCCACCCGGACCTGATGAACGCCGAGGTGCTGGACGTGCTGCGGGAGCTGTCGGAGGTGGCCACACTGGCCGTGGTGAGCAACGGCGTCCACAAGGTGCAGACCCGGCGGTTGGCCGAGAGCGGCGTGTCCAACTTCATGGAGGATGTGTTCATCTCCGAGAAGCTGGGCTGCGAGAAGCCCGGTGCACGCATCTTTGACGCCGCCCTGCGGGCACTGGGCGTGGAGAACCGCGAGCATGTGCTGATGGTGGGCGACAGCCTGACCAGCGACATCCAGGGCGGTGCAAACGCCGGGCTGGACACCTGCTGGTTCAACCCCAACCACACCGAGAACCCGGGCAAGGTGATCCCCACCTACGAGATCGCCAGCCTGGAAGAGCTTTATCCGCTGGTCATGGAGCAGGACGAGCTGGCCAATGTGGGGCAGAAGAACCGCCGCCACCAGTGCTGAGCCCCTGCGGGACCGCAGCAGAACAGAATGGATTGAAACAATGCTGATACATTTGGAAAAACTTGGAAAGAGCTTTGGCGAAAAAGTCGTGCTGCACGATGTGACGGCCAGTGTCGAGCGGGAGGACCGTATTGGCATCGTGGGCCAGAACGGCGCGGGCAAGACCACGCTCCTCAAGATCCTGACCGGAGAATATCAGGACTATGACGGGGAATTCAGCGTGACCCATGGCGTGACGCTGGGCTACCTGGAACAGAACGCCAAACTGGACCCCACGCTGGACATCTACGGCGAAATGCGCGCCACCTTTGCGCCGGTGCTGGACGCCATGGCCCAGATGCAGGTTTTGGAGCGCAAGATGGCAGCCCAGCCCGACAACACCGACCTGCTGGCCCAGCACGACGCACTGCAGAACATCGTGGATGCCGCCGACGGCTACAACATGGATGTCAACATCAAAAAAGTGCTGTCCGGCATGGGCTTTGCGCAGGATACCTGGGAAAAGAACATTGCCGTGCTTTCCGGCGGTGAGCTGACCCGGCTGCGTCTGGCAAAGCTGCTGCTGGAAAAACCGGATGTGCTGATCCTGGACGAGCCCACGAACCACCTGGACTTTGCCACCATGGAATGGCTGGAAAATTACCTCAAGGGCTATTCCGGTGCGGTGCTGGTGGTCAGCCACGACCGCTATTTCCTGGACAATGTGTGTACCAAGATCTGGGAGGTTTCCTTCCAGACCATGACCACCTACAAGGGCAACTTCTCGGCTTACCTGCCCCAGAAGGAGGCCGCCGATGCCCTGCGCCAGAAGCAGCACGACGCCGACGTGGCCCTGGCCGAAAAGCTGCAGGATTATGTGGACCGCAATCTTGTGCGTGCTTCCACCACCAAAATGGCCCAGAGCCGCCGCCGCCAGCTGGAAAAGCTGGAGATCACCGAGGCACCCAAGGACGAGACGAACCAGCTCAAATTCCGCTTTGAATACGATGTGGAACCCTGGAACGAGCTGGTGATGCTCAAGAACCTGACCATCCAGATCGGGGACCGCACCCTGCTGGAGCCCTTTACCTATACGGTGTGCCGCGGCCAGCGGCTGATCATCGCCGGCCCCAACGGCGCGGGCAAATCCACCCTGATGCAGGTGCTGGACGGCAAGCGCCGCCCCTCCGGCGGCATGGTGCGTCTGGGCACCGGTGCCCGGCCCAGCATCTTTGCCCAGCAGCAGAACCGCCTGGGCCAGGGCAGGGTCATCGACGTGATCTGGAACAAGTACCCCCGTATGACTGAGCTGGAGGTGCGCAGCCATCTGGCCAAGCTGGGCTTCCGGGGCGATACGGTGTTCAAGCCCTGCGAGGCACTGTCCGGCGGCGAGCTGGCCCGCCTGCGCTTTGCGGAGATCGTGCTGGAGCGGCCGAATCTGCTGTTCCTGGACGAGCCCACGAACCATCTGGACATCTACACCCGCGAGAACCTGACCGAGGCCCTCATGGCCTACACCGGCACGCTGCTGCTGGTGACCCACGACCGCCACCTGATGAACAGTCTGGCCTGCCCGATTTTGTATCTGGAAAACGGCAAGGCCACCCTCTACCCCAGCTACGACGCCCTGATGGGCCGTGGCACCCCGGCCCCGGCGGTCCAGAAGGACGCCGGCCCTGCCAAAGTAGGCTATGGCAAGGAGCAGCGCCGCCGCCGCGCCGAGCTGCGGGCAAAGATCAAGGCCTGCGAGGACGAGATGGAGGCCTGCGGTGCCCGGGAAGTGGAGCTGGACAACGAGATCAACTCCCCGGAGGTGTACAACGACCCCGACCTGCTGCGCCAGAAGAGCGACGAGCTCAGCGACCTGCGTTTCCATCAGGAAGAGCTGTTTGCCGCATGGGAGGCCGCCATGGAAGAGCAGGAATGCTACGAACAGTCCCAGGCCGAAGAGTAAAGGAGCACACGCATGCCAAAAAATCCACGCAGCTATGAAAAGACGCGGCACATCGCCCTGTCGGGCCTGTTGTTCGCGCTGGCCATGGCCCTTTCGTTCATTGAAGGCTCGCTGGTCATTCCGGGCCTTCTGCCCGGCATGAAGCTGGGCCTTGCCAACATCGTGGTAATGTACGCTCTGTTCTTCATGGGTGTCAAGCAGGCGCTGGTGCTGGACGTGCTCAAGGCACTGTTCGTTTTTCTGGTGTCCGGCTTCACGGCGGGGTTCCTCTCGCTGTGCGGCGGCCTGTTGTCGCTGCTGGTCATGGCCGTGCTGTACTATGTGGTGCCGGTGCGGCCCACCTGGTTCATCCTTTCGGTCTGCGGCGCACTGGCTCACAATGTGGGGCAGCTGCTGGGGGCCGGCGTTATCATCTCGTCGTCGCTGTCACTGTACTATGCGCCGGTCATGCTGGTGCTGGGCCTGGTAATGGGCGCACTGACGTCCATTACCCTCAAGGCACTGCTGCCGGCACTGGGGCGGCTGGGGTTCAGCACCCGCGAAAAGCGGGGCGAATAACCGACGCCACTGCGGCAGCGGTTGCATTTTGACCGGAAATCAGTATAATAAAGAAACAAACGATTTTGATTTTATGAGAAAACCCCAGACGGACAGGGCTGCCGGACAGAACCATCCATCGGCAGCCGGGAGGTGTTTGCATCATGTCTGAAAAAGTAACGATCAAGGCAGAGCGCCGGGAACTGCATTTGCCTGCCATCGCCCTGCGCGGGCTGGTCGTATTCCCGAATAATCTGGTCCACTTTGAGGTGGGCCGCGAAAAGAGCATTGCCGCCGTGGAATGGGCCATGGCCAACAACTCCAATGTGTTCCTTGTGGCGCAGAAGGAGATGGAGCTCAGTGACCCCACCCAGGAGGATCTGTTTGCTTACGGCGTCGTGGCCGAGGTCAAGCAGGTGCTGCGCGTCTCGGATGATCTGGTCAAGGTTCTGGTGGAAGGCAAATACCGCGCCAAGCTCACCGATCTGGACACCACCGGCGATTTCCTGCTGGCTTCCGTGCGCCCGGCCCCGGTGCGTGTCGGCAAGACCGAGGACGCCGTGGAGACCGAAGCCCTGCTGCGTGCTCTCAAGAGCAGCTTTGACGAGTATCTGGGCATGAACCCGCGTCTGGCCAAGGACGTGGTGTTTACCATCGTGTCCAGCACCGACCCGGAGTTCCTCAGCGAGTACATGCCCGCAAACCTGCTGTTCCGCTACGAGGACAAGCAGGCTGTGATGAACGAGAACACCCTCGCGGGCCGTCTGCAGCGTCTTGTGGAGATGCTGCGCCGCGAGTGCCAGGTGATGAAGATCGAGAAGGAGATCGCGGACAAGGTCAACGAGTCCATGGACAAGAACCAGCGCGACTACTACCTGCACGAGCAGCTGCACGTCATCAGCGATGAGCTGGGGGAAGGGGACGACACCCACGCCGAGGCCGACGAGTACCGCCGCAAGATCACGGCACTGCATCTGGCCGAGGACAGCGAGAAAAAGCTGCTCAAGGAAGTGGACCGCCTGTCCAAGATGCAGGGCTCCAATCAGGAAGCCACCGTTATCCGCACCTATCTGGACACCTGCCTGGACCTGCCGTGGAACAGCTATACCGAGGATGATCTGGACATCAACCGTGCCCAGCAGATCCTGGACCGCGACCACTACGGCCTGAAAAAGGTCAAGGACCGCATTCTGGAAACGCTGGCCGTGCGCAAGCTGGCTCCGGACGTCAAGGCGCAGATCATCTGCCTCGTCGGCCCTCCGGGCGTCGGCAAGACCAGCATTGCACGTTCCATCGCCGAAAGTCTGGGCCGCAAGTATGTGCGCATCAGTCTGGGCGGCGTGCGGGATGAAGCCGAGATCCGCGGCCACCGCCGCACCTACATCGGTGCCATGCCCGGCAAGATCATCAGTGCCATGATCACCGCCAAGAGCTCGAACCCTCTGATGCTGCTGGACGAGATCGACAAGCTGGCCGGTGACTTCCGGGGCGACCCGGCGGCAGCTCTGCTGGAGGCACTGGACCCCGAGCAGAACAGCACCTTCAACGACCACTTCCTGGACATCCCGTTCGACCTGAGCCATGTGCTCTTCATCACCACGGCCAACGATCTGGGCAGCATTCCCGGCCCCCTGCGCGACCGCATGGACGTCATCGAGCTGCCCAGCTACACCCGCGTGGAAAAATACAACATTGCCCGCAAGCATCTGCTGCCCAAGCAGCTCAAGGCCTGCGGTTTGACCGGCAAGGTCACCCTGAGCCAGAGCGCCCTGTACGGCATCATTGATGGCTACACCCGCGAAGCCGGCGTGCGCAATCTGGAGCGCACCATTACCAGTGTGCTGCGCAAGTGCGCCCGGAAGATCGCATCCGGCGAGGCGGAGACGGTGTCGGTCACCGGCTCCATGCTGGAAGATCTGCTGGGCCCCCGCTTCGTCAAGCCCGACTTTCTCAACCGCACCAATGCCGTGGGCATCGCCAACGGTCTGGCCTGGACCAGTGTGGGCGGCGAGACCCTGCCCATTGAGGTGCAGGTCATCGACAACGGCAGCGGCAAGATCACGGTGACCGGTTCGCTGGGCGATGTGATGAAGGAAAGCGCTCAGCTGGCTGTCACCTGGGTGCGGGTCCATGCGCTGGAATACGGCATCGACCCGGAGCGGCTCAAGAAGTGCGACCTGCACATCCACGCCCCGGAGGGTGCTGTGCCCAAGGACGGTCCCTCGGCCGGTGTCACCCTGACCACGGCGTTGGTGTCCTGCCTGTCCGGCCTGCCGGTGCGCGGGGATGTGGCCATGACCGGCGAGATCACCCTCCACGGCAACGTGCTGCCCATCGGCGGCCTCCGGGAAAAGAGCATGGCAGCCTACCGCGAGGGCATGAAGACGGTGCTGATCCCCAAGGACAACGAGCCGGATCTGTACGAGGTGGACGATGAGGTCAAGAAGAATTTGACCTTCCTGCCCATGCAGAACCTGACCCAGGTGCTGAACGCCGCGCTGCTCAAGCCGACGAGCGCCAAAAAGGCCAAGGCTCCGGCCAGCCGCAGCCGCAAAAAGGCCCCGGCAGGGGAGAGCCTGGTGCCTCCTGCTGCCGAAAAGCCCCAGACCGGGGCTGTCTGCTGACAAAACAGAAAGGAATCCCCCATGATCTTCAACAAAGCTGATTTTATTGCCAGCTATGGCATTTCCAGCCAGCTGCCCGAGAGTGACCGCCCGGAGTTGAGTTTTTCGGGGCGGTCCAACGTGGGCAAATCCAGCCTGATCAACAAGCTGTGCAGCCGCAAAAACCTGGCCCGTGTGTCCAGCACCCCGGGCAAGACGGCGACCATCAATTTCTATGCGGTGGACGACTGCTATTTTGTGGACCTGCCGGGCTACGGCTACGCCAAGGTCTGCAACGCCGACCGAGAACGCTGGGATGACCTGATCAACAGCTACTTTGAGGCCCCCCGGCACCACACCCTGCTGGTGCAGCTGCTGGACTGCCGCCACGCCCCCAGTGCCGACGACCTGCAGATGCTGCGGTATCTGCACTACCACCGCATCCCCTATGTGGTGGCCCTGACCAAGGCGGACAAGCTCAAGAAGAGCCAGCTGGCCTCCACGCTGGAACAGTTCGAGGATATCTGCCGCCCCTATGGCTGCCAGAAGGTGGTGCTGACCAGCGGCGAGAACGGCTACGGCATCCCGGAGCTGCAGGCGGTGCTGAACGCCGCTGTGGCTGCCGAGGACCAGGAAGCGGAGTAACACCATGGCGTACAACGAATTTGCCTATTTTTACGATGAGTTCAACGGCGAGGCCGACTACGACGCCCTTTACAGCCACATCCACAGCCAGCTGGAGGCCCACGGCATCCGGGATGGCATCCTGGCGGACCTGGGCTGCGGTACCGGGGAACTGACCCTGATGCTGACCCAGGCAGGCTACGATATGATCGGCATCGACCAGTCGGAGGAGATGCTCTGCGTGGTACGGGACAAAGCCGAACAGCTGGGCCTTTCCGGCCGGCTGCTGCTGCTGCGGCAGGACCTGCTCAAGCTGGACCTCTACGGCACCATCCGGGCGGCGGTGTCTACCTTTGACACCTTCAACCACATCCCGGATCTGGACACGGCCATTGCGAATGCCGGGTTCTTTATGGAAAAGGGCGGCGTGTTCCTGTTTGACATGAATACCCCCTACAAGCACCAGAACGTGCTGGGCGAAAACGAATTCACCTTTGAGGAAGAGGACGCTTCCTGTGTGTGGCGCAACCACTACAACGCTGCCGACCGGAAGGTGGAGATCACCGTGGACATCGACTACCACGAGACGGGTGAGCACTTCCACGAGGAATTCTGCGAGTACACCTACGACCTTGACACCATCCGCGCTGCGCTGGAAAAGCACGGCTTTGCGCTGGAAAGCGTCTGCGACGGCGAGACCTTCGGCCCCCTGACCGGGGACAGCCAGCGCTATTTCTTCTGCGCAGTCAAGCAGTATACACAATTGGAGGGATAACGTTATGGCAAACCTGATCCGCGGCCTGTCGGAAAACGGCGGCGTCGTGTTCTGCGGTGTGGATTCCACCGAACTTGTGCGCCGCGCCGAGCAGCTGCACACCACCAGTGCCACCTGCAGCGCGGCATTGGGCCGCCTGCTCACGGGTGCATCGCTCATGGGCTCCATGCTCAAGGATGACGGCGATAAGGTCACTCTGCGGGTGCAGGGCGGCGGCCCGGCCGGTGTGCTCATTGCCTGCACCGACGGCACGGGCAACGTCAAAGGCTGCATCGACAACCCACTGGTGGAGCTGCCCCCGAAGGCCGACGGCCATCTGGACGTGGGCGGTGCAGTGGGCCGTAGCGGTGTGCTCACGGTCATCCGGGACAACCGGCTGCAGAAGGAGCCCACCGTGGGCCAGGTGCCGCTGGTGTCCGGCGAGATCGCCGAGGACCTGACCCGTTACTATGCTACCAGTGAGCAGATCCCCACCGTGTGCGCGCTGGGCGTGCTGGTGGACAAGGACTTGTCCATCCTGTGTGCAGGCGGTTACCTGCTGCAGCTGCTGCCCGGCGCAACGGATGCCGAGATCGACCAGCTGGAAAAGAATATCGCGGCCATGCCCTCGGTCACCGAGATGCTGCGCGCCGGCAAGACCCCCAAGGACATGATGGAGCTGGCCATGGCCGGTTTTGCCCCGCAGGTGCTGGATGAGCGCACGGTGGGCTACCAGTGCGACTGCAGCGAGGAACGCACCAAGGGCATGCTGCTGAGCCTGGGCCGCCGGGAACTGGTGAAGATGCGGGACGAGGACCCGCACTGCGAAGTGGTGTGCCACTTCTGCCACAGCCGGTATCAGTACGACCTGAACGACCTGATCGCCGAATACGACGCACAGGCCGCTCAGCGCGCCGCAGAGGAAGCGGCACAGAACACCAACGCCTGATTCTGATCAAAAACATACAACGGCCCCGGCGGGCGAGCGGAACAGCTCAGCTGCCGGGGTCGTTTTGCGTGCAGATGTCGGCTTCCAGCGTGTAGACGGCGGTGTATTCCAGCGTGGTGTCCGTACAGGAGGTGTCCTCCTTCCGGGCAATCAACACGGCATCCGGGAATGCCGTGTACAGCGCCTGCAGGCTGTGCAGCCGCGCAAGTGCCAGCGCCTGGGCTTCGGTGCGGCGCAGAAGCTGCGGCTGCTGCTCGTAGAAGGTGGTTTCCTCCACGGAGCAGGGAAGCGGCAGTCCCAGCAGCTCCGGTTGGAGGTGCCGGGTGCGCTCCAGTGCCTGTTCCGGCGGCTGAACACTGGGCAGGGTCCAGTTCTGCCCGGCAGCGCTCAGCCGGTACCGCACGGTACAGCGCCCGGTCGGCTGTAAAACGGTCTCTTCCAGTGGAACGGACTGAGCATCACTCCACTCCAGTTGTGCCCGCACGGTGCCCGCTGCCGGGGCAAAGATCAGGGTGCCGTCCCGCTCCTGCCGCGCCGTGCCGATCAGCCCCTGTCCAGCCTCCACGGCCTGCCCGGGCACCACCAGCATCGTGCCGCTGGTCAGGTTGGTCTTGATGACCACACCGGCGCACCGGGCGCGCAGGCCGTGCAGGGTCCCGGCCGCAATGGCGGGCTTGGGCACTGCAGCGGCGGCGCGGACTTCCAGCCGCCCTTTGGCAAAATTGAGACTGGCCCAGGAAAACTCGCCGCTTTCCAGCAGGGCATACTCCCCGGCGTTGCGTTTGGCTTCGGTGGCGGCAGCCCCCGGGGCAAGGTCTGCCTGCCGCAGTACGGCAAAGGCCCGGGCAGCCTGTCCGCGGGTGAGGGTGCTGGTGTCCACGGCCCAGACGAACTGCTGGCTCCACAGCAGCAGCGGAATAAACAGCGCCAGCCCGGCCCACAGCCCGGTGCGGCGCAGCAGCGGACGCAGCCGAAAAAACAGCCCCAGACGCTTTTTCACCCGCAGACGCACATGCCCCTGCCGGGCCAGAGCGGCCAACGGGCGGTAATGCCAGGCGGCGCAGCGCGCCCGGAATCCGCCGGGCAGCGGTACAATGCGGGTCAGGTGCAGCCCTGCCTGTGCGGCATGGCCCAGCAGGGCGTCGGTGCTGCCGCTTTGCGCGGTGAATTCTACCGCGGCCCAGAGACGAACGGGTTCCATGACGGCCTCCTGTCCGGCAGATGCCCGGTAGGGCGCTGCCCTGTGGCGGTGTGCTCCGTGGTGTAGTCTGTGCGGACGAAGCAGCCCCGCAGCGTGATGCGCCGGGCGGTGAGCGTTTCAATCTGAAGCTGCTCTCCGTAAATGGTCAGCTGCCCGCGCGGCAGTTGGAGCCGCAGACGGGTCTCGTCGTAGGCGAGGATGGCTTCATAATGCTCGATCTCCATCCGGTCGCCGCTCTGGTACAGGCAGGGGCGGCGGTACAACCCCTGCGGCGGCTGCCGGAACAAAAGGGCCAGCCAGCGCCGCAGCGAAAAAGGCGCGCGGTGCGCAGGACTCATTCGGCTCCCTCCCGTTCCGCTATGATATTTTGGCCCAAAGTGCCATAAATGCGGGCCGCTGTTCCATATATATGGAGCGGGAGGGGAAAGTTATGTATCAGACGTTCCGGTTTCAGCGGGTCGTGCTGTTGGGGACGGCAATTGGCACGGCAGGACTGGTGTTTGCAGCGCCGCAGTGCTGCGCCCGTGCGCTGCAGCAGGGGCTTGCCCTGTGCGGCGGGCCGCTGCTGGTGTCACTGTTCCCATTTCTCATTGTTTCCGCTCTGCTCATGCGCTGTGGGGCAGGGCAGGTACTGGGGTTTGTGTTCCGTCCGGTGGCACGGCTCATCGGGGTGCACAGCCCGGCGGCCGGTGGGGTGCTGCTCATCGGGTTCCTGGGTGGGTTTGCCCCGGCAGCGGCTGCGGTGGCCGAAGCCGTGCGCAGCCGGGAGCTGACCCCGCAGGAGGCGTCGGCCCTTCTCCCGGCCTGCATCTGCTCCGGGCCGTCCTTCGTGATCCTCACGGCAGGGGAGCAGCTGCTGGGCAGCCGGGTGCTGGGCATCCGCCTGTTTGCAGCGCAGGTGCTGGCCGGGTATCTCACCGCCGCTCTGCTGAACCGTCTGCACCCGGCACCCGCTGCCCCGGTACGCTCTGCGCAGTCCACTCAGACTGCGCCGCCCCGGTTGGACGAAGTAATCGCACAGGCGGCTGTGCAGTACCTGAAATTGTGCGGATTCGTGTTGTATTTCCGGATGCTGGCAGCCGGGTGCGGGCAGTTTCTGCCTGCCGCGTGGGCACCCTTCCCGGCCATGCTGCTGGAGGTGTGCTCCGGCTGCGATTATGCGGCCCGCACCGGCCTGTGGGCCAGCAGTCTGTGCTGCGCCGCCCTCAGCGTACAGGGGGCATCGGTGCTGCTGCAGGTGCGCACCCTCTGCCCCGGAGAAGTGTCCTTCCGTCCGCTGCTGGCAGGCCGGCTGCTGCACCTGCCGCTGTCGCTGGCATTGTTCTTTCTGACATGGCCGGAGCAGGCCGTGGAGACCTTTGGCAACCTGTGCGAACGGGTGATCCCCATGCAGCGGGTGCCGCCGGACTGTGCGCTGCTGGCCTTTGCCGTGTGCTGCATGGCGGCCTGTGAGCTGAACAAAGGTCTGCTTCAGCGGGAAAAATGGAGAAATAAGCGCACTTTTCCGCGCAGAAGTGCCTTATGAAAACGATGCAAAAAGACCCGGAAAAGCTAGGCCACAAGCCGCTTTTCCGGGTCTTTCATGTTGGAGCTACTGACCTGATTCGAACAGGCGACCTGCTCATTACGAGGGTGCAGTTAATATACATGTTTTTAACGTAAACACGTTATCTCACTAACCGCTTGCGCCACTTTTGAGCCACCTGCCCTCAAAAATCAGGAATTCAGCATGTCTTTTTCAGGTAGGAATCCAGCCGGTTGATTTTCTTTTTCTTGAACTTTTTATCCAGCGACGTATAGATGCCGAGGGTGACACTGATGTCCTTGTGGCCCATCTGATCGCGGGCGGTCATGACGTCCACACCGGCAAAGTACATCAGGGTGCAGAAGGTGTGGCGCAGCTGGTGCGGGGTGAAGGTGTCGATGACCATCGGCACACCGGCGGGGTCGTGCTTGTTTACGGCCCCCTGATGCCCGTACTTGATGTTCAGGTCACACATATAGCTTTGCCACAGCCGCTTCCAGCCCTGCTCGGTCATGCGCTTGCCTTTGTCGTTGTGCAGCACATACAGGCAGCCGTCCTGCTGCGTCCGGAGATAGTCCACCAGCACCTTCGGGATGTTGACCACACGGACACCGGCGGCGGTCTTGGGGGCCTTGCTGCGCTTAGCACGGAAGTCATAGCCGTTGTTTACCGTGATCGTTGCGTCCTGCAGGTCTACGTCTGCCCAGGTCAGGGCTGTGGCCTCACTGCGGCGCAGGCCAGAGTAAAGCATCAGCATGGCGGCGCGCTGGGCCTTGTGGGGTGTCTCACGGATCCAGCGCTGCTGTTCCTCGGTGATGGGCTCGCGGACTTCCGGCGGTGTGCCTGCCGGGCAGGTGGTCTTAGGGATGGGGTTGTACTGTACCACCTCCGGGATCGCAAGGTCGTAGACGGCCTTTGCACTGCTGCGCAGGTTGGACAGCGTATAGTGGGACAGCGGGGGCTGGCCATCGTGCCAGTCGGCCAGGGCATTGAGCACCTGTTGGAAGTCAGCACTGCGCAGGGATGCAGCAGGCCGGTTCAGCAATGGGCCCCAGTGATTTTTGTTGTCCTCGTAGCGGTCAAGGCTCTTCTGGCCGATGCCCTTTGCCCGCTTGGCCGCAATAAGGTTGTCATACAGGGTGGCAAGGGTGGCGTCCATCTGGGACGGATCTGCGCCCTTGCCGAGGGAGATACGGTAGGCTTCCGCAGCGGCACGGGCCTCGCGGGCCGTCGTGCCGTAGAAGTTCTTATATTTTGGCTTCCCGTCGGCATCCTTGCCGATGTTGACCCGGTAGCGGTAGCGGCCGTCTGTTCCTTTTTTGTTGGCTGCCATTCTGTGCACTTCCCTTCTGCCCTCGGTGTTGGCAGCACCGGGGCGTTTTTGTTTATTCAACCGCCGAGGATTCCTCGGCGGTTCGTCTGCTTGAGTTTTTTGATCCGGACGGCGGTATTTGTCCGGTTTTTTATGCTTTGCACACTTCCAGGTATACAGGTTGCGCGTCTGCCTAAAGCATGCTACAATACAGAGGCAGGCGCGACGAGTGGAATTCGTATTTTACTCCTTGTTACAGCCCGGCGGTGCATCGTACCACTGCCGGGCACTCTTTTTTTGACGGGTTGCGCGAAACGCCAAAACAGCTTATACTACAAACGGAGCGGCGGGTGCAGCCCCGTGCTCTGCATGATACCTCCTACTTTTCTTTTGGGCAGATTTGACGGTTGGCAGAGGCCCCCTCGGCTGGGAACAGCTGAGGGGGCTTTTGCTTTTTTACAGCAACCCCTTGAAATCAGGCCGGAACTGTGCTTTATTAGTAGCATACAACAAGGAGGTGGTTCTATGCTTTTGATCGACAAGAAGCTTTTCAAGCAGGGCGCTTCCATGATCGAACCGTTTGATGAAGAACAGGTGACAAACATTGGTTACGACCTGAGAACCGACTGCTTTTTTCTGGACACCAATACGTCCAAGAAAGAAGTGGATCTGGCACCGGGCGATACCGTGTTTGTAAGAACGACAGAGACGCTTGATCTGCCGAATGACATGGCAGCAGCCGTGCAGCTGCGCAACAGCCGCATCCGGCAGGGGCTGAGCCTGACCGCGCCGATCTATCAGCCGGGACACAAATCAAAGGTGTTTTTCCGGGTAACGAATGCCACGAAACAGGTGATCCATCTGGACAGTGAGAAGGGCATCGGTTATCTGGTGTTCATCCAGTTGGAAGAGCCGGTGGAGAAACCGTACAACGGCGCATTCCAGAATGAGGATGCCTTTGTGGGCATGAGCACATACCGCGGCACGCTGGCGGATGATGTGACGGATCTGGAAAAGAAAGTGGACACGGTGAAGAATATTGAGAAGAACGTGTATGGAAATGTGCTTTCCATCATGGGCATCTTTATTGGTATCTTCAGCCTGATCAACGTCAACCTCTCGCTGACCGTAGCAAATGCAGCGATGGCAACATTGCTGACCTTCAACTTTGCAACGGTGGGTGCCATTGCATTTCTGATCGGCCTGATCAACGCGATCCTGCCGGAAGGAAAGAACCACAAAATGATCTGGTGGGCGTCCGGCATTGCCTTTGCATTGTCGGTTGCAGTACAGTTCGTTTTGAAATAAGAGCTTCAGATAAAGCCCACCGGAAACGCCCGGCGGGCTTTTGTTTTGGCTAAGCGCCGTGCTGCTTGCAGGAGAAATCTGAAAATGATAAAATGAGATCAGGCAAGAGCACGAATTGCATTTACAATAGAAACGGAGCTCCAGCCGACCTGTGTGGTCGCCTTTGCCTGAAGCTCGACGGGCATATAAACTCCGCCGCGGGGCATGATAGCGATGATGGGCTTGCCCATGCGCAGGGCTTCGTCTGCTTCGTACTGCATCCATTTGTGATACAAGTTGTACATACCGCCGATCACGAGAACGACCTGCGCGTTTTTGATCTTTGCGGTGATAGCACGGCCGATCTCGGCATCGGTGGCGCAGGCAGAGGAAAGCTGCAGGGGCTTTTCCTGCGGGGCAGAGTAATTGTAGTAAGAAAAGTAAGGCGCATTGTCCAGCATGGAGACGATGCGGCTGTATTCATCGCCGTATTTCCATGCGTGGCTGATGAAAATGCGATAAGGGTATAAAGCAGGCATTGAAACGTCCTTTCTGATGGGGAGAAGCTTATGAAATTCAGAAAAAAGCCGGTGGTCGTAGATGCATACCAAACCGACCGGGAAATGAACATTGAAACACTGGAAGGTGTGATGCATGCGGAACCGGGAGACTGGATCATCACGGGCGTAAACGGAGAACGTTATCCGTGCAAGCCGGATATCTTTGAAAAAACCTATGAGCCGGTGCCGGACTGAGATTTTTCCTTTGGGGAAAGCACTGCGGAATTTGAGGACTTCCACTTGTTGCCCTCAGAAGAAAGCAGATTTTCGATGTTGTGCACGAAGAGCTGCTCGGCGGTTTCGTCGGTGCCGTAGGGGAACGCGCCCATGAGGTAAAGATTTTTCTCGTGCTTGAGCGTTTCGCAGGCGGAACGGTACTCAATCCAGTTTTCGTGATAGCGGCCAAGGCGTTCGGTGCCCTCGATCACGGTGACGATGGCACCCAGAAGCCCGACGATGAAGGCAATGGCGGGACAGCTGACGGTATAATTGGCCAGCAGAGGAATGGCAGCGGCAACGATCAGCTCAAAAAACTGCATCCGCTTATAAGTATTCTGCGCCTGCTGCGCCTTCTGATCGTACCACATGATCTGGTCATCCAGACGGTTTTGGATATAGCTTTCGATGTTGCCGGGCTCGACTTCCCTGGGAAGATACGGCGGCTCTTTTGAATGCCTGAAACCAAACATAAGATCCTTTCAAGTCTCTGACACGTTGTGTCAGGGGCTTTATTTTTTATGCTTCTTTTGCGCCCGGCGGGCTTTTGTTTTGCCCTCGGAGAGCCAGCGACTCATCCGGGACAGACAGACCGCGGTTCTTCAGAATCTGAAGCTGCTGTTCATAAGTGCAAAAAGATTTTGGCTCGGCCATGTTGAAACATCCTCATAAAAATTGACATAAAAAAAGACCCGCCATGATACGCGTAGATGCAAACTGCACCCAGAGGCTTAGCGGGTTCCGTTGATATTATCATACGCATCGACCCGCCGATTGTAAACAAATTCAACAACGAAATGTTGCGGTTGCAACGGAAAAAACTGATTTGCAGCTTTTTTACAAAAGAGTAAGAAGATACCAAGCTGTAAGGCTTTTGGAGATTAGAAGGATATTCCGTAGATGCAATAATTCAAAATTAAGAACCATGCCATCTCCAAGCGTGGCGAAAGCCTTTTGATTCGGCTTCTTGGACAGTGGACACATAGCAATCGCCGTCAGATGGATTTATAATTACACGATCATATTGCTGATCGAACGGAAGATGGTAAATTTTATCGCCATCTCTGGAAATGTTGCACTTGATAAGCGGATATGGTTTGAGAGGAAATTTTTCAACAACAGCAATATGAAGATAATTGGCGCAAGATTTTGCAAGGGAAGAAAGCGAAGTTGTTGTGATAAATACTCCTGAAACCTGACATTCAGGGTGTTCCATTACCTGCAAAATGGTCGTTCCATAGAGCTGAAATATATGCTTTTCGTGAATCGTTTTTTCACTGGCCCAGCGTTTACACTGGATGACAAAAAGCTTTTTGCCTTTTGAAACGATTAGATCGCGTCCCATATCTTCGAGACCTTCAGTTGCACCAAAATAGCGAACCTTATAACCTTTTTGCTCGTAACAGTAACCGACATAACGTTCATACTCGATGCCAACCTGCCAATTGCTTTTTTGCCGACTAGAGTACCGATCAAGTGCAAGCTGAAGCCTGTCTGTTTCGGAAAGCGTCTGGTACTCCTGTGGTGAAAGCCAATTTTTCAATGTTGAATATTCGCTTTCTGGAGCAGCAGCAATGTTTGCAACGGATGCCAGATCGTCTGCACTGATCTCTTTAAAATCAGAAAGCCATGGAAAGACACTTTCGTAAAGGAAAAGCTGATACTCAAGTAGTTTGCATTGCTCTTGGAGTGCACGCTTTTGACTGGAGATTTTGCGGACTTTTTCAGCAGCGGTAAATGCAGGACGCGCTTTATTCTCCAGATCGGATGCCGCTTTCAGATCAATCAAATAAAGGCAATCGGCAAATTGTTTGGCAAAGTAGGGAGTATCGGCGTGTTCTGCATGCAGAATGGAATCCAACATGGCTTGATTTTCTTTTAATTGCTTTTCACGTTCAGTAAGAAAACGTTCCTGACAATCAAGATCAGCCATACGAGAAGCTAATGCCTGCTGACGGTGGACATCCAAATTATTACGAGCATCAGCTGCCATTGCATTAAGACGGTCAATTTCCTGCTGTTTTCTGGAAATTGTGTCATCTAATGAAGCAATCTTCTGAGAATAATCTTTTTGGCGAGCAAGAAGCTGCTGATCTCGGATTTTCAAAAGCCGTTCGGTTTCAAGGTTTAGGTTCTTTTCGGCACCTTGTTCGAGTTTTTTGTAAGTTTCGTATGATTCCGTCAACTTTTCAATCCATTGCTTCTTTTGAGCAATTTCAGCATCCAAACTGACAGCGGTTGCTTCTCGTGAATGTTGCTCTTGCTGATGTCCGGTTTTATTACCCCATAGATAGCCAGCAATCAGGGAAAAGACAACAGAGCCGCCAATGAAATAGTACAAAAGCAAAGGTATCTCCTCCAAACTTTTTACTTGAGTATAGAGGAAGAAACCACATGGGAAAATGGCAAAATGCCCAAAAATTCAACAGAAAATTTGTTTTGTTGCCTACGCAACAGAAAAACGGCTCTTGTGCGATGCACAGGAGCCGTTTTTTTTGTTTACCTGTGCCGCAGCGACTGACGATAAAAGACTACTCGGCAAGAAGTTTTTCCTTTTCAGGAACGGTTTGCGCATCCTCTGCCTGCTGGACATTGGCGGTAAGCTGCGATACAAAACGCTCCACAGCGCGCTTGTCTGCATCTGAAAGCTGCAGATAGGTGGCAAGCAGCTGCTGCCCATACAGACCAAGGCTGTACTGCTGGGTGAGCTGCTCGATTAGGTCAGTGGACTGCCGGGAGAACATTTCGCCGTTACCATTGCGCAGCCAGTTCTCGTTGACGTTGAACTCACGGCAAACCAGGAGCACGAGAGAATCAGAAATAGCGTTTGTGCCATTTTCAAATTTGGAAATAGCCGTACCGCCGATGCCAACACGCGCACCAAAGTCAACCTGATTCAAGCCAAGTGTTTTGCGAAGAAGCTTTAAACGGTCTTTCATAGAATCACCTCCTGAATGAATGATAGCACAAAAACTTGCTAATGGCAAGAAAAACGGGAAAATCGCTTGACAAAATTGCTGATAGCAATTATTATAGTGCTAACAGCAAGATACAACTTGCTGAACGGGAGGTGTAAAAAGATGATGTCAAGTCAAGAGACCACACGGATGGTAGAATTACTGACCACGGCAGCAAAGCTGCCGGACAAGATGCAGGCGCTGGCGCTGGGCTATGCAAAAGGGCTGGCAGATGCAGAGAAGCTGCACAAGCAGAGCCAACCAGCCCAGGGAGGCAAGAGCGCATGAACCGCAGGATGTTGTGGGCACTGCTGATCGAAGCCATCGGGACAGTGGTGTTTAACGTAGGATGGTGGATGGACTGGCCGCCAATGGTGCTTTTTGGCGTACTGCTGGCAGTTACCGGGCTGGACCTGTGGGATGAAAAATAAGGAGGAAAACAAGATGAAGTACAACACGCTGCGGATCATCCGCCAGCTCCCCCGAGAGGGGGAGCTTTGGAGGACGGAAGGAGGTGAAGAGGATGGCGGACGAAAAAAGCCCCTGCACTGCCGGTGAAGGGCAGAGCAGGGACTACAACGAACTTGGAATTTACAGACACAAGGACGGGAACCGGACACTGGAAGCAGCACAGCTTCTGTGGGCGTTTTTGCCGGCATGGATGGCGGCAAGAGATATGGCTGCGGTTGACCGCGCCTACAACAAGCAGCTTTCCGGCGTGATCGCGGAGAACGCAGAAATCATTCTGAAAGCAGCGAAAGAGATGGCCGGATGGGAGACGGAACAAGGAGGTGAAGAAGATGGTGGCGGTTTGCATTGCAGTGGTCTGGATCGGGATGGTGACAGGCACGGTGCTGATGGGACTGACGGCAAAAGAACAGCTGCGCTGGTATGTGTGGTACGCGCTGGCGGTGAGTGTGGCTGCAACAGCAGAAATGCTGCTGATCGCGGGATCAGCGAAATGAGTTGAGATCGGCCTGCATGGCAAAAATGAGTTCTGATTTTGCATCGATCAGTGCCTGAAGCTCAGCTTCAGAAGGCTTTGCGGGACAGGAAAGCAAAGCGGATGTATAGCTGCTGATAGCAGTTTGCAACGGCGTATCAGACAAGACCAGCGCCCGGGAAGAAGCATCGAGCAGTTTTTGAGTGTCCTGCAAATTGAGCGGATAAGAAACAGACGCACAGACAGAGAGAAAATTCTGGTAGGCATCTGTCCGGGCATGAAAAAACAGTTGAGCAGATGATTTTCTATACTCGGCGCGGTTGTTGATGGCTGCTGTGATCCACGGTGCAATCAAAGCGAAAAGCGCGGTGAGTGAAGACAGAACTAAAGTGAGCTGTGTGGTGTCCAAATGAAACACATCCTTTCTTTTTGCTGATTGTAGCACAAAGAAGGGAGACGGAACAAGGAGGTGAAGAAGATGGAACATGAAAAAGCCCGCATGAAGCGGGCACAGAGAAAAGCGCTTGTGAACTACGAAGGAAACCGGAGCTTTACTGCAGCATACCGAGATTGCCTGCTGCCAGAAGGGCAGAGCAGGGACGAAACCACAGTTTTTGTGGAGGATGACCCGCTGTGTGCGGCGCTGGATGAACTGTGTGCAACATTGAACGACTGGTATGGAACCATGCACAACCCGTGGCAGCGGGAGGACAGGGCATACCGGAAAATGCTGGCAGAGAACTTACGCAGCAAACTGCGGGAGATCATCGCGGACGAACCGGGTAAGGAATCGTAGCGCGAAAGAGATGGCCGGATGGGAGACGGAACAAGGAGGTGAAGAAGATGGTGGCAGGGTTCATTCTGGAATTTTTGCTGCTGCTGGTGAGCATGGGGCTGATGCTGGCAAGCTGCGTTGAAAAGAGCTGGAACATGGCGATGATCGCTTATGTGCTGTGCGCTCTGGCAGCGGCCATTATTTCAGCTTTATGGTTCGCAGCGCTGACAACTCCTGCTGCATAGCGATCTGGGCGGAGACCTGCGCATGGGTGAGCCGGGTGACAGACGAATCCGAACGGTCGTGCGCAAGTTCGACAAGAGCCTGACCGTAAAGGCTGAGAGCCTCGCGGGAAGGTTCGGTGCAATAGAGGACAGCGCAGGACAGGGCGCTGTTGAGAAGCAGAGAGTTTTCGGCAGAAGGGTCGGCACGGAAGGCCGCAGCGGCAGCCATAAATTTTGCAAAAGCGTCGGACTGGGCGCTGAAGTAAAGTTTGGAGGCTTCCAGCCGGTAAGCTGCATGGCTGTTGAAACGCGCTGCCAGCCATGTGATGATCACATTGAGCAGAGCGGCAAGGCAGGAGACCAGAGCGGTGATCGAAGTGATAGCGGCGATGGTCTGAGAATCAAAGGAAAACAAGCAAAACACATCCTTTCTTTTTGCTGATTGTAGCACAAAGAAGGGAGACAGAACAAGGAGCGTATGAAGATGGAACGATACATGATCCTGATCCGAGCAGACGGCACGGGCCGCCTGATCCGGTGCGACGACGGAGACACCTGCAAGCTGGAGACGCTCCAGCAGCTGGTGGGCGGCCTGATCGAGACGGCAGACTGCTGCCTGGAACCGGGATGGGCCCGGGAGCCGGTGGACAGCATCCGGCTGATCGTGAACGAGGAAGGCCTGCTGCAGGAGCTGCCGGTAAATTGGAAGGCAATGGAGCTGTACCAGTACGGCTATATAAGCGGCATCGTGGGCACGGCAGTGCTGGCGGCTGCACGCGGGGATGAGCTGATCGGCTTTGCAAAGCCGGTGTGCGAGACCATCTGCGCAGAGTGGGGCATCCGACTGGGAGGTGAGGACGCATGACCGACCGGAACAATGCCCCGGCGGGGCGGCTGGTGCCGACCGGGGAGAAGCCCACCGAGACCGGACGGCCGATGCTGTTGAGCAGCAAATGGATGGTAAAAGCCGGGCTGGCGATGTGCGACGAGCTGCTTGCGGTGTGCAAGCAGCTGGTGCACGACCTGGACGAGACGGACCACGAGGATGTGTATCTGGCAATGGATGTGAAAAGCAAGACCGAGTGGCTGCAGCGGGTGCTGCAGATCGCGGAAGAACAGGAGGAGTGACAAAAGCCATGAAAAGGACAGTCACAAGGGCAAAGGTCTGGGACGCGCGGCAGCTGCCCGCGTACCTGACCCCGGCCGAGTACGCCGCACTGATCGGCGTGTGCCCCAAGACGGTGCAGCGCATGTGCCGGATGGGAATGCTGCCCGCCACTAAGGTGGGCCCCAAGCTCTGGCGCATTGACAAGAACGCCGCGCTGGAGAAAATGAAAAAGCCCGCCGGTGCTGAGAACACCGGTGGGCTCCGAGTGAAAGCGATCTGACAAGGGCCGCTATCACCAGAAGTATAACGCAAACGGAGGTATTTTGCAATGCGAATCAAATCGACAGTATGGCACTGGCTGGCAGCTGGGAGCCTTTGCGCCGGACTGCTGTGCGGCATGGGGTTGGAAGGCAACGCTCAGGTGGGCGCACCCATCACGGACGGGCAGTTTGTGACGGCCATGGTGCTGGTGCTGGCGGCCGTGCTTTTTATGCGGCTGGGCTTTGCGGCCCAGGAGCAGGAGGAAAAGGCCGGACCCCGGGAGCACCGGCAGCCGGAGAACACCGTGAAAGCCGGAAAGCGGAAGGTGGGGTGAGCAGGATGCGTTACCGTGTGCACATTGAGATGAGCCGGGACGGCTACCCGCTGCGGCTGCAGACGGCCTTGCTGGTGGGCGGCAGCAGCCAGGGCGTGGCCAAAGCCAGAGCGCAGGAGCTGGCACGGGAGCAGCACCCGGAGTGCGACGACTTCCGGGTGTACCATGTGGAGGAGTTTGGCAAATGCAAAAAGACACTGTAAAGGACTGGGAGCGGGCCACGCTGCTTTGTGATCAGATCCGCATTGACGCAGATGCAGCCCTTGCAGTGGTGAACGACCTGCCCAGCGGGATGGCCGAAGACGCCGCGAACCTGCTGTGCGAAGCACTGACGGAAGCGAGAGCGCAGGTGCTTGCCTGGGCGAACGACAACGGGGAACCGTGAAGAGAAAAGGAGCAGAACTATGAAGGGTACGATTGAGATCACGGTGAGGACGGTGCCGGGCGGAAAAGTCCTGACCAACGTAAAAGGAAAAGAATGCAGCGAGGAAGATGTCCTGAAGGTAATGACGATGGGATTTTGCGGGATGGCGGCAAGCAGCCTGCGAGATGTGCCGCAGCGGCTGCGCGGACAGTGCTGCAAAGAATTTGGGAAGATGATGGAGGGCACGCTGCTGGATCTGTTGAACGGAGAGGCAAAGGCGATGCAGCGGTTTGAGGGCAAAGAGGCGGCCTTTATGACGGAGCTGCTGACGCGGCAGGGAGAGGTACAGGACGAATGACACAGCAGGAGTACGAGCAGAAGCTGGACGCGGCGCTGGAAGAGCTGGACTGGCACGACCCGCGCAGCAGGGAGAGCGACGCACACAAGGTGCTGGAGGCTGCCTCGGTGGACAAGAGCCTGAGCCTGGACGAGTGGATGCAGCTGTATGAGAGATACCGGAAGGCGGTGAAGAGACTGTGAAACAGAAGATGAGCCTGGAGGACAGCATCACGCTGGCGCAGAACAACGCCAGTGATTTTACCCACGCATGCGTGACCATTGCCCTGAACGAAAAATTTGGCATTGGCAAAGAACGGCAGAAAAAAGTGACCGCGCTGCAGTACGGCACACCGGACAGCTGGCAAAGGAGACGGACGAGATGACACTGACGGAAGCAATGAAGTACCGGGGCCTGACGGTGTGGAAGCTGGCGGAGCGGACGGGCGTGAAAACGCAGACGGCGAAGAAGTGGACGGAGCCCGGCGGGACACGGAAAATCACGGTTGAGCGGCTGCGGCAGATCACGGAGATCCTGGACGGCGGGGCGCTGATTACCGAGGACGGCGTGGAGTTTGAACTGTACGGAGGAAAAGTATGAGCAAGGACAAGAGAAAGATCACGCGCAAGCGGTTTTGCAGGCTGCTGGCAGCAAAAATCGGCTCGCAGGTACCGGAGGTGCGGGACTTTGCTGCATGCTGCGTCGGGTTTGAGCAGTACAAGAACCAGCAGATGCGAGAGATGGACGACCCGGAAGCCCGGCGGAAAGCGGAGCAGGTATTCGGGCGGCTGTGCTGGAAGGATGCGTGGAAAGAGCTGCGAGAGGTGCGGGCCAGATGAAGTACATCTACAGCCTGTACGACGCAAAGACCGGGGAGCTGGCCTACAAGGGCAAGGCGGGACAGCTGGTAGCGGATGGCGTTTTTTCACGGAGCGATGACCTGAGCCGACTGTGGGCCAAGCAGCACCTGAAGGGCATCCGGCCCCGAAAATGGAAGGTGGAGCGGGAAGAGATCCGGCCGGTGGCAAAAAAGATAGCGCCGCCCGGCGGGACGACCCGGAAGGTGTGGGTGTACCGGATGACGGACGCCGACGGCCGGGTGGTGTGCGAAGGCACCGCGGTGGAGCTGGTGGAAAAAGGCTTTTTTATCCGGGCAGAGGACGCACCGAATGCCCACCGAGCCGGGCACAATAAGCGCCTGGGCGTGACATGTGTGGAGCGCCGGAAAGAGGAGCGGCCCATCCGGATCCCGAAAGGGGAGGACCGGAAGAAGCGGGATGGCTTTTCGGAGCGGAAGAACGTGAGTGCGAAAGAGCCGGAAAAGACGGAGATGGACGCGCTGCAGGAAGACGTACATGCGCTGTGCCGCTACAATGCGGCGGCACGGAAATGGGGCCGCAAAGAGCTGAGCTACGGCTACTGGGCGGCGGCCGGGAAACCGGAGGTGCCGGTATGACCGAGTGGTGCTGCAAGCCGGACTGCCCCGGGAGGCACCCGGCCTGCCATGACCAGTGCGAAAAGTACCGGGAGTGGAGGGGCCGGCTGAAAACCGAGAAGGAGTACACCAAAAACGCGATCTACCGGGACAAGGTGAACCGGGGCGACTACGAAAAGGAAGGCTGGATGGCCCACAAGGGACAGCGGAGCAGAAGAAGAAAATGAACAGGAAAAGCCCTCCGGCAATTACGCCGGAGGGCTTTGGCGACGGGACGAGCATAAAGTTTGCCGGGTGCTGCCAGACGCTGGCGGCAGGCGGGAGCCTTTATCAAAGTATATAATATACCTTTTATTTTTATAAGCGTCCGGGCGGGCGCTTGAGGGAGCTTGTATACCCGTTATTTCTACGACGGTGAGGACCGGGAAAAGAAAAGGACAAGGGCGCTGCCCGAAAGAAGAGGTGAGCCATGAAGAGCTGGATCCGGGAGAAAAAGTACGAGTGCGGAGAGTACAGGACCGTGGGCATCTATGCGGTGACGGATCAGGAGCACCGGCAGCGGGGCAGGAAGCACAAGGAGAGCAGCCGGGGCCAGAAGGCACGCAATAAAAACGCCAGCATGCGCAGATACCAGCGCAAGGTGCTGGCGAACTTTGACAAGGACGGCTTTTATGTGACCGGGACCTACGAGGATGCATACCGGCCGGAGAGCTTTGAGGACTGCGTGCAGGACGTGCGGAACTATGTGCGGCGGGTAAAGGCGGCGGTGATCCGGCGGTTCGGGGAGCAGAGAGCCAGGCAGCTGAAGCTGAGCCTGCACGCGGTGCGGAACGGAGAGAAAGGGAAGCTGCACATGCACGGCTTTGCCGAGTGCAAGGGCCTGACGGCGGCCGAGCGGAGGGAATTCCGCCAGATGCTGGAAGAACTGTGGCGGCGGCGGGTGCCGGGTACGGGAGAGTATGAGCCGCTGGGGACCTGCAACGCGGACCGGATCGACGTGAAAAAGATCCTGGGCATAGACGGGGATGGCAAAAACGGCACGGTAGGGTACATCTACGGCCACAGTGAGCGCCGGTGCGTGGAGACGCGGAACCTGACGCTGCCGGAAGTGCTGCGGGCAGCCGACACCAAGTGGAGCCGGAGACAGCTGCGGCAGGGGTGCAGCGAGCACGCCGAGGATGCAGCCTGGTGGGAGCAGCGCTTCCCGGGCTGGGAGGTGGTGCAGGTGATGGTCTACGACCCGCAGCAGCTGTACGAGACCGACCGACCACGGCCAGACGGCTGGGAGAGCACCGACCCGCAGGCGTATCTAATCCTGCGGAGGCGGGGGCTTGCCGGGGTGAGACCCCGGCATCTTGCTTGAGCAAGACCGCCCTGTCGCTTAAAAGCCCCACTGGGGCTTTCATTGCGGAGCCTTGCTCGCAAACGCGAAGTTTGCGAAAGTTCGCACCTGACAGATAAAAAAATTAATTATATTTACATATTGCGCGCGAAACGCGGAAAAACGCTGAATTTGCGCGCAAATCAGCGCAAAAGCGCGCGGAAAGGCGGGGCACGGGTGACAAAACAGCAGAAAAAGGACGTGCGGCGGGGACTGCGGCGGTATGGCCGGGCGATGGAAGCGGCCGAAGGCACCCCGGACGAGCTGACGCAGGCCTGGGGCAGGGCGATCGGGCAGGCGCTGGACTACTATGCCGAGGCAGACCCGGTGTGCGCGGGGATCCTTGTGCGGCGGTACATGGCCGGAGAAAAAGAGTGGGACGTGGTGGAGGCGCTGCACATCGGGCGGACGACCTACTACCGCAAGGAGCTGGAGGCGTTGAGCACGGTGGGACTTTTTGCCGCACGGGAGGGGCTGGTGTAGCCATGCCTATACAGGAGCATGGGACAGGCTGAGTGCGATGCATCCGGCCTGTTTGTGCTGCAACGTAGCAAACCGCGTGTTGAAAAGTGCGCGGTTTTTTATTGCGGACCCGGACGGTAGACTGGGAGCCAAAGCACGGAGGGAGGACCGGGGATGGCAAAGCGGAGATACTGCAAAAACACCGTGCCCGGGAAGCAGGGCCGGGGCAAAAAGTACCCGGCGGCTGTGCGTGCCGAAGTGGTGATGGCCATGATCGGCTCCAACTCCATCTGCGCAGTGGCGCGCAGGTACGGCGTGCCGGAGAGCACAATCCGAAGCTGGATGGCCGAGGAGGCCGGAAAGCCGGACGGAGTATTTGCAGCAGCTCGGGCCGAGGCGGCGCGGGAGATCGCGGCGCGGGCGGCTGTGGGCGCAAAGGCCCAGGTGAGCTACCTGCAGCAGAGGGTGGCGGAAAACCAGAGGGCGGCAGAGATCCGGCAGCGGCTGCAGCAGCGTTTGGACGAGGATGCCAGGGCCAGGAAGTACACGGTGGGGGCCTTGCTCAAGAGCCAGGAGGAGGAGCTGGCGGACGCCACGGAGACCGGGATGGTGGTATACAGACAGCCAGGCAGCTACGACCGGGAGCTGGACGAGGCGCAGCGGAAGGAGCTGAAGGCACAGCTGGAGCGGTACGATGCCCAGGTGATGAGTGACCGGGACGCGGCGAACGTTGCGGCGGTGCTGCTGACGGCAGCGGCCAGCGCAGCACAGCTTGCGCCGAGGGACGAGACCGACAGCAGCCAGAGCGCCCCGGCGGTGCTGGTGGAAACGAAGAGCAGCGAGGCAGAGACCGAGGTGGTACTGGACGGAACGGTTTAAAGGCAGACCCATCGTATGGCGGCCGCAGCCGAGACAGGCGGCCTTTATGGCCCGCAGCGAGGACGAGGCACTGTACGGCGGCGCGGCGGGCGGCGGGAAGAGCGACGCGCTGGTGATCGAGGCGCTGCGGCAGGTGGAGATCCCACACTACCGGGCACTGATCCTGCGCAAGACCTACCCGCAGCTGAGTGAGCTGATCGACAAGACCATGCGATATTACAGGCCGGTGTTCCCGAAAGCAAAATACAACAGCTCCAGCCACACATGGACCTTCCCCAGCGGGGCAAAGATCACCTTTGGCTCTATGTTCCGGGCACAGGACAAATACAACTATCAGGGCAAAGCCTTTGATTTTATCGGGGTGGACGAGCTGACCCACTTTACCTGGGAAGAGTACAGCTATGTGATGAGCCGCAACCGCCCCACCGGGCCGGGCACGCAGGTGTACATCCGGGCCACGGCAAACCCCGGCGGCATCGGGCACGGATGGGTGAAGGCGCGGTTCATCACACCGGCACCGCCGGGCACCCGGATGGTGCAGCTGGTGGACGTGAAGAAGCCGGACGGTACCTGCGAAAAGCTGCGGCGCACCCGCATTTTTATCCCCAGCACGGTGTTCGACAACAAAAAGCTGCTGGAAAACGACCCAGGCTACCTGGGCACGCTGGCCAGTTTGCCGGAGGCGGACAGGAATGCGCTGCTATACGGAGACTGGGACAGCTTTTCCGGCCAGGTGTTCACCGAGTGGCGCAATGACCCGGCACACTACGACGATCAGCGATGGACCCACGTCATCAAGCCGTTCCGCATCCCGGCGCACTGGAAGATCTGGCGCGGGTACGACTTTGGCTATGCAAAGCCGTTTTCGGTGGGATGGTACGCGGCGGACGAAGAGGGCAGGCTGTACCGCATCAAGGAGCTGTACGGCTGCACCGGGACGCCCAACGAGGGCACGAAAGTCAACCCGGTGGAGCAGGCGCGGATGATCAAAGAGGCGGAGAAAAACGACCCGATGCTGCGGGGAAGACACATCCAGGGCGTGGCCGACCCGGCGATCTTCAACGAGAGCCAAGGCGAGAGCATTGCGCAGATGCAGGAAAAGCACCCGAATTACATCTTCTGGACACCGGGCGACCACACGCGGCTGGCGGGCAAGATGCAGTTCCATTACCGGCTGGCCTTTGACGCCGAGGGCCGGCCGATGTTCCAGGTATTCGATACCTGCAAGCATTTTATCCGGACCATCCCGAACCTGGTGTACGACGAGAGCAACGTGGAGGACATCGACACCACACAGGAAGACCACATTTACGACGAGTGCCGGTATGTGCTGATGGAAAACCCCATCAGCCCGCGCAAGACCGAGAGCGTGCCGGTGCTGAAGGATGACCCGTTGGACATGGACGTGCGCAAGAGCCCCACAAGGGTGATGAGGATTTGAGACGATGACGATGGACGAGAAAGAGCTGCTGCGACAGCTGTCGGAGCGATACCCACCACAGGAAGAGAGCGGCCAGCAGATGCCGATGGGCATGCAGCTGCTTCCGGCACGGCCGGAGGGAGCGATGCCGGGAACCGGACTCCCTCAGTCTGCTGGCGCAGACAGCTCCCTCGGGGAGGGAGCCTTTGACGAAGCGGAAGCAATCGGTGAGGACGAGGTGCGGCAGGCAAACGACCTGCTGCAGAAGTACAAGGCGGGCAAGGCCGCACTGGACAAACGCATCATCGAAAACGAGCTGTGGTTCCGCATGGGACACTGGAAGAACTACCAGAACAAGATGATGACGGGCAAGCCCACGCCAAGCAGCGGGTGGCTGTTCAACAGCATTGCCAACAAGCACGCCGACGCCATGGACAACTACCCGGAGCCGAACGTGCTGCCGCGCGCAGCGGACGACGAGGAGACCGCCAAGGTGCTGTCGAAGATCCTGCCCACGGTGCTGGAGCAGTGCGACTATGAGACGGCCTACAGCGACACCTGGTGGCGCAAGCTCAAGACCGGCACCGGCGTGAAGGGTGTGTTCTGGGACCCGGCGGCGCGGGGCGGGCTGGGCGAGATCAGCATCAAGAGCATCAACATCCTGATGCTGTACTGGGAGCCGGGCGTGGAGGACGTGCAGGACAGCCCGAACCTGTTCAGCCTGAGCCTGGCCAACAACGACCAGCTGGAAAGCCAGTACCCACAGCTCAAGGGACACACCGGCCACAGCCTGGACGTGGCAAAGTACGTCCACGACGACAGCCTGGACACCAGCGAAAAGAGCGTGGTGGTGGACTGGTACTACAAAAAGGCTCTGCCCGGCGGACAGACGGTGCTGCACTACTGCAAGTACTGCAACGGCGTGGTGCTGTATGCCAGCGAGAACGACCCGGTCATGAAGGATCGGGGCTTTTACGACCACGGGAACTACCCCTTTGTGTTCGACCCGCTGTTCCGGGAAGAGGACAGCCCGGCGGGCTTTGGGTACATCGACGTGATGAAGGACACCCAGACCGCCATTGACGAGATGAACCACGCCATGGACGAGAACGTGAAGCTGGCCGCGAAGCAGCGGTATGTGCTGAGCGACACGGCAGGCGTGAACGAGGAAGAACTGGCAGACTTTGGCCGGGACATCGTGCATGTGGTGGGACGGCTGACGGATGACACCTTCCGGCCGCTGCAGGTGAGCGGGCTGCAGGGCAACCTGATCACCTACCGGGATGACCGGGTGAGCGAGCTGAAGGAGATCAGCGGCAACCGGGACGTGAGCCAGGGCGGCACCACCAGCGGCCTGACGGCGGCCAGCGCCATTGCGGCCTTGCAGGAAGCGGGCAGCAAACTGAGCCGCGACATGCTGAAGAGCGCATACCGGGCCTTTGCGAAAGAGTGCTACCTGGTGATCGAGCTGATGCGGCAGTTTTACGACGAGCAGCGGGTGTACCGCATCACCGGCGAAAGCGGCGGCACGGAGTATGTGCCTTTTAGCAACGCGGCACTGCAGGCGCAGCCCGGCGGCATGGTGGGCGGTGTGCAGCTGGGCGACCACGAGCCGGTGTTTGACATCACGGTGACGGCGGCAAAGAAGAGCACCTTCAGCCGCCTGTCGCAGAACGAGACGGCGAAGGAGTGCTACCAGCTGGGATTTTTTGCGCCGGCGAACGCGGACGCCGCGCTGGCGGCGCTGGACATGATGGACTTTGAAGGCATCGAAAAGGTGCGGGAGCGGGTGAGCCAGAACGGAACGCTGTACCAGCAACTGCAGCAGATGGCCCAGCAGCTGCAGAAGATGGCGGCGATCATCGACCAGCAGAACGGCACCAACGTGAGTGCGGCGGCCAGCGCGGCCGGGCAGGCGGCAGCAGGTAGCGGGGGCGGAAGCGGCGGCAAGACCGCAGCGGCCAGCACTCTGAACAGCCTGGGCGGCGTGGTGGGCGACAGCAGCGGGAGCCTTTCCAGCCAGGCGGCGAAGCGGGCCATGAACGTGAACAACCCGAACAAGGAATAAGGCTGCCATGGGCAGTATGATGTGCGCTGCGGCGCAATAAAAGAACGGAGGAAAACCGGATGATCGAAGCAAGCGTAACGCGAACGGTATGGACCACGGGAAAGACACAGTACACCGTGAAGGCGGAAGGCCATGCGGGCGCAGGAAAGTACGGTAGCGACATTGTGTGCGCGGCCGTGAGCGTGCTGATGCAGACGCTGGCGAACGAGGTGGAGGAAGCCGCACGGGCCGAACTGCTGGCGCTGGGCGTTGTGGCACACGGTGACGGCTGGATGAAGGTGGAAGTGATGCCGAACACTGGCGGCACCTGCGACATGGTGGAAGCGTGGGTGGAGTTTGTACAGGACGGGCTGGACGCCATTGCCCAGAGCTACCCGGACCATGTGCAACTGGAAGAGCACACGGTCTATGCGGACGCAGGCGAACCCGACGCGGACGAGCTGGCCGACATGGTGGACGGGAAGCTGAACTTGCAGCTGTTTGCAGAAGGCGGAGGAGACGGCGGTGCTGCTGCCGATGGGGCGGAAGCGGCCCCGGCGGTGCAGGCCCCGGAGCTGCGCCCCGCACAGGAGCGGCTGGCAAAGCGCAGCCGACCGGGCAGAGCGGTGAAGGCCGCACCGGCACCGTCCGCCGACGGCGGCGCGGACGCCGGAACTCCACCAAAGGGGGAGTCGAGTAAAGAGGAAGCACCCGGCGAAGAGAAGCCCGAGACGCAGCAGGGACAGCCCGAGCAGGAGCCCAAGCCGACGGACCCGGCGGAAAAGCGCAAGGCCTTTGGGCAGCTGATGCAGAGCGAGTATGCGGCGGAGTTTGAAGAGGCACTGCAGCGGGCGTCGGAGATGGCCGTGCAGAACGTGCTGGACAACCCGGCGGTGAAGGGGCTGATGGACGCGCTGGGCGAGGCGTATGGCATCGACGTGCAGAGCGCGGACAACCTGGCTGCCCTGATCGAGGCCGTGAAGAACGGGAAGGTGAAGAACGACGAGTACTACGAGACGCTGGCAGCGGAGCGCGGCATCAGCGTAAAGACCGCGCGGGAAATGGACCGGATGGAAAGCGAGCTGCAGCGGGCGAACGCCGAGAAGCAGCGGGCCGAACAGGTCCGGCAGGCGGCCGAGCACCAGCAGCGTGCGGCAGCCGTGCGGGCCCAGTGGGAAGCGGAAGCGGCCCGGCTGAAGGTGAAGTACCCGGCGTTTGAGCTGGACAAGGTGCTGAACAACCCCAGCGTGGCGGACATGATCCGGCGCGGCATCGGGCTGGAAGCGGCGTACCGGGCCGCCTACTTTGACCAGCTGATGGAGGCAAGCACGGCACGCACGGCCCAGCGGGTGGAGCAGGGCGTGACGGCGCGGATCCAGCAGAGGGCACAGCGGCCGGCCGAGAACGGGGCGCACCCCGGCGGCGCGGCCGAGATGAAGGTGGACGTGGCGCACATGACCGCCAAGCAGCGGGCCGAGCTGGCAAAGCGGGCACGGCGCGGAGAGAGAATCGTGCTGTGAGAGATTTCCCACGCAGAGGGCGTGAGAAGATAAAAACCTTGAAGGAGGACAAACAGATGAGCAAAAAGAGACTGGATCTGCAGATGTTTGCGGATGCAAGCGCACAGCTGCAGAATACCACCGCATCCGGCGGCATGACCGCCGAGATGAAGACCTACTACGAAAAGACCCTGCTGGATCTGGCAGAGCCTGCGCTGGTGCATGACCAGTTCGGCGACAGCTACCCGATCCCGGCGAACAGCGGCAAAACCATTGAGTTCCGCAAATACGAGGCGCTGCCGAAGGCCACCACCCCGCTGACCGAAGGCGTGACCCCGGCGGGCCAGGCACTGACCGTGAGCGCCATTACGGCAGAGGTGCACCAGTACGGCGGATGGGCAGCCCTGACCGACATGCTGGACCTGACCGCCATCGACGACAACGTGGTGCAGGCAACAAAAGTACTGGGAAGCCAGGCAGGCCGTACCTTGGACACCATCGTGCGCGACATCCTGGCGGGCGGCACCAACGTGATCTATGCGCCCAAGGTGGCGGACGGCGTGGAGACTGCCGTGACCAGCCGTGCGACCCTGGACAAGACTGCGCAGCTGACCGTGGACCTGATCGACCAGGCGGTGGCCATGCTGCAGACCCAGAACGCGGACCCCATCGGCGACAGCTATGTGGCCATCGTGCACCCGTACACCAGCTATGACATCCGCAAGGACCCGAACTGGATCGAGGCGCACAAGTACGCGGCCCCGGAAGAGATCTTCAACGGCGAGATCGGCAAGATCAACAACGTGCGCTTTGTGGTGTCGAGCGAAGCAAAGATCTGGAAGGGCACCGGCTGCCCGTCGGGTCTGGCGGTGTTCAGCACCCTGGTGCTGGGTGCCCACGCCTACGCCACCACCGAGCTGGAGGGCGGCGGCCTGCAGCACATCGTGAAGCAGCTGGGCTACGGCGATGACCCGCTGAACCAGCGCGCTTCTGTGGGCTGGAAGGCTGTGAAGACCGCAGAGCGCCTGAGTGAGCAGTACATGGTGCGCATTGAGAGCTGCAGTGCACGCTACAGTGCAAGCGCACTGGCAAACTAAGAAAATCAAGGAGGTACGACGATGGCAGTAAAAAAGACTGAGACGGCCGTGCAGGACACCGAGGCCGCAAAGAAGGACACCATGGACACTCTGGAGAAGGACACCGAGGTGATCCACCTGTTTAAAGACAGCCAGCGCTATAAGGCGCCTGTGTTTGTGGGCGTGAACGGCGAGACCTACCTGATCCAGCGCGGCGTGGACGTGGAGGTGCCGAAGGCGGTGGCCGAGGTGCTGCGCCACAGCGAAGAGATGGACAACGCGGCCATGGCCCGCATTGCCGAAGCAGAGGCGGCGGCCGTGCAGCAGGCACAGCGCGTGTAACAAAAGAGACAGAGGACCCCGGTACAGCGGCACATGGCTGTGCCGGGGCCTTTTGATTTGGAAGGAGAAGAGAAAATGACGGCGGGACAGGCCATGGAGCAGGCCGACGAGATGCGGCCGAACAATGAATTTTCGGACAGTCTGAAACAGAACTGGCTGCGGCAGTGCGACAGCCGCCTGCGCGGGAGCGTGGTGGAGCGCAGCGAGACGGTGGACTTTGACGACGTGGGCGCGGACACGGCATGGGCCGAAGGCGGCCTTGCCTATGACACCGAGCTGCTGGCCCCGGAGCAGTTTGCACCCCTGTATGTGCATTGGCTGTGTGCGCAGATGGACCTTGCCCTGGGCGAGGTGGCACGGGCGGCCAACGAGATGCAGCTGTACAGCGACTATGTGCAGGAGTTTGCCGCATGGATGCGCAGGCGCTATGCCCCGGCGGGCGGTGTGCAGTGGAGGTACTGAGATGACGGACGGGCGGAACCTGAACATCTTGCAGAGCGGGCGGCAGATGCTGCGGGCCTTTGGCGGGGTGAACGAGACCTACGGGTGCAGCGAGGCGGAGCTGAGCAGCAGCCTGAATTTTTCCGGCCGGGGGTACCCGGCTTTGCAGACGCGGGCGACCCGCAAAAAAGTGCGGGAGGTACAGGACGTGAACGGCATGTACCACCTGAACGGGCTGGTGATCTGCCGGGGGACCACGCTGGAGTACACCCCGGACGCCGATGAGAGCCGGGCTGGGGCGGTGGTGCTGGAAAACGCGCTGACCGACAACGAGAAGGCCATGACCGGCATGGGCACGAAGGTGCTGATCTGGCCGGACAAGAAGGCCTTTGACACGGTGAGCGGGGAGCTGACGGACCTTGCGGCGGCGTGGACGCTGAGCGGAGGGACCATGACCGTGACCCCCTGCGACGGCGAGGGCCGGACCTACACGCCGGACGGCGTGGGCACGACCGAGCCGGAGAGCCCGGCAGACGGGCAGTTGTTTTTGAAGGGGGACGCCGAGAGCCCTTACGGCGCGGGCAGCGTACTGCTGAAGTACAGCGCGAAGAACAAGAAGTGGAGCGAGATCCTGCTGACGAGCCTGCGGCTGCACTGCCCGGGCCTTGGCAGCGTGCTGAAGGAAGGCGACACCGTGACGGTGAGCGGGATGCCGGGCACCGTATGCAGTGCGGCGGCGGCCGGGCTGAACGGCGAGGTGAGCATCAGCACGCTGGACGGGGACGACGTGATCACGACGCTGGCCGTGCCGGAGGACAGCACCCGGTACTATGGCAGCTGGACCGTGACAGCCACCGGCACCAGCTGGCGAAGCGCCGACGGCAAGGTGACCGAGAACGAAGCGGCCGCAGCGCCGGTGAAGCTGGAACGGCGGGTGCCGGATCTGGACTTTGTGACCGAGCAGGGCAACCGGGTGTGGGGATGCAGCCGGGAGGAAAACAGCATTTATGCCTGTGCCCTGGGCGACCCCACCAACTGGTACAGCTACCGGGGCATTGCGTCGGACAGCTACGCGGTGAGCGTGGGCAGCGACGGCGCGTTTACCGGGGCGGCCAGCTGCCTGGGGTACCTGCTGTTTTTTAAGGAAAACTGCATCCACAAGCTGTACGGCTCGAAGCCAAGCGACTACCAGATGAGCAGTGTGCGGTGCCGGGGCGTGGCGGCAAATGCGGCAAAGAGCCTGTGCGTGATCGCGGAGACACTGTATTATCTGTCGCCGGACGGGGTGATGGCGTGGAGCGGAAGCCTGCCTGCCAAGGTGAGCGGCGCGCTGGACACCGGGAAGCTGACGGCGGTGGACCGGGCCGTGGGCGGGCAGCTGGATGCGCGGTACTACCTGTACCTGCACCGAAAAACGGACACGGGCAGCGGGCGGCTGCTGGTGTACGACACCGAGCGGGGCCTGTGGCAGGAGGAGAGCGCGGCGGGCACCGGCATGGTGAGCACCGGCCAGCAGCTGTACCTGTGGGACGGCAATGCCCTGTGGGCGGCCGACCCGGAGCGGGAAGTGAGCGGCGAGGACGAGACGGGGCTGAAATTTGAGGCCGTGACCGGAGACATCGGCCTTGCCGTGCCGGACGACAAGTACATCAGCCGGGTCACGCTGCGCATGGATGCACTGGCCCACACGGTGCTGACGGTGGCGGTGAGCTACGACGGCGGGGACTGGGAGACGGTGAGCAGCTGTGCGGTGACGAGGGACCACCAGCGGGTGAACCTGCCCTTTGTGCCCCGGCGGCACGACACCATGCGGCTGAGATTTGCAGGCACCGGACAGATGGTGCTGCGGAGCATGGCCTTTACGTTTGCGGATGCAGCAGGGGCAAGGGTGAGCGGCGCGGTGCCGAGACGATGAAAGGAGAAGACAATGGCAAGCATTGCGGGACTGGCGGGCATCGGCCTGCCGAGCTTCAGCGACCAGATGCCGGAGGCGGACGCGCGGGCGCTGACGAACTACCTGTACCAGCTGAACGAGCAGCTGACCTATGTGCTGACCAACCTTAGCAGCGAGAACATGAGCGAGGATTATCGGAGCGGAAAGGAGAGCTGAAGATGAGCAGACTGAGCAACGCGCGGAGCGAGCTGGAGCGCTTTGAACAGACGAAACCGGCCGACTACCAGAGCAAGTACAAGGGCCAGATCGACAACGTGATGGGCAAGCTGGATGATCTGGGCGGCTACGACTATGACCCGGCGGCCGATACGGCATACCAGCAGTACAAGAGCGAGTACACCCAGAAGGCGAAGCTGGCGAACCAGAACGCGCAGGCCAGTGCCAGCGCACTGACCGGCGGGTACGGCTCCAGCTACGGAACCCAGGCGGGCCAGAAGGCCTATGCGGCGACCATGAGCGACCTGGACACGATGCTGGACAGCCTGACGAGCCAGAGCCGCAGCGAGTACAACACGAAAAAGAGCGGGCTGCAGCAGGAGCTGAACGGCCTGCAGGAGGCCGAGCAGAATGACTACAACAAGTACCAGAAAGACCTGTCGAACTGGTACAACGACCTGAGCTACAGGCAGAACGAGTACAACAACGCCTATGCACAGCGGCAGCAGAACGTGAGCAGCACCCTGAACGGGCTGTTCAGCGTGCTGGGCATTGCGGCGCAGATCCTGCCGTTTTTCTTTATCTGAGAATGGAGGTAGAGCATGGGGACCATCAAGAGACTGAACGACCAGCAGAAACAGCAGGCACAGGCGGAAGCGGCCATGCCGGGGGCGTATGAGAACCGCTACGACGAAGGGATCCAGAACGCGCTGGCGGGCATGGACAGTGCCAACAGCGCAGGACTGGGCTTTGACAGCCAGAATGGCACCTACCGGGGCGCCCTGAGCCGCCTATTTGGCAACGCGGGCGCGGGGGCCAGTGCGGCCGAGCAGGTGGCAAACAGCCTTAGCGGCGGGTACGGCACGGACTGGGCCAAGAGCGCGGCACAGCAGGCGGCGACCGGGGAGACGGGCCAGACCGCCAACGTGTACGCCCAGGCGCGGGCAGACGCGCTGAGCCAGTGGCGGCAGGAGCTGGCGGGCCAGGGAACCCAGCTGAATAACCTGCTGACGCAGGACCAGCTTGCGCGCAATGAGCACGACGGAAGCGTGCAGAACGCAGCAGACTGGCGGAGTTACCGGTACGGACGCACCCAGCAGGCCCGGCAGGAGAACAGCGACTTTTTGAGCAACGTGTGGAACGTGATCAAGAATGTGGGCAGCGATGTGGGCAAGGCCTATAATGCTTACATGGGTTACAGCCAGCAGAAGGCGAACGCCATTGTGCAGGCGAAGGAAGAATACCGGAACGGCAACGTGGACGGCGCAAAAGCCATTCTGAAAATGTACCGAATGGACGAAAACATGTTTGACAACCTGCAGGGCGTGAGCGACTTTACGGTGCAGCAGAATGCGGCGCTGAAGGAGGCATATGAGATGCTGGACCAGGGCGTGCCGGAAGCTGCCATCAGCAAGTTTCTGGAACCTTACGACCTGAGCTACGACATGTTTGACGAATGGAAGGGCCTTTCGCAGACGGACAAGGATAATCTGGACTATCTGATGAAAGCACAGGACTATACGACTGCAGGCGCACCGACGCTGGGACAGACCATTGCAAGGGCGGTTGGATATGGGACGGATGCGCTGGACAGCTTCGATTCGGTGACGAACCGGCTGAACCAGGCAGACATTGCCAAGTACGCAAGCCAGCTGGCCATCAGCAACCAGTACAAGACCACTGGGACGGGCAGCGGAACGGGCCGGAGCACCAAGAGCAGCGGGAGCAGAGGAAAAACAGGAACGGGATTTACCAACACCCAGCTGCAGACGATGGCGACGAAGTTCCAGAACATGAAGGATACTGACCCGCTGTACCCGTTCTACAAGCAGACACTGACGGATGCGGGGTGGCTGACACCGACAGGAACAGGCAGCGGCAGCGGGACGGCGGCCCGGAGCGGGAGCACCGGAAGCAAGCTGGCGGGCGTATTACAGCGCCCGGCGGTGTTTGGCACGGTGAAGCCGGTGGACGGCACCAATGGAAACAGCTTTGACACGGCGCTTTCCAGAGCACAGAGCATGACAAAGCAGGGAAAGAGCGCAGACGAAATTGCAGACTACCTGATCCGGCTGGGGTTCGGCGATGACGTGATCAGCCGGGTGTCCAACGTGATGGGATGGTAAAAAGGAGAAGAAAATGGGCTGGAGCGTAGACGAGGTGCGCAGAAAGCGCGAAGCACTGGAAAAAGAGGATGCAAGCAAAAAGGCCGCTGCGGCAGCAAAGGCCAGCACGAACACAAAGGCGGCCAGCACCGCAAAGAGCGGCGGGAGCACGGGCGTGACGGCAGGTGCTCCGCTGGCAGCGGGGTTGAACACGGAGAAAAGTGTGACGGCGGGTGCTCCGCTGGCAACGGGCTTGAGCACGGTGAAGGCCGGAACGAGCGCAAAGACGACCGGCCCGGCAAAGAGCGGTGGCACGGCAGGCAGCAAAAAGACCACCACCACGGCAACGCCGAGCCTTGGCACGCGGGTGCTGGCACAGATGGACGGCACCCAGACCGCGGCGGCCACGGCAAAGACGGGGAAAAAGCTGCCGACGGTGAAGCGGCAGAACCAGCCGGAGTGGCTGCAGACAGAAAGCGGTGCCCCGGCGGCGGTGGTGCGGGGCGCGAACGAGAGCCAGAAGGCGGCACAGCGGCGGCGCAACGGCAGCGAGGGCGTGCTGGCGCAGGGGGCGCAGGCCATCAAGGATCACACGGCGAAGGCGGAGGACGAAGATAAATTCAGCGACTTTACACGGCTGAACCGGTGGATGGATGCAGACCCGCAGCACCGGACGCTGGTGAGCCTGATCCGGATGGGAAAGAGCGGCGTGGAGGATGCTGCTGCACTGGGCAGCAGCACCGGCGACAATGCTGTGAAGGCCCAGAAGCCGTACACCGACGCGGAGCTGATGGCCAAGGGGTACAGCCAGCAGCAGATCAATGAGGCACGGCAGTACATTGCCGAGTACGACGCACTGCCTGCTGCGGAAAAGGCCGTGCGGCGCTCGGCGGACACATGGAAGGGCATTGGCGGAGCGGTGGCGTCGTTCAGTCCGCAGTTGGGCGAAAATCTCGGAACGGCGATCTGGAATACATGGAGCACGAACGCCAATGAACGTGCGCTGGACAAGAGCCTTGCAGGAGATGAACGGGCAAAGCAGCTGAAGGATATGATCACGGCGGTGGACATGGACTATAAGCCGCAGTACACGGACGAGCAGCTGCGGACCATGGGGTACAGCCAGAGCGAGATCACCGGCATGCGGCAGAAGGTGGCCGGGACCGTGACGAACGAGAGCGTTGACAAGGACGAGAGCGTGGGCTACCAGCTGTACGATTACGGCAGAAAGCACACCGAACGCGCGACAGCGGGCATGAACGAGACCGCAAAGACGGCAATGGGAATTGCGACCAGTGCGGCGGAGAACCTAGCAGTGGCGGGCATCAGCCCGGCGCTGGTGCTGCCGGTGCTGAGCGCCCAGGGCGGCGCGGAGGCTATGGGCCAGAGCGTTGACAAGGGCGAGAGCGCGGGCAAGACGCTGGTGGGCGGCCTTGCAAAGTTCGGTGCGGGGTGGGCCATCAACAGCGTGGGCGCGGCAGACCTTGCCCGGACCATGGGCAGCGACTACGCCAAGGACACGCTGGCGGGGAAGCTGGCGGACATGGTGCGCAGCGTGGCAGACAACGGCGTACTGGCGCAGCAGTACCCGACGGTGGCGAATGCGGTGTCCGGCGGCATTGACAATGCCATGCAGGCCTTTGTGGAGACCTATGCGGACAAGGCCATTGACGCGGCCCTGGGCGACGCGCAGGCGGCCGAGGAGATGTTCAGCCGAGACACCTTTTTGCAGGCGCTGGAAAGCGGCCTTTCCGGCGGCGCTTCCGGCGCGCTGGGCGGCGCTGTGGGCACCCAGCTGGGCAGGATGAGCGCGGCGCTGGAGACAGCGGACGGTCAGACGGTGCAGCGGAACGAACCCTCTCAGGCAGCGAAGGGCGCTGACAGCTCTCCCGAGAGGGAAGCCTTGGGGGGCGAACTCCCTCAGTCGCCTGCGGGCGACAGCTCCCTCAGGGAGGGAGCCTTGGGAACGGCGGCACAAAAGGCAGAGCAGACGGCGGTGAACGATGACCCAGCGGTACATACCCCGGCGCAGAACGCCAGCATTGAGGAATACAAGCAGAGCGTTGACCCCGGCCTTGCGGAATACGTGGACCGGGTGCGAGCGGGCGAAGATCTGGCACCCTACACTGTGACCGAGACCAGCGACCGGATGCGGGACGCCATGCAGCAGCTGACCGGCCTTGACAAGGTGGGCAAGGTGACGATGATGGATGCCAACGCGGTGAAACACATCACCAACCGGCACGCAGGCGGGGACGGCAGCGCCGACGGCACCATGAAGGAGAGCGCGGATGTGGCGCGGGCAGCGTATGTACTGAACCACTTTGACAATGCGTATCTGGCAACGCGAAAAGCGGACGGATATTATACTGGGAGCCGTAAAAAAGCGCCCATTGTGATCTTTGAGAAAAAAATAGACGGCTCCCACATTGTTGTGGAAGCCGTCTGTGATACAAAGAAAAGTAAAAACTTTATTGTATCTGAGTATTTATCTTCAGTAGGAGTGCCGGAAAAAGAAATAGCGAAAGCTCTGCAGCCCTCTATGGATGCCGTTGCCGACCCCAGAGACACGTCCGGAACGTTAAGTGCAGATACTTCCGCCGACACAACTGTATCACAGCAGGCGGGGGATGTCAACGGTCAGCGGGTGGAAAACGCCGGGGAAACGGTGGAAACTCCCGCAGTCTCGCATTCGCTCGACAGCTCCCTCGGTGAGGGAGCCTTTGCACAGCAGGCGGAACCGACAGCCCTGCGGGAGACGGCCGGGCTGGAAGTGCGCAGCGAGGGCGCGCAGAAGAGCAGCGTACATCGGGAGCTGCTGCGCTGGAAGGTAAGCGAGGGCGCGGCACAGACGCTGAGCCGGAACATGCCGACGGGCATTGCGGACGAGAGCCGGTATGCGGCGGCGGCCTCCAGCCTGTACCGGCTGGGACAGATGGAGGACGTGACCACTTTTGACAAGGCTATGGAGCTGGCGAAGGGTATGAACGGCCTTGCGGTGAACACGGACTATGTGCTGGCACAGCCCGGCGGAGAAGCGGCGCTGAAGATCGCGTGGCTGCAGGGCAAGGGCGAAGCGGAAGCCGGGGCCGTGCAGACCGGGACACCGGGCGGTGCGCTGAGCGCAAAGAGCGTGAGCGGCAGCGGACGGGTGCTGTACAAAGGCACCATGCGCACGGCAGACGAGGTAGCCACAAAGCTGATCGAGCTGAACGCGCGGGCGACCGACACCGATGCGGTGCTGAAGGCAGTGCTGGAAGGCGATGAGCGGGTGAAGGCCTATGTGGACACGGCTGCCGGACAGATCTTTTTTGCGGACAGTGCGGGAGACATTTTCGGCACCGTGCTGCACGAGGACTGGCACTGGTATAACGCTTTGGACGCCGAGGGCGCAAAAGCGGTGCAGCAGCATGTGCTGGAATACCTTGCGAAGAGCGAGGGCTTTGAGAACATCGACGATCTGATCCGGGCGAAACTGACCGACTACGCACAGCAGAACCTGACCTACGGCGAAGCAGCCGAGGAACTGGTGGCGGACGCCTGGCGCGGCATCTTTGACAGCGAGGAGAGCTTCAAGCGGTGGGTGGAGTTCCAGCGCGGGCAGGCAGAGAAGAACGCGGGCCGGGCGGGGACCATCCGCAAAGTGATGAACGCGGTGAAGAACCTTCTGACCGACATCGTGAGCCGGGCAAAGGAAGTGCTGGCAAACGACCCGGAGAACAAAGCCGCCCTGAAAGCGCAGCGGCTGGCCGAGGCCGAGAAACGGGCGCTGCAGGAGGAATACTTTGCCCACGCGGAAAAGGCCATGGACGCCCTGCGCGCGGCAAAAGAAAACGCCGCAGCCCTCAAGAGTGAGGGTGCGGCGCAGGGGGTGCGGTTCCAGCTGCACGAGGGAAAAGATTCTCTGGTGGAGCAGATGAACGGCCATCTGGACGAATTGGAAGAAATGAAACCGGTGGCGACAATCGAAGGAACAGAGGTGTCTTTCGGAAAAACGCGAAACGAAAACATTTCCAATGTTGAAGAATTCTTTGATTCTATAGGAAACAAAGTGATTCGTGAAAACTTCGGAACGGTGGAGTTGACAAAGAGCGGTGCACGTGCAACGGTGCAGCATGGGAACAGCAAAGCAAAACAGGTTGCGGTTGCTGCAGTCCCCGAAGTAATTCAAAAAGGAAAGCAAATCGGGTATGAGCAAAACTGGCAGGGACGAGGGTATGATACTTATGTCTTTGCAGCGCCCGTCGAAATTGACGGAACAAAGCTGTATGAAGGCGTGATTGTAAGAGAATACACCCGGCAGAATGGCATGAAGAATTTCTATGTTCATGAGGTATGCTGGACAGATGGAAGCTATGTGACGTTTGACACTGAGGGAAATATGACAAAAAAAGAAGATACTCCCACACAGCTCCCGAAAGCTGTGCGGAGCACCCTTGCGGATGCTCAGGAAGTATCTTCTGACACTACTATAGCACAAACCTCTGCCAAAAGCAAGGAAAACAATGCAGCTGTGCAGAAAAATGTGCGCTATCAGCTGGCGGAGCAGGATGAGCTGGCAAAGCTGCGCACCGAACAGCAGCAGCTGACCAAGCAGCGCAGTGCCCTGAAGGAAGAACGCAGTGCATGGCTGAACAGTGCCGAAGTGCAGCGGATCGAGGCAAAGAAAAAGGCGCTGGGCGTTTTTTCCGCAGAGGGCAAGGCCTACCGGGACAGCGCAGAATACCAGGACTACCTTGCAAAGCGCAAGGAGTACAACAGCCGCCTGGCCGCGCTGGAAGAGCGGGACAGCGCCCTGACGGAGCAGATGAAAGCAGCCAATGAGCGTCTGCAGCAGCGGAAGGACGCCCAGGCCAAGGATGCACAGAACGCCTACAATGCCAGAGCCAAAGCGTACGGCGGCAATGCGGAGTACCGGCGGATGTTGGCGAAGGAGCAGTTCGGCGTGACGGAAGAATTCCGGCGGGCAGGGTACATTCTGCCGGACGGCCAGATGCTGGACTTTGCCCAGAATGACCGTAGCCGGGACACCGACCACCGGGAAATTCTGGAGGTGTTCGGCCCGGCGGAAGTGAAGAACGGCACGGAAGCTCTGAATGAGTTTTTGCTGGACGGCAATGTGCGTGTGATGGCCGAGGCACCGGGCGTGGACATTTCGGCGGACACGGCCCCCACGGCGCAGCAGCTGGAACAGATCCGGAAAATGGCCGAGCAGCTGAGCGGCGAGCGCGGGCAGTTCACGCTGGACATCTCCACAGCAGACGGCAGGGTTGCCGCCAGCAAGGAATACAGCGGGCGTGTGGATGCGGACAAGGTGGTGCGGGAAATCCGGGACTATTACAGGACCGGGGAGCTGGCACAGGAAAGCGAGTTGGCAAGATTCCGCTACCAGCTGGCAGAACAGGCGAGCCGGGACGCGAAGCGGAACGAGCAGCAGCAGGCCAGCCGGGTGATCGCCGAGAAGGCGGCGGCGCTGGACACACTAAGCCAGTTCTTTGGGCTGACGCGGGGCGTGACAGTAAGCCGGAGCGCGGTGGAGGAACTGGCCGGGCGCTGGCTGAAGGCAAACGGCAGCAAGACCGACCGGGCGAAGCTGGCAGAAGAGACCGAAGTGCTGGTGAATTACCTGAAGGCGGACGGCGCGGACATGGAGAAGGCCGAGGCGCTGGCGGAGACGCTGGCAGGAGAGATCCAGGACGGGGCAATGTACCGCAACAGCGAGCTGTGGGACGAGTACCCGGAACTGCACAAGCTGGAGTACACCGTGAACAGGAACGGGCAGGCAAAGGCCGAGCTTGTGAAGCGGTACGGCAGCTGGAGCGAGGCGGTGGCCGAGGCACGGCGCCACGGCGTGGCCCTGCGGCAGGCCGAAGGCGTGCGGGACGGCAACCCGGCGGAGCAGTATGAGAGCCTTGTGAATGATGACCGCGCCGTGGGCGGCGTGACCGATGGAGCCAAGGCGCTGTGGAAGCAGGCCGCAGAGCAGGCCGGTGTGGCGGGCAGTCAGAGCTTCGAGAGCACCGAGTGGCTGGACGTGCTGATGAACCTGCACGACGCCATCAAGCCGAAGACCATGAGCCGCTTTGCGGACAAGGCCGAGTATGAGGACGCCAGAATGGAGCTGGCGGGCAGGATCATCGGGGATATCATGCAGCTGCCCCAGCTGACCGATGCCGAGGCTATTTTTGAGGGCATCCAGCGGCACAACCTGGAAGCGGCGAAGGCGGCTGCCGGAGACGCGGCGCGGGCGGCCGAGGTGGAAAAGGGCCTGCGGGGCGTGCAGAAGGTGCAGAGCCGGGAATTCAACCGGCGGCTGGCCGAGAACCAGCGCACAGCGGGCCGGAACGCCGAGGTGCAGCATGTGAGCGAGCTGCAGAAGCGGAACGCGAAAGCGGAAAAGCAGCTGGACGCGAACCTGGAACTGCTGGGCGTGGACGTGAGCAACGTGGGCGATCTGAACGAGAAGCTGACCGTGCTGCGGGAGACCTACGAGCGGGAATGGAAAGCCGAACGCAAGCGGATGCGGACCGAACTGCAGCAGATGCGGGACGAGGCAAGGCTGGAGGTGCGGCAGCTGCGGGGCGAGAACGCCGACCTTGCCCGGCAGGTGCGGGACGAGCAGCGGCGTGCGGACAAGGCCGAGTACAGCCTGATCGTGCAGGAAAACGAGATCATGGAATGGGAGGAAGAGAACCAGCGGAAGGCCGAGGCCTGGCAGCAGAAGCAGGCGCAGCGGAACGCACTGGCCGCCGAGGTGGCACGCCAGCAGCGGGATGAGGAGATTGCCATTGCGAAGCGGGTGGCCGAGAAGCGGGTGCAGAAAGCGCGGGACGGCCGGAAGATGGACGAGCTGAAGCGGGGCATCCGGCAGGATGCGGCGGCGCTGAACCAGATGGTGCTGCGGCCGAACAAGGGCAAGTATGTGAGCCAGCGGCTGATCGTGCAGGCGGCGGAGGTGGCAAAGATCGCCGACATGACCGTGCTGAACGACCGGGCTGTGAACCAGCTGACGCGGCTGCAGAACAGCATCCAGGCGAGCATGGGCAGCGAGGGCAGCCCCACGGCCATGACCACCGAGTGGGAGCAGACCGGGGTGCCGAAGCTGATCACGGCGCTGCAGACCGACCTGACGGCGTGGAAGGATGCAAAGCTGGCCGACTTACAGGCAAAGCTGGCCGAGGCTGAGGAGCTGCCCTACAGCGAGAAGGCACTGGCCTTGCAGGAGCGGCTGCGCAAGCGGATCCGGGAGACCGAGAGCCGCACCTACCTGCCCATGACGGTGGACCAGATGCGGATGCTGAAGGCCATCACCAGCGCGACGCTGCATGTGATCCGGAACGAAAACAAGACCGTGAGCCTTGCGAAGGCCGAAGAGGTGAGCAAGATCGCGGACGAGGCAGCCTATGAGGTGACGCTGAGCAAGGGCAACCACCCCGGCGGGGCGCTGGACGGGCTGCAGAACCTGCTGACCAAGTACAACCTGGACATGCTGGGGGCCGAGCGGGTGCTGCGGATGCTGGGCGGCTACAAGAACGGCGGCCAGATGGAGAAGATCGGGCAGATGCTGAACGACGGCCAGTACCGGCAGACGAAGATCACCATCGAGGGCGAGAAGCTGTTTGCGGACGTGACGGGCGCAAAGCACGCCAAGGAAGCGCAGGCCTTTGCCGGGCCGGGTGCGGACCTTGTGGACGTGGGCCTGAGAGACACGGACCACAACGCGGTGCCGCTGACCCATGCGCAGCTGTGCAGTTTGTACATGCACCTGCAGAACAAGGACAGCCGGGAGCACCTGATGACCGGCGGCATGGTGGTGCCGGATGCGCAGCTGTACAGCAAGGGCGACGTGGAGCAGGCCTACCAGAAGGGACAGCTGGTGCAGCTGGGCATGCTGAGCGACGGACACGGGGAAGCCATGGCGGACACCATCCTGAACACGCTGGAAGCGGCCATGACCGACTACGACCGGGCGTGGTGCGCGGACATGAAGGAGTTTTTTGGAAACTACACCACGAAGCTGATCAACGAGACGAGCCTACAGCTGGTGGGCTACAAGCGGGCCACCGTGCAGAACTACTACCCCATTGCGGTGGACAAGGCTGCACTGGCGACCGAGATCGACGGAGTGAAGCTGGACGCGACCATTGAGGGCCGGGGCTTTTTGAAGAACCGTGTGAAGAGCAGCAAGCCCATCCTTTTGGAAGAGTGCTCGAGCGTGGTGCAGCGCAGCCTGCGGGACACGGCAGCCTATGCGGGACTGGCCGCGCCCATCCGGGACGTGCAGAAGATCCTGAACGCAGGGGTGGAGACCCGGGACGGCGTGAAGACCCTGAAAAATGGCGTGATCAAGGAGCAGTGGGGCACGAAGGCCGTGAGCTACCTGGACGATCTGATGACCGACCTGCAGACCACCCAGCGGCACCGCTCCAACGGCGTGAGCCGGATGCTGAGCACGCTGCGGGGCAACTACGCGGGGGCGGTGCTGACCCTGAACCCGGGCGTGGCCATTGCACAGGCGGCGAGCCTGCCGACGGCGGCGGCCGTGCTGGGCGGGGACACCATGGCGTCGGTGATGCCATTTGTGAGGGACACTATGACGTCGGTGGTGCCCTTTGTGAAATCGAAGCAGAAGGCAGCGCTGAAAGCAGAAATTGCAGAGCACGGGGACGTGCTTTTGCAGTGGCGGCAGCGCGGGACCGGAAAAGGCGAGCTGCAGAGCATCGGCAAGCGGGAGACGCTGGTGCAGAAGGGCATGGACAAGGTGCCCGGATGGCTGACCGGGTGGATCAACGGCATGGACGAGATCACGGTGGCAGCCCTGTGGGAGGGCAGCAAGGCCTATGTCAAAAACCACGCGGCGGAATTCGAGGGCGCGGGAGAGACCGGCAGCCCGGCATACTGGGAGGCGGTGAACCGCACCTACCAGAAGGTGATCGAGCAGACCCAGCCGAACTACACCGTGATGCAGCGGGCAGGCATCCAGCGCAACCCGGACGAGATGGTAAAGACCTTTACGATGTTCACGACCCAGCGCTTCCAGAATGCGGGCATCCTGATCGACGCGGTGGGCGACTGGAAAGCGCAGGCGGCGCGGTACAAGGCGGACGCCAGCGACGCGAACAAGGCAGAGCTGCAGCGGGCGACAAAGCAGCGGGACCGGGCCATCCTGAGCCAGGCGGCGCAGGTGGCGGTGTTTGCCATGATGAAGATCGGCGCGGACTTCCTGCTGCACCGGTGGGACCGGGAGCAGGACGAGAACGGCGACGTGACCCTGAAGAGCATGGTGAGCCGCTTTTTCTCGCTGTCCACCGAGAGCACGATGGGCAACTTCCTGTTTGGCAGCGAGCTGTACAGCCTGATCGACAACGCCATCGAGGGCAAGGATTACGACGTGATCAGCGCCACGAACATCAGCGCGGTAAACGACATGGCGTCGGATGTGGTGAAGTTTACGGCGGAGCTGAAGAAGGACACCAGCGAGATGGACGAGGCGGAGCTGGAAAAGCACCACAAGAAGCTGATGGAGAAGGGCATGGCCCTGATCGAAAACGGCTTTGAGATCGTGGGGGTGCCCTACGGCAACGGCCGGAAGATGGTGGACGCAGTGCGCGGGTACTGGGACGATGCGCAGAACGTGGCGCAGGGCGGAAAATTTAGCTTCAACAGCCTGCCGGAGAGCGCGACCGGGCAGTATGACCGGCTGTACAATGCCTATGCCAGCGGCGACGCGGACGAGGCACAGGCGGCGGTGGAGAAACTGGTGGCCATGGGAAAGGAGGACGAGATCTACAAGCAGCTGAAAACGCGGCTGGTAAAATACGACAAAAAAGTGGAGGCTGCGGCAAAAGCACGAAATGCGGGAGACGATGAAACCCGCGTGAGGCTGACACAGGAAATCATCAGTGATGTGTATGACGTGATGGGAATCCGGAAGAATGTGAAGGAGGATGCAGAAAGGAGAAGTAAAGTTATTGACATGGTGACAGGAGATAACCGAGACGGAAAGGGAAGCGAAGGTGCTATCAATGTTAAAGCAGATGCGTTGCTGAAGGGCGACGCGGGCGACATGTACGCGGACCTGAGCGAGGCGGTGGACAGCCGGAAGGCGCAGGACGTGCAGGCCGAGTACGACCGGCTGATGAAGGCCGGACGGACGCCGAGCAGCCTGAAGAGCAAGCTGACCGAGCTGGCAAAGCCGGAGTATCTGGCGGGCAGCAATGCGGACAAGCAGCAGCTGGCCGACGTGCTGCTGGCCCTGACCGACGCGGACGGGAAGGCCCTGTACACGGAAAAGACCTTTGCACAGTGGGAAAAAGCGGCGGAGAAGGCGGCACAGGCGGAACCGGAAGAGGACCCGTATGCACTGCTGCGGTGACAACCAGATGCCAACCAAGTGGCAGCCAAGTGGCGACCAAGTGGCAGCCATCCGGTGACGTTTTGTCACCCATAGAAAGCACCCCGGCGGGCAAGACCTGCCGGGGTGCTTTTGTAAAAGTACACGGTTTTTTGCGGGGCAGCGGGACGGTAGACTGGGAGAAAAACGGAAGGAGGAAAAGACCATGCAGGTAAGGATCGTGGAAAAGCGATTCGGCGGGGTGGAGTTTGCCCCGGAGATGAAGGTGCTGCACCTGGGCGGGCAGAGCAGCGCGAACGTAGAGCGGCTGGAATTTACCCTGCCGGAGAGCTGGCAGGGCAAGAGCGTGACGCTGCACATCCAGCGGCAGGACGGCACCCTGCCTGCCCCCATTTTGCTGAACGAAGCGCATAGCTGCGCGGTGGGCAAGGAGTTTACCGCGTCGAGCTGCGGCAGCTGGATGCTGCTGGCCCTGGGCGAGGACGGCTTCCGGGCGCTGACACGGCCGGCAAAATACGACTGCTATGAGACGCTTGCCACCGACGGCGACGCGGAGATCAGCCCAACACAGTACGAGACCTTTGTGGCGCGGGTACTGGCGTACTCGAACAGTGCGGCGACCAGCGCGCAGGAAGCGCGGAACAGCGCAGGTGCGGCCGCGAAGGATGCGAAGAGAGCCGAGGCGGCACGGACAGAAACGGTGACGGCGGCCGGACAGGCCGGGGCGGCACAGAAAGCGGCAGAAAGCGGCGCAGCCCGGGCCGAGGCGGCAGCCGATCGGGCGGAGAAAACGGCACCGGCGGACGGGCCGGTGAAGAGCGTGAACGGCAAGGGCGGTGTGGTGACCCTGACAGCCGGGGATGTGGACGCAGTGCCGGAGGACAGTGCGGGCTATGTGAAAAGCATCCAGCTGACCGGACGGACGCTGACCCTGACCATGGGCGACGGCAGCACACGGACGCTGCAGACCAAGGACACCACGGCACTGGATGTGATGACCGGCGTGCTGGGCGTGGAACACGGAGGAACCGGAAAGGACACAGCCCTGACGGCGGCGGATGTGGGAGCCTACGGCAAGAACGAGACCTACGCAAAGACGGAGGTGTACAGCCGGGAGGAGACCTACTCGAAAACGGAAGTGTACAGCCAGAAAGAGGCCGACCAAAAGTTCGGCACGCCGTACACCCTGCCGCCCGCTACGGCGGACCAGCTGGGCGGCG
>OGLZ01000169.1_pt1 | contig 75632 bp, 61 predicted proteins | sample 1572991 | NCBI WGS metagenome assembly OGLZ01 (sample SAMEA2581893, study PRJEB24529) | metagenome | biome: Human gut stool | place: China | collected 2011 | reverse complement strand
ATTTTTCGTGCAGAATAAAAGGAGTTTTTTTCATCGAATCCCCCTTTTCGGTCCACTTGGTTGTCATATGTGTCACTTCAGTCTATTTCCAGTCAGCGAAATTCAGAACTTTCCAGATTTTTCATGCAAAATATTGCAAGACGTTCAAAATCAGCTTGAAACACTTTTGTTGCAATGGTACAATAATATTGTCATATTATGGGAAAATCAGCGCAAAGCCCAGTGCGGACAGGCCGCGAGCGCGGGGATTCCTGTGGGGTGTGTAAGAATCGCTACGGCAGCACTGCGCTACTGCACCTGCGCAGTGCTGCCCTCCGATACTGTGAGGAAGGTATATTTGCATGATGAAAAAGATCTCCCGCCGCTCGTTTTTGCAGGTCTGCGGCATTACTGCGGCAACGGCAGCACTGACCGCCTGCGGCAGCGGTAAGGCCGAGGGCGACAAGAGCAGCAGCCAGAACGGCAAGATCCAGATCACTTTTTATCTGTGGGATCGCTCCATGATGAAAGCGCTTACTCCGTGGCTGGAAGAAAAATTCCCGGAGTATGCGTTCAACTTCATTCAGGGCTTCAACACCATGGACTACTACCGCGATCTGCTGAACCGTGCGGAGCAGCTGCCGGATATCATCACCTGCCGCCGCTTCTCCCTGAACGATGCGGCTCCTCTGGCAGAGCACCTGATGGACCTGAGCACGACCGAGGTTGCAGGCACCTTCTATTCCAGCTACCTGAACAACAATCAGGAGCCGGACGGTGCGATCCGCTGGCTGCCCATGTGCGCCGAGGTGGACGGCACGGCTGCAAATGTCGATTTGTTTGCTCAGTACAACATTCCCCTGCCCACCAACTACGCTGAGTTCGTGGCGGCCATCAATGCCTTTGAGGCTGTCGGCATCAAGGGCTATCAGGCAGACTGGAGGTATGACTACACCTGTCTGGAAACCATGCAGGGCAGCGCGATCCCGGAGCTGATGAGCCTGGAGGGCACCACATGGCGCATGAACTACGAGAGCGAGACCGAGGACGGCTCCACCGGTCTGGACGATGTGGTATGGCCGAAGGTCTTTGAAAAATACGAGCAGTTTCTCAAGGATGTGCGGGTGCAGCCCGGTGACGATCGGTTGGAGCTGAACCCCATCGCCAAGCCTTTCTATGCGCGGCAGACCGCCATGATCCGCACCACAGCAGGCATAGCGGATGTAATGCCTGACCAGTACGGCTTTAACGCGTCTATTCTGCCCTATTTCGGCGAGACTGCCAACGATAGCTGGCTGCTGACCTACCCCATGTGTCAGGCGGCAGTTTCCAACACGGTAGCGCAGGACGAGGCAAAGCTGGCTGCGGTGCTGAAAGTGCTTGAGGCTGTGTACAGTGCAGAGGGTCAGAGCAAGATGGCTGGCGGCGCTGCCGTGCTCTCTTATAACAAGGAGATCAATATTACCTCCTCCACTTCTCTGGAACAGGTTGCGGATATCATCAGCGCAAATCATCTGTATATGCGTCTGGCTTCCACCGAGATCTTCCGCATTTCGGAAGATGTAGGACACAAGATGATCACCGGCGAATACGATGCCAAGGCCGCATACGATGCGTTCAATGAGCAGCTGGTCACCCCCAGAGCGGATCCCGAAGCCGAGGTGCTGTTCACCCAGAATACCGCATACTCCATCGACATGACCGACCACGGCAGCGCTGCGGCTTCCTCGCTGATGAACGCCCTGCGCGCCACCTATGATGCGTCTATTGCAGTCGGTTATTCGCCGCTGGTGTCCACCTCCATCTACTGCGGCGAGTACAGCAAGCAGCAGATTTTGTGGGTGATGGCTGGCAACTACGCTGTCTCGCAGGGTGAATATACCGGTGCAGAGCTGCGGCAGATGATGGAGTGGCTGGTAAACGTGAAGGACAACGGTGCAAACCCCATCCGTCACCGGAATTATATGCCCGTGACCAGCGGCATGGAATACAAGGTGACCGAATACGAGCAGGGCAAGTTCCGTCTGGAAGAGCTTACCATCAACGGTGCACCGCTGGACGATACCGCCACCTATACCGTATTTGTGGCGGGCATTGATGTATGGATAGAAAACGAGGTCTACTGCAACTGCCCCATGCCGGAGAACCTGAAAGCCAAGCGGACGGAATACGCCATTGAAGGGGCAGAAAGCCGCTCCTGCCTGAAGGATTCGCTGGCGGTCAGCAAGCAGTTCCCCGCCCCCTCCGAGTATCTGACCATTGTACAGGGAGAATAAACGCTTGAAAAATGAAACTAAGATGCGGCCTGCGATAAAAAACCGTATCCTCGCAGTTTTGGCAGTGCTGCTGCTCGGCGTCGGTATTTTGACAAGCTGCGTTGTCTTTACGGATTTTATGTCGCACATCATCTACGAGGAAAGCACTGCACACCTTACGGAGATCTACCATCAGGCAAACCAGACCCTTTACAATAAGGTATCCCTCAACTGGGGCGTCATGCGGATGTGGACACCTTATCTGGAATGTGCGCAAAGCGACGCCGATGTCCGCTCTTTCCTTGCACAAGCAAAAGAAGAATACCAGTTTACAGATTTTTTCTTCGTCTCACGGGATGGCTCCTATATCACGCTGGACGGAGAACAAGGCTATCTCGATCTGGGACGAATGCTGTCGCAGCTGGTTCTGGAGCAGCAGCCTATCGTGGCAAACTCGGTCGTACCGGACAAGCCGGAGATCATGGTGTTTGCAGTCCCCACGGAAAAAGGCAGCTATCAGGGCTTTGCGTACGAGGCCATTGCCGTCACCTACAACAACAAAGATCTGGTGGACTCCCTGAAGATCTCTGCCTTTGAGGGGCACGGCAGCACCTTTGCCGTGCTGCCGGATGGCCGTGTGGTGCTGGACAGCAGCAGTGAAGATATGCGCGGCGTGCACAACATCCTTGCCATGCTCAAGAATTCGGCTGGTTTTACGGCAGAACAGATCACTGCCCTGCAAAAGGCTTTTGCCGCCGGGAAGAGCGGCAGCCTTGAGTTTTCCATCCATGGCGTCAGCTATTACATGGTTTATGGTTCTGCCGCCTTCCAGAACTGGACGATCCTTGGCATTGCTCCCAAAAGCGTTGTGAACGCCAATATGAACCGGCTGCAATACACCACCATGGCCGTGATGAGCAGCATCGTGGGAATGCTGGCCGTTGCCGTTTTGCTGCTGGTGGTACAGAGCAACCGGCAAAAGCTGCGGAAAAAGGATCAGCAGCTGCTGGCGCGCGAGGAGCTGTTCTCAAGCCTTTCCCGCAACGTGGACGACGTGTTCCTGATGATCGACACCGGCACCGGCAAGGTGGAATATATCAGCCCCAACGTCCGGCGCATTCTGGGCATCTCCACTGAAGCGGTGCAGGAGGATTTCCACGTTCTATGTTCTGCCGGGGGCTATCATTGCAGATCACGGCTGGACGATTTGATGCAGATGGAGCCGGGCACGCAGCAGGAATGGAATCGGGAGTTTATCCATCAGGAAACCGGCGAGCCGCGCTATATCCATGTGACCGGCTTTATCAATGATGCGCAGGGTGCAAAAAAGTGCATCGTGGATCTGTCTGACCGCACAGGAGAGCACCAGACCACGCTGGCGGTGGAAGCCGCACTGGAAGTAGCCGAAAAGGCCAGCAAGGCCAAGACGGACTTCCTTTCCAACATGAGCCACGACATCCGCACCCCCATGAACGCCATCATCGGCATTACTACCCTGATGAAAAACGAGCTGCACCAGCCGGAAAAGCTTGCCGAGCATCTTGCCAAGCTGGAAACCTCCGGCAGGCTGCTGCTGGGCATCATCAACGATATTCTGGACATGAGCCGCATCGAGAGCGGCAAGGTCACCCTGAACGTGGAAAAGATGAACCTGCCCCAGCAGATCAGCCAGCTGGATAGCATCATCCACCAGCAGGCAGGCCAGCGCCGCCAGACCTTTACGGTAAACACCCTTGTGCAGCACGAAAACGTGCTAGCCGACCCCAACCGCCTGAATCAGGTGCTGATGAACATCCTCTCCAATGCGGTCAAGTACACGCCCACCGGTGGGCACATCCGGCTGGAGGTAGAGGAGCTTACCCATACCGAGCATTACGCCAAATACCGCTTTGTGGTGCAGGATGACGGCATCGGCATGAGCGAGGACTTTCAAAAGACCCTTTTTGACCCCTTTACCCGGGAGGAAAAATCCGGCACCAACAAGGTGCAGGGCACCGGCCTTGGCATGGCCATCACCAGGAGCATCGTAGACCTGATGGGTGGTTCCATCAGTGTGGAAAGCGCCACCGGAAAGGGTACCCGCTTTGAAGTGGTGCTGGAATTGCCGATTGATATCGAGGCAGACACGGCGCAAAAGGCGCAGGCGCTCCCGGAGGAAGATGACGCCGTTTCTCCCCTGTCTGGGATGAAGTTCCTCTGCGCCGAGGATAACGCCCTCAACGCCGAAATTTTGCAGATGCTGCTGGAGACCAAGGGCGCAAGCTGCACCATCTGCTCCAACGGTCAGGAGATCGTGGATGCCTTTGCCAGCGTAAGACCCGGCGAGTACGACATGATCCTGATGGACGTACAGATGCCGGTGATGGACGGCTTGGAGGCCACCCGCCGCATCCGCAATGGCGAAAACCCGCTGGGACGCACCATTCCCATCCTTGCTATGACCGCCAACGCCTTCCTTGAGGATATGCAAAAGAGCAAGGAGGCCGGCATGGACGAGCATCTGTCCAAGCCCGTGGACATCAGCGCTCTGGAGCAGACGGTAAAACGCTTCCGCGTTATACCCCCCCGGAAATAAATAGCGGTACATCACGCTTTCGCAGACAGTTAAAACACGCATGATATGGAAGAAGGTCAGAACTTGAACGATCATCCAACGACACTTTCCGAAGTGGAACACTACTACCAGGAGCGCGAGCAGCGGCTGTTGGAAAAACTGCATCAACAGGAAGCCGCTCTTACTGTAGCGGAGCAAACGCTGAAACAGTTGATCAAAAATCAGAAAGCACAGCTGGACGAAACAAACCAACTGCATGCCACACAGGAACGGGCATTCAAAGAAGAACTTTATCGAGATTCTCTGACAGGTGCTTACAACCGCCGCTATTACGAAGAAGTTGTCCGTAAGTCCATCGGCCCGGCAGGAATCGCACTGCTGGATGTGGATGATTTCAAGATATGCAACGATGCATACGGGCATTACGCAGGAGATATGGCACTGAAAACGGCGACAAAAGCCATTCAATCCTGTATCCGGGAGTCGGATCTGCTCATCCGTTACGGAGGAGACGAGTTTCTGCTGGTCTTACCCGGCATTCCGGGAGATTTTTTGCAGACCAAACTGGAACAGATCCACACGGCCGCACAGATGGCATCTGTACCCGGCTATTCGCATTTCCGCATCTCGCTGAGCATCGGCGGAACGATACAGGCCATTACCGACCCCATGGAAAACATTGTTCGCCGTGCAGATTGGCTGATGTATCAGGCAAAGTGCCGCAAGAATGCCGTTATGGTGGAGATTCCGGGGCGCAGCCTGGCCGCACCGGAAACGCTTTTGCAGGAAAAATCCCGGGTCCTGCTTGTGGACGACTCTAAAATGAACCGCATGATGCTGGCGGAGATTTTAGGAGATCGTTACCACGTTCTGGAAGCAGAAAACGGAAAAGAATGCATTGAAAAATTGCAGGAGGAAGCCGGAAACATTGCACTGGTTCTGCTGGACATCAATATGCCCGTTATGGACGGATTTGAAGTGCTGAAAGCCATGAATGCCAACCACACCATCGAGGATACCCCGGTCATTATGATCTCCAGCGAGGACTCTGATGCGGCGATCCGGCGTTCCTACGAACTGGGTGCAAGTGATTATGTCAATCGCCCCTTTGATGCGCGCATCGTGTACCGCCGCGTGACCAATACCATCAAGCTGTACGCCAAGCAGCGGCGGCTGGTGCAGATGGTTTCTGACCAGATCCGTGCCCGTGAAAACAATACGGATATGCTGGTGGGTGTTCTGAGTCATATCGTAGAATTCCGCAACGGTGAAAGTGGTCTCCATGTGCGGCACATCCGTATCATCACAGAAACGCTGCTCCACTGTCTATTGGAGGTCAGCAACAAGTACTCGATCTCCGCCGAACAGCAGGATTTGATCCCGCTGGCCTCTGCCCTGCACGACATCGGCAAGATCGGCATTGCCGACAAGATCCTCAACAAGCCCGGCAAACTGACCCCGGAGGAATTTGAAGTCATCAAGACCCACAGCATGCTGGGAGCCGAGATGCTGCAAAATCTGGATAATTTTGGCGAGCAGCCTTTGCTGCAAACCGCCTATGAGATCGCCCGCTGGCACCACGAACGCTGGGATGGGCGCGGCTACCCGGATGGACTGAAGGGCGATGAGATCCCCATCAGCGCACAACTGGTCTCGCTGGCAGATGTGTATGATGCACTGACCAGCGAGCGCTGCTATAAAAAATCCTTCTCCCACGAAAAAGCCGTGCAGATGATCCTGAACGGCGAGTGTGGAGCGTTCAACCCGCTGCTGCTGCAATGTCTGACGGATATCCAGGCCGACCTGAAAGAAGAATTACAGCAGCACAACTGAGCAGCGGATGCAATAAAGACAGGAGAACGAAAAGCCCGAATGAAGCACAGAATCTCACGCCGTGCATTTCTGCGCGGCTGCACGCTGCTGGCGGCATCTGCTGCCGTTGGCAGTCTGACTTCCTGCGGCGGAACGGACGCAACGGACAGTGATCTTCCGCAGATCCTTGTGGGAAGCGATACCTATCCGCCCTATATTTATCTGAACAATGACGGCATTCCCGCCGGGATCGACGTGGAGATCGCCACCGAAGCATTCCGCCGCATGGGGTATGCTGCCCGGTTTGAATCGATCGATTGGGAGCAAAAAACAAATCTGGTGGAAAGCGGCACCATCGACTGTATCTGGGGCTGCTTTTCCATGGATGGACGCGAGGAGATATACCGCTGGGCGGGGCCCTACATGGTGAGCCGTCAGGTGGTTGCAGTGGATGCCGACAGCAGCATCCGGACACTCGGCGACCTTGCCGGAAAGACCGTCGCCGTGCAGAGCACCGGCAAGCCGGAGGAGATCTTCCTCAGCGGCTCTGATCCGCGCATCCCGCAAGCGGTCGATGTGTTCAGCATTGAAGACCGCAGCGTGCAGTATGCGATGCTGGCCTGCGGCTATGTGGATGCCATCGCTGCCCATGAAACGGCCATCCTGCAATACATGAAGGACAATTTTGTGGAGTTCCGCATCCTCGAAGAGCCGCTGCTGGTCACCGGCCTGGGCATCGCCTTTGCAAAAAATGACAGCCGTGGGCTGGACAGCCAGCTAAACGCTGTTCTTGCGCAGATGCGCACAGACGGCACACTGGAGCAGATCCTTGGCCGATATCTTGAGCATGCTTCGCAGTATCTGGAGGTAGACACCATTGACACATAAAAACAGAAACCTTCCGGATACATGGAGATGGGGAATCCATCTGATCATCGGCGTGCTTTTTATGGTCGGCATCGTTTTTTTCTCGAGTTGGCGGGCACTGCGCGCAACAGAGGAACGTTTCTGCCAGACTCTTGATTTTGTCAAATCGCAGTCCACCAGCTTTGAAAAGTACAATGATACCGTTGTTGCCAAAGCGCTCCGCCGCGCAGCGGTAGCGGTGCATCAGCTGGCACAGGACCCTGCGCTCGATTTTTCCGATCCGCAGTGCCTGAACAAGCAGGTGGAGACGCTTTGGCTCACAGGGATCTCGGTTCTGGCCCCGGACGGTACGCTCCTGTGCGAATCCACAACGAACGGCATCGGCTATGCCCGGTTTGGAGAACAGCTCAAAAATGATACCGTTCTGGACGTTTTCTCTTACCTGCAAAAGACCTACCTGAAGCGGGTCCTGCTGGAAGATGGGTCTGCCGTGGATGTTGCGGCATATCGGGCAGAAGACAACGATGTGATCCTGCTTGCCTACCGTTATACTCCGGCAAAATTCGTAGAGGGAACAGCTCTGTCCATCCAGAGCGTACTGGACGGCTACTCAGCTGAGACCAGCGGCACATTGTTCATCGTGCAGAACAATCAGGTCATTGCCTCTAACCGCCCGGAGCTGATCGGGCAGGGTGCTGCGGACAGTCCGCTGGTGCAGGGGATCCGCAAAACCGGAACCGCCGAAACGCTGACCCATACCCACGATTGGAACGGCTCCGGCTGCTATTTTGGAATGTACTGCCATGGAAGATCTTTTGATCTCTATGCGTATACAGACGAAAAATCGGTCTTCCGTGAATCCATTCCATTGATTCTGATGGCACTGGTCAGTTATATCCTGCTTGTAATGATCCTTCAGGTGCTGCGCAGACGCTCCGTGCAGGAGATGGAGCAGCAGAAAAAAGAACAGGAGAGGAAGTATCAGGCTCAGCTGGAGGAACAGAATCGCAAACTGGAGATCGCACTCCAGCACGAAGGGGCGGCAAACCGCGCCAAGCGGGAGTTCCTGTTCAACATGAGCCACGATATCCGTACTCCCATGAACGCCATCATTGGCTTCACCTCGCTGGCTGCGACCCATATTGATAATAAAGAACAGGTACTGGACTACCTGAAAAAGATCTCGACCTCCAGCCAGCATCTGCTTTCCCTCATCAATGATGTGCTGGATATGAGCCGCATCGAGAGCGGAAAAGTAAAGATCGATGAAAAAGCGGTGCATCTGCCGGACCTCGTCCACGATGTGCGCTCCATCATTCAACCCAATGTTTCGGCAAAGCGGCTGTCGCTTTTCATTGATACCATGGATGTGGAGAATGAGGACATCATCACCGACCCGCTGCGGCTGAACCAGATCTTGCTGAACATTTTGTCCAACGCCATCAAGTTCACTCCCACAGGCGGCACGATCAGCCTCCGCATTGCCCAGAAGAACGGTGCGCCCAAGGGCCGTGGCTGCTATGAGTTCCGCATCAAGGACAATGGCATTGGTATGAGCGAAGAGTTCCAGAAACACATCTTTGAGGCGTTCAGCCGAGAGGAAAGCTCCACTGTCAGCGGCATTCAGGGCACCGGCCTGGGCATGTCCATCACCAAGAACATTGTGGACTTGATGGGCGGCACCATTGCCATTGAGAGCGAGCCGGGCAAGGGCAGCGAATTCATCGTAGATCTCTGTTTCGCACTCAGCGGACAAAGGGTGGAGCCCAAGCAGATCCCGCAGCTGGAAGGGCTGCGCGCATTGGTAGCGGATGACGATACAGACACCTGCCTGAGTGTCAGCACCATGCTGTCTAAGATCGGGATGCGGCCGGAGTGGACGATCTCCGGCCGGGAAGCGGTGATCCGCACACGGTACGCCATGGAACAGGGCGATGAATTCAGCGTCTACATCATCGACTGGCTGATTCCCGATATGAACGGCATCGAGGTCGTGCGGCAGATCCGCAAGGTGATTGGGAAAAGCTGCCCCATCATCATTCTGACGGCCTACGACTGGGCAGATATCGAAGAGGAAGCCCGCGCTGCCGGCGTGACCGCTTTCTGCGAAAAGCCGCTATTCCTTTCCCAATTGCGCAGAGTGCTGGCAGAACCGTTTGGTGCAGAGCCTATCCACGAACCATCGCAGCCAAATGCCTCCGGTTTCAAGGGAAAGAAACTTTTGCTGGTGGAGGACAATGCCTTGAACCGTGAGCTTGCGCAGGAGATCCTGAAGGAAGCGGGCTTTGCGGTGGACACTGCTGAGAATGGCGAGATTGCCGTCCGGAAGATGAAGCAGGCGGCCCCCTGGCAGTACGACCTGATTTTAATGGATATCCAGATGCCCAAGATGGACGGCTACGAGGCGACACGGCAGATCCGTGCCCTGCCGGATGCTGCAAAGGCAGGCATTCCCATTTTTGCAATGACAGCAAACGCCTTTGAAGAAGACCGCCAGAGTGCATTGAAGGCCGGGATGGACGGCCACATTGCAAAGCCGTTGGATATTCCGCACCTGCTGCAGGTTCTTGCAGATGTACTGAAATCATAACACCATCCGACAAAAGCAAAAGCACCCGCAGCAGGCTTCGCAGAGGCTCTTGACCTCAGGAAGCGAATGCTGCGGGTGCTTTATTTGTTTTGCATGACAGGCGTTTGGCTCACAGGATCTTGTGCAGCTCCTGCACCAGGTCGCCGATCACGATGGGTTTGGACAAAAAGCCATTCATGCCGCTTTCCAGCGCGTTGCAGCGATCCTCGTCGAATGCGTTGGCGGTCATGGCAAGGATCGGGATCTTTGCCCGAGCCGGGTCGTCCAGTGCGCGGATCTTCCGGGTGGCAGTATAGCCATCCATCACCGGCATCTGCACATCCATCAGCACCAGATCATAGCTGCCCGGCGCTGCCGTGCAGACCTTTTCCACCGCCACTGCACCGTTTTCTGCCGTATCGACCCGGAAGCCGTACTCGCGCAGAATTTCCTGCGCGATCTCGCGGTTCAGCTCGTTGTCCTCCACCAGCAGGATATGCCTGCCCTTGAAGTCGGCATTCTTTTGGGGCAAAAGCTCCTGCGCCGCATCTGTCTGGTTCTGCCCGAGGGCGCTCATCAGGGTCTCGCGCAGGTCGGACATGAACATAGGCTTGGAGCAGAAGGCGGTCACACCGGCTGCCTTTGCCTCCACCTCAATATCCGACCAGTCGTAGGCGGTCAGGATAATAATAGGTGTATCATCGTGCAGGCTGCGGATCTGACGGGTGACCTCAATGCCGTTCATATCCGGCAGACGCCAGTCGATGATGTAGGCGTGGTAGACATCGCTCATCTCAATGGACTGCCGCGCGCGCAGCACCGCCTCCTTGCCGGAAAGGGTCCACTCGGCGCGCATCCCCACCTTGACCAGCATCTTTGTCACGCTGTCGCAGGTGTTGAAGTCATCATCCACCACCAGCGCCTTCAGGCCTTCCAGCTCGGTGATCTTTTCCACCGGACGGTGCTCTGCCTGTGTGCGCATGGGCAGGCAGATGATAAACTCGCTGCCCTTGCCCTGCGCTGTCTGCACCTTGATGGTGCCGCCCATCATATCCACGATATTTTTGGTAATGGCCATGCCAAGGCCGGTACCCTGTATCCGGCTTACCGTGGAGGTGCGCTCCCGCTCGAAGGGTTCAAAGATCTTTTGCGCGAACTCCTGGCTCATACCAATGCCGTTGTCCTTGATGCGGAACTCATACTGCCCGCAGCCGTGCACCTTACCGGCAAGCTGCCGCACCCGCACCGAGACCGTGCCGCCCGCCGGGGTAAACTTGATGGCGTTGGACAGCAGGTTCAGCAAGATCTGGTTCAGCCGGGTCTTGTCGCAATAAACATCCTCGTCGGTCACATCCATTGCATCCATGTAGAACTCCAGCTGCTTTGCATAAATTTGCCCGCTGACGATGGTTTTCAGATCGTGCAGCACATCCGAAAGGTTGACCTCCACTTCCTCCAGATGGATCTTTCCGCTTTCAATGCGGCTCATATCCAGCACATCGTTGATGAGGGAGAGCAGATGATTGCTGGATGCAAGGGTCTTGGAAAGGTAGTCCTTCACCCGATTCTTATCGTCGATATTGCTGATTGCCAGCGTGGTAAAGCCGATGATGGCGTTCATGGGGGTGCGGATATCGTGGGACATATTGGAAAGGAAGGTGCTCTTGGCGCGGTTGGCAGTCTCGGCGGCAGCAACGGCATCGGAAAGCGCCTGATTTACCTGTTTGTCGGCGGTGCGGTCGGACATGACAAGGATGTGTTTGGTTCTGCCCTCCACATCGCTGCCCATGGCAACGATGTGGAACCAGCGCCGCTCCCCGGTTTCCAGATGCGCATACTCATCATCCCATTCGCGCTGCTGCCCGCTGAGAAGCCCTTCCAGATAGTTTTTATCGCGATCCGGGGAGTCCTTCGGGTGCAGCGCTGCCAGAACACGGGCATCCTGCCGGACTTCTTTCCACGGGATGCCCAGCAGCCGCTCGATATTCGGGCTGACATAATCCACCTTGGCGGTCTCTGCATCCAGCATCAGGAAAACGTCGTCCACGTTCAGCGAGAGCTTTTTGAACAGCTCGTCCCGGTACGAGATCTCGGTATTCTTCCGGCGCAGGTTCGCATGGCCCCTGCGCACGATCATCAGAATGACCAGCACGGCAATGCCTACGGTGATGCCCGCCACAATCTGTATGGTATGGAACCACAGCTTATCCAGACCGGCATTGACGACCCTGACCGGCACAAGCCCCAGCATCGTCCAGTTCTGGACCGCCGTGCCCTCGTAGACCAGATAATAGCTGATGCCGCCCAGCGTCACCCTCATGTTTCCGCTGCTGCCCTGCGCAAAGGCATCCGAAAGAGCAAGGATCTGTTTCTCAGAAAGGTCGGAATGCTCGCGCAGCATCGCAATGAAGTTGTAGACCGTTTCCTTGCGGTTTACGGAATTGTCGATGATCACCCGGCCGTCCGGGTAGATGACATAGTTGCTGGCATTGCCCTCAAAGGCAGAGTTGTCCAGCAATTTCAGCACCGCATCATTGTAGTAGGCGATGGCAATGGCATCGTAGGCAAAGCCCCGGTAGCTGCCCTGCGTTTCGGGACAGATGAAAGCAAGCATCTGGGGCTTGCCGGGCAGCGCCGTGTTCATGACGATATCCTCGCCCTTGGAGAGCTTTTCGTCCAGATTGGTCTGTAAGCCAAGGTAGCCGGTCTCTCCGGTCACGGTCATATAGTTGCCGTCGTAGGTAAGAAAGTAAAAGCCGACAAATCCGGTCGACTGCTGCGCTTTCTCGATATATGCCTGAATTTCGGCTTCATCGGAAGTGTTTTCCAAAAAGTCGTTGTACAAGTGCAGATAGGTCAGGTTTTTGCGCACCATCTCCTTCAGCATATTGTTGGATTTATGCAGCACTTCTTCCAGATGCGAGGTGCTTTCCTGATAAATGGTCTGGGACACAAACGAGATGTACCGGACGCCAAAACCGACTGCCAGCAAAACCAGAAGAAGGATTGCGGCAGCGGCAGGCAGCCACTTTTGCCAGGGATGGCAGTTCCGTTTGGGTTTACGCTTTTCGTCTGCCATTCCGCTCACCTCAACGTTATGTAGTTTTCCGGCTCTGCAAGCGCTGCGCCGCCGCCGGAAACATGATCGCGCCATGTGTTTTTCACCCATGTATCTTCGCCCGCAGACGTTCCACTTTCGCTCGCAGGCAGCGCTGCCATCTGCTTTTCCGTTGCCAGACAGGTCACGGTAACGGTGTCGTCATCCCGCAGCGGCTGCCCGTTGCGGGTGATGCCGGTCAGGGTATAGCTGCCGTTTTCTTCTTTTACCTCCACGGCAATGCCGCTGACCACCGGCAGCGAACCACGGTTGAAGGGCACAAAGCCGCCCTCCCAGCCTTCCACAAAGGCGCGGACGGTTTCCTTCAGCTCTGCGCCGGTCATGGTGCGCTGGCGGGACATCAGACCGTTGGGCATGATCATGGAAGCGGCCATTCTCTTGTTATAATCTGCCTGCAGCACACTGCCGGTAAAGCTGTTTGCGGTGGCAAGCAGCACATCGGTACCATAAACGCCGCGCAGCGTGTTTGCCATAACAGAGAAGGCGGCATTGCCGCCGTCTGCGTGGAACACGTTGGAATAGCCCTTCCCGGAGGTCAGCACGACCTCGTCCGCGGCGGGTGCTTCTTCGGCAAGAAGCTGGGTGTTGAATGCCCGATACGCCTGTTTTGCCGTGTACTCGCCCGCGATCATTTTGGAGACCACATCCTTGGAAATGGCAAAGAAATCGTTGGAGGCGATGCGGATATACATATGGTTTTCTTCCACTACGCTGCGCACATCCTTCATATAATCAGTCAAGCGCAGGGGGACGTTCTGGCTGTAGCTCAGCACATCCTGCCCGTCCGCAACGATGCGGTTCTGCGCCTCCTCGGAGAGCATGACGTTCAGCACCTTCATGGCATTACTGCGGCGCGCGGTGTCCTGCTCCAATTCACGGTTCAACGCAACTTGGAAATACGGGGTGGTCATGATCCACTTTTCGCCGTTCTGGCTGAAGAAGGGCAAAAAGGTCGTGTCGATGCCCTCATCCTGAAACTTCTTGACCCCGGCAGAGCTGCCAAAGTACATGGCGACTTCTCCGTTTCGGTACAGATCCATCACGTCATCGTAAGTCTGCGCAAGGTCGTCCGCCGTAAGGTGGGTATCCTGAATGAACTGTTCCATCCGCTCAAACGCCCCCGGCCACACGGCATTGTCCAGACCGACCCGTGCGGTGCTGGCGGGGTCGCTGTAAGCGGTGCGCCACTTGCGCCCTTCCGTCGTGGTAAGCTCGGCAGCGGAAAGTCCCTGCAGCGTTTCCATGCAGGTGTAGTCGTAGGCATAATCGGCGGTAAAGCCCCGGATGCCTACCTTCTCAAACGCCTGACAGGCCGAAACGAAGCTCTCATAATCGGTGGGCAGAGGAATATCGTACTGCTCAAAAAGGCTGCGATTGACCACAAAGCCGTGTGCGTCGGCACATACCGGCAGCCAGTTCACGCTGCCATCCTCGTTTTTGAAGCTGTTGAGATAGGTGTTGTACACAGCACCTGCCTCATTGGTTAAGGCAAGGTTCATCAGGCTGTCCTTCAGGGGAGCAGCATCGTGCAGCGAGAACCGGCAGCAGGTGATGATATCCGGCAGACCGCCGTTCTGCTGCAAAAACTTGTAAAAATCCAGATCGTTGTTGCCGACGATGAACTCGATACTCACATCCGGCAGCTGCGCCTGGATATAGGGTGCATAGTTTTCGTACAGGCCGGTGGTCCACAGATACACTTGAATGGTCTGGGCATCCTCCTGCTTCTGTACCTGTTCTGCGCTTTTTGTTCCGCATCCGGTCAGCAGGGAGACCGCCATCACCAGTGCTATAAGCACGGAAAACATGCGGCGCAATGTTCTTTTGTTCATCAAATCGTTCTCCTCACAACTCTTGGGCAGCTGCCGTTCTGCACTCCCGAATACCGCAAAAAGGCATAGGTACAGCACGACAGAGATATAGGATTATATTACCACCGCCATGAGGGATTTTCAATAAAATTTCATATATTGATCCATAAAAGCAGCGCGTGTCCGATTTCTTTGCGCCAGTCGAGGAAGCCGCCCGGACCAGTTCCTGCATCTCGCTCCGTGCCTTGCGGCAGTCCGGGCAGGCAGCTTTGGCCAGTTGGGTTATTTTGCTCCCCGTGGCCGGAGCAGGCGCTGCGGGCCAACATCCACTGCCAGATCTCGCTGGCGTTGAACCGCATCTACACCGAATGGTACCCCAGCAAGGGCTACACCTTCAACATCACCAACTCCACCAGCTACGACCAGTATTACGTCCACGGGCGCACTGTGTTCGAGGTGATGGTGCGCATCACCGATGACATTTTCAACACCTATCTGCGCAAGCGCGGCACCGTGAACCCCTATTACTCCGAATACTGCGACGGCAAGTCGGTCACCTGCCCGGGGCTCAAGCAGTGGGGCACGGTGACGCTGGCCAACAACGGGCGCAGCGCTTTACAGATCCTGCGCTACTACTACGGCAGCGATATCGAGATCGTGCGTACCAGCAACATCCAGTCCATCCCCCAGAGCTACCCCGGTTCGCCCCTCCGGCAGGGAGACAGCGGCACGGCGGTGTTCACCCTGCAGCGGCAGCTGAACCGCATCACCAAGGACTACCCCTTCCTTGGCAAACTGACTGTGGACGGGGTATTCGGCAGCCGGATGGCCGCCACGGTACGGGCGTTCCAGAAGCAGTTCAATCTGACCGCCGACGGCGTGGTGGGCCGCCAGACCTGGTATAAGATCAGCTATATCTATGTGTCGGTCAAGGATCTGGCCGAGCTGACCAGCGAGGGCGAGACTTCCAGCGGCACCCTCTCGGACGGCACCTGGGGCGGCACCACCCTGCGCACCGGCTCCACCGGCAGCGCCGTGGAGCAGCTGCAATTCTGGCTGAACACGCTGGCGCAGTACGAAAGCGCCATCCCCTCGGTGACAGTGGATGGCGTGTTCGGCAGCGGCACCGCCGCAGCGGTGCGGGCCTTCCAGCGCAAATACGGCCTGACCGTGGACGGCGTGGTGGGCCGTACCACCTGGACCGAGGTATACGACCAGTTCCGCAGCATCCAGTCCGACAATGGAACCCCCAACGCCTACCCCGGCACGCCGCTGCGGGAGGGTTCCAGCGGCCAGAACGTGCGGCTGGTGCAGTTCTGGCTCAAGATCGCCCGCACCGTGTACACCAGCCTTGCCAACGTGACGGTGGACGGAAAATTCGGCTCCGCCACCGCAGCCGCCGTGCGGCGGTTCCAGAGCTATTTCGGCCTGACCAGCGACGGCGTGGTGGGCCGTATTACCTGGAACAAGCTGTATGAGGTGTACAACGATATCGCCAACCGGCTGCTTTCCTCTTCCCTGCGCCCCGGCGAGTACCCGGGTGTGCTGCGCACCGGCTCTTCCGGCACAGCGGTGCGGGAGCTGCAATTTTACCTCTACCTCATGAGCGCCTACGAGAGCAGCATCCCGCCGGTAAGCATTGACGGCAAATTTGGCGCGGATACTGAGCGCGCGGTGCGGGCGTACCAGCGGTTTGCGGGGCTTACCGTGGACGGCGTGGTAGGGCGCACCACATGGAATTCCCTCTATGGCCGCGCCAGCCAGCTGCGCAGTTCCGGGCCGGTGGTCACGCTGAAGCGTCTGCCCTACCCCGGCACCCCGCTCACGGTCGGCAGCAGCGGCAATGCCGTGCTGTACTACGCCCTCCTGCTGCAGCGCATTGCCTACTACTTTGACAGCGTGGAAAACCCGCCCCTCTCCGACCAGTACACCGACGAGACAGCCGCCGCTACCCGCAGCGCACAGGCTTTGCTGGACCTGCCCCAGACCGGCACCGCCGACGCCGACACCTGGACGGCGGTAGAAGCGCTGAGCCTGCAGCTGGCCGCCCACGCCCCGAACCCGGACCGAGACGTTCCACCCAGTACCTCCTACCCGGGGCGCGCCATCGCCGAGGGCAGCGCCGGGCAGGAGGTAGGACAGGTGGAGCGCTGGCTCAACCGCCGGGCGCAGCTTTCCTGCGGCGAGGACTATGTGGCCGACAACAACCACTTTGGCGCGGCAGACGCGGCTGCCGTGCGGGCTGTCCAGCAGCAGGCGGGACTGCACCCGGTAAACGGCATCGTGTACCGCGAGACCTGGGCCGCCCTGCAGGCCCAGAGCTGCAATTGCGACAAGGAGGAGTGAGCCATGGCACGGCTTCTGATCTACGACGCCTACGAAAACAAGGTGTACACCTACGCCAACCTCAACGAGAACGACCCCATGCCCTACAGCACCGGCACCACCCTGCGGGTGCGGGAGTTCCGGGGCAAATCGGCCAGTCCCACCCTGTGGACCACCATTGCCGCTATGGAAGCCTGGAACCTGACCCGCCGCAAATACGGCAAGAGCATCCCGGTGGGGTATGCTTTCCGGCGCATCTGGGAGGGCGGCCACGGCACCCGCAGCCAGCACTATGCAGGCGTGGCACTCGACGTGGGCCAGAGCCTGACCCAGACCAAGCGCACCGCCATTTACAACGCGGCCCGGAACACCGGGGCCTGGGGCTATGTGGAGCCTTTGAGCCAGACCCCCACCTGGGTGCACATGGACCGCCGCTACGGCACCCCCGCCTGCAGCGGCACCACGGCAGGCTACCCCACCCTGCGGCGGGGCAGCCGGGGCTGCTATGTGATGATCCTGCAGGACGCTCTTTCCACCCTGGGCTACCAGACCGGCAGCCGCATCGACGGCGTATTCGGTGCCCGCACCGAGGAAGCCCTGCGCGGTTATCAGCGGCGCACCAGTCTCTCGGTGGACGGGGTGTGCGGCTGCAACAGCTGGAAAAAGATCAGCACCGCCGTGCTGGGCGTGGGTCGTACCAAGACCACCATCGACTGATTTTTTTGCGCAAAGAAGCCCGGAAGCATCAGACGCCTCCGGGCTTCTCATTTTTCGGGATAAAATTCAGCCGTTCACAATGTGCTCCCCGCTGCCCTCCAGCCAGGTGCGCAGGTCGCGGGTGGTGATGTCCATCAGCCGCTGCAGGGCCTCTTTGGTGGTCCAGGCGATGTGCGGCGTGAGGATGGCATTGGGCAGACTGCGCAGGCGGCTGTCCTGCGGGAGCGGCTCGGTGCCAAAGGCATCGGCCCCATAATAGGCCAGCTGCCCGCTCTGCAGGGCATCGGCCACGGCTTCCTCGTCCACCAGCGCACCGCGGGCGGTGTTCAGCAGGATCATGCCGGGCTTTGCCTTGGCCAGTGCCCCGGCATTGATGAGCCCCCGGGTAGCGGGCGTGGCCGGACAATGCAGGCTGAGCACATCGCTGCGGGCCAGCAGGGTGTCAACGTCCACAAACTCCACCCCGTCCTCTGCGTACTCCGGGCGCACGGTGCGGGTGCACACCAGCACCTTCATGCCAAAGGCGCGGGCGATGCGGGCAGTCTGGCGGCCGATGTTGCCGTAGCCGTACACGCCAAAGGTTTTGTCCAGCAGCTCCATCTGGGGCAGCAGGCCATATTCCGCCGGGATGTCCAACTGCCAATGACCCGCTTTCATGGCGCGGTTGTAGCGCTCAGCGCACTGGCAGATGGCCAGCAGCAGGCTGAAAGTCATCTGCGCCACACTGTAGGTGGAGTAGCCCGGCACGTTGGCCACGGCCACGCCATGGCGGCGGCAGGCTTCCAGGTCCAGATTGTCGGTGCCTGTGGCGATGATGCCCACCCATTTCAGGTTGGGGCACTGGGCCAGAATGCTTTCGTCGATGCAGCACTTGTTCAACAGCACCAGATCGGCGTCCCCGATGCGGGGCGCGATCTCCTCATAGGCGGTGCGCACATAGCTCACGGTGTCGGGCACCAGCGCCTTCACACCGGACCAGTCCAGGTCGCCAGGCTCCATCACATAGCTTTCCAGAATGACTGCTTTCATGGTTTTTCCTCTTTTTTTCACACTCTTGTTGTTATGCCGGGTACATGGCCAGCAAGGTCTCCTGCCCGGCGGTCTGTCGGCTGTCCAGCGCCGCATACCCGCTTGCCAGCAGACGGGCCAGCCGGGCACGGTCCTGCAGCGGCACCCACACCGGCACCGGGTCCCGGGCCGCGCACCCGGCGGCCAGCACAAAGCAGGGTGCCAGACTGTTCAGCGGGCGCAGGGCCCGCAGCGCCAGCCCCTGCCGGATGTACAACGGCAGCAGAGCGTCGGACTGCGCGGTGCATTCCAGCACCGCCAGCACCCGCCTGCCCCGGGCAAGGCGCTCCGCCCGGGCAAAGGCCGCCCGGAGCAGCGGTTCTGCAGCATCGGGCTGATGCAGCACCGGCGGCGTGAGGAACTGCCCGCCCTCCACACCGCGCCAGCCTGCCCAGGCCCGCAGGACAGCGGCAAGGGCCGTGTCAGCGTTCAGCGGTTGGAGCAGTACGGCTCCGGCCGGAGCCCCGACGGCATCGCACACGCCGCACGCCTCGCCTACGGTAAGCATCCGCAGCACCTCGCTGCGGGGGCGGTAAAGACTGCCTGCCTCGCCCCGGAGCAGAAAACAGAATTCCTCGGCGGAAAACCGCCGCACCGGCCGCACCCGCGGCGGGTCACAAACCTGGATCATTTTGGGTCCCCCATTCTTTTCTGGAATGCTCTCAGCATACCGAAAAGCGGGTGCGAACCGGCTCGAAACCGCGCTGCCTTATTCCAGCACAACGTCCTCGCTCAGGACCTGCCCGATGGGCTTGGCAATGCACAGGTCTGCTTCGGCGTCGGCCCCGGTGGGCTGCATGTTGATCACCACCAGATGGTCGCCCCGGAAATACCGGATGAGCCCGGCCGCCGGGTACACCACCAGACTGGTGCCGCCGATGATGAGGGTGTCCGCGTGGCGGATGGCGTTCACCGCACCGGACAGCACTTCCTCGTCCAGACCTTCCTCATACAGCACCACATCCGGCTTGACGATGCCGCCGCATTTTTCGCAGCGGGGCACCCCGGTGCTGTTGGCGATGTAGTCCACATCATAAAAGGCCCCGCAGCGGGTGCAGTAGTTGCGCAGGGTGCTGCCGTGCAGCTCGTACACGGTCTTGCTGCCCGCGGCCTGATGCAGCCCGTCGATGTTCTGGGTGACCACGGCCTTCAGCTTGCCCTGCTTTTCCAGCTTTGCCAGACGCAGGTGTGCGGCGTTGGGCTTGGCTCCCTTTACAATGAGCTTATCGCGGTAAAACCGGTAGAACTCTTCCGGGTTCTGTTCCCAGAAGGTGTGGCTGAGAATGGTCTCCGGCGGGTAGTCGTATTTCTGGTGATACAACCCATCCACACTGCGGAAATCCGGGATGCCGCTCTCGGTGGACACTCCCGCCCCGCCAAAAAAGACGATGCGGCTGCTCTTTGCCAGAATCTCTTCCAATGCCTGTACCATAAACGCAAACGCCCCTTTCCTCATGGCTGATTTTGTGTTAAGATACCATCAGTATAGCACATTCTGGCCAGAAAGGAAGCGTTGGTTTTTTGAACGTCTGGTACATCAACAGCATGCTGGGCACCCTGCGGCTGGAGGAAGAGGACGACGCCCTGTGCGGGGTACAGCTGTGCCCGGACGGCGTGCCGGACCTGGAGCCGCTGCCCCGCAAGGTCTGCGAGACGCCTCTGCTGCAGGAAACCGAAGAGCAGCTCAACGAATACTTTGCCGGGGCACGGCGGGAGTTCGACCTGCCGCTGGCCCCCAAAGGCACCGCCTTCCAGAAAGCGGTCTGGGCCGAGATGAACAAGATTCCCTACGGCAAGGTGCGCACCTACGGTCAGCTGGCCGCGGCCCTCGGCAAACCAAAGGCCGCCCGCGCCGTGGGCGGGGCCTGCCACTGCAACCCCATTGCCATCATCCAGCCCTGCCACCGGGTGGTGGGTGCCAACGGCTCCCTCACCGGCTACGCCTACGGGCTGGAGATAAAAGAGTATCTGCTGGAGCTGGAGCAGGATTAAGGGCACAAAAGCCTCCCCACAACAGTGGAGAGGCTTTTTTATCGCTGATGTTCCGCAAACATCCTGCCCAGTTCCGGCAGGATGTCATGGGGCAGCATGCCGTATTCACCGTGGACGGCGGCGGCACGGTCGGCGGCGGCACCATGCAGGTACACCGCACAGGCGGCAGCCTCATAGGCGGGCAGGCGGCAGGCCAGCAGGGCGGCGGTCATGCCCGCCAGCACGTCCCCGCTGCCGCCACGGGAAAGGCCGGGGTTGCCGGTGGGGTTCACGCGCACCCGGCCGTCCGGGGCCGCTACCACCGTGCGGGCGCCTTTGAGCACCACCACGGCGTTCCACGCCTGCGCATACCGCAGGGCCGTGCCCTCCCGGTCCGCGTTGATCTGCGCCGCCGACAGGCCGGTGAGCCGGGCCATCTCGCCGGGGTGGGGCGTGACGATCAGCTCCCCCGCCGGGTGTGGGAAGGCTGCCTTTTCTGCCAGCAGCCGGGCCGCGGCGTTCAGGCCGTCGGCGTCCAGCACGGCACTGCCCGCAAAACCGGGCAAAAGCTGCTGCACAAGGGCCTGTGTCTCGGCGGCGCGGGCCGCACTCTGGGCGGTGCCGCCAAGGCCGGGGCCAAGCAGCAGAACGGTTGCTTTCTGCCGCCGGAGCAGCGGCACGTTTTCCGGGGAAATACCGCCCTCGGCCCCTGCCCTGCAGGGGCACAGGCAGCACTCCGGCAGGCGGGCTGCGGCGGCGCTCACCACCGGTTCCACACTGGCAAGGGTCACGATGCCCGCCCCGGTGCGCAATGCGCCCTCTGCGGCCAGCAGTGCAGCGCCCCGGTAGAATGCGCTGCCCGCCACGGCCAGCACACTGCCAAAGGTGCCCTTATGGCTGTCCCGCGGGCGGCGGGGGATATTCTGCCAGACAAATTCTTCGGTAATTTCAACAGCCATCATTCCACCTCCGGCCGGATGATTTGAAATGCCCTCCGTTTCACTCTGGGCATTCTCAGCGGAAAAATTATTTTTTATCGCAACGAGAGCAGTCTGCGGGCTGCTCTCATTGCTTTTTCACGGGTGGGTCGTAACGGAAAATTGCAGCATCACGCTTCCCCCTGCACCAGGGCGCGGATCTGCTTTTCCACGTTCTGCACTTCTTCGCGGAACATGCGGGCGGAGACACGCAGGGCACCGTGGCCCAGGATGATGATCTGCTCCATGCCGTCGGAGGTGGCCACCCGGACACGGCGGTTCCGGCCGATCTCATGGGTGACCCGCTCGATGAACATGTCTGCCGTTTCGGCCTCCTTGGTGTAGACCACATGGATATTGTGGTACTGCTCAATGCTGCCGGGGCTGCCGGGCACCCGGTAGGCATCGAACACCAGGATGAGCACGCACTTCTGGAAGCCCTGATAGTTGCACAGGATGTCCATCAGCTTGTGGCGGGCGGCGTCCAGGCTCTCTTTGGAAAGGGCGTTCAGCTCGTCCCACGCAAAGATGATGTTGTAGCCGTCCACCAGCAGGTATTCCGGCGCGATCTCCCACTGCTCGGCGGCAAAGTCGGGGCGCTCTCGCTTCTGCACCGGGCGGAAGGCTGCCAGCGGGTCCCGCTTGATGGGGCCGTAGGTGCGCTCGAAAATTTTGAGCAGCTCGGCGTCCTCTTCCAGCGTGGCACGGTAGGCCATGGCCCGACGCTGAGGCACAGCCGCTTCCTGCTCCGGGCGGGTGCTTTTGCCCCAGCCGCTGTCCACATGCATGTGGCTGCGCACCTGATCCCAGGGCACCACAAATCCGGCCCCGTGGGCACAGAACACTGAATCTGCCGGGTTGTCGAGGTCGTGCTCCGGCTCGTAGCCGATGGCCGCGATCACCTCCTGCGCGTTGTGGCAGGGGCGGTAGCCGTCCAGTGTCAGGCTCAGATGGCCCCGGCCGCGGGTGTAGCTCACCACCTCCATGGGGTAGCTGCGCATGGTGGACACCGGCGCAAACCCGGTGAGCACCGCCGTCTCCTCCCCGCTTTCCGGCGGGTCAAAGGAGCCCTCCATGCGCTGGATATCGCTCATGGCGCGGCCGATGTTCTCGGCGGGCACCTCCAGCCGAAAAGCATACCACGGCTCCAGCAGCTGGCTTTTGGCCAGCATCAGGCCCTGCCGTACTGCGCGGTAGGTGGCCTGCCGGAAGTCGCCGCCCTCGGTGTGCTTGAGGTGGGCCCGGCCCGCAATGAGGGTGATCTTCACATCGGTGAGGGGCGACCCGGTCAGCACGCCAAGGTGCTGTTTTTCTTCCAGATGGGTCAGCACCAGCCGCTGCCAGTTTTTGTCCAGCACCTCTTCCCGGCAGTCGACGGCAAACTGCATGCCGCTGCCGCGGGGCAGGGGTTCCAGTTTCAGGTGCACTTCCGCGTAATGGCGCAGCGGCTCATAGTGGCCCACGCCCTCCATGGGCTCGGTGATGGTCTCCTTGTACAGGATGCCGCCGGGGCCGAACTCCACTTCCAGCCCGAACCGCTCGGCCAGCAGGCTGCGCAGCACCTCCAGCTGGATCTCGCCCATCAGCTGGACATGGATCTCGCCCAGCGTCTCGTTCCATACCACATGGAGCTGGGGCTCCTCTTCTTCCAGCCGGTGCAGCTTGCCCAGTGCCGCATGCACGTCGGCCCCCTCCGGCAGCAGCACCTGATAGCTCAGCACCGGTTCCAGCACCGGCAGGTCGCTGTCCCGCTCTGCGCCCAGTCCCTCGCCGGGGCGGGCCTTGGTCAGGCCGGTCACGGCACACACCTGCCCGGGGCCAATGGCCTCTGCCAGCGTGTACTTGGCACCGGAATACAGCCGCAGCTGGTTGGCTTTTTCGGCCCAGGGTTCGCCGTCCGCTTCGCCGGTAAGCTGGGCTTTCACCTTCAGTTCCCCGCCGGTGACCCGCAGCCAGGTCAAGCGCGCGCCCTGTTCATCCTGCGACACCTTGAACACCTTGGCACCAAAGGCTTCCAGCGCCGGGGCCGGGCGGGTGTAACGGTCCAGCCCGTCCAGCAAGGCATCCACGCCCTCCAGCTTGAGGGCCGCCCCGAACCAGCACGGGAACACATGCCGCCGCGCAATGGCAGGGATGAGATCGGCGTCCTGCAGCTGTCCGGCATCCAGCACCCGGCCCATCAGGTTTTCGTCGCACAGGGCCAGCGCCTCGTCCCGGTCGGCCTGCTCTGCGCCAAAGTCCACAAAGCCTTCGCCCAGGCGGCGGTTCAGCTGGGCAAGAAGCTCCTGCCGCTCCATGCCGGGCAGGTCCATCTTGTTCACGAACACAAAAGTGGGCACATGGTAGCGCCGCAGCAGCCGCCAGAGCGTCTCGGTATGGCTCTGCACGCCATCGGTGCCGCTGACCACCAGCACCGCGTAATCCAGCACCTGCAGGGTGCGCTCCGTCTCGGTGGAAAAATCCACATGGCCCGGTGTGTCCAGCAGGGTGATGTCGGTATCACCCGCTGTGAGCAGGGCCTGTTTGGAAAAGATGGTGATGCCACGCGCTTTTTCCAGCGCGTCGGTGTCCAGAAAGGCGTCCTTGTGATCCACCCGGCCCAGGCGGCGGGTCACACCGGCGCGGTAGAGCATGGCTTCCGACAGGGTGGTCTTGCCGGAGTCCACATGGGCCAGAATGCCCAGTACGATTTGTTTGCGCGTTGATTCCATCCGCTCAGTCTCCCTCAATGCATATTCCTATTTATTGTATCACGGGCGGGGCAAAAAGAAAAGCGGAGCGACCGCAGTCACTCCGCTTTTTAAAAGGATTTGATTTACTCCACGATGATGCTCTTGCCAGTCATCTCTGCCGGGACAGGCAGGCCGATGTAGGGCAGCATGGTGGGTGCGATGTCGGCCAGGCAGCCGCCCTCGCGCAGCTTCACGTCGCCGCAGCCAACGGCCACGAAGGGCACCACGTTGGTGGTGTGGGCGGTGAAGGGGGTGCCGTCCGGGTTCATCATCTTTTCGGCATTGCCGTGGTCCGCAGTGATAAAGGCGCAGCCGCCGGCGTTCAGCACGGCAGAGACCACCTGGTCCACAGCAGTGTCCACAGCCTCGACGGCCTTGACGGCAGCGTCGAACACGCCGGTGTGGCCGACCATGTCGCAGTTGGCGAAGTTCAGGATGACCACGTCGTACTTGCCGCTCTCAATGCGCTTGACGCATTCGGCAGCCACTTCGGGGGCGCTCATCTCCGGCTTCAGGTCGTAGGTAGCCACCTTCGGGCTGGGGATGACGCAGCGGTCCTCGCCCTCGTAGGGAGCCTCGACGCCGCCGTTGAAGAAGAAGGTGACGTGTGCGTACTTCTCGGTCTCGGCAATGCGCAGCTGGGTCTTGCCGTTCTCAGACAGGTACTGGCCCAGAACGTTCTTCAGTTCCACCGGCGGGTAAGCCACTTCGCAGTTGGGCATGGTGGCGTCATACTCGGCCATGCAGACGTAGTGCACCTGCTTGCGGCCGCCGCGGCGCTCGAAGCCCTTGAAGTCATCGTCGCAGAAGATGCGGGTCATCTGACGGGCACGGTCGGGGCGGAAGTTCATGAAGATGACGGTGTCGCCGTCCTGCACGCGGCCGCCCTCGCAGGTGACGCAGGGCAGAACGAACTCGTCGGTCTTGTCGGCAGCGTAGGAAGCCTCGATGGCCTCGGCGGCATTGGCGGCGTGGTTGCCCTCGCCGTAGACAAAGGCGGCATAGGCCTTCTCTTCACGGTCCCAGTTGTTGTCGCGGTCCATGGCGTAGTAACGACCGGAAACGCTGGCGATCTTGCCGATGCCCAGCTCGTCCAGCTTGGCCTGCAGGTCGGCCAGGAAGCGCTTGCCGTCATGGGGGTCGGTGTCGCGGCCGTCGGTGATGCAGTGCAGGTAGACGTCCTTGGCACCCATGTGCTTGGCCATTTCCAGCACGCCGAACCAGTGGTCAGCGTGGCTGTGGACGCCGCCGGTGCCCACCAGGCCCATCAGATGGATGGCCTTGCCGGCGTCGATGGCAGCCTGCATGTTCTTGACCAGAACAGGGTTCTTGAGCATCTCACCGTCCTTGATGGACTTGGTGATCAGGGTCAGCTGCTGGTACACGATGCGGCCGGCACCCATGTTGGTGTGACCGACCTCGGAGTTGCCCATCTGGCCGTCGGGCAGGCCGACTGCCATGCCGGAAGCCTCGATGGTGGTCATGGGGTATTTTGCCATCAGAGCATCCAGATGGGGGGTCTTGGCGGCCACCACGGCGTTGCCGTAGGTCTCGCCCGGCACCCAGCCGAAGCCATCCATGATGCACAGAAGAACAGGTTTCTTTGCCATAAAATGAAATCTCCTTTAATTTTGAACAAATAGCGCCCGGCTCAGCGCTGGATTACGGCGCAGCCGGGCGCTGGAAAGCATAATTTCGTCAGCCCTTAGCCCTTGGTGGCTGCGTTGACGATGACTGCAAAGTCAGGAGCCTTCAGGGATGCGCCGCCGATCAGGCCGCCGTCCACGTCCTTCTTGCTCAGCAGCTCTTCGCAGTTCTTGGCGTTCATGCTGCCGCCGTACTGGATGGTGGTAGCCTCAGCCACAGCCTCACCGTACACCTCGCCGATGACCTTGCGGATCTGGCCGCAGACTTCCTCAGCCTGGTCCGCAGTAGCGGTCTTGCCGGTGCCGATGGCCCAGATGGGCTCGTAAGCGATGACCACGTTGGCCATCTGCTCAGCGGTCACGTCACGCAGAGCGATCTTGGTCTGCATGCGCACCAGCTCCTCGGTCACGCCCTCTTCGCGCTGCTGCAGGCTCTCGCCCACGCAGATGATGACCTTCAGGCCAGCGTTCAGGGCTGCCAGAGCGCGCTTGTTAACGGTCTGGTCGGTCTCTGCAAAGTACTGACGACGCTCGGAGTGGCCCACGATGACATACTCCACGCCCAGATCCACCAGCATGTCGGCGCTGATCTCACCAGTGAAAGCACCGGACTTCTCGAAGTGGACGTTCTCGGCACCCACATGGATGTTGGTGCCCTTGGTCTTTTCCACAGCGGTGACCAGGTCGGTGTAGGGGGTGCAGATGACGACCTCGCAGCCTGCGTCCTGCACGGCGGGCACCAGCTCGTCCACCAGAACAGCAGCCTCGGAGGCGGTCTTGTTCATCTTCCAGTTGCCTGCAATAATAGCCTTGCGCTTTGCCTTATCCATGATACTCTATCTCCTTTATTTACCTTCTGCAAACAAAAAGGTGCGGCGGCGTTGCAGCCGCCGCACCCATCCTGATGCCGGAAAAAAATTATGCGTTCTGGATGACTGCGATGCCGGGCAGCTCCTTGCCCTCCAGATACTCCAGAGAAGCGCCGCCGCCGGTGGAGATGTGGGTCATCTTGTCGCCCAGACCCATCTGCTGCACAGCTGCTGCGCTGTCGCCGCCGCCGATGACGGTGGTAGCGTCGCTCTCAGCCATAGCCTTGGCAACAGCCAGAGTGCCGGCTGCCAGAGTGGGGTTCTCGAACACGCCCATGGGTCCGTTCCAGACAACGGTCTTGGAAGCCTTGACGGCGTCAGCAAACAGCTTCATGGTCTCAGGGCCGATGTCGCAGCCTTCCATGTCTGCAGGAATAGCGGTGACAGGCACCACGGTCACGTCCACAGGAGCGTCGATGGGATCGGGGAAGTCCTTGATGCAGGCAGCGTCCACAGGCAGCAGCAGCTTGACGCCCTTCTCCTGTGCCTTTGCCATCATTTCCTTGCAGTAGTCCAGCTTGGTGTCGTCGCACAGGCTCTTGCCCACTTCGTAGCCCTGAGCCTTGACGAAGGTGTAAGCCATGCCGCCGCCGATGATCAGGGTATCGACCTTCTCCAGCAGGTTGGAGATGACGTTCAGCTTGTCAGCGACCTTTGCGCCGCCCAGGATGGCGGTGAAGGGACGGACGGGATCGTTCACGGCGTTGCCCAGGTACTTGATCTCCTTCTCCATCAGGTAGCCGACAGCGGTGTCCTTGATGTAGTCGGTGACGCCTGCGGTGGAGCAGTGTGCACGGTGGCAGCTGCCGAATGCATCGTCAACGTATGCATCAGCCAGAGAAGCCAGCTCCTGGCTGAACTCGGGCATGTTCTTGGTCTCTTCCTTGCGGAAACGGGTGTTCTGCAGCAGAACGACGTCGCCGTTGTTCATGGCAGCCACAGCAGCCTTTGCGTTGTCGCCCACGACGGTGTCGTCGTCCGCAAACACAACGGTCTTGCCAAGCTTTGCGCTCAGAGCCACAGCAACGGGTGCCAGGCTGAACTTTGCCTCGGGGCCGTTCTTGGGCTTGCCCAGGTGGCTGCACAGGATGACCTTAGCGCCATCGTTGACCAGCTTCTGGATGGTGGGCAGAGCCGCATTGATGCGGTTCTCGTTGGTGATGACACCGTCCTTCATCGGGACGTTGAAATCGCAGCGGACAAGCACCTTCTTGCCGCAGTAGTTCTGATCGTCGATCGTCTTCTTACCTAAACCCATGGTAATAAACTCCTCTCAAGCTTTGATTTCTGAACTAGAGTTTCGCTCGCTTTTCAGGGGGCATTCCTGCCCCGCCTGTTACTATTATAAACAAAAACTGTGTACAATGCAAGGACGCAGAATAGATAATTGTTTAACAAACATTTCCTGTGGTTGTTCCAAAATGTGTCTATTTTGACCGAACCGGGCACAAACCACGATGCATCCCTGTTTTTGCGGGCGACATCTCTCTCCTGCCGTACCATTTTTACCGGCAGGAACAGACGCTTCCCCTGCTGTATACGCCCCGATCAAAATACACCCGGACAAACAAAAGCACCCTTTTCTCCACGGAATGCAGAGAAAAGGGTGCAAGTCAACGTATTCACATGGCCATGCCGGAACCGGCACAGCCCGGTACGTTCACCTCAGGCACTTTCCAGTGAGAAGCTACGATCAGCAGTTCTCAGCGAAGTACTTAATGGTACGGACCATCTGAGCGGTGTAGGAGTTCTCGTTGTCGTACCAAGACACGACCTGGACCTGGTAGGTGTCGTCGTAGCTACGCTAGTTTTTCGCACACTTTTTGTAGTCGTTCCTAATTTCGAAACAACAGTTACAGTACCACAGCACACAGTTGTCGTACTAAACACGGCTTGTTCGTACCACTATTATACCACGTTTCATCGTTATTTTCAAGTTTTTCTTATTTCTTTTTCGGGTGGTATATTCATGCGAGCGATAGCGCATATTCTCATCTCTCATCCTTCGGAGAGCCCGGGGCCAGGGGGCCTCCGCCGGGGCGTCTGCCCTGCCCAGGTACTCTCCTCTGTCCGTGATCTTGCGGCTTTGAAGAGCAATCTTGGGGTGGATTTTATGGGGGTGAGCAAATACCAGATGGCTGTGTAGCAGGTTGTTTGTGGCCCTTGCAGCTTTTTCCGGCGGTTTTCTGATTGAAATTTCACCGGACGTGTTTTTGAAGGGAGCGGTGGGAGAAGGGAGATATTTGTTCGACACAGAACACAGAAGATATTTCCTATATCCTCACCAAAAAGGTGTCCCCTTATCCGTTCATGCTCTGGAATCTGCATAGCAGAAGCATCGTTGCCCACAAGACTGGAACAAGCCAAACAGTCAATCTAATGTTGAGCACCATCCATCTTGTGATAAAGTCTACAAAATAGAAAGTCGCCGGGAGTTGCAGCTCCGCAGCGACCAATGTTTCAATACGCCTATTGTTATATTTCCACTCCAGAAATTCACACCAGGAAATTTCCGAACGTATACGCCTTCCTGTGTTTTTTAGTCCAGGCTAGTTATAATTCCCGTTTGGTATTTCTTGTAATTTTTAAAAACAGTTCGTTGATAAGTTCTGTAAGTAATTCGGTTATCAAAAGCTCGCACTCTTCCCCAGTTAAAAAAGCTCTTCTCAGGTTTATTTCCTTGGTTTGAACGTTGGAGAAAATCGCATAAGAGTTTTTTCACCTTATCGGAAGGACTCATTGTATTTGGTAATTTTGGTGCTCTCGGCGTTATATCTTCCACAAATTGGGTGATTTTTTTCTTTAATGATTTTGATAAAAAAGGGCAGTTATGAAAAATAAGAACATACCAAAATTCCTCATACATCATTGCCTCCTTTTTTGAAATCCTGTCAATTTTATCGTCAATCACCAATTCCACCTCTTCAAGTAATTTTTTAAAGAAATTTTCGTAATATCTTGAATAACACAATATAACTCCCCACAATATTGGATTGTCTAATTTTCGAATTTTCTCGATGATATTTTCCTCTACCCTAGTTGGCAACGTCAAGCCATACTCCAAAAGCACTGGAAACCAATCGCAGAGATCAAAGAGGTTACCCTTTTCAAAAATAAATGCATACCTCCACAGACATCTTCTCAGTTTTTCCCTGACGATTTCATTGGTTTTAAAATCAAGCTCATCATTGATATATGATAGAATTGATATCACTTTTCGCGTCGATTCAAACGAGGGACAATATGCGTAGATATACATGGTTAGATCGATTAGAAGCATGGCCTTTCCACAATGATTTGGGTGAAAGAGTTTATATCCATTCTTTTTCTTTCCGATATTGTTTAGCATTGTTGAGAGCAAGAACGAAACAATTGTGTGTCTATCTTCTGAATGCTTCTTCATTAAAACGGCTATTTCATCTTTAATTCTGTCAATAGGAATAAAATTGTCTTTCACCAAAATCTGTTTCTCATCTGGAAGATCATAGAAGTCCTTTCGTTTTCCTTGATAGAAAAAATCGCCAATAGCGTCCGCCATCAACCTCGTACTTTCTAGCCAGTCTTTCGGCAAACAGGGTGTAGCTTCTTTTTTAAATTTCAAATCATTTAATCTTAGCAAATATCGCCCCGCATGCAAACGATACTGCTCAACAATATGCTCGATAACTACGTCGTTTGCTGCAAAAACGAAAACATCATCAACATATCGATATATTTTATAATCCGATCCGCAAATAATATCTTGAATTTCTAACGACCTTTCAACCTCGCAATCAATCCATTGCAACAGTATTTCCGCCATCATTCGAGAGAACTCAGGCCCCACCACAATCCCATTCGAAAACCGGCCATTAATATTTTGCATAATCCGATCGATTTCCACGAACAAATTAGAGTTTTTGGCGTTTTTGGCGTCAACTGTATTCTGCTCTATGCACCATGCAAAAGCATGGGTATAAATACTATCAAAGCAAGCCTTATAGTCCACTTTCGCATATACAGGAAATTTAAAATTGTTTACTCGCCAAATATGCGAACCCGTAAAGCTATTAATTGATTTATACGGGCCAATCTTAAAGAAGTTTCCACTTTGCTGAATTATCGAACGATCTGTAAAACAGGCACTATCTTGAAAGTAGAGTGTTTCTTTTTTTGAACGAGATTGGTATACCAGGTCTGTATTTTTTTGATGGTATCGGATAGAAAACTCATGGTGCTGTTCAAAATAGTCTAAGATTTCTTTTTGATAACAGTCAATAAAGAAAAACAAATTCAATGCTGAGCATGGCTGAATAATGCTCATTTCCCTTGTTGAAGTAGTGCCCTTAAGAATCCTATATTTTAGCGGTCTTGTTCCCCAACCGTTCTCAAATAACAATCCTCCAGCGGCCTTCATTCTATAGAATTCCTTCAGTAAGCTGTTAATTACTTTCTGCTGAGAACCTTCTGTCAAAAAATCATAAAAGTTTGTAAAAGAAAATAACTCCGAAACCTCCACCGGCAACAAATCTGTAAGGATGAAATCCAGCTTATTTCTTTCTAATCCCTTCCACCCCATTGACTTTTCCTCCCTAATAGTATATGCTTAATGGGCAAACACATGTTTTGCAGTGTTTACATACGTGTAGACACACACATCATCGGCACGGTAAACGGCTTTAGCCAATATCGTGTTTAGAACATAGCTACGGCAAATGTTCCGAGACGGTAAGGGAAACCTTGCCGTTTTGTTTTTCTAAAAGCCTACTTTCATTCTGATAAGATATTCCTTTGCCAGCTCATTATAGGATTTCCGAATACCATTTGAATCAACCGGTCGAATATGTACTTTTTGACAGAGCTTTTGAAGAGCATCATAATCATAACCTATTCCCTCCACAAATAGAAGCGTCCGATTGCTTTTCATATTCTTATACAAATCATATCCGCTAGCCGCATTTCTTTTTTCACGATCACTTGTAGTATACATTGTCAAAAAATACGGAATGGGAGTTCTTTGACTCTGAAACTCCCTTATAACCATATTCTTCAAAAAATCCACCGTATTTTTTTCAAGTGTCTTGTTATCCTCGAAATAGCGAAGTTCTGAATAATTTGAAATAAAGCCCTTCACTTTCCAGACATTTCCACTTGAATATTTTGACACATACACTACACGAGAAGTAAAAGCTCTAAGTCTCTGTCGGAGCAATTCCACGTCACGATAATCCGGACTAGCTGGATCATTATATAACTTGATCAGTTTCCCTACTCGACGACAATATTTTTTTCGCTTTTCCTCTGTAATCCCATACGTCAATTCAACTTTACGCTTTTCCAGATCTTGTATGGAAAAATCAAATTCGTACCCCAGGTAATTTATTTTTATATGCTTTTGCGATAGATTTTTTTCAGAGACACAGCAAAACTTTTTCATATTAAAAGAAGTTTTACACGGCTTTCCATATTTGATCTGCGCATCATGGAATATTTCCTGCAGCACTTGTTCCAATATCGATTGAATTTTTGGGCTTTCCCAATTTCGATTTAGAATCAATATGCTATCGTCGATATATCGCTCATAATAGATCAGCCCTGATTGAGAAAATCTCTGGCGAACCGCACAATCAAATGCAGAAGCCGCTATTTCTGCCATCGCATTTGAAGTACTCAGTCCTGCGTATGTGTACTGTGTTTCTTCCACGAATTTTTTCATCAAATCTGCATCTTTCCGGAAAGACAAACGATTCTTCAGAAATTTCTCGTAGACATAAGTTGCCGAGAGTGAGTTGAAATAGTTTTTAAAATCAAACTTCACGATCGTAAATGCAGACATTTGGACAACCGCTGGAAGTGTATTAAACAGTGTCTTAACCATTTTATTACGATTCGGATAGCGAACACTAAACACTTTATCCAGAAGCTGTTTCAGGCATTGGCAAATTACATTCTCCGGTGCCAACATATCAGAATACCGATAGACGTGGCGAGTATGTCCATCCTGCGTAAGAACTAATGATTCTACCCTTGAGAAATCCAACTCACCAGTTTTCAATGCTTCTTTCGCTCGATTCACAGCATCGTCCAGATCCTCTTGTGCAAGTCCTATTTGGTAATTAGAGGATATAATTTTTCTGGCTGCATGCTCTATTTCATTTTCAATTTGCATAGATAAACCATCCTTCGATGTTGTCAAATTTTTCCTTAAATTTATAAAGCACCCGTCGTCGTTTTTCTCGTTTCAGTATATCACAAGCCAACAAACAAGTCATCCGTATAAACATTTTTCTCATAGCCGACTTCTCTTGACGACCAGTTGGAACCATGATCCCTGCCACTACTATGCCTGAAACACTACCTCATTGTGGGATTCAAATCTCGAGATTTGGTGTAGCGCAAGCAATTTGAACTAAAGACCAGCTAAAAGTACCCCACTGTGAACTACTATTTTGCGATGTCTGCCATTACTGCTTTGAGGCGGAATCGCTGCCCGACCGTTGCCCAGACTGCGGCAAAACGGACTATCAGAACAGACCTGCCATCCGCCCAGCTACCGAAAAAGAAGTGCAGAATCTTCTGTGGGCTAGGGATGAAGACTGGGAATAAGCCAACTGACTGCCTTCTGTGGTATCCACGGAGGGCAGTTTTATTTCTATCACAAACTATACTCTCACTCCCTTATCACTTCGACATCTGTTCTCTGACCTTGCCTGGCACGTCAATCAAGCCAAATCGGTAGAACATCCCATAAATGTACGACACTCCCCGGATGTCTCCCAGAACCTTGGGTCTGACCACTACCTCTCCGATTTTACCGATATTGTGATACGCCAGCATCACGGAACTCCAAGCAAGGCTCTTGCTGTCCTCTCTACGGTCGATCCACAGTTCCTTGGTGAACTCATCTCCCCTGCCCTTCTTCAGCTTATAGGTAAAGAGCAAGCCGGACATCGTCTTGAACTTGTATCCCCGAAAAGCCACCACACACTTCCAGAGATTCTCCTCGCATGGATTTTTCTTCAGCTCAACCACAGCTCGGTAGTGGCGTTGCCGCTCTGCCCCGTTGCTGATATTGGCTGCGTCAGCGTCCTCCGGGAAGTACACGCCTTTTTCATACGGCAGATAAGAGGTCACAGAGGGACGGGACAGCCGCAAGGCAGCCATAGTGGAGGTGACGGCAGTGGAGTAGTTCTGTGTTTCTCTGAAGGCATTGAAGGTCTGCTGGACGAGCTTTGCCGTGTCCGACTCATAGACCCCGGCTGTGATGAGCAGCTTCCGAACCTTGATGGGGGTGAGGGACAATGCGTCTGCGATGGCTTGCAATGACATCTCGGAATTGTAAAGCACAACAGCAGCGTCCAACTGTTCTTTCAGCTTTTTTCCGGCATTGTGCTCCGGCTTCCGCTTTTTCCGACCACCACCCGGATTTCTGGCTTTATATGGTCTTTTCTCGCCCATGATTATTCATGCAACTCCAACGGCAGACCATCCGGATCGTGGAAGAAAGTCATCTTCTTGCTGGTGTAACTATCCACACGAATCGGCTCACATTCAATTCCAGCTTCTGCCAGCTCATTCACTGTCTGTTCTATGTTATCAACGCAGAACGCAAGATGGCGTAGACCACAGGTCTCCGGACGGTTCACACGCTTTGGCGGATTCTCTTCAGCGAAAATTTCCAGCTCCGTGTGTTCATTAACACGAAGATCCAACTTCCAATCCTTACGCTCCGGGCGGTAGTTTTCTCTAACGACAGAGAAGCCCAGCTTGTTTACATAGAAATCCTTTGCGGCTTCGTAGTCAGATACAATAATTGCAATATGATGTATTTTTGATAAATTCATTTCCGTACACTCCATTTCTTTTATTTCCATCACGAACTATATGGTACACTCTAAAATACGCCGTGCGAACTTCTGGAATTCAGTCCACACGGCGTATGGTTTTATTTCAGCTTTTCGAGAATCTCATCTGCCGTCATACCGGATGCCAGCAGCTTCTTCAGCACTGCTTCGACCTCAACCTTCTTAGCAGCTTCGGCAGCTTTCGCCTCAGCGGCAGCCTTCTTGGCCTCCAACTTTGCGATTTCTTTTTCGGTCTTCTTCAGAACCGACTTCTTCTCCTTTAGGTCAGCCTTCAAAGTGTCAATCTTGGTGGTGATGGATGCAATCTCAGTATTCAGAGATGCAATAGTCTCCTGCTTCTCTGCAATCTGGGAAGCAAAATCAGTCTCAGGAACTGAGTTGGTGGTGTGCTTAGGACGGTTTTTGCTGCCTTTCGTTCTGGGCATAAAATGATACCTCCGATACATGTGATCTTCTGGAGTTCAGTGTACACACAGCTAGTTTGCTTACTTCAGCTTGGCAAGAATCTCATCTGCGCTCATACCACTGACCAGTAAATTTCAATTTGAGCCATAAAAATTCTTGTCACATTGTGGGTTATCTAGTGACAAAATAATCCTCTACTACAGACTTGCTATTCTTTAATCTGTTTTTATCAAAAAAGGCACTTAATATTATATGCATCTGATTGTACGATTAGCAATTGGCCATTTTGCGCTATTTTTTTATTTAAGTCTAATACCTGATCTGGCGCTGCACAATTTATGGTGTACTCATTTGGATTTCCCGATTCATAAGAAATAAGCATAGTCGGCAGGGCTACAAAATAGTTTCTTTGTTTGCCATCACTCTTTTTTTCGGAAAATGACGGGTTATCAGAAGTGATAAACGGATGATTTAAATCTGTTAGCCAAATTGACAGGGAGCAATTACTTACACAAAAAGTCTCAATCGTTTTCATCCAGCCGGAATCATTTTGAAGATATCTTGTAAATGCTTGCAAGATAAGATTATGCCTAATCTCGTCTTCTGCTGTTTTATCCTCTTTGTGTATTCTTTCTCCTTCTGGAATATTTATTGTTCCTAATGGCATCAGCCTATAAAAGACTTCCTGAATTTCATTAAAAATCTCATTACCTTCCAAGCTTCTCCAGTCGAATACTACGCTATATTTAATCAGTTTTTTAAATTCATCCTGAGAAATATCCTGAGGCGTTTTCCCTATCTGCCGTTTTCCGAAGGACAGAGCTTTTGCCTGGCTCTCAATTTGATTTATAAAGTCATGCCATTGATTTTCATAGGCCTTACTCCATTCCGTCTCTATATATACCCACCGAGTATTATCAAGATATTCTTTTAACGCTGCTTTTTCATCAGGCGTGAAAGTAACACCATTTGTATCTTTTATTATCCACTGATTGAAATCACTATATGCCAGACTCCACTCCAAAGCCGTTTTTAGCTTTTTCCCATTGCAGGTCACATCAAATTGCAAGATGTCATCAAAAATCTCGTGCTCTGCATCTTCCGGCATACAGAGAGAACCCGCTTTAATATCATGGAAACCATTTATTTGCAGAATTCTCTCGATATTTCTGCGTTCAATATCCCACTCAGAATTTACTCCCGAATGATATTTTTCTTTTTTATTGTACGCCCATACACTTTCACTACTACCTATATACCACGGTTTCACATAACAGCGTGGTATCAAATGCTGTTTTTTTGCCGCCTCATCGTGTTTCTTGGGTTGCGGAATAGTAGCCATATTCTTTTCCTCTAACAATCAAATCCACTCTGCATCTCAGCCATCTATGGAGTAGACGTTGCCTGCCGCCCACCACGTAGAGGTGTGCAAAGTTTCGAGCGACAATGCTGTGAGAAATCTCCCACAGCCTTATAGTATACTAAAAACCAGTGTTTTTCAAGGATTGCAAGCAAATATACAACACCGCAGTCAAATAATCATCTATGCTTAAATACAGAGGTGATTATAATGAAAACGCTACTCAAAAAACTGCTGTTCTTAGAACCATTTCCTCGAAAATCAGCACTTATCTGCATGAGATCGATGCTGATTCACAAGAAGATGATTTGGATTTTGACGACGAAGAATGGATGAACCATCCAACAAAGCCATCTCTTGCCCACGTCATCCTTGATCTGCTGCTCTCCCCTACATACCAATCGTCCAGAACAGTGAGCGCAATTCGAATCTATAGAGACCGGAACTGTTTCCCAATTTGCCCTCGGTGCAAGATGGTCATCAAATACGAGTATCAATCTTATTGCGGCAACTGTGGACAGTATCTCGACTGGTCAAAACTGGAGGATGCAGAGGAAATTTTCATCGGATGGAGTGGCGTTGAGGACGACTAACCGTCTCGCTATGCCACATCATTTTGATGTATGCCACCAAGATGCCAATCCATCCGCCCATCGTATTACCGAACACATCATCGAACTCTGCGATGCCAAGTCCCGTAATATACTGGGTCGTTTCGATTGCCACAGACATCCCGAAGGGGAACAGTAACGCCCACTTCTTCTGAAACCACCTATACAGTCCCGTTCCAAGTGGAATGAACAGCCAGATGTTATTGATAACCCCCACTCTCACAGATTGCTCTTTCAGGAACTTCCCAGCGTAGGAAAATAGAACAAAGTTCGTTCTTGCATCCCCTGACTCCCGAAACATCAGTGTTTCATAAAGAATGAACGCTACATAAACAATCGTCAGTACTACGCTCAAACTCTTCGGAAGAACAATCATCAGCAAGCAGATCACACAGCCAAAAACAACCACCATGCATGGGAAGCCATTCAGAAGGTTGTCCACACACGGCATAGCGTTGCCGTTTCTGTCAAGCAGAAGGTTCACCTTGCCACTACGTTTGATGCCGTACTGCCCTTTAGATAATGCTTTTGGATTGCCATTCGCATCAAAATACATATCCGTATCTGCTGTACCATCTCTATGATAGGTACGTTTGAGGATAGTATAGCCTGCATTGGTAGGGGCAGGGTTGCCATCTGCATCAAGATAGGTGATCTGACCGATGTATCCTTGCTCGTTGCGCTGGTATAACTCACCGTACTGACCAAGCAAAGACCTCACAGGATTTCCTTCTGTGTCAAAATACTGCTCACCGACAATGGTTCCATCCATATCACGCTGATATGTCTTAATCGCATATCCAGATGATGTACTCACTGCATGACCGTCTTTATCGAGAAAGGTCGAACTAGTGCTCTGACCCTCAGAGTTATACTCACGATGAAGCCCATAGTATCCACCGGAGCACTGTACCTGCTGTCCGTTCAAATCGTAGTAAAAATCATCGGAAGCCCTGCCATCAACCTGCGTTCTAACAATAGTAGAATATCCGTCACTGCGTATTATCGGATTACCTTCGGCATCAAGATATGTTATCACAGTACCGGTTTCATCGTATTCATATGATAATCCGTAATAATTTCCATATCTTGCCACTGGGTCTCCGTTTGCATCAAGATAACGTTCTTCTACAACTCGGCCGTTATCATCCTGCATTCTACACACGGTCGCATAGCCCATATCAATAGCTTCTGTGATTACTCCATCAAAATTCACATAACTTGTGCTGGTCACGCTTCCATCTACGGTTTCTCGGATACTCAGCTCTGAGGAAGTGTATCCTGCATCGTGGTCAACATCCGCATCAGGCAACAACGCCAAGATAGACAGAAGAACCACAGATGCAATCAGCAGGATTCCGCATCCTCGTTTCAGGTTTGCACTCAAACTCCGTAGCCTCTGCTCTTGATAGTCTCCACAACCTGAGACACATACTTCTGGCAGGTATCGTGGTCGGGAGCCTCCACCATCACACGCACGACCGGTTCAGTGCCGGACTCACGGACAAGGATACGGCCAGTGTCGCCCAGTGCCTCGGCTACGGCCTTGACTGCTGCCTGCACTGCTTCGTCATCCTGTGCGGCCTTCTTGTCGGTCACACGAACATTCTCCAACACCTGCGGGTAGATTTTCAGGGGCTCAGCCAGCTTGCTCATGGGCAGTTTCTTTGCCAGCATAACTTCCATCATTTTCAGACTGGTCAGGATACCATCACCCGTGCTGGCGTACTTGCTGAAGATAATATGACCACTCTGCTCACCGCCGATACGGCAGCCGTTCTTAGCCATATACTCATAGACGTACTTGTCACCCACTGCAGTCTTGGCGTAGCCGATGCCCTGCTCGTCAAAGGCCTTGTACAGACCGAAGTTGGACATGACCGTGGTAACCACTGTGTTGGTCAGTAGCTTGCCACGCTCCTTCATGTAGCAGCCGTAGATGTACAGGATGTGGTCGCCAGTGATGACATTACCCTTCTCATCCACACACAGGCAACGGTCAGCATCGCCGTCATAGGCAAAACCGATGTCCAGGCCCTTTTCAACCACGAACTTCTGCAGACCCTCAATGTGGGTAGAACCAGCATTGTTGTTGATGTTCAGACCGTTGGGCTGTGCATTGATGACATAGGTATCAGCTCCCAGAGCATCGAACACAGATTTAGCGATGTTCCAGGAACTGCCGTTGGCGCAGTCCAGGCCAACCTTGACACCCTTGAAAGAGTAGATACCGAGGCTGATCAGGTAGCCCATATAGCGGTTGCGGCCGGACACATAGTCCACCGTGCAGCCAATGTGTTCCCAGTGAGCGAAAGGCAGCTCCGGCCACTCCTTATCGAAAACATTGAGTTTGCCGTCGATGTAATCCTCGACTAACAGCAAGATCTCCTCCGGCATTTTCTCACCGTAACAGTCAATCAGCTTGATGCCGTTATCGTAGTAGGGGTTGTGACTGGCAGAGATCATGATGCCGCAATCAAAGTCATCCACGCGAGCAATGTAAGCCACGGAAGGCGTGGTAGTAACGTGCAGCAGGTAGGCATCTGCGCCGGAAGCGGTCAGACCTGCGACCAGGCTGTACTCGAACATATAAGAGCTACGACGGGTATCCTTGCCAATGACAATACGGGCGGGCTCGTTGTTGCCGTTGCGCTCACGCAGTGCGTTGTAGTACCAGCCCAGAAAACGACCAACCTTGTAGGCGTGGTCAGCGGTCAAATCAATACCAGCTTCACCACGGAAGCCATCAGTTCCAAAATACTTTCCCATTATAGTTTTTCTCATCCAAAGAGTGATTTGACGAATAGAAATGTGCCTTTAGCCGGATAATTATCCGTTGTCTGCTGCTCACCACGAAGAGGTAGCACACTTGAGCAGCACAGCCATGTGGCTGAACACATGGCTGCGATAAATATTAGTCTCTGCGGAACAGGTCGCGTGTATAAACCTTTTCCTGTACATCATCCAGACAGCTGTCATAGCGGTTGGCAATGATAGCCTGACTACGTTTCTTAAACTCCTCAAGGTCATTCACAACTTCGCTGCCAAAGAAGGTGCTGCCATTCTCCAGCGTCGGCTCGTAGATGATGACCGTTGCACCCTTGGCCTTGATGCGCTTCATGACACCCTGAATTGAACTCTGGCGGAAGTTGTCGGAGTTCGACTTCATGGTCAAGCGGTATACGCCAATTACACAAGGCTTCTCCTGTGCCTTATCATACTCATTATCCTCGCCATATCCGTAGTAGCCCGCCATCTGCAGCACACGATCAGCTATGAAGTCTTTGCGAGTACGGTTGGATTCCACAATTGCCTCAATCAGGTTTTCCGGCACATCGGCGTAGTTGGCCAAGAGCTGCTTAGTATCCTTGGGCAGGCAGTAACCACCATAGCCGAAGCTGGGATTGTTGTACTGATCACCAATACGCGGGTCAAGGCAAACGCCCTTGATAATCTGCTGAGTGTTCAGTCCTTTCATCTCAGCATAGGTATCTAGTTCGTTGAAGTAAGACACGCGCAATGCCAGATAGGTATTGGCAAACAGTTTGACTGCTTCGGCTTCAGTGAAGCCCATAATCAGAGTGTCGATGTTCTCTTTAATAGCACCTTCCTGCAGCAAACCCGCAAAGGTATTAGCAGCCTTCACCAGACGTGCGTTATCCACATCAGTACCCACAATGATACGGCTCGGGTACAGGTTGTCGTACAGAGCCTTCGACTCACGCAGGAACTCCGGACTGAAGATGATGTTATCACAGTGGTATTTCTCACGAACAGAAGCTGTAAAGCCAACCGGAATCGTAGACTTGATGACCATGATAGCATCCGGATTATACTGAATAACCAGCTTGATAACTGCTTCAACCGCAGAGGTATCAAAGAAGTTCTTCTTGCTATCGTAGTTGGTAGGTGCTGCGATGACAACGAAGTCTGCATCCTTATAGGCGGCTTCAGCATTCAGTGTGGCAGTCAGATTTAAGTCCTTTTCTGCCAGATACTTCTCAATGTACTCGTCCTGAATGGGCGATTTTTTGTGGTTGATAAGATCAACCTTCTCCGGAATGATGTCTACCGCCATAACCTCATGATGCTGCGACAATAGCGTAGCAATGGATAAACCGACATAGCCGGTACCTGCAACTGCAATTTTCATAGTCTTTCTCCTAAAATCACTCGGGTAACTTCAGCAACTCTCCAAGAATAGTGTCCGTATCCTTAATTGCCCCCGGAGCCCTGAATTTGAAATCCGTATCCATTCCTGCCGCCGGCGTGAACGTCAATTCGCCAAAGTAAATTCTGTTCCTTACAATATATAAATCCACTCGAACAAACGGAAATTCCTTTGCCAACAATTCAGCTATTTCAAACGCATCGTCCATACTTTCAGGCTTTTCAATCTCAAAGTCTGGATACTTAAATACCTCCTCTGTATAAGGAAGCTTATTCCATTTTCTGTCCATAAAAAAGAACTTCGGATGATGTATTCCATCCCGTTCTTCACAAACCATAACAGAGGTTGCTTTTCCATTCATACAGTAGAATTTGTAATCTACCGGCAGGCTACCATCATCTCCACCTAGATACTTCTCAATCAGAATACAGGGTTTAACATCCTTGTATTGCATTTCGGACCATCCAAGCCAATAGTTATTCTTAAGCCACTTTCTCATAGTGTTTTTAGTGGCTTCAATATCAAGTTTTGACTTATCCTGTACAATTATATTGCAAGCACAACCGACATTTAACTTAATCGCAAACCGATCTGGAAGGGTAGAAAAATCAATGGAATCAACGTCCTCATATGACGCTATCAATTCATTCAGCAAGTAGCCATAGCCGTGTTGCTCAAGATAATCTCTAACTCTTAGTTTATCCGCACACTGCTTTACTGTATCATTATTCCAGTAAGTATTGAATTTCAGCCAAAGAACCTTTTCATTAAATGTTGTAGGCCTAGTCAAATCCAACTTTCTTCCAAACTTCACACGGTATGTTACCGCTGTGTTTAATTTTGGCGAAATCAACGTCAGCGTACTTCTGAAGGCTCCCTGCATAGCCCGTTTTAGGGATTTCATATCATCTCTCCTTTTTTAGCTTTTCCCTGACATCTTCCAAAACTGTTTGTGTTAAATCACCAAACAAAGGACCATTATTCATCTGGTAAATCATCACATCAGGGTAATTCAAATTATATTCAATCAAAATCGGTTCGCCGTTTTCATCAACTGCAAAGTCCCACGAAATTATGCCAAAGCGCGACAGCATCTTATGTGCTTTCTTTATTTGACTGCAAATCTCGTCATGTCCGCAAAGAACTACATTCTCAAACATTCGACCGCTCGACGTGGACGTTCTTCGTTCTCCATAAATATTGTACCCTTCCTTATTAAGTTGCCCGTTTAACCCGATTCCAACCGTGTATCCTTTTCCTGTTGACGCTGTATCAGTGTGAGAACCTGGAGCACCGACCCTCAATATAGAAGTAAGAATATGCACTTCACCATTAAAGAACATACTAATTATTTTTTCGGTATTCACGGAACTCGGGTTAAACTCCTTATACTGTGGATGTTGTGCGATGCATTTCTGAATAATATAGTCCTTTTTATAGACATCCAAAATAGCTGTATTGAAACCGCCGGCATTAACTAATCGAACGCCCATACCCCCCCCCGTTTCTCTCGAGGGCTTGATAATTAAATTGCAACCAAGATTATTCAGATACCTTACAGCCTCATCTGTAGAGAGCACATCATCGTGCTCATCAAAAAAGACACCATTTGTATTTATCAAAACATTAGAAACCATACGAATACCCGGAAGCATTCGACTCATTATAGACTTATCCTCAAGGTCAACCGAGCCTCTCGTATACAAGGGCTCAATAGTACAGTGATAAAAATTTTCCGGAATATAATTTACGGAATGTCTCCCAGTCACTGCATAAAGATACTCATGCCATCGCGTGTCAACACCATGAAATCCAAATCCATTATAAAAATCATTAATTTGTTTCAACTGGCTAGAATCCAGGGATTTCACTTCAACTGGTGACTTTTCCCTAACGTTTTCCAATTCTCTCTTAAAATGAAGATCTAACCGTTTCATTTTAATATCTATCTGAAACTTTTCAATAGCCCTTTTCATCTTGCTCATTTTCTTATCGCACCTTTCTTGCTTAACGAAATAAGGATGCTCCCAAAAACTGATTTCTCCTTAACTTTCAACCACACAGTCAGACAGAGTAGAGAGTAAACACCCCCTCCTATCATTATCATAAGAATAAGCCGAATGAACGATCGTTCAATATGACTGTATGAATCAAAGAATCGAACAGCAATAAACATAATCAGTCCCAAAAGCAAGTAATAGCTATATCTTGAGAACATCCGAAAGAAACGAATTTCCTTTTTCGCACAATGCGCTGAAACAATAAGCACCGATAATTCTGCCATCAGCGTTCCCAACGTTGCTCCTACAGACCCCAATTGTGGAATAAGCAAACCATTGCAGATTAAATTAACTATAGCGCCCCCGGTAACTGCCAATGTGTATTGATTATCGCACTTCGCAGGAATTAAATACTGCTGATCAACCACATTACTCAGTGACTTCACAAACAGAACTGGTACAAACAGCACAAGAAGATTTACACATTTCTCATACCCTTCGCCAAAAAAAAGTGGAACAAACACACGAGCTATTGCTGCTATACCAAAACCTACTGCACACGACATGCAAATACTTAATTCAGTAGACTTACTTAATAACTTTTCGGTTTTTTCCTTCGATTCACCTACTATGCTCGATATGCGTGGTAGCATAACAGTTCCTATCGCTGTTATCAAACCAAGGGGGATATATATAATTTTATCTGCTGCATAATAGTAACCAACTTCCGCTTCTGTACTTAGCAGATCAAGCATTGTTTTATCCATAAAATGATATATGCTTAACGCTATCATCGGAACAAACAGTCGAATAATAGGCAAAAAGTGTTTTTTTATTTGCGCAAGTTGCACCTTCTGGAAGTCCACATATTTTACTGTTTTCGTCCATAGTAGTAGTTGACTTATTGCTGTGCTCCCCGCCATTATCAGTGCATAAAGGCATAAATCCGATGGTTTGCGAATAAAAAGAATAATACAGCAAACTGTAGCAACTTTTACTATGAAGTTCCTTGTAACAGTCGTCTTAAAGTCCTCAACTCCAAAAAACAACCAGTTAATGTCAAACAGGCATGATATCACCCATAGGCCTTGAATCATCAAGATTGTAACTCTTGTAGACGACCAAAAATAGGCACTCAGGTAGTAAATCACTATAGAAGCTATCGATGCGCCACATTGTACAGCGTATATTTCCCAAAACATCACCGACCGTTCGTTTCTTGTTTGAGTACTCGCAATACTTCTTTGACCATAATACTCAATACCAAGCATTGCAAACAGCATAAAATAGTTTGCATATGCTTGTGTTGCTGAATAAACGCCTATTTTTTCCGCTCCAAGTGCTCTCGAAATGATGGGAGACGTTATCAACGGTGTAATTATTGTCAAGACTCTGTAGGACATTTGAAGTCCAATATTTTTTTTCAAGCTACTCATTGCTTATTTCTCCAACGCCCTGCGGTATCTTCTCGGTTTTATTGTCAACAAATGTTACACTGAGAAACCAGAACATAAAAGAGCTTACACCCGGTCCAAAGGGGGGGTAACCTTCCAGAACTGATTCTATAAAATAGAACATGGTGAGGCACATAAGGAATGCATCCGAGTTCAAACCAGACCCAGCTTTAAAATTAGATACCGCTCTAGTAATCCACACCGACTCTACAAGAACAAATCCGAGGATTCCAATTTCCGCTAGTACCGAGATATACGAGCAGTCAACATAATAACGTCCGCATCCAAAAAAAGGACTTTTAGCAAATGTTGCAAGTGCTCGATCCCATCCGTCTAATCTGCCACTTGAAAAAGTATTGATATCTGCTCCAGCATATTTCGTAAGAAGTAACGCTTGATCAATGAATCTTCTTGTCACTGAGTTATTCCACAAAAAGAGAACAATGATTAGGGTAAAGAAACTCCAACGAACTTTATGTTTTGATTTCAAGAGAATATAACAAACCAACGCGACTGCCAATGCCAGTACAGCCGTTCTGCACTGACTTATGCCGCACAATAGAAACAAATAACCGGCACAAGCGTATCCAAGTACCTTTTTCCACTTTGTACGATATTCCAAAAGAAATAGGGCTATTAATATACCTGTTGCCCATATCTGAGCAGCGGAGTTCTTTTGCAGAAATGTATACATATTCTGTTTAAGCCAGTCATTGTACGATGAGAAATATGTTATGTTGACCCAAAGTGCATATACCATAGCACCATACAAATATGTTTTTAGTATTTTCTCATAATCAGAGTCTTGAGCAACGGGTGCAAGATTCTCCCCAATAACTGACACAATTAATGGAATGTACATAATATGGATGTAATTTCCTTCGAGATGCCTCGAACCAAATAGTGCCATCAATATACATCCAACAACCAAGAGTGAATAACAACCAAAAAAAATCTTTGTACACTTATGGATAACTATTCTACCGCGATTTCTTGCTATAAAGAAAACAGCTGTCACTATCCAGGCTATGTACATTATCGGTCTCATTAAACTTGATATAGACTCTATTTGGGAGAAAATCGATGTCAAAATACACATCTGTAGCAATTTTACGTCATAATTAGCATATCTCATAATGACCTCTTTTTAGGACAATGCTCTTTTAGCAATATTCCTATACGAAAAGACCTTCATCCCCTTTTCCATTGCAACTTCCTTCATCTTTTTATATTCATCTGGATTGTCAAGAAGCTCCTCGATCTTTTTCTGTATTTCTTCTACACAATCATTCTCCAGAAAAGCCACATTTCCACCAAGGTCAACGTGATGCGTTCCAGGCCAGTCTTTTACTAGCATGGGAATTCCCTGTCCCGTCACTTGCTCCCAAAAAACTGAATGACGTCCCGGGAAAACTACCAAATCAGCGGCTGCAAAATAGTTATAACTGTCTTTTGCCTGCACCCAACCAATGTATTGCACCTTTTGCCCATCCGCAAGTTCCTTAACTTTTTCTTCTAGTTCTTGCGTGACAGAGCCGAAAACCACAAGTTTTAAATTCTTTCTGTCAATATTTTGTACTGCGTTCATTAGAAGAAGTGTTTGGGTTTTCCACTTATCAATTTTTCCTCCAGTCATAACCAGAAAATCGTCATCTGCAATACCATATTTCATGCGTATCTTTTTTCTAACTTCCTGTCTCGCTGCGGATTCAACTTTTTCGTCATCCGCTCCCATCACTAGAAGCTCGCACTTGTTTTCAGGCAGATTATACATTTCCTTTAGGAATTCAACCCGAACTGGAAGCACACCGTAGAATTTTTTTGTATACGGTTCGATTTTATTCTCACACATTCTCCATATTATTTTATGAAGCACATTCTTGGATATCCAATTGGTTGCACTGTTTGAAAAATCCGCATGGTTGTCCACATAAATCACGACCTTCGGATTCTCTTTTGCGTATCTCACGACCTGATCGATATCAAGGAACTGACCACCGTGGATAAAAAGAATGTCAGGTTTAGCTCTTCTTATTGCCTCATAGCATCCCTGATATCGTTTCAACTTCTTCCAAATCTTATTATCTGTTTTATAGGGCAGCCTTGTTACCTTAATATCATACTCGTTTCTATATGTACCAACGTTACTTAAATAACACACTTTTCCATGTTCATCAAAACTCTGCGTAGACGCAATTACCTCAACGTCATATCCTAGTTCTTTATGAAATTTAGGAAGTAAGTTTTCCTGATATGAGTAGTTGTCCGGAAAAAAAGATGCTAGACAGAGATGCACAATCTTCATAAACTGATGGAACCTCCTTCTATTTTACAAAAAAGTTCTTCGGGGGATAAAAAGTACTGCCCCATCTCTTTTAATTCAGCCTCCGACCAATTCCACCACTCTAATTCCAAAAGCCTGTCAATGGTTTCCTTGTCAAATCGCTTTCTTACCTCTTGCGCCGGAACACCTGCTACAATTGAATAAGGCTGAACGTCCTTGGTTACAACAGCATGTGCACCTATAACCGCTCCTGTTCCAATCGTAGTTCCAGCTTTGATGTAAACACCATCTCCAATCCAGACATCGTTACCTATACATACAGGCTTTGATGGCGTATACTGAATATTTGAAAAATTATGGTGCAAAAAATTTCTACCGTTTAGAAATACCGGAGAAGTAGAGACAATATCGAGTGGATGCATTCCACCGCCAATACTACATCTATTTCCTATTGAGCAAAACTGACCAATTTGTGCATCTGTTATTGTCGTCCTTGCACCAACATATGAATATCTGCCCATTTTAACCTTTGACAGTGCGCTCTCATAATTCACATTGCAGGTCTTATCTAGCTCACATTTATCAAATGACGGTATTCTCAATTTGGCTAGTATTTTTGCTATATACTTTGATTTTATCATCTTCTGAACCCACCTGCTAACTAAGCATTTAGCCCTTTCTCCACACCATTTTATTGACTACGTTTACATACCCCTGAATGATGCGAACCACCTTCATGGACACGGTCTCGTCCACATAATCGGGGCAGGGTTTGCCCAGAACACCCTTCTGCTTCATCTCAATGGCCATATCGGTGGCGTTGAGCAGCTCCCGGGTGGTAATGCCAGCCAGAATGAAGTCACCGGCTTCCAATGCCTCGGGACGCTCGGTGGAGGTGCGGATGCACACGGCAGCGATGGGATGACCGATAGACAGATAGAAGCTGCTCTCCTCAGGCAGAGTACCGGAGTCGGAGACGATTGCCAGAGCGTTCATTTGCAGCTTGTTGTAGTCGTTGAAGCCCAGCGGCTCGTTGACATGGACACGAGGGTCCAGCTGGAAACCGCTCTTTTCCAGACGGTGCTTGCTTCTGGGATGGCAGGAGTACAGGATGGGCATATCGTACTTTTCTGCCAGAGCGTTAATGGCGGTGAACAGGCTCAGGAAGTTCTTTTCGGAGTCGATGTTCTCCTCACGGTGGGCGGACAGCAGGATATACTTGTCCTTCTCCAGTCCCAGACGTTCCAGCACATCGCTTTTCTGGATCTTCTCCAGATTCATGTGCAACACTTCTGCCATTGGAGAGCCGGTCTGGTAGGTGCGCTCCTTGGGCAAACCGGTATCCGCCAGATACTTCCGGGCGAACTCGGAATAGCACATATTCACGTCGGAGATCACATCCACGATGCGGCGATTAGTCTCCTCGGGCAGGCACTCATCCTTGCAGCGGTTGCCGGCCTCCATGTGAAACAGCGGGATGTGCAGCCGCTTTGCGCTGATGGCAGACAGGCAGGAGTTGGTATCGCCCAGCACCAGATAACCCTCCGGCTGCAACTCGGACAGAAGCTCATAGCTGCGGCCCAGAATGTTACCGCAGGTCACGCCCAGATTCTCGCCCACCACGGGCACCAGAATATCCGGACCATACTCCCCGAAGGTGTTCTTCAGTTCAAAATCCTCCCAGAAAACGGTGGAAAGATTTCTGTCCCAGTTCTGATTGTAATAGACCACGCAGCAGTCAAAATACTCCCGGCAGCGCTTGATAACGGCAGCCAGTCGGATGATCTCCGGACGGGTGCCGCAGCCAATCATGACCTTGGTGCGCCCGTCGTTTTTCCATGTAAAATTGTGTTCCATAAAATTTCTCCTAACGTCAACCAGTATCTTCTCTTACACCGGCTCGAAGAAGGTGTCCGGGTGGTTGGGGTCAAAAATCTCGTTGCAGGTCATCACCGTCACCAGATTTTCCGTCTCGGACAGGTTGATGATGTTGTGAGTCCATCCGGGAACCATGTGGACAGCCTCGATTTTGTCTCCGGAAACTTCAAATTCCACCGTCTCTCCGGTGTTAATATTCCGTTCCTGAATCAGGCCGTGACCGGCAACCACGATGAACAGTTCCCACTTGGAGTTGTGCCAGTGCTGGCCTTTGGTAATACCGGGCTTCGAGATATTGATGCTCACCTGTCCACAGTCAGCAGTGTGTACCAGCTCGGTGAAAGAGCCACGGTTGTCTATGTTCATCTTCAGGGCATACTTGAACTTGTCCGTCGGCAGGTAGGTCAGGTACAGGGAGTACAGCTTCTTAGCAAAGGAACCGTCTGGCATCTTGGGCATCATAAGCGTACTCGGCTGCGCCTTGAACTCCTGCAGCAGATCTACGATCTCGCCCAGTGTTACCTTGTGTGTCACAGGGACGCAGCAGTAACGACCGTCTGCATTCAGAACCGTTTCCACGCCGTCGAATTCGCAGTGCTGCTCCTTGCCTTCCAGCAGATCAAACATACCTTCTACGAGGTCATCAATATACAGCAGCTCCAATTCTGTGCTGCGGTCGTTGACGGTGAAGGGTTCGTCATTGGCAACCGCCCAGCAGAAGGTGCTGACGGCGCTGTTGTACTTGGGGCGGCTGTGGCCCATCAGGTTCACGAAACGGTAAACCGCAACCTTAGCCCCAGTCTCCTGAGCATACTGGAAGAATAGTTCCTCGCCAGCCTTCTTGCTGCGTCCGTACTCGCTGTTGCCGAAACGACCAGCCAACGTAGCTTGAATGGAAGAAGACAGCATGATGGTGGCCTTGTTGTCGTGCTTTTTCAGGCAGTTCAGCAAGTCCGATGCAAAGCCAAAGTTGCCCTTCATGAAGTCTTCCGGGTTCTCCGGGCGATTCACGCCTGCCAGATTGAATACGAAGTCTGCCTTCTGGCAGTACTCGTCCAGCTCCTCGGCGGTGGAGTCCAGGTCATACTCGTAGATTTCTTTAATATCCAATGCCGGGCGAGTCTTGTTTTTCCCATCCCGGATGTTTTTCAGGTTGTTGCACAGGGCAGTTCCCACCATGCCCTTGGCACCTGTGACTAGAATGTTCATTCACTTACCTCTTTAATGTACTGCGGCGCAGTCCGGAATATCTGCGCCGTCCGGCACGGTTGCATGATTGCAAACCGTTACGTTGCTGCCGATGCGGGCAAAACTGCCTACAGTCGCACCGGTGCGAACCACACTGTTGGTGTAAATCAGGGCGTAATCCCCTACCGCTGCATCACAGTGGATTTCCGTTCCGGCATTCAGCAGAACACCGTTTCCGACAGATGCACCATTCTGGATGCAAGCGTTTTGCAGCACCACACAACCGCATCCCATCTTGGAATGCGGACTGATATAGGCGCTGGGAGCAACGATATTGGGAAAAGCAAAGCCAAGAGCTTTTGCCTTTTCATACACCTGTGCCCGGAACTGATTGTTGCCGATACCCACAACCAGCAAGCCGTACTCCTTCCGCAGCTCCGGCAAATCAGCAAGACTGCCAACCACCGGAATACCACAGATCTCAGTGCCTACGGGTTGGCCATCGTCTACGAAAGCACAGTCGTATTGGAGCATTGCCTGTTCTGCAACCATGCGTCCGAAGCCGCCTGCACCAACCAGCAGCAGCTTTTCTTTAGACATTCGGGATGCCCTTCAGCGCATTCTGGACATATTCGGTGGTCAGGATCTTCTTGACAGTGCCTTCCACATCCAAACGCTCGGTGTTGTGGCTGGTATAGGACTCGTCTGCCATGGTATGTACTTCGCCCTTGACCACGAACTTATCATAGTTCAGGTCTCGATTATCCGCAGCAACACGGAAGTAATGACCCATATCCTGGCTGCGCAGACGCTCCTCACGGGTCATCAGGGTCTCGAACAGCTTCTCGCCGTGACGAGTGCCGATGATGTTCGTACCGGTATCACCAAACAACTGCTGGACTGCCTTTGCCAAATCGCCGATGGTGGAAGCATCAGACTTCTGGATGAACAAATCACCGGGATTTGCATGTTGGAAAGCGAACAAGACCAGATCCACAGCCTCGTCCAGGTTCATCAGAAAGCGGGTCATGTTGGGGTCGGTGATAGTGATGGGGTTACCAGCCTTGATCTGGTCGATGAACAGAGGGATAACGGAACCGCGGCTGCACATAACGTTGCCGTAACGGGTACAGCAGATAGTGGTGCCGCCCCGCTCAGCTGCCACACGGGCGTTTGCGTAGATGACGTGCTCCATCATGGCCTTGGAGATACCCATGGCGTTGATGGGATAGGCTGCCTTATCGGTGGACAGGCAGACGACACGCTTGACCCCGGCATCAATAGCAGCGTGAAGGACATTGTCAGTACCGATGATGTTGGTCTGAACCGCCTGCATGGGGAAAAACTCGCAGGAAGGGACCTGCTTCAATGCAGCGGCATGGAAAATGTAGTCAACGCCGGGCATTGCGTCACGGATGGACTGGGGGTTGCGGACATCACCGATGTAGAACTTCACCTTCTTTGCAGTGTCAGGGTGCTTGGCCTGAAGCTCATGGCGCATATCATCCTGCTTCTTTTCGTCACGGGAGAAGATACGAATCTCCTTCAGGTCAGAATCCAGGAAGTGCTTCAGAACGGTAGAACCGAAAGAACCAGTACCACCAGTGATCATAAGGGTTGCGTTATCAAATGCAGACATTTTAAATTATTCTCCTTTGCTATTTAACCAAAACAGATATTATCAATTTGCGTTGTCAATTTGCAGTTACATCAGCTTCAATTGATTTCGCATAAACCATGCTATTAACAGACATTTCCATATTGTCTAAGAAGAATTCTTCTGTGTGGCACACTATTTCCTTACTCTTTATTTTTTCTATTGCACGTCTGAGGCCTTTATCATCCGAGCAATCGACAATTGGGCAATTTGTTTCTCTTTTCACCCTTTGTGCAAACAGTGATTCCGTCCCAATACAGAGAATTAGTGGTGCATGGACAGCCATACACGTTGCTGTCTTACTTGGCAGTGCTGTACGATAGATATTTTGCGCAAGTGGTATGATGTTAACATCCGCACAGGCATACAGGGCAGGTGCTTTATCAACGGGTTGCATCGGCCAAAAAATCACATTATTTAAATCGCTTGCTTTTTCAATAAGCTTCTGTTTGTATGCACCATCCCCAAAAATATGAAACAAAACATCTGGGTCTTCTGATTTACGCGCCGCCTCGATTACAACTTCGACATTCTGCATGACTCCTATATTTCCCGCATATACTACATTGAATTTGTTCTGGGGCAGCAGCTTCCGAATATCATTATCCATGGACAAACTTCTTTCAAACGGTTTATCCTGATAGCTCCAATTATATACTACTTTAATTTTACTTCCATTAACTCCATTACTTTCAAGTTCAGTCTTTATATCCTCTGAAATTGTAATAATCTCTGCCGCTTTATCATAGGCATATTTTTGCGTTCTTGAAAAAAATATATAAGGCAAACTATTCTTTTTGATTTTTCCGCTATATACCGCATTTTCCGGGAACATATCCTGAACATTAAAAACAGTGCGAACAGTTTTCATCCGTTTTTTTAAAACCCACATCTGAAAGCCTGCAACATTTGATGACTGCAAAAAAACTCTATCATAGTTCCTATTTTGTTTTATCCATTCATCGCATTTTTTCACATAACTTAAATCAGATAAGTATCGACTTACAAGATTGCTATGTGCTACAGCAGTCATAGGAATTTTTGTTGTTGTAACTCCTAGATTTTCAAGTTTGGGGTAGAGTCCCTCAATTTCTCCACCTGTATCTTTTTGGAGAATATGAACCGTGTGTCCTCTCTTGTATAGAGCCTCTATCATCGCAGTAAGTAAGTGCTCTGATGGCGTTCTTCGATCCAAGCCTATACTAAGCCAAAATAAAATTCTCATGCTATTTCTCCATTATGATAGCACAGCTTTAAGCCATTCTGTCATCTTTTCCTTTTCGGCATCAAGTATTTCCATATCCAATTTGACAGGTTTCTTTGTTATTTCACCTGCTCCAACTCTCTCGAGCAGACCCACCCGATTAGTCTTCACAAAGAGCATTGCAGAATGACCGTATGCAAGTGTTACCGCACAGGAATGCACTCTATCGGACAAGGTTAATTGAGAATTTGCATACAGATTAATATAGCCGTAAGGGATATCTGCACAGAAGGAGTTTTTATATGCGTAAATTTTGCTTCTAAAATGCGGGTGGAATCTCTGATCCGTTCTTACCAGCTTATACCGACCGATTTCGTTTTCACGTTTCGGTGCTGGCAGAAGACTTCGAACATAAATCAATGCATCTGTAAACCGATCTGTTTTTGCTGCAACCGTAGAAGGTGAATTAACGAAAATCCTTTGATTGTCAAATTCAAATTCATGGGTGTGTTTACGGCTAGAATCATCGACCCAGATTTCTGGCTCAATAATTTTATCAAAATTGGAAATCCAGTACGGCTGCCCAAAATCAATCTTGCAGGGAGCATAGTAATCCGGGGTAAAGAAGGAGAAGCAAATTCCATCATACGCATTGGTTGCGTATTTTCCAAACGCCTCATAGGTTTCATGTTCTCTAGACGAAAAAACAAATGGAGGACACTGCTTAAAGAATTCTTCAACTGCACATCTGGCAGTAGCATCAAGCTTCATAGTGCCAGCACTCAAAATCATATAACCAACGCCACGTTCTTTGAGTTCCAACAGAATGTCTTTCCACAGCAGGAGGAAATACTTAGAAATCACAGGGCCGGCAAGCACAATATAATCCACATCGAGTTTTGCGATGTACTCAAGCTGATTCTTATGGGGATACAGCCGCTTTCCGTAACTTGTTGTGTAAGTTTGATAATCTGAAACGACTGTCACATTCTCTGCGCCCAGAATTTTCTTAAGCACATACTCTACACCCAAACTAAAAAAACCGTTTCCGATATTCGTGCACCAGAATCCAGTGCAGTACGCCACCTTCATAACTTTGTACTCCTCATCAATGAAATATTATCAACCACAAAACAGCCCAGACTCAATCTCAAAGAGTCTGAGCCGTTTATTCCTTATAAAGCTCTACTAATCGTCCTCATCAGTGTGAATCACACTGCCGCTATGTCTTGCACCGCAAAAACAAGCGTTTCTGCGACAAATTCACGCTACGGTAACCGCTGTCTTTAGTCCGGATAGCACCCTCGCTCGTTACGGTAGCTCCCTTGCTTTTGCCGGATTACCCCCACACGAATGAGCATCTCTGCGACCATGTGTTTATCACCATCTTGCTCACATCCGCCTTGTTATCTCCAAGACCGGGATGAAATCGCAGATGAGGTCATCATTGCTCAGTCCAGATAACGCTATGTGAAAGTCCCCACAGTGTCGGTAATATCATCACCGTGCCATCCGGCATTTCGCACTGTTAGAAGCCCTATTTTAGTTTTATACATGGCATTTTGCAAGTTTCCCAGCTTAACGCTACCGTAAGAGGTGCATTTATGCCTGACTCCACTCTGGAATTTCTTCCAATTTTTAGCAGCTTAGAATGTGCAAAATCATCGATATTTAGTGATTTTCTCCACTCATAGCCGTAGTTTGCCCCTCGGAAACGCCCTCGGTGCTTTCAGGCATAAACAGGATCTTCACCGTAGCCAGTATGATCTTCAGGTCCTCGACCAGGCTGGGGTGGGCAATATACATCAGATCCATTTGCAGCTTATCATACGGTGTGGTGTTATATTTTCCGTACACCTGTGCATAACCGGTGAGGCCAGCCTTCGCCTGCAGACGCAGCGCAAACTCCGGCATTTCTTCACAGTACTGTGCGGCAATCTCCGGGCGCTCCGGGCGGGGACCAACGATGGACAGGTCACCCTTGAGGATATTCAGCAGCTGGGGCAGCTCATCCAGGCGGCAGGCACGGATGATATGACCGACCTTGGTGATACGGTCATCCTTGTCACCGGTGGAAAGGCGAGCCACACCGTCCTTTTCTGCATCCACACGCATGGAGCGGAACTTCAGGATCTCGAAGGGCTTACCATCCTTGGTCAGACGCACCTGCTTATAGAATGCAGGGCCGCCATCCGACTTCACCGCAATCGCCGTGATCAGGAAAATCGGGCTAAGAATGATCAGGGCCACCAGGGACAGCACAATGTCCATTGCACGCTTGACAAAGAGGAACTCCGGCTTTGCCATGTATCGACCGACTCGCAGCACCGGAAGGTGAAGCATGTGCATCGGCCAGGCACCACTCATCAGAACATCGCCCACACGAGGAATGATGAACGTATTGATGTCGTTCATCACACAATACTTCAGGATGATGTTACGTTCATGGCTGTGGACGCCGCTGAGGAATACGGTCTTCATACCATCCAAAACACTCAGATCTTCCAGGCACTCCTCTACGCTCAGAACTTTTTTCACCTCGTACTTGCTATCCAGACCGTAGTCCTGGATCAGCTTTTCCATACCACGGCGCACATCATAGACCACGGTGGTAGGCTGCGGAGGGAATGCTTTGTAATACCAGCGATGTGCAACCGCAGACCAGATGCCAGCCATCACAAACTGCCCTGCAATGGCAGCGATTCCCGGCAGAAGATTGCACAGCTTCGTGGCCATCAGGCAGATCACAATGTAAAAGATCCCGTCCGTCGCCATCGCCGCCAGGACCTGACCGTACATCAGCTCGGAAACTCGCTGCATGGACATCCAGAATGCGTCATAGGTCTTGCCCAGCAGAATAAACAGCACCGCATATAGGCCCAAAATAACTGCATGGCCCTGCCAAGTTCCATCCAGCGGTGTTTTTGCCGCATAGTACCAGACCCAGCAAGCCGCAAACGGAAGTGTGATCATCACCACATCCAATACCTTTACGAGTCTCAACATTACATCGTGCCGAATTTTTGTCATAATTCCCTAACTACTCCTTTGTTCTCGATTCAACGCTTCCGGCTCTTTTTACAGCCATTTTGAGGACCATGAAGCCGCTTGCCCCGACATTTTCGTCGTTATCCACTTCCAGGCAAATAAAAACCCTGGGCGACAGATTCGTCCAGGGTCATTTCAAATGCGATGCGGCCACACTGTTTCAGCAAGTTTCATCTTCCTGTGTCATTCAGAGGTCTGGTGGGGCAGCTTTCCTGTGCTGCTCAGTCCGCAAGCCAGCCCTCCCAAATCAAAATCAGGAAGTTACTGCACCATCGCTTTCTATCAGGCGGTTTCTTGCTGGTTATGTACAATCGCAGAGACCGTCGGGTTATCCCCAGCCGCAACTCCAGGGGCACCTTTCATCCCCGTGGGAAAAGATGCCATGACTCCTTGGATCTTTTTCTCATCACAACCACTATTCTACCATAAATCCCATTATGTTACAAGATTTTGCGGCAGGTTTGTGGTTCAGACGCCTCCAAAAAAGGGTCCGTAAAATCAGTTTTTTCCATATTGTATCCAAGATTCTCCGACATCGTCTTTCCACCTGCAAAAAATCAGTCTCTTCCCTCCTCGCTGTAAAGGACACCTGTCTATTTTTGACCTATGCTGGGGAGATTTTACTACTCCCCCTTCCTACTATATTGGACACCTATTTGAGATTTTTAACCACCCCCGGGGGCATAGAGGGAAAAACGCCCTTTCTCCACCCTGTATAGGAATTGTAGCCCTCTCTCCTCCGCCGGGAGCTTGGTAACGATCACAGGCGGTCCCTATTCCATCGGGCAAGGAAACAGGCAATCAAGACGCCACCGTCCCAGAGCCCCACAAGATTCCACATAAGTCATCTTATAAGTCCCAACAATTGGACTTGTCCTCCTGCTATCATATTGTCAGACCCAAGGTTTCATGGCAGCCCAGCGATCCTGTTTCATAAAGCAAGGAAGGCCGGCAGTGGCGTTCCACACGATCGTAAGGCGAAGGACCAGGTGTATTCCAACGTCAGACCAGGCCCTCTGCCCAGTAGGAATTTCCAGGGGAAAAGCTGCATCAAAAGCAGATAAGTGCACCACCAATGTCCCACCCTATGCAGTAGGAAAAGGCCACCCGGAGCGGCGCAAAAAGCATCGAACACACGCAGTAAAACGCAGGAGAACGACATCATGTGTAGAACTGATTCATCCTTTTTAGGTCTGTTGGGTCTGGGGTCTTCTGCGAGTATCATGCAGGACAGTCCATTAGCCAAAAGAAAGCTGTTCATAAAGCTGTCGTAGAGATGGGATATGTCGGTCCCCCTGTTCTGCGAAAGAAAACGCCCTGCCGCTCAGTGACGAGTAGCAGGGCTCTTCTAGGTTTGTGCTGTTTGGTGCCGGGTCAGAGTTGTCGTGTAACGCGATTTCCTTTTGACAGCTTAAAATTCAGTCATCAAGCGATGTCCACGGTGTAGGCGGCCTTGTATTCTATGGCAGAACGTCACATTTTTTATGTACACTTTTTAATGTATCAAATCAAAACCGAGCCACACAGCACTTATCTGCGTCAATTATTCGAGATGTTTTACCCTGATCGAATCATCGCCCGTTCCTCATGGGCGTCGTATTCGTGAAGCATGGACAAAGAGCGATCTTTGTGTGCATATTTTTCACTTATATGCAATTAAAAGGTAGCTTGGCGCATTTTTTGCTAGTCATATATATACGTTATACCAAATTTTGCGCCACCAACTATAGTCATTGTTTCATCAACGTCCAGAAAGTTTTATTGCGATTCTCATTTCTCTTATTCTCTCTATCACTTACAATCTTAACACCATAACATGGAAGGAATTTATTCAAACCCATCTGACCCGGCTCTCTCCCTTGATATCTTTCAATATAGCCAAAACTCATAATTTTTTCTGTCATTTCCTCTGAATCCATCGGTTGATTCAGGTGTGCATAGAGCCAATCCTCCAAATCCTTGAACCGGTACGCTTTGATGGGTTGGTGTAAGTTAAACATCGCATACTTCATAAATGACTCCGGATAATTCATTGTGCTGATCATGTCATCAAGCGTTTCGATATCGTGTTCTACCTGTTGAACCCCCAGCGGATTGATATGGTATCCAGTGACTACATTGTGTTCCAAAATTTTACTCTTATCGATTCTCTTCTGAATCACTTCCGGATCGTCACTATGCAGATATTTATCAAATTCTTCTTCACCCGCCATGTACGCCTGCGCTGGCAAATACTTGTTCAACAGCATCCTACGAAACTTTTTCAACCCACTGTTTGTGCCCCAATACCAGTCAAGACTATAATCCCTGAAATAAACAGTACAGGTGTCATCTGCGTCCAAGGAACGCTTGCGTCCGAGCGACTGAGCTATTTCCAGAGGATTCCATTGGTCGATAAAAATATGCTTCACACCCCGATCTTTCAACCCGATTCCCACACCCATAGCCTTTGTCGTGAACAGAATATCCTTTAGCTGCTGGCCATCCTTCACGCAGACCGACAAATCGCTGTACTTTTTCCGATATCTTTCGTTGAAAGGGGAACAATAATAGGCGGCTGTGTCGCCAAATATTTTTTCCATTTCAGCCAGATCATCACCAAGCTCCACGAACACGATCGCTTTTTCGCCCACTGGAAGGCGTTTCAGAATTGTCACCAGATTGTGTCGGGCATAGAAATAGGCGGCTTTGACGTACTCATAGTGCTGCGGCAGCCTATAGATCCGTTCAGGCTGCGTTGGACCGCCTTTTTCATCCAGAAGTTTCCAAGTGTCCCGCCCGGTCGCACTCATATAAATCACGGTATGATCTTTCTCTGCCTGTAGGAGGGCATCAAATGAATAGTGTGTATTGATGTTGAAGGCTGAGAACTCAGACCAGTAGTGGCATTCATCCGCAATGATAATTCGATGTCTGTCCAATAGCTTCTGAAGGCTTCTATGATCGGATGCGTCTCCTTTACAGAGCTGCTCAAGTTTCTGGTAGGTTATAACGGTTAAGACCTCTTCATACAGATCCCATTCCTCTTCCGAAGCATCGCCGAACACTGTCAAGTATTCTTCCCTGCGTCGGTTTTCCAGATCTTCATGCAAAAGCGTCAATGGGCAAAGCATAAGGATCCGGTTGTCACAATTTCCCTCCAAAAATTGATCAACCGCCCATCCAGCCATCTTCCGGATAACGAATTCACTCTTGCCCCGTCCGGTCCCCATATCCAGAAGGACTCTTCCATTTCCCCAATGCTGGAACGCATCACCGATCAGCTCCGAGGCATACGCCCACCGTTCCTCCGCCGCCGGGGCGTCCTCTCCTGTCTGTTCCAATAGCACAATTGCTTCTGGGGGCACCACCTCCACCTCTGGCACACCCTGTACGGTTTCATTTCCCGCCTTTTCCTGTGCTGTCAAGGCTCCTACCACATCCGGCATGTTCCCCTCTACAGTGTCCGGGAGATCGTCCGGTGGGCCATCCGGCACAGTATCTGCTTCCCTCCCTGGCACATTTCCCTCTGTGGCGTCCGGGACATCGTCCGGCATCGTGTCTGCAGCTCTTTCTGGTGCACCGTTGCTCGGCACAGCCTCCAACATACCGCCCATTGAGGTGTCCAACACATCAGCTCGCACAACGTCCTGTGGAGCGTCCGTCAAGTCCTCCCATACCGTGTCCTGTGGGGTGTCTGGCACCCTCTCCGGTCTCATAGTACAGGGGATATCCTCGGCGGCTTGCTCCGTGGCGTGGCTGGCCGCCCTCTGTGCCTCCCGCTCCGCCCGCTTCTCCTCTGGGGTCATCCTATTCCAGCACAGAAATCTGTCTACCTCCTCTAAGGACTCCTGCACGGTCATCGTCTTTGGGTCCTTGGAGGGGTGAAATTCCGGCTCGTCCTCCTGGGGCACCATCAGATGATCAAAGACACCGCCAGGCGTCACTGGTTTCTCTATAGCCGTCTTCATTACGTCTGGTCCTCCTATAATAATAAGGCGCACAGCCCAGCCATCTTGCCAGACCATGCGCCGGTTGGTATGCGCCTGCCCATAAAAAATCTCTGTTCAAACGCCTTGTTCTGTGATATTATAGGAATGAGAATGAACATCACACATCATTCCCGTCCCTATAGCCGCTTTACCTGTTGGCGCAGGTAAGGCGGTTTTTGTTTTACTGTTGCACATGGGCCCCTGCCTCGAGTGCTGCCGCCGCTTCTGCAAAGGTCTGCATGGCGCTGCTGTAGCCGATTTGGAACGAGTGCTCGGCAACGGATGCGACCAGCCCTTCTAGAATTTCAGATAGGGTCTCATTCTGCACTTCGCTCAGATACGGTCGGACAAGCACATCCAGCTGATGAAAGCTTGTCTCCACAGCACTTTTGAATTTCTCCTGATTCTGCTTGATCTCGTCAGCGATCTGAAATACATCCTTTAAAAAGCTCATTTTAATCTCCTTTTTTAGCATGACACTGCTTCTGGACATCCTGCTCATTCCGCACCCTGCTCATTTGTTTGGGTGCGCTGTTCACTGCCGGTAGCTTGGTAAATGGTTATCGCCAGCTGTGGTGCACCGTCCTTGTTCTGGCACGGTTCAATGATGATTATCGTGTTTTCCGGGTTATCTGGTTTGTCCGTCAGCCGCATTATAAAGCCATCAGCAAACGATTTTCCTAGCTGAAGCGGTTTCACACCTCCGCATCACAGGTTATTCCTGATAAACACCCTGCGTGAGTCAGGCATTTTTGTTTACGATGGCACATTACCAGCACATGGCTCATCAAAGTCGTAATTCGAGACCCACTGGTACACCTCCTCGACAGTCTCCTCTGTCACACATCCGATCAGCAGCTCCGGCTCTCCCTCCTTATTCAAGAAAGGCTTGATCCGCAGCGTTGTGCCGTCGTCCAGATTGATCAGCACCCCCTTGCACATGGGCGCATGGTAAAAACAGGGCCAGATGCACATCTCCGTGTCGGTCGTTTTTCCAGCCAGCATGATGTTGAGCACCGTCTCTGCGGACTGCTCCTCTTCACGGCTCTCGGGCAGAAAATTTCCATCATTAAAGTAAAGTTCCAGCATATAGTCCCTCCTATTTATGCACAATTGTTTCCGTTCTTCAGAGCCAGGTCCAAAGCATCGTCTGCAGGGCTGATAGACTCCAGCAGCTCTTGGACCTCACTCTTCAGCCGCCGGAGTTCGCCGCACAGCTGCTCCCATTCCGTCAGCTCACCGCTTGCGACCCCCTCTCGGAGCCCACGCCGCACAGCTTCTGCCAACGCCTCCTCCAGTCTGGTGTGGTAGGTACAGACATCGTACTCCAGCTTGCCGTCACCTTTCACATGAGCTTTTTTCAGCACATAGCACACACTGCTTGCGTCCAGATAGTAGTTATCAAAGATCTTTAGCATAAAATGCCTCCCTTATTTTTTACCATTGTTTTTTCAGGCGATACACGGCCCAGGCTCTACGAGCTATCCATCCTGTGCTCCCTCCTCGATTTGTTGTATTTTAAGACGGACCAGTCAACTGCCCCCCAGTGACCCGGGAATCAGTCCAACCAATCACCTATCAGGGCTATGGGATTTTAGCTGCAGCAGCACATCCCGTGTAGTCCTTGCGGAGGCAACACCTCGCTACCTCGTCCTCGGGTACAGATTCAGCCCTCTCCCCATGATGGCATCTCCTTTCTTAAAAAGTTGGTCCGAAATGGACTCTTGCGAGATTCTCATATCGGTCATCCACGCAGCGTAAGTATACTCCCAACCAGTACCCATGTCAAGAACTTTTTTCAAAAATAACTATCCAAATTGAGAATTTGTTAGTATCGTCAATTCTCGTTATTGGTTTTTATTCATTTTCTCTTTCTGTAAATATTGACATTTTAGAATTTCGTAGTATTATATATACATCTATTAGAAAGGAGTGTTTCGAAATGCGCGTCGGTCAGAACATCAAGACGATTGCAGAAGCCAAGAGGATTTCCATCAAAGAACTCAGCCGCATGGTCGGCATCCCCTATACCACCTTGTATAATATGGTGAATCGCAACACCGATCGGTTCGACCTCGGTCTGCTAGAGGACATTGCACACTCTCTTGACGTACCCATTGGAGCACTACTGGAATCGGGAGAGCTATCCTTAACCGAGATTTTGGGCAGCCATTATTCTCCATCCAGCAACGGAGCCCTCTCCAAGCACCGCCCACCCGAACACGAATCCGAAGATTCACAAGATACCGGCAATCATCTTCCTAACAACACTGAAACGGACAATTCTATTCCGTTTGATATAGGTGACAAAAGATACGATACTTTGTGCAATTTCGACCGGCTAAACGCTCTCGGGAAAGAAGTCACCATAAAACTTCTGCTTACCATAAGGGCCCATCAGTTTGATGGGGATCTGCGGCGTCAATTCATCTTCCTGCTGAAGCATTCCAATAATAAGGCCGTCTATCAGTTGAATCAGGCTCTTGCGAATCTTGTCTTTATAGACAGCTTCAACGATCAATACGCCACCCCCAGTTCCATCGAACTCCTCAAACTTTTAGACCAAGAAATCGACTGATCTTACACCTCCGTTACTCTCTCCGCAGAGCAATGGGGGTATTTTTATGCCCATCTATCAAAAAAGCAGCCCCACCACCCGGCGGAACTGCTCCTATGCACACGATCTTCTATTCTTTTACAGGTTCATCAAGGGGCTGGTCTGGGTGCCCCGGTCCACGATGTCCTTATCCTTGATGCCCAACAGATACCGCTGGGTAATCATGATATTGACGTGCCCCATCAGGCGAGAGACACTGTACAGGTCCAGTCCATTCTTCAGCTGCATCTGTGCAAAGGTATGGCGGCAGGTGTGGGGGCTGACCCGTACCGAGGAGGAGACTCCCACTTCCTCTGCAGCGTGCTTCAGCATCCGAGCGACCGCCTCATCCGTGAGGGGCTTGCCTGTTTTGCTGAGGAAAAGGTTCCTGTGGCAGGTGGGGCATTCTTTCCGGTAACCATCCCGGAGCGCACAGTATTTGATGAGCTGCTTGGACAATGCCGGAGATTTCGGTACCACACGCTCCTTGCCGCCCTTGCCATGCTTCACCAGAATGTAATCCGGTTTGATGTCCTCGGGCTCCATCAGGATCATCTCGTTACAGCGCATTCCTGTGTCAAACAGCAGCATGATGATGGTCTTGTTCCGCACCTCCAGAAAGTCCTTGCCGTTGTAGAACTGGATCATCCGCTTCATTTCTGCTGCGGTAAAGGTATCAATGATGGTCCGGGGCTGCCGCAGTGGCTTCACCTTTTTGGCCGGATTATCTCGCTCCTCCAAATAGCCCTCCTCCACCAGATAATTGAACCAGGTTCGCCAGACCTTCAGCAGGTCGTTGATGTACCGGGGCGTATTGCCTGCATCCTGCTTTTCCTTCATCAGGTCCCGAAGGTGCCGTGGGCGCACATCCTCCAGTTCCGTGATCTGCTTCCGTTCCAGAAATTCCAGCAAGAACCGGGTAGATGCCCGATAATTCCGCAGAGACCCCTTTGCCAGGTGGCGGCATTCACAGTCATACAAAAATTCGTCCCGAAGCTCCTTCAAACACATAAAAAAACACCCTTCCTTTTGCGGCGGACCACAAAAAGAAGGGCGAAAAATTCCTAGATATAGTTGTCGTACCTAGTCAGGTTTGTTCGTAGTTGAGCAAGACAAACTTTGGTAGACAAATCAGGCGATTTTTAACGACAGAACGTCATTAGCAGTTCTCAGCGAAGTACTTGATGGTACGGACCATCTGAGAGGTGTAGGAGTTCTCGTTGTCGTACCAAGACACGACCTGGACCTGGTAGGTGTCGTCGTCGATCTTAGCGACCATGGTCTGGGTAGCGTCGAACAGAGAGCCGTAACGCATGCCGATGACGTCGGAAGAAACGATCTGATCCTCGTTGTAGCCGAAGGACTCAGAGGTAGCAGCCTTCATAGCAGCGTTGATGGACTCAACGGTAACGTCCTTACCCTTGACAACGGCAACCAGGATGGTGGTAGAACCGGTGGGAACGGGCACACGCTGAGCAGAGCCGATCAGCTTGCCGTTCAGCTCAGGGATGACCAGGCCGATTGCCTTAGCAGCGCCGGTGGTGTTGGGAACGATGTTCTGAGCACCAGCACGAGCACGGCGCAGATCGCCCTTGCGCTGAGGACCATCCAGGATCATCTGGTCGCCGGTGTAAGCATGAACAGTGGTCATGATGCCGGAAACGATGGGGTAGGTCTTGTTCAGGGTGTTAGCCATGGGAGCCAGGCAGTTGGTGGTGCAGGAAGCAGCGGAGATGACCTGATCCTCAGCGGTCAGGGTCTTCTCGTTGACGGAGTAGACGATGGTCTTCAGATCCTTGCCGGCAGGAGCAGAGATGACGACCTTCTTTGCGCCAGCCTGGATGTGAGCCATGCTCTTCTCCTTGCTGGTGTAGAAGCCGGTGCACTCCAGAACGACATCAACGTTCAGCTCGCCCCAGGGAGCATCCTTTGCGTCCTTGACAGCGTAGATCTTGATCTCCTTGCCGTCAACGATGATGGAATCCTCGGTAGCCTCGACGGTGTGCTTGCCTTCGCCGATCTTGCCGCAGAAAGAACCCTGAGCAGTATCGTACTTCAGCAGGTGAGCCAGCATCTTGGGGCTGGTCAGGTCGTTGATTGCGACGACCTCGTAACCCTCAGCGTCAAACATCTGACGGAAAGCCAGACGGCCAATGCGGCCGAAACCATTGATAGCAACTCTAACAGCCATGTTAATAGTACCTCCTAATTGTTTTTACCCTAAAATGGATAAATCACGGTATCTTTATTTTAGACCAAAATGCAGAAACTTTCAAGTCTCTGCCAAAAAATTAACAAGGTAAATCCATCATTTTTTGCTTTTGTACGATTTTATCGAATTTCCCTCTCCCGTTTTGGGCAATTACACCAAGAGAACGGGCGGTGTTTTCGTCACTCCGGACGCCGTGCGCAGGCTGCGGCGCACACGCCGCCCAGCGCTCCCACGCAGCACAGTGCCAGCGCGGCAAACAGCTCCGGCAGCAGGGCCGGTTCTGCCGCTGCTCCAACCGCCAGGACCGCTGCATGGGGCAGCTCCCAGCACAGGCACAGGCAGAGTGCTGCCAGACCGGCGGCGCACAGGGTGCGGCCGTTTTCCGGCTTTGGCAGGTACAGCGCCCGGGCAAGGCTGCTCAGCAGCAACAGTGCTGCCAGCGCCTGCCACACCGCTGCGGTGGGGGCCACCCGGTGCCAGCTGGAGCTGTTCTCCATAAAGCGCATCAGCACGTTCCAGTAGAACAGCACACTGCCCGCCACCGCCAGATACAGCCCGCCCGTAGGCTTTTTCCAGCCGGAAGGGGTAAGCCAGCAGCGGCCCAGCGTGCTGAGCCACACCGCGCAGATGCACTCCAGAATGGACCGCACGAAGCTGCTCGTTGCCGACAGGCCCACCGCCAGCTGCGCACCGGCAGCCGCCAGAAAGCACACGGCTCCGGCAAAGGCCAGCACTCCGGCCAGAGGCTGACGGCTGCGGACCGTCTCGGCTTTTCCGGCGCAGTGCCGACCGATGAGCACTGCGGCCAGCACCACCGCGCCCAATGCCGCATAGCGCCACCACACCGAACCGACCGTACACAGCCCGGTCACGGCATCGGTACCAAAGGCAAGATCTGCCCCGCGGGCGATGCCCAGCGCAGCGGACAGGAGAATCGAAAGCAAAATCAGTGCATTCATCAGCGTTCCTCGATTGGCTTGTATTTCTGACGCACGCCCAGATACTTGTAGGCCGGGCGGATGATGCGGTTGGCGAACACGACCTCTTCCACCCGGTGTGCGCACCAGCCCGGCACACGGGCAATGGCAAACAGGGGGGTGTACAGGTCCTCGGAGATGCCCAGCATATTGTAGATCAGGCCGCTGAACAGGTCCACATTGGCACACACAGGCTTAGTGCTGCCCTTTTCCTCGGCAAAAATGCCGGGGGCCAGCCGCTCGATGCTGCACAGCATGTTGTACTCTTCCTCAAAGCCCTTCTCGTAGGCCAGGTGACGGGCACGCTGCTTCAGGATCACCTCACGGGGGTCGCTGATGGTGTACACTGCGTGGCCCATGCCGTAGATCAGACCGGAGCCGTCACCGGCCTGCTTGCGCAGGATGCGGCGCAGATACTCGCGCACCTCATCGTCATCCTCCGGGTTCTCCACGTGCTTCAGGATGTCCTGGAGCTGACGGTTGACCATCAGGTTGGCACCGCCGTGCTTGGGGCCCTTCAGTGCGCCGATGGCGGCTGCAATGGCCGAGTAGGTATCGGTGCCCGAGGAGGACAGCACGCGGGTGGTGAAGGTGGAGCAGTTGCCGCCGCCGTGGTCCGCATGCACCAGCAGACACATATCCAGCAGCTTTGCTTCCTCGTGGGTGAACTTCTGGTCCGGGCGATAGGTGCTCAGGATGTGCTCGGCCGTGCTCTGGCCCGGCTTGGGCAGATGGAAGAACATACTCTGCTTGTCGTAGTAGCGGCGTTTCATCTGATAAGCGTTCACCATCATGGTGGGCATGCTGGCGATCAGGTTGATGCTCTGGTTCAGGATATTTTCCAGGGTCAGGTCCTCGGCGTGCTCATCGTAGGAGTACAGGCCCAGCACACAACGCTGCAGCTTATTCATAATGTTGGGGGAAGGGGCATTCATGGTATCCATAAAGCCCTCCGGCAGAGCGCGATGCTCGGCCAGGATCTCGCAGAAATCGTCCAGCTGTTCCTGGGTGGGCAGACTGCCGAACAGCAGCAGCCAGATCACTTCCTCAAACACGAAGCGGTCGTTGCGATAAGCTTCCTCCACGATCTCGTTGATGTTGACGCCGCGGTAGATCAGCTTGCCGGGGGTGGGGATCACATGTCCTTCCTGATCCTTTTTGTAGCCCACAACGTCACACACGTTGGTCAGGCCGGCCAGCACGCCGGTGCCGTCCGGGTTGCGCAGACCGCGCTTGACGCCCAGACGCTCACTGGTCTCGGGGTCGATGTAGTTGTTGGCAATGTACTCCTCGCACAGGGTCCGCATCGTGGTGGGGTCCAGGGTCGCCACTTCTGCATGTGCAAAATTCACGGGGGATCTCTCCTTTCTTCCGGTTCCTATTTTTTACTTTCCCATACTTTCCTGCCATCCTCACTGATGGACATAATCTTATATTATCGCTTTTGTGCAGTAAATTCAAGCGCAATGTGTTCACTTCTCACCGGCCCGTGCCAAACGACTTTCATTTTTGCGGGCAGCGTTTTTTCGCAGGGTTTTGCAGGCAGTTCTTTTTATACTGGAGACAGAATCTTTTTCACGCTGCAAGGGAGATCCCGTTATGAAAAAAGCTTTTCTGCTGTGCACCCTGCTCCTGGTGCTTGGATGCGCCCTGCCTCTGGCCGCCTACCACCTCACCCGCGCGGTGCTGGGGCCTGCCGTTTCCACGGTCCGCCTGCCGCTTTCGTCACCGGAGAGCACTGCTTCCACCCCGGAAATCTCCGTTGCCTACGCCGGTGACGCGGACCGGTTCCTGATTCAGGATGCCTCCACCGGGCAGGTGCTGGAGTTGTCCCGCCGGGAATATCTCATCGGCGCAGTAGCGGCCGAAATGCCGGTAAGCTGGCCGGACGAGGCCCTCAAGGCACAGGCCGTTGCCGCCCACAGCTACGCGCTGTACTGCCGCGACCATGCCGCGCCGGACAGTATCGGCTGGCTGACGGCCGACCCGGCACGACGGCAGGGCTGCTTGACTGACCCGGTGCTGCGCAGCTACTGGGGCACTGCCTATGAGACCAACTATGCCCGTCTGGCCGCGCTGGTGGACGAGGTGGAACACACCGTACTGCTCTGCGACGGTTCCCCTGCCTGTGCCAGCTACTTTGCCATCTCCAACGGCCGCACCGAGGCCAGCGAAAATGTCTGGGGCACCGCCCTGCCCTACCTTGTTTCGGTGGACAGCAGCACCGACCTTGCCGCCGACCATTACGAGTACGCCCTGACCCTTTCGGCACAGCAGACGGCACAGCAACTGGCTGCCCTAGGCCTCACCGCTGACCTTGCCGCCCCGGAGCAGTGGTTCGGCACCCCGGAGTACACCGCCGCCGGTTATGTTGCTGCCCTGCCGGTCTGCGGGCAGCGCATCACCGGTACGGCCCTGCGGCAGGCGCTGGGCCTGCGCAGCACCTGCTTCACGGTCCGGTATGAGAGCGGTGCGTTCTGTTTTACCACAAAAGGCTACGGCCATGGCGTGGGGCTCAGCCAGTGGGGTGCCAAGGCACTGGCCGAGCAGGGGCAGAACTTTGCCGATATCCTGGCCCATTACTACCCCGGAACCTCCCTGTCCGGATAAAAAAAGAGCCCATCTTCCGAAGGAGACAGGCTCTGTGAAATGCATGCAGAAGGGATCAGCCAAACAGGCCGGACAGCCAGCCGAGGGTGCTCTGGATCGTTTCTTCCGCCGTGGCCGTAATGGTCTGGTCGGTAAGTTTGGTACCGTCGGGGTCCTGCACCGACCAATAGGTAATGGTGCTGGTGGCGGCATCCGAAACGGTGAAGTCGCTGGCGAAGCAAAGGGTCTCGCCGCTGGTCTCGGTCACGATGACCATGTAGGTGTAGCAGCCCGTGGGCAGCTCACCGAAGTGGATCTGGTCGTCCAGCGTCTTGAGGGAGAAGCTGGTTCCGCCCACCTGGGCCTGTGCGGACTGCACGATCTTGTCGTTCTCGTCCAAGATGGCCACCTGCACACCTTCCAGCGTGCTGCCGGAAGTGCTGTTGGCGGTGCCAGTAAGGGCCATGCCGCTGCCGGTGTGCACATTGACCGGATAGCGCATGCCTTCCAGCCGCAGGTCATCTGCCTGCAGGGCTGCACCGTTGTGGTCGACGCTCACATACCAGTAGCAGGACGCCTGTGCAATGGACACGCTGGAGCTGGTGAGCGGGATGCGGCCGGAAGAGATGTTCCCGGCCGGGTCGGAGCAATAGAACACGCCGTTCGTATAATCGGTCAGCAACACGGCATGGGGCTGCGTGCGGTCGTACAGGACGATGCCTTCCGGGTGCTGAGCCAGCAGCTGGATGAGCAGCTGGGTCTTTTCCTGATGATTGGAGGGCAGGGTCGCATAGGCCACCTGCATCTCCCGGTATGTAAAGCTGTGGGCCAGACCATTGGACCAGGCCGTGGAGCGCACACTGTTTTCCGTCACATCCACCCAGTCGGTCCGTCCGTCAAAGTAAGCGCGGCGGCGCAGCATCATGGCAGCCGAAGCCAGCGTGCAGGTGCCGCCCCGGCTCTGCTTGAAGTAGAACCCGGCATCCACATTCAGGTCCACAGCCAGTGCTGCGGGCAGACAGGTGAGTGCAAACACGATGGTGAGCAGAATGCCCACCAGTTTTTTATGTGCAGTCGTTGGCGCTGCGGTATTCACGGTCTGGTCGCTCCTCCCTTTTCTGGCATCATTTTTCACGTTTCACTGCCATAAAGTATACCAGCCTGTAACTATTTTGTAAACAAAGGCGGTTATTTTTTCTCAGGATTGACACGTTTTCAAGGTTTTTGTTGGTAGAAATGCACAATTTCAAGCGCGATATTCTACACATCCTACAAAATTTTTGTGTTTTATTTCTGCCGTCGTTTCTCCTGTCGCACGCAAAAAAGCCGTCTGCCGCAGGCACAAAAAAAAGAAAAGGTCCAACGACTTCTGTTGCGAAATCGTTGGACCTCTTGGTCCGAGTGGCGAGAATCGAACTCACGGCCTCTTGAACCCCATTGTGCTCCACTCGCGGACACATTGGTCAAAACGGCACACACTATACGCTATATCACTAATTTCCGAATCCGTTTTTTCATTCTATTTCATTTGATGTCAGGAAGTTTCGTTTCTATTGTGGTCAAATTGTGGTCAAACGACCCCGGCAAATGACTTTTATCCCCTGCTAAGTTACATCGCGCAATTTCGATTTTCACAAATCGAAGTTGCGCTTTTTTATTTGCACGAATTATCTATAAGGAGGATTTTTCAATGATGTTGATGTATCCGCGCTATTTTTCCAGTCTTGACAGAATCATATGACACTTGATTATTTCTACGGACAAGCCGGAGAGCTGTTTTCGTTCTTCCGCATTCCAAAGGCACTGTCTCAGGAGCAGCGGTTTCAGAACTTATCAACCGATGCCAAAATCTTGTACGGTATCCTGCTGGACCGCATGAGCCTGTCGGCGAAAAACGGTTGGCGGGACGAGCAAGGCCGGGTGTATATCATCTACACCGTCCAGGAAGTGCAGAAATCCCTCTGCTGCGCCGAACACAAGGCGGTCAAGCTGCTCCGGGAACTAGAAGACATCGACCTCGTCGAGCGCAAACGCCGTGGTCTGGGCAGGCCCAGCCTAGTCTACGTCAAGGATTTTTCGTCTGGACTGCCAAAAGCGCAAGTACAGAATTGCCAAAACAGCAATTCTGGTGCTGCCGAAATCGCAATTCTGGAACAGCCAAAACCGCAAGCAAATAAGACTAATAAGAATAATACTGAAATGAGTGAGACTAATCCTTTCTATTCTGAAGAAGCGGAGGGGATGGGCAAACGCGAACAACTGAAAGAGTACTTTTCTCAGTCTTTGGAGGTAGAACTTCTGCTCCGGCTTTGCCCGGACGATGAGGACACCATCTATCAGATCGTAGATTTGTTGGTGGACACCTGCGCTACCAACCGCAAGCTGCTGCGCATTGCCGGGGACGATAAGCCCGCCGAGGTGGTACGCAGTCGCTTTATGAAGCTGAACGCTGACCATATCCGCTTTGTGCTGAAGTGCCTTGCAGAGAACAGCAGCCCGATCCGAAACATGAAACAATACCTGCTCGCTTCTCTGTACAACGCACCCACCACGATGCAGCTTTCCTACCAGAACCAAACCAACCACGACTTAGCAAAATCGAGGTGATAAAAATTTCAAAGAAAACTACTACGATTACCATCGTCAACCAGAAAGGCGACACCAGCAAGACCACTCCCCTTTCCGCACGTTCTGCGGAAATCAGTACCGTAGGCAAAAGCCTATCAATCTTTGCTAGAGGAGGTGTTGGCGAATGACGAAGGGTGGCTTAAACATGTCGCTAAAAGGTGCAGATGACATTTTTTCTACCGAGGAATCCCGGCAGGAGCAGCAACGAGAACAGGTGCAGCAAATTCCCATTGCGGAACTGCACCCGTTCACGAATCATCCATTCAAAGTATTGGATGATGAGTCCATGCAACGCACGGTGGAGAGCGTGGAGCAGTACGGTGTGCTGTCTCCGCTGATTGCCCGTCCACGCCCGGAAGGCGGCTACGAAATCATCTCCGGGCACCGCCGTCAGCACGCTGCGCAACTTGCCGGGCTGGACACGCTGCCGGTCATTGTTCGTCAGATGGACGATAATGCCGCTGTTTTGCTCATGGTGGACTCGAACCTCCAACGAGAGAACATCTTACCGAGTGAAAGGGCTTTCGCCTACAAAATGAAGCTGGAAGCCCTAAAAAAACAAGGTGCCCGGTCAGATTTAACTTCATCCCAAGTTGGGATGAAGTTGCAAGCCCTTGACATTGTTGGCCGAGAAGCTGGCGATAGTCGCAATCAGGTGCATCGTTTTATTCGTCTGACCCACCTTATCCCTGAACTGTTGGACATGGTGGACGAAAAGAAAATTGCATTCAATCCCGCTGTGGAGTTGTCCTATCTGGACGAATCCCAACAGCGAGATTTTTTAGAAGCCATGGAGGACACTCAGAATGCGCCGTCCCTCTTCCAAGCGCAGCGGCTCAAGAAGCTGGCGATGGAGGGCAGTTTCTCGTATGACGTTGCCTTTGCAGTCATGGGCGAAGCCAAGAAGGACGAACTGGACAAGGTTGTCATCAAAAACGAAACCCTGCGGAAATATTTTCCCCGCAGTTACACTCCAAAACAGATGGAGGATACCATCATCAGGCTGCTGGAGCAGTGGCAGCGCAAACGTCAGCGACAGGATGAACGCTGACCCACACGCAACGAAAGACCCAATGGGGTCTTTTTCTTTTATCGAAATGGAGAAAGCCTATGAACAACGATTCTACCCGTCCCATCCGTTCCGAAGGCGTCGCCATGGTGATTCCCGATGAATGACCGCCGTGACCAACAGCTTCACTTCCGGGTCAGCAAACCGGAGTTGGAACGAATCCGGAACAAAATGGAATCCAGCGGCATTTTGAGCATTGGTTCCTATCTGCGCAAGATGGCGCTGGACGGATATTGTCTGCACCTTGATCTGCCGCAGCTTCGCCGGATGGCATATCTTTTGCAGATGTGCAGCAACAACCTGAACCAGTACGCCAAAGCTGCCAACGAAAACGGTCAGGTCTATGCCACCGATCTGGAGGACTTGCGCGCCCGGCTGGACGAACTAATCAGCATCAGCAAGCAGATTCTTTCGCAACTATCCAATCTTTGATTTTTCACCGCAGTCAAAGGACTGCGGTTTTACATAACGGTTGATATCCTTGCTCCCCAGTAGCCGATACTTTTATAATAGGCTGAATAAAAGGTTGGGGTTCAACATGCTGTCTGCGCTGAAGAAGATTGTCCCCTTCCCTGCATCTTTCTTTGTGACTTTGATGATAAAACAGCCGCGCACCCCGTCTAGCTATGTGGCCGGGCTGCACAGAGGAAAAGAGCAGCACTGAAAACAAAGTCCCGATAAACGACAACAGACCAAAGTCCTTCCTTGGAGAAGAACTCCGGTCTGTCTCTTCGTTTTGTTATAAAAGCGTTTGGAACAAACGCGCAGCCTGCATCGGCACGATGCAGAACAAACGGGGTTTGGGCACAGCCCAACAAGCATTTTGAATTTGGATTTTGAAAAATCCGATTCAAAAATCGCGAGTTGGTACCAGCTCGCACTGCTTGCCACAACAATGCGTCCTTTTTGTCCGCAGCTTGAAATTTTTAAATTGGAGAAAAACGCTATGCCAACCTTGGAATGGATCGGTAAAAATAAAGTCGTGAACCATCATCAGGAAGTTCCCTTCCGGGTGCTGGAGCGGCAATACAGTTTTGATGAGCAGGGGCAGCACACCGAGAACAACGACAGTGAGAACATGATCATCCACGGCGATAATCTTGAAGCACTGAAAGCCCTGTTGCCGCAGTATGAGGGCAAGGTGAAGTGCATCTATATCGTTATCTTAACCCCCATTCTAATGAGTATCCTAAGTTCAGAGGATGCAGTAAGATTAAACTTTATAATTCATATTATGTTTCTTGCATTATTCGAGATGAGGAACTATAATGTACTTTGTGGAGGTGCGAAATGGACTATATGACATTAAAAGAGGCTGCCGAGAAGTGGGGCGTGACACCTCGTAGAGTAAATTATTATTGTGCCGGTGGGCGTATCTCCGGCGCTGTGAAGATGGCCGGTGTTTGGCTGATTCCCAAAACTGCAGAAAAGCCGATTGATGGCCGGACAAAACAAGGAAGGTGCAGAAAGCATGAAACGATATAAAATTATGATAATTGAAGATGATCCTGTGATACAGGGAGAATTGCAAACATTATTGAATGGAAATGGATATGCAACGATTGGCATAAAGGATTTTTCTGCTGTGATAGAACAGATTCAGGATGAAAAGCCACATCTGATTTTGTTGGACATTAAGTTGCCCGGAGAGAATGGCTTTGCTTTATGCTCTAAAATCCGTACCTTCTCCGAGGTGCCGATCATTTTTGTAACGAGCTGTAATACAGATATGGATGAATTAAACAGCATTATGCTGGGTGGCGATGCTTTTATCACGAAGCCCTATAACACAGCAATCCTACTTGCGAAAATCGCTTCCCTACTGAAAAAAGCTTATCCCGCACAGCAGCAGGAACAGATCGTCTATGGAGATGCGGTGCTGCATTTGGAATCCAGCAGTTTGGGCTATAATGGACAGAGCATAGAACTTACCAAAAACGAATTAAAAATTCTCTATTACCTTTTCAAGAATGGAGGGAAAATCTGTTCTCGTGGAGATATTATTGAGTATTTGTGGGACAATCAGCTATATGTGGATGACAATGCTTTGAGTGTCAATATCAACCGCATACGGGAAAAACTGGCGAGCATTGGCCTGACGGATTTTATCAAGACAAAGCACCGACAGGGGTACACGATATGAACAGCAGACGATATTGGAAAAACAGGCTACCATTTCTGCTGACGAACCTTGTTTGTATGGCTGCACTCACTGTATTTTTGCTGGTGTGCGGCAATTCGGTTTCCGCAGTAGTATTGATCCTGATTGTATGGGCATTGATTTTGCTGACGGGACTTGTCCTCACTTACTGGAAACGGAAGCGGCAGATGAAAAAACTTCTGGATATGGCGGAGCAGCTTTCCGAAAGATACCTCATTTCCGAAGTGATGGAGCTGCCGGAACAGGCCGAGGATCAGGTTTACTATCAGCTTTTGAAAATGGCTGGAAAATCCATGTTGGAACAGATTGGAGAAGTCGAGCGAGAACGCCTAGAGTACAAAGAATACATTGAGCAATGGATTCACGAAATCAAAACGCCCATTACTGCCATGAAACTCCTATGTGAAAACCACCGGACGGACTGGACAAAGGAACTTCTGCTGGAACTGGAAAAGACCAACCGCTTTACCGAACAAGCTCTTTATTACGCCCGCAGTGAGCATACAGAGAAAGATTATTCTGTCCGGGAAATGGCACTGTCCCAAGTGGTGCATCAGGCGATTGCAGATAATAAATATCTGCTGCTCCAAGGTGGTATGCGTCTGGAAGTGGAGGAAATGCAGGACACGGTTTATTCAGATGAAAAGTGGGTGCGCTTTATTCTGAACCAACTGATTGCCAATGCGGTCAAGTATCGTACGGAACAACCGGTTCTCCGCATTTCTACTCATAAACGGCAAGATCAGGTTGTTCTTGTCGTGGAGGACAATGGAATCGGGATTGCTGCGTCCGATCTACCCCGTATCTTTGAAAAGGGATTTACCGGTCAGAATGGTCGTATGGTCCAGCAGTCCACAGGCATTGGCCTGTACCTATGCAAACGGCTCTGTGAAAAGCTGGGCATTGGCATTGCGGCAGAATCATCGGAACAAGGAACCGCCATTTCCCTGGCGTTTCACATCAACTGTCTGATCCATGAAGTGCAGGGCTGATTGCGATCCTGCACTTCTTACATTTTTGTTAGAACTTTGTAAGAAAACTTGATACAAACGAAG
>OGLZ01000152.1_pt1 | contig 80977 bp, 59 predicted proteins | sample 1572991 | NCBI WGS metagenome assembly OGLZ01 (sample SAMEA2581893, study PRJEB24529) | metagenome | biome: Human gut stool | place: China | collected 2011 | reverse complement strand
AAGCACGCCGCCAGCGTTCATCCTGAGCCAGGATCAAACTCTCATGTTAAAAGTTTTAATCCAGCCAGAATATCTGGCTTTTCTAAATCAGAAACAAGTTCCTACCGGAATCTTGATTCAGGTTTTACTGTTTTTAAGGTTTGCTTTATTAAAAGCTGTTCGTTCATCTTTCGATGACTTGAATTATTACTCGCGAACTAAATCTTTTTTGTAACCCGGAAGAAATCTTTGATTTCTTCTGAGCGAACTTGTTCGCTTTAGAATCTTTCAAGGTTATTCACTGTTCAGTTATCAATGTTCTTTGTTGTTTTCAGTAACTCTGATATACTATCATAATCATCTGTACTTGTCAACAACTTTTTTATTTTGTTTTGCTTCGTTTTGAAGTGGTTTGTTATCACTTACTTGCGACAGCTTGTTAATAATAACAAACCACAATTCATTTGTCAACATCTTTTTTGACAAAAAATTACATTTCTTTTTTGTCTGTTTTTCAGATTGAAAAATCAGATCATACCTTCTTTAATCACATTATGATCGCGCAGTACTTTTTCAATGACAGTTCCTTTTACCACACGAAGCAATGGTTTCTTCAATGCGTTTAACGGTCCCGGCAATGAGATTTCAAGCGGAGACTTTCCGTCCATGAGTTTTACACTGCTGTCTAAGAGTTCGCGGATATCATAAACACTTCCCCAGACCTCAGGCACACCACGGTCTACACCAAGCAATCCATAAACAGCTTCCATTGCAGTTCTCACAGAATACTCTGTTGTGAATACGGTATCTCTCGGAGTCTCTGCAAACTGTCCCAGGAATGCGAAGTTCACGCAGCCGTCCGGGATAACATCCGGTCTGTCGCCTTTGGTTCTCGGCATAAAGAATGCTGTGATATATGGCATCATGGTTGGAACACAGATGGCGCTGTGTTCAGCAAGCTCTCCGATTTTTTCTGTCGGAACGCCCAGATGATAAAGCCACTCTTCTGTGATCTCTTTTCCGGTACATTCTTTCATTGGTTTCTTAATATAATCGCCCGGTACATCGGTAAATAATCCATAAACCCATACGCAGACCTGATTTTTATCCTGCTCTTTGAACTGTCCCTGACGGTTGATCGTCCAGCTTAACAGCCAGCTGGAATCCTGGCAGCTCACGATACCACCTGTCACGACTTTTCCGCTTCTCGGATCTCTCTTACAGATATCCATAATATAAGGAATGATCTTATCATCTAATGTTGTGACGGTTGCAGATTCCCAGTTTGTTTTTGCAATATCAGAGCAGAATTTCTCCGGGTGTCCGAAGGACGGATCCTGTTTTGCAATATTTTTCCATAAATTCCAGCAGCCGCTTGTACGAACCTCTGCATCACCGTTTGGTGCATGATTCTGGTCTCCGTAAATAGTTCCCTCGGTACAGCTTCCGTTTGTGACAAATACGAGATCGTTTTCTGTTAATGTGATGCCCTCTTCCACACCTTTTACCTTACACTCGATTGTTTTTGCCACTTTCTTTCCATCTTTGATCTCAAAAATAACATTGATCACTTCTGTATTAAACTGAAAATCAACACCTGCTTCCTCGAGATACTTCTGCATTGGAAGGATCAGTGATTCATACTGATTGTATTTTGTGAATTTCAGTGCTGAGAAATCCGGCAGTCCGGCGATATGATGAATAAAACGCTGGAAATAAAGTTTCATTTCCAATGCACTGTGCCAATTTTCAAACGCAAACATGGTTCTCCAATACAGCCAGAATGTGGAATCAAATACCTCATCATCAAATACATCCTCGATCGTCTTATCGTAAAGATCCTCGTCTTTTGTCATGAAAAGTTTCATGATCTCCATGCAGCCTTTCTGACTTAAGTTAAATTTTCCATCAGTGTGCGCATCTTTTCCCTGTTTTTCCGTTGCACGGCAGAGAGAGTAGTTTGGATCTTCTTTATTTAACCAGTAATACTCATCCAGAACAGAAACTCCCGGCGTCTCAATGGATGGAATGCTCCGGAATAAATCCCACAGACACTCAAAATGATTTTCCATCTCACGTCCGCCACGCATTACATAACCTCTGGTCGCATCATAAATGCCATCACATGCTCCACCTGCAATGTCCATTGCCTCCAAAATATGGATGTGATCTCCCGGCATCTGTCCATCTCTTACCAGAAAGCAGGCTGCTGCCAGAGAAGCAAGGCCGCTTCCTACTATATATGCACTTTTTTCGTCAACCCCCTGCGGTTTCTTTGGTCTTGCAAAAGCTTCATAGTTACCGTTGGTATAATAAATGCCTTTGCTGTTTTTTTCATTTTTTCCGCGCTCTGTATTGCGGTATTCCTGCTCAGGTGCATTTGCTGCCGCTTTTTTCACCTCATTTTTGACGTTATTCTTATGATTCTTTGCGGCAAGTGCCACGGCTCCTGCTCCTGCTGCAAGTGCAGCTACTCCAAGTCCAATGTTTTTCTTTTCCATGGTTCATTTCTCCTTTCATCGATCCTCTTTTTTAGGCGTTTGCGAAACTCTTCATAATCTTCTTTCAATTGTTCAAAATCAACAAAATTTTCGAAAACACGCTTTCGCTACGTGTCGCTGGTAACGGTACTGCTCATTCTTCGCAGTACTTCGCAAATTCATTTATAATCTGCTTCGCAGATAGGAATTTGCTCACACTTGAATCACTTTCGCACGGTCTGTGCAGTAAATGCACAGACCTGATTGAAAAAAGTCGTTCCTGCCTTCTAAGAACCGGCGGTTCCCCAGTGTTTTCTCAAGCTTTTGTTAATTTTTCACAATTCAATTTAGGTTTCTAGGAGTTTCGCAATTGTCTAATCTGTTTTTTGATGTCTCTATGATAGCTTGCCCCAAAATGATTGCCAATTTACAAAAAAGGTGAAATGATAAAAATTTTATCACTTCACCTTTTTTGTAAAAAATCCTATGGGTGTCTGCGAAACGCCCCATAATATTCTTTCAATTGCCCAAATCTTCTTTATCGCAAATTACATTTTTTCCTTCACCTGTTCAAAATTACGGATGGAATTGGCAATATTACCATGCAACGTCACTGCGAGCAGATCTACGATCTTCTGATAATCCTCTTTCATTCCGCGGTCGATCCAGTCTAACATGATTCCGACAAAACCGTATTTGTAAAAATCTGCAATAAACTGTTTATCTGTTTCCGGCAGATGATCTCTGGAGCATTTTTCCTCGACAACATCCGCAATCAGCTGGTATGTCAGTTTGTATAGAAAACTCTCGATCTTTTCACGTCTCACCGAATGATAGACGTTCATAATAAACGGCTTGTTTTCTAGCACTGCCTCAAAGATCTGGGCAAACCCCTCCTGCCAGGTATCGTAAGTTTTCTTATCCCGCAGGGCTTTTTTGCCGTCTTCCACACATGCCCACTCTACCAGATCATAGATATCCTTGAAATGATAGTAAAATGCCATACGGCTGATCCCACAGTCCTCTGTCAGATCTGCGATGGTGATCTTATCAAAAGGTTTCTTTTTCAAAAGCTCTTTCAATGACGCTTCCAGTGCGATTTTGGTTGTATTCAATATCTGCTTCTCCTGTTTTTCGCTTGCTTTATGAGTTCCATTTTATCTGCGTTCTTCGGTTTGGTAAAGCCTTTCCGTGATTCTTTCATAAAAATTTCAGAGACATTTTATAATTTTTTATTCTTGACAGAAAATGTTAGCAGGCTTACAATTTTTCTGGTTTCAAATGATTCACAATTTTTGATGTACAATTTGATATTATAAATGAAAATACAGACATTTTGACACCTGAATTTTATAAAAAAGGAGTTTATCAACATGACACAGGAAAAACAAATGACAAATCCACTTGGTACCGATAGAATTTCCACGCTGGTGGCACGTTTTGCTGTTCCAAGCATTATCGCAATGCTTGTCAGCGCCGTTTACAATATCGCTGACCAGCTTTTTATCGGAAATGCAGTCGGCACGCTCGGAAATGCTGCAACCAATATCGCCTTTCCACTCTCTATGCTCTGCACTTCGCTGGCACTGCTTTTTGGGATCGGCGGAGCAGCAAGCTTTAACCTTCATATGGGCGCTGGACGAAAAGAGGAAGCTCCTTATTATATCGGCAACTCCATCACTATGCTGCTCTCACTCGGATTTCTTTTACTGCTTATCACCGAACTGTTTTTAAATCCGCTGTTAGTGCTCTTTGGTTCCCCGGCAGATGTACTCCCACTGGCAGAGCAATATGTCCGCGTCACAGCGGTCGGTTTTCCATTTCTGATCTTAACCATCGGAAGCGGTCACCTGATCCGTGCGGACGGCAACCCGAAAATGGCAATGTTTGTCACAGTTTCAGGTGCTGTCATTAATATTGTCTTAGACGCACTGTTCGTATTCGGTTTCCAATGGGGAATGTACGGTGCTGCCTGGGCGACTGTCATCGGACAGATCATCTCCGCTGCGATCGCGATCCGTTACCTCATGCATTACCACACTGTGACATTAGAAAAACAGCATTTTATCCCTTCCGGGAAAGTTCTCGCACAGATCTGTTCCCTCGGCATGTCCTCAGGCATTAACCAGATTGCCATGATGATCGTGCAGATCGTCATGAACAACCTGTTAAAACACTACGGCGCACAGTCCGTTTATGGCGAATCCATCCCGATCGCCTGTGCCGGAATTGTCATGAAGGTAAACCAGCTTTATTTTTCTATTATTATCGGACTGTCCCAGGGAAGCCAGCCAATTGAAAGTTTTAATTACGGTGCAAAGCAATACAAACGGGTGAAGGACGCTTTCCTTCTCGCAGCGTCAGTCGGTGCGGTTGTATCCATTATTTCCTTTTTGCTGTTCCAGCTTTTCCCGAGACAGATCCTTGGTCTGTTCGGAAGCGGAAGCGAAGAATATTTTGAGTTCGGTGTCAACTATTTCCGAGCCTTCCTGTTCTTCACCTGGTTAAACTTTTTGCAGCCGATCTCCTCGATGTTTTTCAGTTCCATCGGAAAAGCGTACAAGGGAACTTTCCTCTCCCTGACCAGACAGATCCTGTTCCTGCTGCCGCTTATCGTTGCACTGCCGCATTTTTTCGGCATTATGGGTGTACTTTATGCAGGACCGATTGCCGACCTTCTGTCCTTTGCAGTCGGTCTTAGCATGGTGATCGTTGAATTCAAACATATTAATAAGCTGGAAGCTGAACTGGCTTAATATTATCCTTTACCCCAACACCTTCTCCAGCTCCTCCACAACGATCTTAAGAGCTTTTATCCGGGCATATTTCTTGTCGACAGACTCTAAAATATGCCACGGAGCATAGGAGGTGCTGGTCTTTTGGATCATCTCATTGACCGCTGTCTCATACGCATCCCATTTGTCACGGTTGCGCCAGTCCTCGTCTGTGATCTTCCACTGTTTTTCCGGTGTATTCTGTCTCTCATTAAAACGCTCAAGCTGCGTATCTTTGTCAATCTGCACCCAGAATTTGATGATCACAGCGCCCCAGTCGTGAAGTTCTTTTTCAAATTCGTTGATCTCATTGTAGGCGCGCATCCAGTCATTTTCACTGCAAAATCCCTCCAGACGCTCCACCATCACTCTTCCATACCAGGTGCGGTCAAAAATAGCGATATGTCCTGTTTTCGGCAGTCTCGTCCAGAAACGCCACAGGTAATGTCTTGCTTTCTCATGAGGTTCCGGGCTTGCGATCGGATGAACTTCGTAACCGCGCGGGTCAAGTGCTCCTGCGATCCGCTTGATGTTGCCGCCTTTTCCCGCTGCATCCCAGCCCTCATAGGCAATGATGACCGGCACTTTTTTCCGGTAAAGACGATTGTGCAGCTCACCGAGCCGGTTCTGCAGTTCTTTCAGTTCCTTGCGGTACTCATCCGCCTCAATCTCTTTGTCCAAAGGCACTTCTGCCAAAAGCGGCATCCGCACTAACGGAAAAACATTCTGCAAAAGAGGTACTGCCAGTTTCTGATTACTCAACGCAATCTCGATTCCCTGTGTCAATGTCTCTAAAACCTGAAGTTCCGTCCATTTTCTTGACTTTGCATCAATAATGTACCACGGCGCAGACGGCATATTTGTGTTTTTCATATAGGAAGAAAATGCCTCTTCGCACTTCTCATAATGCCGGTTCTGCCAGAGATCATTTTTGCTGACACGCCAGACCGTATCTTTTTCATGCTCTAAATGTTCGATCCGTTTTGCCTGTTCTTTCTCCGAGATATGCAGGAAAAATTTCATGACCAGATAACCGTTATCTGTAAGCTGGCGCTCAAAACGTCTCACACTCTCGATTCTTTTTGCGTAATCCTCATCGGAAAGTTTTCCGTGCAGCTCGTCTTTTACGATCTCATCCATCCAGCCCGAATCGAGAAATACGAATTTTCCTTCTTCCGGAATTCGTTTGAAATAGCGGTATAAAAATGGTTTTCGACGCTCTTCCTCACTCTTTTCTCCCATTGATTCCACCTTGAAGAAACGTGGATCAATATTCTGGATCACCTGACCGATCACGGAACCTTTTCCGGCGGTTCCCCAGCCTTCCATGAGCACAAGTACCGGTATCTTCTGCTCTTTGATCAAAAGCTGCTGCTTTGCTAACTTTTCTTTTGCAGCGGCAAGGCGCACCCTGATCTCTTCCTCCTCCGGTTTTTCCATTGCTTTCCATTCCTGCAGCATAAAAAAATCCCCCTTCTCTTACACTTTTTCATCATCAATCCATATCTCCGCGATCACGTTCCGAAGATGCACGAATCTCTGCCTGTTACTCTGTTGTCATTCTTCTTTTAGTTTCTCTCAAAATTTCCGAAACATCAAGACATTTTCACACTTTTTATATTTTTTTCAGAATTTGACAGTTTTATTCTTCTACCTATATTTTCGTATACTTGTTTTCTTTTATAAGCGTTTCTTATGAATCAGTTTTTTCTCCCTATTTTTTTGCATAAATGCAGGAAAACAGGAAAAACCTCCTTGCAATTTGTATTCTTACACGATATAGTTGAATCAACAATTTCGAGATGAAGTTTGCAGGAAAACGACGCAAGTCTACCGAAGGAGTAACACTCTCAGGTGCCGGTCATACCGGTGCAACTGTAAATGGATCGACTCTCTGGAGACACCCGGATGAACCGGGGGCCGAAGGTGCAACATACGTTTTCGTATGAATCTCTCAGGCAAGCGGACAGAGAAGATATCTTAATTGCACACATAAGATTTCATTTTATATGAAGTTTTCTGATTATGTATCTTCCTATCCCATATATTTTTATATGGGATATTTTTCTGTCAGTTCATCCTGTTTCCGGTCATCATCCCATTTTCATTGCAAGATATTTTTCTGTGATACTGCATGCACTCGATGTATATATTGAAAGAAAGATAGAGGATTAGAAACATGTGGAGTGTAATTAATGATTTTCTTGTCAATGTTGACAATTTTGTCTGGGGTGTGCCATTAATGGTGCTGATTATGGCGGGCGGCCTGCTGCTTACGGTGCGCCTCGGTCTGTTACAGATCCGGAAGCTTCCCCTTGCGCTGAAATGGATGATCCAGAATGAGGAAGAGGCAGAAGGCGAAATTTCCAGTTTTGCAGCTCTCTGTACTGCTTTGAGCGCAACGATCGGTACCGGTAATATCGTTGGTGTTGCAACCGCTGTCTGCGCCGGCGGTCCGGGCGCTCTGTTCTGGATGGTCGCAGCCGCTTTTCTCGGAATGGCTACCAAATATTCCGAAGGACTTTTAGCTGTCAAATACCGTGTCGTTGCTCCTGACGGCCACAGCCTTGGCGGTCCTTTCTATTATATTGAACAGGGAATGGGAAAAAACTGGAAATGGCTTGCGAAGCTTTTTGCATTTTTCGGCGTCTGTGTCGGACTTTTCGGTATCGGAACTTTCAGCCAGGTCAACGGTATCGCAAGTGCGATCAACGGTTTCTTTGATCCGGACAATGCACACTGTGTCAAGATCCTTCCTTTCCTCGGAGAATATTCCTGGTCAGTCGTGATCGCATCCCTGATACTGACGGTCTGTGTCGCAGCCGTATTGATCGGCGGTGTAAAACGGATCGCAAGTGTGAGCCAGATCGTTGTACCATTTATGGCGATCCTTTATTTTGCTTTTGCCGTTATCCTGATCATCTGCAATATTACTGAAATTCCTGCAGCTATTAAGGTGATCGTAACCGCTGCTTTCACACCGAAAGCTGTTACCGGCGGTGCTGTCGGAAGTATGTTTGTCGCTATGCAAAAAGGTGTTGCCCGCGGTATTTTCTCAAATGAGGCAGGACTCGGAAGCGCCCCGATCGCAGCAGCTGCTGCACAGACAAAAGAACCTGTCCGTCAGGGACTTGTCAGCATGACCGGAACTTTTATCGACACGATCGTAATCTGTACACTGACCGGACTCTCCATCGTCTTAACCGGCGCATGGCAGGTCGAAGGCTTAGAAGGTGTGGAAGTCACCACTTACGCATTCCAGCAGGGACTTCCTTTCCCTCCGGCCGTGTCCTCTTTTGTATTAATGCTCTGCCTTGTATTTTTTGCATTTACAACAATTCTCGGCTGGGATTATTACAGCGAACGCTGTCTTGAATATTTAAGCGGCGGTAATTTAAAACATGTGAAAGTCTACCGCTGGATTTATATTTTTGCAGTATTTATCGGACCATATATGACCGTCAGCGCTGTGTGGACGATCGCTGATATTTTCAACGGACTGATGGCTCTGCCAAATATGATCGCACTGTTCGCATTGAGTGGGGTTGTTGTCAGGGAAACAAAAGCGTTTTTTAAGAAACAGAGTGGAAAATAAAGTTTCTTTCTGGATGCAAAAAACAAGAGCATATGCTCTTGTTTTTTTGTACCCATTCACTTAATTAAAAAGTTTGAGAATTTAAGTCCAGCCTATCGTAACAGGTCCAGCAATGTGTATTCTCCCTTTGGCACTTTCGACACTTCATGATACTTTCTTATTGCAGTCACAAGAATTATTGGATTGCTAAAGTAATTCTTGACAAAAGTTACTACACCAGAGTCAAAGCAATACTCTTTTTCAGTTGCATATAAGCCTCGTATGTCGGAGTCGTTCCCTCAAGGAAACCGCTCTGGTACGCATCACTCTTCTTGATATCATTTCTTTTCAGTATCTTTGACAGATTCTCCGCAGTAATTCCATTACGATTTCTGGTAATAAATATACCATCATTACGTTCATATTCATCCAGCAATTCCGGATAATGTGTAGAAAAAATGAGTATTCCACCATTTTTGTTCAGCTTATTATCCATGAAAAATCGTAATAGTGTTGTTACAATTTCTTTGTTAAAATGATTTTCTACCTCATCTACAACAATATATCCACCGCTCTGCAATACTTCCCGTGCCAATGTAAAGGTAATCATTCCTTTTACCGTACCTGACGAAAGATAACTATTAAGCTCCACCGGGCTATTGAGTAGAATTTCCTCTTTACCTCTGAATTTCAAATGTATTAAAGTCTTACTGTCATTTTCATCAAAATGCAGCTTCTCAATTGTCGGATCCAAAAAAGTAATGATTTCTGCCGGAATATCTTCCGAAAATGGAAGAACATTTTCATTTGTGTATTTCAGGAGATTTACAATTCGTATATGTTCCTTCGTTTTTTTGTTTCTGGCAATCATGATACTTACATCATCCGACAAAAAATCTTCCTGACTACTTCTGATCATTACCGGTTCTCTTCCTTCAAAATCCAACATTGCCTTACGGGTAGTCACTACATCTACACATTTTGTCCACATGGTCTCAGAAGCGATGCTATAACTTATCCCTTCTGACTTGCTCTTATGGGAAGTAATAATTGTTTCCAACCGGCAAACTTCATTTGTCTTTCCCGAAAAGAAATACATATTTAATTTAACTTCTTTTGAGTTTCCCAGAATATCTCTGGTCTCAATATGATTGATCGGCTCATTATTGATTATTTCTAAAGCCAGCAAAATAACCTTTAAGACAGATGTCTTTCCTGATGCATTAATACCAATAAATCCAATAGCAGAATTCACCCAAATATTTGCAAACAATGGGTATAAAATATTCTTCTGTTCTTCTGTGACTCTCTGCTGTGCATAAAAGGATAAATCCAATTTTTCCTTGAATAACGGCAATCCTTCCGCTGTAATACGAAGAAGTTTCATATTCACCTCCAAATTTATAAACAGGTTTTTCGTTTTTATATTTAAATTATAAGTAGTATAACACTTGTTTTTAAATTTATCAACGGATTATACGTTTTTATTTTATGTGCAGAATGGATTAGAAGGCTTTACATTGCTATCTCAACCTTTTTTGCCGCAAAAAGCAATTCCATAAATGTGCCAATTTCAGTTTCTATTGCTTCCTCTTTTCCAATGCCAACCCAATCAATCGATCCGCCTGATCTGCCATGAACAGCGGGATATTCAGCACATCATCGTCCAGTTTCAGATTGTCCAATGAGAACCGGATGCGAAGCTTGACCTTATCAGGGAACAGTTCCTTGAACTTCTTCATACTCTTGCTGGTTGTGTTGGCTTCGGATTTGACCTCCACAGGGAAGATGTCGTTCTCCCGCTGAATGAGGAAATCCACCTCGTAAGGTGGGTTGTTCTGGCTCCAATAACGGGGCATGACTTCAAACTGAGTAATTAAAGTCTGCAACACAAAGTTTTCGGTTAATGCGCCTTTGAATTCAGTAAACAGGCGGTTTCCTTCTCCAAAGGCAGTGGGAGCCAACTGTGCCAGACGGCGGAGCAGTCCCACATCTACCAAATAAATCTTGAAAGCAGACAAGTCATCGTAAGCTGCAATCGGCAAGCCGGGAGCTGAGCTGCGATAAATTTTATGCACCAGACGGGCATCCACCAGCCATTGCAAAGCATCCTCGTACTCACGGGCTCGTGCGCCTTCCTTGACCACCTTATAGATAAACTTCTTGTTCTCCCTAGCCAGTTGAGAAGGAACAGACTTCCAAATCATTGAGATTTTCGGGAACTCGCTGAGATTAGGATGCTTGGCAAAATCACGCTCATAGGCTCCAAGGATTCCGGACAATGCCTCCTGCATGGCAGAAACATCCCGTGCCTCCGTCCACATCAATACCGACTCCGGCATACCACCGGTGACATAGTACATCTTCAGCTTCTCATACAGCGGATTAAAAAAGGCGTCAGGAATAGGTTCAAGGGTATCCACCTGTTCCAGATACTGCGCCAGATTTTCATCACCGTTGGCAAGTAGAAACTCAGCGAAGGTCATTGGGTCAATCTGCATGAAGTTGACCTTGCCTACTGGAAAAGAGGAAGGCTTCGCCAAGGCGATACCTAACAGAGAACCGGCACAGGCAACATGGTACTGCGGTGCATTCTCGCAGAAATATTTCATGGAGTTAATGACTTTCGGGCAGTCCTGTACCTCGTCAAAGATGATGAGTGTCTTTTCTGGCAAGATCTTTTGACCGCTTGCCAGCATAAGGTTTTGTAGAATCCGGTCCACATCCTTGGTTGTTTCAAAAAATTGTTTATATTCTTCGTTTTCGTCGAAGTTAAAGTAGGCTGTATTTTCATAACAGCGTCTGCCGAACTCTTTCAGAATCCAAGTCTTACCCACCTGACGTACGCCCTTCAAGATTAAAGGCTTGCGGTAGGGAGAATTCTTCCAATCTAGCAACTTTTTTAAGATAAATCGTTCCATCGAATCACTCCTCACATTTTTATTGGAGTTTTATGCTTTATAATCACACTTTTATTATATGCGAAATCTATGAAAATCACAACCGGAATCACAAAATTATTAAGATTTAATGCTTATCAATCACACTTTTATATGAGATAGTGAGAAATTTTTTCTACAAAAAGCAATAGAGGAACTAAGAGAAAAATACATTAAAGATCCACCTGAAGGAATGACTGCACAGCTTGTAAAAAACATGAGTGATTCAGATTTACTTGACATGCATTATTTCCTTACTGAAGATGAATATTTTGACGGCGAAGAAGAAGATTTTTATATCGACCTTTTCTAAATATTTACCGTCTTTTTGTTGAGCCCTCTCTTATACGGGCTTTTATATTAGTGTTTTCTCCGAAGGGAGAAATTTCCTAATATTAAAAATAGCCGCTAAGTTATCCCTAACGGCTGTAAATACTATCTGATTATAATTCTCTTTTTCCATTTACTCTTCTTTCCAGAGTAAATATCATATCCTTACCCATAAGCCTTAATCCTCAATCTGCGGAATATTGACCAACTGCTGCAGCTTCTTCTCAAGAATAGTCTTATCCGGTAACTGTAACTGATACTGAGATACCAGCATCGGTGACATCGTTCTGCTCATAGCATATTCTACCACCTCATCATTCTTAGATGCACAAAGAAGCAAGCCAACACTCGGGTTTTCATTCTCTTTCTTTACCTGTCTGTCCAATGCCTCAAGATAAAAATCCAACTTAGAAATATACTCTGGTTTAAACTTACCTATTTTGAGTTCTATTGCAACAAGGCACTGTAATCCCCGATGATAAAACAACAAATCAATACGAAAATCGTCTCCTCCAACCTGAACTTTGTACTCTTCATCAATAAATGTGAAATCTTTTCCTAATTCCAGAATAAAATCCTTCATGTTTCTAATTAACGCTTTTCGTAAGTCATTCTCATGAAACTCATTTGGCAAATCCAGAAATTCCATAACATATGAATCCAAAAATGGATTTTCTCCTAGCTTCTTAACCGACTCTGGTAATAAAGTTTCCTTTGATAACATATACCTTTCATAATATCCGCTATCTAACTGTCTCTCCAACTGACGCTTTGAATAGTTTTCTTTGATACATAGGCGTATATAAAATTCTCTTTCCTCATCAGTCTTACAGCCTGACATTATCAACAAGTGATTCGTCCAACTAATTTGTGTCACCAGTGGTGTCACAATCTCATTATCCTTATAGGTTTCATAAAATTTTTTCATTCTATAAAGACCTCTTCGATTGAATCCCTTTATTCCGGGAAACGCCTCCTGTATTTCCCTTGAAATTTCATCGATATATGCATCACCATACGAAGCCCGTTCCGTTTCCTTACTTAAAAACTCACCAACTTTCCAATACATTTTGATAAGCTCTTCATTCACTTTCTTCAATGCACTTTGTCGTGATTCTTCAATTATATGAATTAATCCAGCTGCTGATATCAAATCATTACCCATACAAATATTCCACCTTCCGAATTGTGACACCAGTGGTGTCACAATTCCATTTTTGCCATTTTAACAAGACTTTATAAATCTTTTTCAAAATTAATACATTTTAATTATATCAAGACATAGCAATCCTCTCAATGACTTTTTACTGATGTTTTTCCTTTTTCATCATCTCGATCTTCTCATGCAGGTTGGTGTTATACAGCTTGTAAAGGTCTGTATTTGCCTGCTTGCGGAATTTTACTCCATACGACATTTCTGGTATGATAATGATTTCTCATTGAATCTGTAATTGATATATTTTGATTTTCACCTCACAATCCCAAAGCTATCCATACTTATATCTAACATGAATAAAAGGTAATTTTTTGCTATACGCAAAAAGCTGTAAAACTCAATGCGAATTTTACAGCTTCTATATAAATGTGTGCTGATTACAGAGATAAAAGTGTGCAGGATTTTTGAATTACATTATGTAAGGATATGCGAAGCAACCGTTCTTCCAGTACTCCGCATATCTCAAAAAACTAATTGATGTAGTTAGCTGCTGCTCCCATATAATCGATTGCTTCATCAGCTGTCAGATACTGACCTTCCATAACAAGGGAAAAATCTGAATTTGCAATTGCAACGGAACCGTCATCTGCTTCTACAAATACTGCTGAGAAATCATCACCTGTATAAACATCTGTTGTGCTGATCTCAGTCCAGTCAATGTTATCTTCATCTGTAACATTTGTTACATTAGAATCATCATATGCTCCACAAAGGACATCTCCCTGTCCATCCTGTGGAACGATCATTAATGAAACATAGCTATATCCATCCGGATCTCTAAAGAGTGTGATCACATACTCTGTATTATCATCATCCACTGCATATAATGCTGCATCAACAAGATCTGCTGTTACATCAAGAAGGGAAAAGCCTTCTTCCTCTGTTGTGTCTGCTGCTTCTGCTGCATCTTCCACATCCACTGCATCCTCTTCTGTATCTGCTGCATCATCAGCTGCTGTGTCTGTTGTAGTTGTCTGCTGGTCATTGTCAGCTGGTGCTGCTGCATCTGATGAACCACCACATGCTGTAATATTAAGAGCCATTGCTCCAACAAGTAATGCTGTTAATAACTTTTTCTTCATTTGAATCTCCTCTTTCTATTATTCATTTTTTTGATAAAAATAGAATTTTTTTGTAAATTTCCTGCCCACTTTTATCTCTGTAATCAGCTTATTTTTTCATTTTAAAAATTATTTGTGCAATGCCTTATCTGGCATGGTTTCTTTTTCTTTTCGCAAAAATTCCTGCAAGTCCTGCGCATGAAACCATCAGAAGTACTGTACAAAGTGTTCTGCTGAAATCTTCGCCTGTCTTTGGAGATTTTGCACTCTGGTCAGCGTTTTCGGCTACCGTAAAGTTTGTTGCCGCTGTTCCATCTGTCCAGACAAGCTCGAAAGAATGGTTTCCTGCTGACAGGCTCTTAAGGTATTCCGGTTTGAAGGTAATGATGGTAGATCCTTCTGTGACCGTATAGTTGACCGGATCAACTGTAACTCCGTCCACCTTGACCTCACGGAATTTTGAAATCTCACCGCTTCCTCTGATCGCAAGGCTTCCATCTGTATTCTGTGTCCATGAACTACCCGCTCCATCCAAAATATCATACGTTACCTGAGCCGATGCCGCAGCTGTCGAAGCTGTTGTGGTTGATGCAGCCGGTGTTGATGTCGCCGGTGCCGGATCCGGTGTCGGGGTTGTTGCTTCCGGTGTCGGATTTGGAGCCGGGGTTGGTGTTGGCTCTGGTTTTGGTTCCGGATTTGGTTCCGGATTCGGTGTTGGTGCTACATCTTCTGTCACAGTCAATGTAACGCAATCTGAAATGGTATGACCGGTATGACCGCTTGGAATGCTTACCATACACTGATATCGATATCCATTATATTCTTTACTAATTGCATTTAACGTGTAACTTTCACTAGTTGCTCCAGCAATATCAACAAATCCTCGATTATCATTTTTGTCAACCATCCACTGATAACTCAAACCCTCACCTGCTGCCTCTACAGTAAACGTTGCCGTTTCTCCGACTTTCACAGATACAGGCTGTGGCTGTTTTGTGATTGTCGGTGCTTCAACAGCTGCCTTTTTTTTCAATACAACTTTGCAATTTTCATCAATAGCTGTTTCGTAATCACTATTATCAGAAGAAAAACCGTTTACACTTACGGAATCACTTGTAATCGTAACCGAAGAATCGTTTGTTGGTGCAATCTGTGTAGTCACGCCTATCTCAGCTCCGCTTGTCAGTCCACTTGCAGACACCTGTTGACCATTCCAAAGATACAGATTATTAGGTGTTGTTCCAACTTTATTTTCAGTAATATTTACCGTACCACTCATTTTAAAAAGTTGTGACGATGAATAACATACTCCTCCACCATACGATTCTGAGCTATTACTGGTTATTTCACCTCCGGACATAGTGAATGTGCCGGTGTTAATAAATACTCCTCCGCCATACTCTTTTGCTTTATTACCGGTTATTGTACCTCCGGACATAGTGAATGTACCGCCCTGACTAAATACTCCTCCACCTGACAAATTTGAATCCGGACCAACTAATTCATTGCGGGATATTGTGCCTCCGGACATAGTGAATGTGCCCTTGTCATTCAAGACACCTCCACCACCATATGCTTTATTCTCACTAATCGTTGTTCCAGCAGACATAGTGAATTGGCCGCTGTCATTCAAGACACCTCCGCCACCAACAGTAGCAGTATTTTTAGTAATTTCTCCTCCGGACATAGTAAATGTTCCTTTGTTAATATATACTCCTCCACCATACGCAGTTCCATTCGTTTGTTCTGCTTTATTACCGGTTATTGTGCCTCCGTACATGTTGAATGTTCCTTTGTTAATATATACTCCTCCACCGTTTATAGCGATATTCGAAGTGATTGTGCCACCGTTCATGTTAAATGTTCCTCTATTATACACGCCACCGCCCTGATCTGCTGTGTTGCCACTTATACTGCCGCCATACATAGTAAAGGTACCTTTTACGTTTACACCACTGCCACTGTATTTATTCGTGCCATCCGGCTTAGTACCATGTGTGACCTTACCCTCGCCCTTACAATCACATAGTGTAAAGCTATTATTACTGTCTACCTCAATCACTGCCTTATCATCAGCATTCATTGTAATTGTCTTACCGTTCAGACAGAGTACTACACCATCCTGTGGTGTCCAAGTCTCTGTCAAATTAACGTTATCCGTCAAATAGTAATAACCTGCGCTTAAATCGTTATCTAACGAATTTATGCCTGTCCATGTTGCTCCCTGCGGCAAATCAATTAAATGTGAACCGGTATGTTCCTCAGCCGGTGTTCCGCCGTTTTCTTCTGTCGCCTCAACAGCATAAATCAATCCATCTGATGTCGTCTCTAGCCAGATTTTGCATTTAGATAAATCAACATCTTCGTAAGGCAACTTCACATCTTGGCTTCTTTCAATCGGACAACCATAAAGCGTTTCTTGACCACCCGATTTATATTGAACGATAAGATTTACCGTATCCGCCGTATCTCCTCTGTTGACCTTGATTTCTTTTTTTAAAACATTATATGTTGCAGTACCTATTCCCTTATTTTTGCCATCCAAACGAAGCGTCATTGCTTCTTCTATCTTTCCGGACTTAACACTGACTGCCGATGCAAAAAGGACATTTGACAAGTTCAGATTGGTGGCTGGTCTGATTGCTTTTGTCTCATCAACATACTTATCCTTAACCTTCTGCTCCTCCGTTGATGTACAATTTGCCGCATAATCATACGAACCCAAATAAGAAGATTCATACGGAGAACGCAGCCAGAATTCATCTTCACTCCAATATACACTTCTTTGTAGCTGCACGCTGTTGTCACTTCCCGCTTTTAGTATGATAGCATCACGAACACCTTCAAGCGCATATAATTTATCTGTAGTGGTATAATCTTTCTTAGCCTTTGTATCTGTTGTAGCAACAGTTGTTGCCTGCATGAGTGTCTGCTCTGCATCTGAAAAATAGTCTTTATTACTCGCCATTCCCTGCAAAGTAACTCTTAAATTGCTCGCTCCATAATGGTTGGCAGCACATTCCTCTGCAGAATCACCGTCTGTATACGTTCCATAATCTTTCATGTACGCTTTATTTTTTTGTTCATTATTAAATTTGCCTGTTGCTATCGGGCTAGCTGCAAAAATAATAGTATTATCTCCCTGTACGCCATTGTCTTTTCCTAAGATATACCATCCCTGTGCTGTATCAGACGCATTTATACCAAATAAAAGTTTTCCAACATTTGCATTCGTTCCACTTGCATCCGGCGTAAACGCTGTCATTAACTGCTCTTTTGTCGCATATACTGTCACACCCGGCTTGCTTACATCCGCAGCCTTCGCATGCACTGTTTGGTCCGGTGCTGCAGGAACAAGTCCTGCCACCATTCCGAATACCAGAAAACCGGAAAGAATTTTTGCAATTCCTTTGCTCATTCTCTTTTTTCTTATCATGTGTCCTCTCCTCTTGCTGTAGTTACAAAATCCAAGATTTCATGTGGCATTCCATCCACAGGTCTAATATCAAATGCTTATCTTAAGCTGCTCTTTTTTCTTCTTACAAACATTCCTGCAAGTCCTGCGCATGAAATCATCAGAAGTGCTGTACAAAGTGCCATGCTGAAATCTTCGCCTGTCTTTGGAGATTTTGCACTCTGGTCAGTGTTTTCGGCTACCGTAAAGTTTGTTGCCGCTGTTCCATCTGTCCAGACAAGCTCGAAAGAATGGTTTCCTGCTGACAGGCTCTTAAGGTATTCCGGTTTGAAGGTAATGATGGTAGATCCTTCTGTGACCGTATAGTTAACCGGATCAACCGTAACTCCGTCCACCTTGACCTCACGGAATTTTGAGATCTCACCGCTTCCTCGGATTGCAAGGCTTCCATCTGTATTCTGTGTCCATGAGCTTCCCGCTCCATCTAAGATATTATATGTTACCTGAACCGGTGCCGCAGCTGCCGAAGCTGCCGGTGCTGTTGTGGTTGATGCAGCCGGTGTTGATGTCGTTGGTGCCGGATCCGGTGTCGGATTTGGAGCCGGTGTTGGGGTTGGCGTTGGCTCTGGATTCGGATTCGGCGTCGGTTCCGGATTCGGTGTCGGGGTTGTCTCACTGTCCTTATAGGTTGCTTTAATCGTAGTTGGTGCTATTTTGGTTGTCACAGTAGTTGTCGCACTATTCTCATCAGCAATAACTGCGTCGCCATACATCTTCACCCACTTATCAAATACTTTTCCATCTGCAGCCGGATTTGCTGTAATCGTTACAACAGTACCCTCCACATACGTTCCATTACCTGTACCATTGATAATTTCCAAGATATAAACAGGCATATCTGCATCCGGAACTGTTACCACAAAGGCTGGACTTTCCTCATGATTTTTATCCCCTTTATATCTTACCTCGTAGGTTCCTGCTGAAAGTCCGGTAATCTCTGTGCCGGTGCAGGCTATATATGAGCTGTCCTCGGATTTACGGTATTCCATATTCACATTCACGCCTATAATCTTACCGTCACTGCCACCTGCGGTAGTAGGTTTTTCTCCCTCCAGACCAGTAGGAGCACTCTGTGACGCTTTTGTGATTTCCCAGTTAAAAGTCTTTTCATCTGCTGTTCCATTTTCCCATGTTTTGCCAGCAAACGGTTTTATAATCACCTCATAAGTACCTGCATCTGTTGCACTATTTGTTCCTCTAGCAACTGTATAATTTTCACCTAATTCAATACCAGTATGTTCTGTTGTATCATATGTAAAGGTTTTTGGTTCAGGATCCGGTACAGTAGGTAATTTTTCTTTGCATTTTAATACAACTCCAGCTACCGCATCCGTACCTATTTCGTAATTACTATTATCAGAGAAAAAACAGTCCACACTTGCAGCATTACTGGTAATTGTAACCGAAGAATCATCTGTTGGTGAATTATATGTAGTCACGCCTATTGTTTCTTTTCCTGTCAGAGAGTCTGTTTGCACCGTTGTGTCCCGACCAAGATATAGATTATTATCTCTGTTGTCTCCAACTTTATTTCCAGTAATCTCTACCTCACCACCCAAAGTTATTGCATATCCTCTTGCTACTAAAACACCGCCTCCATTTGAAATAGCCGTGTTATTGGTAATCTTAGCCGTACCACTCATTTTAAAAGGTTCTTGCGATGCATGCTGTACTCCTCCACCATTCTTTTCTGATTTATTACGAGTTATTTCACCTCCGGACATCTCAAATGTGCCATCCTCATTACATACCCCTCCACCATACTCTTTTGTTTCATTATCAGTTATTGCTCCTCCAGACATCTCAAATGTGCCACTTTTATAATATACTCCTCCACCACTAGATTGTGATTTATTCTTGGTTATTGTACCTCCGGACATAGTGAATGCATCTGCTTTGTTATACACTCCTCCACCTGACGCATTTGCTGCCGAACCGGCTGCTGTATTACCGGTTATTGTTCCTCCGGACATAGTGAATGTTCCACTCTCCTTATAGACACCTCCACCACACATTGCTTTATTCCCACTAATCGTTGTTCCGTCAGACATAGTGAATGTTCCACTCTCGTTGTAGACACCTCCACCCCAATTAATGGTAGTATTATTAGAGATTTCGCCTCCAGACATAGTGAATGTTCCACTTCCATTATATACTCCGCCACCGCTATATGTGGACTTGTTATTATAAATAGTTCCACCTGTCATGGCAACTTTCGTTCCTTGAATAAATACACCGGCACCGTACTTTGCTTCATTATCGCTGATTTCGCCGCCGTACATCTCAAAGTTGTACTTATACCCTCCAGAGTCAGAAACGTATACTCCTCCTCCAAGATCAGATGTTTTATTATTGCATATCATTCCATCGTACATCTCAAATAGGGACTGAGCATTAACACCACTACTGTTGTTACCGGAAATCTTTCCATTATACATGATAAAAAATCCAGCATTATAAACACCTTCACCGCTTACTCCTTTCGCATGAGTAATAGTTCCAACCGTTTTCTGACAATCCGTAAGGGCAAAACTAGTGTTTTCGTTTATTCTAATAACAGCATTCCCACCGAAGCTACCATCAATCGCTTCAGTATTGCGCGTAATACTGTGTCCATTCAGGCATAATTCTACGCCACTTGGGCAGTCCCATACACTGTTAATCGTTATATCCTTTGTCAGATAATACTCACCACTTTTCGTTATTTTGCTAAGATCGTCAATCCCTGTCCATGTCTGCGTCGTATGATGATTGGTATGACTTTCAGCCGAAAGTTCTCCTGTACCACATTCGCAATGTGTATGCGGAACATTCTCCTCACTCTGTTCTGCTGTCACGCCCGGCTCACTTTCCCCTTCAGCCTTCGCATGCACTGTTCCACCCGGTACTGTCGGTACAAGCCCTGCCACCATTCCGAATACCAGTAAACCGGAAAGAATTTTTGCAATTCCTTTGCCCATTCTCTTTTTTCTTATCATGTGTATTCTCCTCCTGCATTTGTTTATTTTTTCACAATATGGCACTTTACCATTTTTTTCATTTTATCACAGCGTTCATCCAAAACCCGGATTTCGGCGTGAGTTGTAATTATATGGCGTGAATTGTAAGATGCAGGCTTGCTTTGGTTTTCCGAATTTTTTATAATGGATGTATCATAACTGTGAAACAAGGAGGACTGCCATATGCTGCTTCAGATTTTAACTTATACACACCACTTAACGACGATGCTGTTTGGCATTTTTCTGTCCGCCTTTTTTCTCGGGGTAAAACAGAATAAGAAAAATGTCTGCATTCTTCTTGGCGGTGGAGCAGTATCCGGACTTTTCTTTCTGATCTGCAATACGGTATTCGGTTCGTTGTTCACGGAAGCCGTCTACCCGATTTTCGTGCATCTGCCGCTTTTTCTGCTGCTGGTGTTTTATTACCGTTTCCGCTGGCTGCCTTCCATAATCTCTATTATGACCGCCTATCTGTGCTGCCAGTTCAGCAACTGGGCAGGTATTTTTGCCTTATCCCTGAGTGGATTGGACTGGGTTTATTATCTGGTAAGGATTATCGTGACTGTTGCCGTTTTCGCTTTCTTAAGCCGGTATCTGTGCCAGACTACCGCACTGCTTTTTGCAAAATCTGACCGGGAGCTGTATATCCTCGGGGCAATGCCATTTGTCTATTATGTGTTTGATTACTCTACCACAAAGTTCTCCATGCTTCTCTACTCCGGAAATAAGGTAGTCGTGGAATTTCTCGCATTTGCCATGTGTATTTCCTATGTCATTTTCCTGTTCGTCTATTTTCAGGAATATGAGCTGAAAAACCGCGCTGAACAGTACGGTCAGCTTACCAATATGCATTTGAACTCCCTGCACTCGGAGATCGAGCAGGTCCGCAGCAGCGAACACCGCATGAAGATCCTGCGGCACGACATGCGCCATCATCTTGCCGCCATCCAGACTTTTATCTCCCAGCAGGAACCGGAGCGCGCGCTTGATTATATTCAGGAGATCAATAAGCAATATGACGACACTGTCATCCACTCTTTCTGCAGAAATGAGCTTCTGAATTCGGTTCTTTCCATTTACCAGACACGGTTTGCGGAAAATCAGATTGCTTTTGACGTACAGGTCCAGACTTCGCAGACACTCTGCTGCTCTGAGATGACTTTCTGTGCGATTCTTTCCAATCTTCTGGAAAATGCCATGCATGCGGTCACGAAGCTCCCTGAGGAAAAACGTATCGTGCATCTGAGCATTTTTGAAAAGGGAAACCACCTTCTGATCCTGCAGAAGAATCCGGCTTCAGAGACACCTGTTTTTTCAAACGGTATCCCGGTTACAACGGCAAAGAATCACGGTATCGGTGTTCAAAGCGTCATTTATTATGTTGAGAAGGAACATGGACAGTACCAGTTTTACATGGAAGGTGAGGACTTTGTAGTCCGCATTATTCTTTAAGCGAGGAAATTTATTATGGTAAAGATTGCGATTTGTGATGATGAAACTGAATTTTTGGATCTGCTTTCAGACAGTCTTGATTCCTGGTGCCGGGCGCATCAGCTGACACTGCAGCTCTACCGGTTCACAAACGGTGACGAACTGATCTCCGCACACAGGGCTTATGGCATGGATCTGATCCTGCTTGATATGATCATGCCCCTTTTAAGCGGCATGGATACCGCCCGCGAACTGCGCCAGCATGACCCGCATGTTCCGATCATTTTTCTGACTTCCTCACCGGAATTTGCGCTGGAATCTTATGAAGTCCGCACTTTCTGGTATCTGTTGAAACCTCTTGACGAAGTGCGTTTCCATGCGGTCCTCGACAGCTGGTACGAAGTCCACAAGGCTTCCATGGCTCATTTCGCGGCAAGAACAGATTCCGGCTACCAGGCGATTTATTTTCAGGATGTCGAATATCTGGAAGCACAGAATAAGAATGTGTTAGTCACATTGAAAGACGGCTCGGTGATCTCCATAAAAGAACCCTTTCACCAGTGTGAAACAATTTTCACAGTGGAAAAAGGGTTTTATAAATGCCACCGCAGCTATATTGCAGCGTTAAGCTGCGTGGAAAAGTTCGGTAAAACCTCTCTCTTCACAAAATCCGGCGCACAGATTCCGATTTCAAGAGACAATTACGCTAATTTTAAGGATGTTTATTTTTCCTATATGTTTCCGCAGGAATGATCCGGCTATTGGATCCCAAAGGACGCCAGTTTCATGTCCTCGTTGAACGCCAGTGTATAATGCACCTCGATGTTTTCATATTCTGCGGTCACGTAAACGGCTGCGATATGCGCACCTCTCTGTATGATCTCCGCATCCTGCATTGTTTCAATGGAAACAAAATCTCCCCAGTCTTCCGAGATCCGCGCCTTGCCCTCGTCCATGCGCTCTTTGTTCATGATCTCCTGCATGTCCGGGACAACAAGGCTTTGCAGGCTGTCAAAATCCTCTGCATTTAAAAGCCCTATGATTTTTTCCGCCTGTGCCTTCACTTCCTCTTCGCTGAACACTTCACTCTCTGCCAGCGCTTTGTTCTGCGGCTGCATCCAGTAAGTTGCAACGGATGCTGCCACAAGGATCACTGCGACAATGATGATGTTGCGGATGCGCTTTTTCTTCTGCTCCGGTGTCAGCACTTTTTTTGTTTTTATCTTACTCATTTTTCTCTCTGCACTTTCTTTTTTCTGCATATTAGTCCCTGATTGCATCCAACGCATTCGAAATATCTGCGATCAGATCTTCCTTATCCTCTAAACCGAGACTTATCCGGATCAGCTCTGCCGGAACACCTGCCTCTTTCAGCTGTTCATCTGTCATCTGTCTGTGCGTGGAGGTTGCCGGATTCAGACAGCAGGTTCTTGCATCTGCCACATGTGTCTCGATCGCTCCAAGCTTTAAGTTCTGCATAAAAGCAGACGCAGCCTCCCTGCCGCCCTTTAATCCGAATGAAACGACACCGCATCCGCCGTGTGGCAGGTATTTTCTGGCACGTTCATAGTATTTGCTGGAAGGCAGACCCGGATAGTTCACATAGGCTACCTTTGGATGTTTTTCCAGAAATTCTGCAACTGCCTGTCCGTTTTCCACATGCTTAGGCATACGCACGTGCAGCGACTCCAGTCCAAGATTTAACAGGAATGCGTTCTGTGGCGACTGGATGCATCCGAGATCACGCATAAGCTGTGTTGTACATTTTGTGATGAATGCGCCCTCATTGCCGAATTTTTCTGCATAGGTCACGCCATGGTAGCTCTCATCCGGTGTACAAAGTCCCGGATATTTGTCTGCGTGTGCCATCCAGTCGAATTTTCCGCTGTCAACGATTGCACCGCCCACTGCCGCACCATGTCCATCCATGTATTTGGTGGTGGAGTGTGTCACAATATCCGCGCCCCACTCAAATGGCCTGCAGTTGACCGGAGTTGGAAATGTGTTGTCTATGATAAGAGGTACGCCGTGCGCATGTGCTGTTTTTGCAAAGAGCTCAATATCTAATACTGTCAATGCCGGATTGGCGATCGTCTCGCCAAACATCAGTTTTGTGTTCGGGCGGAACGCAGCGTTTAACTCCTCCTCCGATGCGTCAGGAGACACGAAGGTTGCCGTGATCCCCATTTTGGCAAGCGTAACTGCAATGAGGTTGAAGGTTCCGCCGTAGATCGAGGATGATGCCACGATATGGTCTCCACTCTCACATATGTTGAATATAGCAAAAAAGTTCGCTGCCTGTCCGCTTGAGGTCAGCATTGCGGCTGTGCCGCCTTCCATTGCTGCGATCTTGGCTGCGACATGATCATTGGTCGGATTCTGCAGCCGTGTATAGAAATATCCGGATGCCTCAAGATCAAACAGTTTTCCCATGTCCTCACTGGTGCTGTATTTGAAAGTGGTAGACTGGATGATCGGAATCTGCCGCGGCTGTCCATTCTCCGGGGTATATCCTGCCTGTACACATTTTGTGCCTATTTTATAATCGTTCATTTCATTTTCCATGCCTTTCCGCAATCTGCCCTTCGTATCCGGCAGTCACATTATTATCAAACTGATCTGCGCCATGATCTCTGCTGCAGATCATCAGTATTATTACTGTAGCATTATAAGCGCCGTTTTTCAAGAATTGTTTTTCCAGTCTGCCCGGAAGTAAAACACTTGCAGAAGTATGCTATTTTCGATAGTATATAAGTATCAGATGTACGGATACAGTTTGAGTCAGAACAGGTAGTTGTCTGATCGATCCGGAAGATAAAAGGAGGCATCCTCATGACCGAGCAGGAGATCAAGGATATTTTACAACAACAGAACCACTTTTTTTCCAGTGGCAAAACGATTCCGGCGGAATTCCGACTGAAACAGTTAGAAAGTTTGAAGGAGGCTATGATCCGCCATGAAGCCGACCTCGCTGCGGCACTGAAGGAGGATCTTGGAAAGAGCCGTATGGAGAGCTATATGTGTGAGATCGGGCTGACGCTGTCGGAGCTTACCTGGATGCAGAAGCATCTCCGCAGCCTTATGCGCAGCAAACGTGTTTCCACCCCGGCCGCCCAGTTTGCAGCAAAGAGCTTCCGCTCCCCTTCCCCTTACGGAACCGTGCTGATCATGAGTCCATGGAATTACCCGGTGTTACTGACACTCGATCCGCTGATCGATGCCATAGCAGCCGGAAATACTGCGGTCGTAAAACCAAGCGCCTACGCCCCTTGCACGTTCGATGTCATGAAAACCATGATCGAAAAATGTTTTCCGGCACATTATGTTGCAGTGGTCGATGGCGGCCGCGCAGAAAATCAGGCACTGTTACAGCAGCGTTTTGACATGATCTTTTTCACCGGTGGAAAGACTGTCGGACGGGAGGTACTCCGCCATGCGGCTGAATATTTAACCCCTGTCACGTTAGAGCTTGGCGGAAAGAGCCCATGTATCGTTGACTCCACCGCTAAGATCCGGCTTGCCGCAAAGCGTATTGTCTTCGGCAAGTATTTAAACTGTGGACAGACCTGTGTTGCGCCGGATTATATTCTCTGTGACAAACGCATCCGTGATGAGCTTATCACTGCGATTTTAGCTGAGATTGAAAAGCAGTTTGGGAAAGAACCTCTGAAAAATCCGAATTACGGAAAGATCATCAATGAAAAGCATTTTGAACGCATTCTCGGGCTGATCAATGGGGAAAAGCTTGTGTATGGGGGACAGTCAGAGCCTGAATCGCTCCGCATTGCACCTACCGTTCTCAATAATATTACGTGGGACGACGCTGTGATGGGCGAAGAGATCTTCGGTCCACTGCTTCCGATCCTCACGTTCGACACATTAGACGAAGCGCTTGATACCGTGGAATCCCACCCTCATCCGCTGGCGCTTTATTTTTTCAGTGAGGACAAGGCTGCACAGAAGAAGGTCTTAGATACCTGCCGTTTTGGCGGCGGCTGTATCAATGACACGATCATTCATCTTGCAACGAGCGATATGCCATTCGGTGGTGTCGGTGAGAGCGGCATGGGCAGCTACCACGGCAGGGTTGGTTTTGAAACCTTCAGCCATTACCGCAGTATTGTCGATAAGAAAACGTGGATGGATCTTCCGATCCGGTATCAGAAATATACCGGATTGAAAGAAAAGATGATGCGGATGTTTTTGAAATAAGGGGGATTATACTCCCCTTTTATTTCCCTGTCTGTTGTGCTTTAGTTATTATATCTTTAATGTCCTCGACTCCTTCTATTCTGTTTATGCCAAAACATTTCTTACCGGCATCCTTTAGAGAAGCTCCAATATGATATCCTTCTTTACCATCTATAATCAGAAACCTATCATGAAAAGATGCTGTTTTTTTTACGGTAAGTGTTGGATACTGTGCATTAAAATTTGCTATATCCTGAGCCGATAACTTTGTATTAGGCAACGTGTATGTATAAACATTCACCCCTATGTTCTTCTTAGCCAAAATGTTCAACGTTATAATATCAATATATCCGTCAATAAGAATTATCTCCTTTTGGGCATGAGTAATAATATTTGTGAGTAAACTGAAAGCATCAAATATCTGTCCGTCAAAAAAAATCTTCTGATATTCCTCTTCATGATTGGATATATATTCAAATATTTTTGTAAAATTTTCCTCCGCATCTTTTTGTAATTCCAGTTGTTTCAGTTCAACAGCATTAATCCTTTCAAACAAAAGAGCATTGCTTGAAATAAAATGCCGCATTTCGCGAAATGCACGCATTATAAAAATACTTTGTTTTTCTGCAATTTCACCACTTAACACTGTCGCCAACATATAAATTCCCTGTTCGGTAAAAACATGGGGTAAATATCTGCTTTTGGGATTTATATTTGCGGTCGGAAATTTCGACCGCAAATCGTTTACTTCCTCCCTCGTCATTTGAAACATAAAATCTTCCGGAAATCTATTTTTATTATTCTTTACTTGTTCATTTAGTCTTTTCACTGTATAACCATACAGTATAGCCAGATCACAATCTAACATTATCTGTTTTCCGCGAATCGTATATATTAATTTTGATAGTTCAATATCCTGCTTCAGTAATGTTGGTTTCTCAACTATATTTGTAATTTCGTTCATCAAATTTCCTCTCTGGTTATTTTGAAGTTCCAAAACAAAACCTCAAATCCGAATCACAATATACAAATTCATTTTATATTTCTTCAAGACTTTGTATCTTCTTTAAAGCCTCCATATAAGCCATCAGACGCTTCTGCTGTTCTTCCTTAAGTCCATGATAATCTTGAACCAATTGAATATCATAAGGCGTAAAACAACTCTCACGACTTGTAACATTAATGTTTTCTTCATCCTCGATACCTTTTCCAGTAAGAAGTTGTTCTGGTGTTATCTGCAATACATTACAAATATCCATGATCTTATCCGCAGTAGGATTTGTCTTTCTTTTTTTCCATTCGCTGATGGTACTGGTCGCAATCCCAACCTGTTTTGCAAATTCAGCCTGTGTCATATTTCTGTCTTTCAATACTTTTAATATTCTCTCGCTGATCGTCATTTTATTTTCCTCTCGTTTTTATTCATATATATAAATTTCATATCTATGGATATATCTTATCACATTATATTCTTGTACTCAATATGAAAACAATTTTATATTTTCTCTTTTAGATAGAAAAAAGAACCGATTTCTCGATTCTTCTTTTCCAAACTCTATATTCACATTATACACTCCAATTTTTATACATAAAACTGTAATGCAAGTTCATTATAATGCAGTATGTCTTCCACTTCTGCAAGCCGTGTCCGGATTTTTTCTGACGCCGGCTGTTTTGCAAGATTCTCCTTGATATCTGTGTATATGAGCTTTTCTTTTTCAAGAAAAGTTTTCAACACAGGATGGCGGTTTTGCAGGAGTAATCCACCATAGAGATCTGAAAGTTTCAACTCTTCCAAAGCTTTCTGTGCATTTTCACCCTGATACTGCACTTTCATCATCGGATAGAATTTTCCATCTTCATACACCATGTCCTCTGCAAGAATGGTATATCCTTTTTCTCTTAAAAACTCACGGACGCGCTCGATCTCGGACTGCGGCTGCAGGATGAGTTCTTTTGCAGACTGACAGACTTTTTCCCCGTCTTTTAAAATATGCATGACAAGTCCGCCTCCCATACCGGCGATGAGGACAGCTTCCACCTCGCCGGGTTTCAAAGCTGCCACACCGTCTGAGAGACGTGTCTGTATGTATGCCTGCAATCCATATAAAGCAATATGTTCTTTTGCCCGCTCTAACGGTCCTTCATTGATATCCATGGCAATTGCAGCTGGAATTTTCTTCTGCTGTAACAGATAGATTGGAATATATCCGTGATCTGTTCCAACATCTGCCAGTGTATATCCCTGTGTGACAAGAGCTGCGGCTGTCATTAAACGATTTGAAATCTTTACCATTTTACTCTAAGTAATCCTTTAATTTGCGGCTTCTGCTTGGATGACGAAGTTTGCGGAGCGCTTTTGCTTCGATCTGACGGATACGCTCACGTGTTACATTGAACTCTTTTCCAACTTCTTCCAGTGTTCTTGCACGGCCGTCCTCCAGACCAAAACGGAGTGTCAGAACTTTCTGCTCTCTCTCGGTCAGTGTTCCAAGTACTTCCTCCAACTGCTCTTTCAAAAGGGTAAATGCGGCTGCATCGGCCGGAACAGGCACATTATCATCCTGAATGAAGTCACCTAAGTGGCTGTCCTCCTCCTCACCGATCGGAGTTTCCAGAGAAACCGGCTCCTGGGAAATCTTTAAGATCTCACGCACACGCTCTACCGGCATGTTCATCTCTGCTGCAATCTCTTCCGGACTTGGCTCACGTCCTAACTCCTGAAGTAACTGTCTGGAAACACGGATCAGTTTATTGATCGTCTCAACCATATGAACCGGAATACGGATCGTTCTCGCCTGATCTGCGATTGCTCTTGTGATTGCCTGACGGATCCACCATGTTGCATAGGTAGAAAATTTATATCCCTTGCGGTAGTCAAATTTTTCCACGGCTTTGATCAGACCAAGGTTACCTTCCTGGATCAGATCAAGGAAAAGCATTCCACGTCCCACATATCTTTTTGCAATGGAAACAACCAGACGTAAGTTTGCTTCTGCAAGACGTTTCTTTGCCTCATCCCCTGCATCAAGATCTTTCTGCAAATTCTTGATTTCTTCTTTGATCTCTGCAAGTTCTTCTTCCGTTGCATTCTCTTCTCTGCTCTTTAAGATTGCGATTTTTTCCTTTGCCACAGCACCGGCTTCCATATTCTTTGCCAGCTCAATCTCTTCCTCTGCACTTAAAAGAGGTACTTTACCGATCTCCTTCAAATACATACGGACCGGATCTTCAATGGACACGCCATCCGGCACGGAAAGGTCGATTTTTTCCACTTCGATCTCGTCTTCATCATCTACATCGAGTAAAATTTCATCATCAGAATCATCATCTGTGATCCGAAGTACATCGATATTGTTTGCTTCCAGAAAATCAAGAATTTTATCAAACTGCTCTGCTTCTAACTGCATGTCCGCAAAGAAGTCGCTGATCTCCTGGTATTCCAACATGTTCTTTTTCTTTTTGGCCAAGGCTAACAGATCTTTTAACTTCTGCTGAAACTTTTCTTTTGCAGCTTCATCCATCACTGCTGCTTCTTTTTTGGTTTCCTTTACCTCGTTTTCTGTCTTTTTTGCCATTTTGGTTCATCCTCTCAAGTTTTCTACTATTTTGTCCCTAATCAATGGAAATATGCAATTTCTCCAATTCTTCCAGGTCACGTTTATCTGTTACAAGCTGCATCAGACCAGCCATATCTGTCGGTGCCAAATGCTCGGACCGATACTTGATACTGTTTTGTTTGATGCGGATAATGGTCTCTTTCAATGCCTTCTCCCGGTCTTCTTTTGACTCGACCTCATGGATTCTTGCATTGAAAAGCGCCGCAATCTCTTTCTGTGCCTCCTCATCAGGAAACATGCTGACGATCTTCGCCGGGTTTGCTTCTCCGCTCTCCTCAAACTGCTGGAATAATACTTCAGCTACCTTATGATATATCTCCTCCGTAAAATCCTTCGGTGCGATATATTTTTTTATCTTATGATATAATCCGGTATTCTCTATGAGCCATGTCAAAAGAAGTTTCTGGGATTGCTTCATCCCATCTTCTTTTTTGATTCCTCTGGCGGAGGCGTTTTTCTCATTGATACCGGTTTTTAACTGGGTTGGTTGTTTTCGGATGCCTTCCATCTGCATTCCGTATTTACCGACAAGCCGCTGTAAATCCTGCGTTGGCAGCATATATTTTTCCGCGACTGCCTGAATGTAAATATCACGCTCGATTTTTTCTGTGAAGGAGCATAGTTTCTTTGCCACTTCATGATAAAAGGCTGACTTGCTCTCCGGATCTTTCATGTCGTACTGCTGCTCTAAAATGCGTATCTCAAACATAAAGCTGTTCTCTGCATGATCGATACGATCCTGATACGCCTCTGCTCCCAAAGCCTTGATAAATTCATCCGGATCTTTGTGCGGACGCATATTAATTACCTTTGTCGTAATCCCTACTTCCTTTAAGATTGGAATCGCCCGGAGTGCAGCTTTCACCCCTGCGCCGTCACTGTCATAGGTTAAATACACTTCTTTGGTGTACCTTTTTAACAGATTCGCATGTCCTGCCGTCAGCGCAGTTCCAAGTGATGCCACCGCATTGTCAAATCCTGCCTGATGCAGCGCGATCACATCCATATATCCTTCACACAATAAAAACTGTGGTTTCTTTGTGGTCCTTGCAAAATTAAGTCCATACAGATTCCGGCTCTTATCAAAAATCGGTGTTTCCGGTGAGTTTAAATACTTCGGCTCTCCATCGCCCATCACCCTGCCACCGAAACCGATGACTTTGTTGTGGACATCCATAATCGGAAACATGGCACGGTTCCAGAATTTGTCATAGCCGCCGCGTCTCTCATCGATCGTCACAAGCCCCGACTCTTTTAAGATCTCATCCTCATACCCTTTGGAACGGAGATACCGGTATAAGTCATCACTGTACTGATCCGAATATCCCAGACCAAACTTTTTCATGGTCTCCTCAGACAATTCTCTTTTCTGGAAATAAGCGAGTGCATGTTTTCCACGGTCATTCCGCAATAATGTATAGAAGTATCTGGCTGCCTCTTTGTTGATCTCCAACAGCCGCTGTTTTTTATCTGCCTCTCTCTTCTGTGCGGCAGAATATTCCTGCTTGGGCAGGGCAACACCCGCCCGGTCTGCCAGCGCTTCCATTGCCTCCCCGAAGGTAAAGTTTTCATACTGCATCATGAACGTGAAAACATTCCCTCCGGCTCCACAGCCGAAGCAGTAGTACATTTGTTTATTCGGAGAAACAGAAAACGATCCTGTTTTCTCATTATGAAAAGGACACAGTCCAAAATAGGTGCTTCCCTTTTTCGTCAGATGCACATACTGTCCGATCACATCCACGATATCATTTCTGGAACGCACTTCTTCAATTATATCATCCGAAAAATATGGCATACTGCGTGTCCTCCTTTCCTATTTTTTGCAAAACTCTCCTCCACTCTTCTATAATTGTTCGAAAACAACAAAAACATTCAAGACACGCTTTCGCTATGTGTCGCTCGCAACGGTACTAAGAAGTCAGACACAACTTACCGTTGTATCTGCCTTCTAAGTGCCGGCGGCTCCTCAATGTCTTTCATGTCTTTTGTTGTTTTTTCACAATTTAATTCACACTTCCTAGAGTTTTGCAATCTGCACTAGCAATTTTCGTATTAATAACCATCTACCTGCCAGGCCTGCGGCAGGAAGTATTCGCTGAATTTGGTGATGGCATATTGGTCGGTCATACCTGCGATGTAATCGCAGATCACGCGCTCCGTCTTTTCCCCTTCATCAAGCATGGCGAGGTATTTTTCCGGCAGAAACTCGATGTGGTCTTTGTAGAATCCAAAGAGCTGCCGGATCATTGCCTTAGCCTTCACTTCCTCACCCTTGGCAATTGGATTTGTGTATACATGATCGAACATAAAATGGCGCAGCTCAAACATGGCTTCCTGAATATCTGCTGACATCCGGATGTCATCCTGATCCATGCTGTTCATGATCACGTTATGTATGAGTGTATTTAAGCGCTGTTTTGTGGTAAAACCTAATGTTTTCCGGATCTCTAACGGAATATCATCCTCCGTCAGAATCTCTGCACGGATCGCATCATCCACGTCATGGTAAACATAGGCGATTTTATCTGATAAGCGGACAACTTTTCCCTCTAAAGTATGTGGCATGGACTTGGACTGATGATTTAAAATGCCATCCCGCACTTCCCATGTCAGGTTTAAGCCCATGCCGTTTTTCTCAAGTTTTTCCACGATACGGACACTCTGCTCGTTGTGCCGGAATCCGTCTTCACAGATTTCGTTTAACACATACTCTCCGGCATGGCCAAACGGCGTATGCCCCATATCGTGTCCCAATGCGATTGCTTCCACCAAATCTTCATTCAGACGCAGTGCTTTTGCAATTGTTCTCGCATTCTGCGATACCTCTAAGGTATGGGAAAGTCTTGTCCTATAGTGATCTCCCTTCGGTGTCAGAAAAACCTGTGTCTTATTCTTCAACCGCCGGAATGCCTTACAATGCAGGATTCTGTCCCTGTCTCGCTGAAAAACAGGCCGGACATCGCACTGTTCCTCCTCGCGTTCCCTGCCCTTCGTGTTCACACTGAGCGTTGCATAAGGACTTAATGTTTCCCGCTCCATTTTTTCAAGTTCTTCCCGTATTGTCATATGTATCACCTCTCTGATATCTGACAGTCTCTCCCGAAGCACCATATAAAAAATCGTTTCAATAAAATCTCCATATTTTTATTATTCGGCAGGATTTTTCAATTTCCTTTATTTTTTATAAAATTCATACAATTTTTTTATTTCAGATAATTCATGGCATCTAAAAGATTGCTCACACCGACCAGCCTGATACCTTTTACTTCTGTCATGGATTTTCTGCAGACTTCCGGTAGAATACAGACCTCAAAGCCAAGTTTTTTTGCCTCCTGCACCCGCTGTTCTGCCATATTTACCGCGCGGACCTCACCGCTTAATCCGACCTCGCCAAAACAGATGGTTTTCTCATCGATCGGTTTGTCCTTGTAACTTGAGATCAATGCAAGAACAATGCCAAGGTCGATTGCCGGCTCATTCATTTTGATTCCTCCTGCGATATTCACATAGGCATCACAGTCACCCAGCTTTAAGCCCAGTCTTTTTTCCAGAACTGCCATCAGAAGATTGACGCGGTTAAAATCCGTTCCTGCCGCTGTTCTTCGCGGAATACCAAAATTACTGTGACATACAAGTGCCTGCACCTCCAAAAGGATTGGTCTAGTCCCTTCCATGGAACATGCCACAACAGAGCCGGACGCTCCCTCCGGCTTGCCGCTCAACATGTATTCAGACGGATTTTCCACTTCCACAAGTCCGTCCTGCCGCATCTCAAACACACCGATCTCATTTGTGGAGCCAAAACGGTTTTTTACACCTCTTAAAATACGGTAAGCCGCATGCCTGTCTCCCTCAAAATAAAGCACGGTGTCTACCATGTGTTCTAACACCCTCGGTCCTGCCACCACTCCCTCTTTCGTCACATGTCCCACAATGAAAATGGAGATTCCCATTCCCTTTGCGATCTGCATCAAAACACCTGTGGACTCGCGCACCTGTGATACACTGCCCGGTGCCGAGGAAACCTCTTCGTTAAACATCGTCTGGATGGAATCGATTACAACGATCTGCGGTTTTTCCCGGTCAATGACTGCCTTTATGGTGTCAAGATTTGTCTCACACAGCAGTTTCAGACTGTCCCCGAAATTTCCGATACGCTCTGCACGGATCTTGATCTGCTGCAAAGATTCCTCCCCGGAAATATAGAGCACTTTTATGTTATGCTCCGACAGATTCCTGCACACCTGAAGCAGCAATGTGGATTTTCCGATTCCGGGATCGCCTCCCACTAACACCATGGAACCCTGCACAATACCTCCGCCAAGTACACGGTCTAATTCTTTCATATCGGTTGACACACGTTTGTCATAGGTCATCTCGATCTGGGACAGTGGCAGTACCTTTGCCTCTGACGCTGTTGCTTTCTGCTTTGCCAGTGTGCCCGCACTCTTTTTGTCCACCACTTCTTCTACAAATGTATTCCATTCCTTACATCCCGGACACTGCCCCATCCATTTGGACGATTCGTATCCGCAGGACTGGCAGAAAAAAATACTTGTTTTTCCTTTTGCCATAAAACCTTCCTTTATTGACAGCAAAAGGAGTTGCCGTTTCTGACAACCCCTTATCATTTCTTAGCATTTCTGAATCTGAACTTCTACCGGTTTCTCTCCAAGTTCCACACTGACGGTCAACTTGCCACCGAGATTTGTTTTCATCTTACCTGCGCTTGCTCCGTCCACTGTAATTTCATACTCAGTCTCTTCTTCTAACTCCAGTGTGATCTGAGCATCTTCTGGTCCTTCCACGGAAAAAGAAATTCCTGTGTCCGTTGCATTCAAATGATATGCCGCTGTTCCCGGTACGGATTCATAAACAAACATACCATTACGCTCCAGCTTTGTGATGTCTTTGTAAGTTTTTACCTTATAAAGATCTCCCTGATGCCCGAAGTTATCAAGCTTTGCCTTTGCATCCAGAGTGTAATCTCCAAAACTGATCGTTCCATCTGCTTCTGAACGAATTAATTCACTAATAGCGCTCATCTTTTCCTCCTGTGGTACAGTCCTTCTCTGCCTGCTGTACCGTAAAAATTTTGTAAAATCATTATAGCTCAACTACATTTCGATTGCCAGCATTTTCATCATTTTTAAGGATTTTTTTATTTTTGTGTTACTGTTCCTTTACTTCAAAAACAACTGCATTCTTTTTCGTAGTGACGATCACTTCATCACCCTTTTTCACCTTGCCGTCTAAGATTTCTTCTGCAAGCTGATCCTCGATCTCATTCTGGATTTTGCGGCGGAGTGGTCTTGCTCCATATTTCGGTTCGTATGCTTTTTCCACAATATAATTTTTCACGCTGTCACGCACATGAAGTGTGATATCCATCTGGCTCTTACAACGGTCTGTCAGATCTTTCAACATTAATGTGACGATCTGTTTCATATCATTTTTGTTCAGTGAACGGAATACGATGGTCTCATCAATACGGTTTAAGAACTCCGGTTTGAAAATCCTGCGCACTTCCTCCATCACACTGTTTTTCATGCGCTCGTAATTCTGCTTTTCATCATCAGAAGATGCAAAACCAAGTTTTTTCGGTTCCACAATGGACTGTGCTCCTGCATTTGATGTCATGATAATGATCGTATTTTTAAAGTCCACCTTGCGTCCCTGGGAATCCGTGATATGTCCATCGTCCAACACCTGAAGTAAAATATTAAATACATCCGGATGCGCTTTTTCGATCTCGTCAAACAAAATCACGGAATACGGATTCCTGCGCACTTTCTCGCTGAGCTGACCGCCGTCCTCATGTCCGACATATCCCGGCGGGGAACCGATCATTTTAGAAACACTGTGTTTCTCCATGTACTCCGACATATCAACACGTATCATCGCCTGTTCATTGCCGAAAACAGCCTCCGCCAGTGCCTTGGAAATCTCCGTTTTACCTACGCCTGTAGGTCCTAAGAACAGGAACGAACCGATTGGTCTTCTCGGATCTTTTAAACCGACACGTCCACGTCTCACCGCTTTTGCCACAGCCGTCACAGCTTCTTCCTGACCAACGACACGTTTGTGCAGCGTTGCCTCTAATTTTTTCAGGCGGGCTGCCTCGCCTTCTGCCAGTTTCTTCACCGGAATTTTTGTCCAGCCGGAAACAACATCTGCCACATCATCCTCTGTGACAGACAGATTCTTTCTGCGGATCTCACGCTGCGCTTTTTTTGTCTGCTTCTCAAGCTCTGCTTCCAATGCTTCTTTTTCTTCCTTGCACTGTTTTGCAAGCGCAATATCGGAATTGCTCAGAGCATCCTCTAACTGTAATTCTTTTTCTGTGATCTGATTTCTCAATTCCGCAAGTTTCTCTGTATGGTTAGACACGCCAAACCGCACTCTTGCTGCTGCTTCATCCATCAGATCAATTGCCTTATCCGGCAAAAAACGGTCATTGATATAGCGCGCTGACAGGCGGACTGCCGCCTCGACTGCCTCATCCGTGATCTTTACATGATGATGTGCTTCGTATTTACCGCGAAGCCCTTTCAAAATTGCAACTGTCTGTTCCTCGCCCGGTTCCTCCACCGTCACAGGCTGGAATCTTCGCTCTAGTGCAGCATCTTTTTCTACATATTTGCGGTATTCTGTGATTGTCGTTGCTCCCATGATCTGAATCTCACCACGGGCAAGTGCAGGTTTTAAAATATTAGAGGCATCGATCGCGCCCTCTGCGCCACCGGCACCGATGATTGTGTGAAGCTCATCGATAAACAGCAAAACATTTCCTGCTTTTGTCACTTCCTGAATCACTTTTTTGATACGCTCTTCAAATTCTCCACGGTATTTTGAACCAGCCACAATACCGGATAGGTCTAAAGATACCACTCTTTTTCCCTGAACAGAGTCCGGTACAAGGCCGGATACGATACGCTCTGCGATTCCTTCCACGATAGCCGTTTTACCAACTCCCGGTTCTCCGATCAGACATGGATTGTTCTTCGTTCTTCTGCTTAGAATCTGAATCACTCTCTGGATTTCTTCCTCACGTCCAACCACCGGATCCAGTGCTCCTTCCGTTGCAAGCTGTGTCAGATCTCTGGAATACTGATCCAACGTCGGGGTTCCCTCATTATTTTTCTTTTTTCCCGGACGGCCATTCTGAAATTCTTCGCGGTAAAGATTTGCATCTTCCCCCATCGCAATGAGAGTGTCCACAAAGACTTTCTGCATATTGACGGACAGCGTTGTCAGTAATCTGGATGCAACACAGTCTGTCTCTTTGATCATGGCAATCAGAATATGTTCTGTTCCAATGGCATCTGCATGGAATCTGACTGCCTCCTTCTCTGCATTCTCAAGAACTTTTGCTGCTCTCGGTGAATAACCATCTGATTCTGCTACTGCTGTTCCCTCTGCCGGAGCGATCAATTCTTTGATCAGATCTACAATTTTATCTAACTCTACACCATTCTCATTCAGAATTTTTGCCGCTACTCCTGAATTTTCTTTCAATAGCCCAATCAGTAAGTGCTCGGTTCCGATATAATTATGATGTAATGATTTTGACATTTTGCCGGCGATATCAATCGCTTTTTTGGCTTTTACAGTGTATGGTAATTGCATGTTGTCTCCTCACATTATTTATTAGGTGATTGCAAACTCTCCTTAAGCTATTTCAAATTGTTCAAAATCAACAAAATTTTCGAAAACACGCTTCCGCTACGTGTCACTCGCAACGGTACTGCTCATTCTTCGCAGTACTTCGCAAATTCATATAAAATCTGCTTCGCAGATAGGAATTTGCTCACTCTTGAATCATCTTCGCACGGTCTGTGCAGTAAATGCACAGACCTGATAAAAAATGTCGCACCTGCCTTCTAAGTACCGGCGGTTCCCCAGTGTTTTCTCAAGCTTTTGTTGATTTTTCACAATTTAATTTACGTTATGAATGAGTTTCGCAATTATCTACATTCTATTTTATATTATAAATCATTTAAGTCGAAAACTTCCAATCCTTTTTCATTTTTTATAGAAGTTTCATTTTTTTGTTGTTCATCCATTTTCACATTTTCTGTGGATGATTCTTTCTCAGATGTTTCTTCTGTCACTGGTTTCTTAGACTGGGATGGAATTTCATCCTCATAATCATTCCATTCGCGGTAAGCCCTGTTGATTGGATGTTCTTCCTCGATGTACTCTTCCTCGTCATCGAAATAATCGTCCTCATCCTCTTCGAACTCTTGTGCTTCTTCTGTTTCTTCTGCTTTTTTCGGTTTCCCGGCTTTATTTGTTCTCGCTGTCTGCCCTGCTTTTGATGCTTTTTTTGTGTTCTCTGCGTTTTTCATTGGAGCTTCAGGGGATTTTTCGACAAATTCATCTTCCTCATCGCTCTCGTACTCAGACTCTTCGTTCTCAGAATCGTCGTCCTCTAAGAGTTCGTCTTTTCCTTTTTTCTTTCTGCCAAAGAGAACGATATTCAGGATGATCACAACTGCGATTGCCAATACAAAAATAAGCACAGCGATCATGTTTCTGGAAAAGGATTTTGCATCTTTATATTTCTTTGAGAGTTCATCATACTCGCTCTGCAATGCTGCAAGATCATCCGAAGAAGAATCCGCTGTCTCTGTGATATTTCCATTCACACGCTGGTAAGTGCCTTCCGCTGCATCATACTGATACCAGCCTTCGGTTCCATCCTGATTTACCCCATAAAAGATATAGAAATCAGACGCTTCCTCTCCATCCTCTGCCGGAAGCTGGTAAGCGGTCATCACAGTATTTTCCGGCATTTGCAGGGACACCTGCACATAACTCTCCGGCAGTACCGAATCAAGCGGCGCTAAAAGTGGGATAGCATAACTGCTCTCCCCTGCTGTAAACTTCATAAAGTCATAGACAACATCCCTTGTCTCATCATAGATAAAGAACCTGCCGGTTGTTGCATCCACATTGTCTGTTTCCAGATAGATCAGAGAGATTGTTCCCTTGTTAAATGTCAGACCTCTGCATTCCGCTCCCCGGAAATTAACTGTTGCCTCTGTAAAATCAGCCGGAATCTGTTCCTCTGTAAAATTGTCTGCGATATGGTAGGTCGTGTTATTGATCACAACATCCGCCGCCGACACCGGAGTTTCCGTTGTGTCCACTTCCTCAGTATCTTCTGGAGTCTCGCTGTCACCATTTCCGTCGTCTCCGTTTTCACCGCCTGTAGTTGTCGTCTCACTTCCGGTGGTTCCTGCAGCCTGTCTTGTCACAGTGATTTTATAAGTGGCTGTTGTACCATTTTCTGCTTTTACGACAATCTGAACAACGTTTGCCCCAACTGCAAGATTCGTATTTCCAGTCACAGACTCAATCGTTGCCTTTTCATTGACCGGTGTTGCACTCACTGCAATACTTGTCACGGAATTATCAACCGTTGCCGTGTACTTTGTGGTGCTTCCCTTAAAAGCCGGAGACAATGTTCCCGGTGAAATCGTCAGCGCCTTTAAGGAATTATCTGCGGATAAAGCTGCCGTATTCGTATTGCTTCCAGTATTGTTGTTATTTCCTGTATTGCTGCCTGCTGCTTCGTTTTTGACCGTTACAGAAGTGCTGCTGCCTGCCATGGAATCCAATTCTTCTTCGGTACCGTAAATAACACCATCCGTAGCAGAAAGCGAAATAGAAGCTTTTCCCGCACTGATTGCTTTTAATGTCACACTGAAGCTGTCACTCGCTACCGAAATACTTCCGCCGCCACCGCCATAAGTTGCATTACAGCTCACAAACTCCAGAATGCCGGCATCATAGGTCAAAACCATATTGGCATATGCACTGTCCCCGGATGCACTTAATGCTTTTGCCGTTACCGTCACAGTCTGTCCGATATTCAGGGAACCGGCAGACACAGCGATCGTTGTTTTTCCGGAAGCCGCCTTGGCATGCATCTGCGGTGTCATAAGGCAGATGCATAATGTTAACAGTGTAATGATCACACCTAATTTCTTTTTCATTTTACTCTCCATTCTTATGTGTGAAAATTGTATTTTCTCACTAAAATAACTCTTTCTATCCACACAGCCCTGTTACTGTTCAATCTGTGCTGCATTTATAATATGTTTCTGCAAAAGCACAAGGTCTTTTACGGAAACTTTTCCATCTCTGCTTATGTCCGCAGCCGCTGCATACGCACCGGAAAGCTGTGATGTTCCAAGAATCTGTTTCTGCATCATGACCAGATCGACCACAGAGATTTTTCCATCTCCATTGATGTCACCGTAAATGACAACGTCATACTGCTTCACCAGTGTTCCATTTGCATATACTGCAATTTTATTACCTGTTCCGACTGCACCGGTATTTTCTGTGCCATCTGCTTTCAGCACTTTGACCGTGCCGCTTCCCGCTGAGATATTGGCAAGTACAGAAGAAGCGCCTGTTCCCGGTGTAATACCTGTGATCACGGTATCTCCCAGTTTATAGGAGGTAGAAACGGATACGCCGTCCGCAACCGTTGTTCCACCACTTTCCGGTGTCTGGGTATTGTCTGCTGCCGGCTGCTGTCTTACCACATTGATCGTGTAGGTTTTTGCCGAACCGCTCTGTGACACACAAGTTACGTTGATCGCATTATTTCCATAATTCAATGCATAAGTTCCCGCCCCGGAAACTCCCGCTTTCGGTGCAACTGCCGAAGCACCTACATTGATCGAGCTTACCTCGGTTCCAACGATCACGGAATAATCGGTTACTGCTCCCTGGAAAGACGGTGTCAGTCCATATCCGCTTACGCTGAGAGAAGAGAGCCAGTTATTCGGATTACCACTGTCTGAAAACGTCACTGCTGACTCCGGCATATTGCTATACACCGGAATACGGAATATAAATCCCTGTGATTTATCCGCATAAGCCGTGCTCATTGTTTTTCCTTCTGACATTGCCGCCTGCACATTTGTCATGTACTGATGTGAGTATATGCTGTTCATATTCACCACATTAAATTTCTGGAAATATAAGGTGTTCTGCCCTTTTTTCACATAATTATTTCCAACGATACCAGCTCCACCATTAATTGATTTATAAATAGAATTCCAGTCGTTATTTTTCGCATAAATCAATCCGTTGACCGTCGCAGACGCAGACGATGTCGTATATGCTCCGATATTAAAGTAATTGTAATATCCATTATAGCCAGAGTAATTGCCAGAGATCAAAGGACTTGTCCCCTTATTTCCCTGCTCCTGCTTACATCTTGCAGCCAGATGATAAGGACTGACACTCAAGTTCTGTCCCACTTCCATGAAAGTATCTGCATAGCTTCGCGATGCTCCGTCTGTATCGCTATAGTTTCCACTCATGAAACTGCCTGACAGAATATTTCCAACTCCTGTCACGTTCTGATATGGCGCATATTCTAACGTTTCAAACTGAAAAATATACGTGTCATTCAGGTAATTTCTCGGATCCATGCAATATGCTATGTAATTGGAGGAGGCACTTACCCAGCCTGCTCCGTCATAACCATACCATTTGTTGGTCGCCCAGTCATAAGCCCCCGTCTCCGTTGACTTTCTCGCATCATTGGAAGAACTCTGCACCAGATTCCTTCCGACAACACTCTCATTTGCAATGACGGTATTCCAGTCTAGTCCTGTCTGTACCGGAACGAACTGCCAGTCTGGATACTTCTGGTGCAATGCCAGAAGTGAGTTACAATAGCTGTCCGGAAATCCTGCTGATTTTAACGATGCAACATATTCTTCATCCGTCACCGTTGTGGTGTCTCCCTGCGATCCATCCGCAGAAGTCTGTCCGGTTACTGCCAGATAGGTTCCGCAGATCCAACCTGCATAATCCACACCATTCTTATTAAATGTCACATTGTACCACACAGTTCCATTTGTGGTTGTCTGTCCGAGTACATTGACTGTCTGATCTCTTTTTACCGTCGTGACCGGAGAATATGCCGTGCTCGCACCTGTCCTCACATAGACATTGCCGTTCGTGTTGGTGACAACTCCGGCTGCACCCTGTGCTGAATTATCTGTGATCGTACTTCCGGAAGAGGTATCTTCTGTTGAAAGCGTGATAAAATCTGACCGGATATATCCGGTGGATGCCATTCCATTATAGGAAATCTGTACCTTGTACCATTTCATTCCATCGGAGCCATCCACTTCATCTATCACACGGACTGCTGTACCCGCAGCTAAAGATGTGATCTTGTCCCCATCTACCGGAGTCTTTCGCATCTGTACCGGTCCATCATTCAAAACACCCGCCGTCTCCGTATACGCATAACTTTCCAACGGTTTTACCGTAATGACCGCAGTCGCTGCTGTCACACCAAAAATCGTTGCAAAGATAAAGCTCCGCCATTTTCTCTGTTTTATATTAAGGTTTCTTCTCATTTTTCCTCCAGATGCCTTCGGTATTCCCCTAAAAAGGCACAGTAAATCAAGTTTATTATATTTAATTCACGATAGAGCGTCAACCTTAATCTGGTAAATATAGTAACTATTCAGAGCCAAGACAATTTTCATAAATTTGCGAATCATGCTTGCATGAATGAGCATAATTTTGAAAATTTCTTTGGCGAAGTAACCACATGAGCAAAAATATAGCTCTGAAAGAGCGATTTTGCGAATGAGGTGCTGAATAGTTACTAAATATGTATGATACAGCAAAGTGCTCAGATACTGTCTGAGCAGTAACGATGTTTTGTCCTTTTTTCCACCTTATCATTGTTCAAAACTAACAATAATCCCCACAAGAGTCCTCCGATAGCCAGAAAGCTTCCCACGATCAAAGGCAGGTTATAAACATAAATCTTTGCCCCAGCCAGCACAACAATGCCAGCTACCATTCCAAGCGCTGCGATAAATGCAACAATACCGCATGTAAAAATAAATTCATAATCCAACTTTCTCATCCTTTTTTACCTCCCATGGAAAACAGCTTTTGTCATCAATATAAACATCCGCATAAATCTTTCTTCCGTCTGATCCGTACCTTTCGATAATCTCCGGCAGATTCTCATTCACTGCATCAAATTCCAGTTCCCACTTCCTGCACCATTCCACTGCTTCCTCTAACTGATTTCCACAGCGGCACGTCCACAAAATAATCTGGCGTCCCTGCCTTCTCAATCCTTTCAGCAGTTCGATCAGTGCTGTATTCGGCTGTCCGATCTTTGGGAAGCAGTCCGTACAAAGTGTTCCGTCAAAGTCTACCGCAATAATCTGATATTCCGTTTTCATCTGCCATGCTCCTCACTTTCCGTCATTTTGCCCTCTTGCTGCTTCCCATTATCCATATTTTCTGTCCATTAATTCGGACAGTAAAAGACCACCTCACGAAAAATTTCATGAAGTGGTCTTTTTACCTTTCTTATATTTTGTTTTTTACGCAAATAATTTTTTTACCATTTCCGCATCAAACACAACCTGTTTTACATGGTCTACTTCAATCTGATACAGTGCATTGGCTGCTAGGTGCTCTGCCGCCTGCTCCAGATCACGGATTCCCGATGTATTCTTATACTGCTCGATCAGTTCATCCAGTCCCTCCCCGGTCAGAACGATCTCGCCCTGCAGCAATCCGATTCTCTTTAATACTTTTGGCAGTGCAAATTTGGAGAAAATGATTTTTTTCTCTTCCTGCGTGTAATCCGGGATATCGATCACAGCAAAACGTGACATCAGCGGGGCACTGATATCTTCTTTTACATTGGCGGTCGCGATCGGATAGACGCCGCCGGTCGGAATCATGCATTCCATATAGTTGTCTGTAAATCCGAGATTATCTAATAAGGTAAGAAGCACGTCCGCCGGATTGCCGTTTCCTTTTCCGGATGCCGCCTTGTCAAGCTCGTTAATGATGAACACAAGGTTTGACTCGCCTGCCATCGAAAATGCATCCATAATAATACCCGGCTTTGCATTTCCGTAGATACGGGAACTTCCAGTCAGCTGCTCCGGGTCATTGATGGAACTCATATCAAGTGTCGTCCACGGCAGTTTTAAAATTCTTGCCACCGCATAGGCAATCTGTGATTTTCCGGTTCCTGCCGGTCCGACAAGCAGAAGTCCGTAAGCCGGAAGCGTGTGCGTGCGGTTGATCTGGATGATGGTCTCCATAATACGCTGTTTTACTTTTTCCATTCCGTATAGTTCTTCGTCTAAAATCCTGCGCGCCTCCACCGGATCGATTGCTTCAAAATAATTATTTTTCCACTGGATATTCGTCATAATGGAAAGTGCACGCTGCGCGTGGCGGCGTTCCTCGGCAGACACTTCGCTGGAACGTGCAACTGCTAAATTTCTTCTCGCCCACAGTCTGATATTGTCCGGCATGGTTCTTCCTGCGCAGTTTAAGAAATCCGAAATACTCTGGATACTGGTAAGCTTCATGCTGTCGCCGCTCTCGTCTAACTCTTCGTCCTCATCCTCCTGCTCCGGTGCACTGCTCGATAAAAGGCGTTCCATCACATACTGTAAAAATCCATCCGCCGCAGAGAGTTTCGTTCCACCGTGAAAAGCATTTTCCCTGATCTTGTACACGGCATAGCCGTCCGCCCTGTTTTCCCCGGACAAAAGAACGTTGATACGGTTCTCCCCAAGCCATTTGATCAGATTCACAAAACGTGCATCGATCCGCAGGATATTGGAACGGAATGTCTCGTCCTCCTCCTTAAACTCAAATGCTGTCCACTGGCTCTGGTTGCAAAATACTCCGGTGGAATGATGGCTCCACTGTTTTTGCTGGTTGTCCAACACCAGGATCGGATCGTCCGGTGTTTTTTCGGAACTGTCTGATGTAAATGCGGTATATGTACATACAAACGCTTCTTTTTCCTCTGAAGCGCTGCTGAAATCAAAAACTGGCATACTTTTTCTCTCCTTTATTCTCCGATACTCTTTTTCTGTACTTATCAAACCATAAAACAAAAAAATTTACAAGGAAGTTTTTCGATATACTTCCTATAAATATGAAACTTCTGCTATTCCTGCTAAAACTAATCATGGTCATATGAATACTGTAACGAATATTGACGTTACTGTTCACTCAGCACCTGAACACCATGCTGTTCAGGTGCGTATGAACGTGATGCGGGTGTGAGCAGCCTCCTTTTGCGAAGCAAAACTTTATATGGGGCTGCGAAGTTACAGTTCGCAGGGTAACCTGTGAACTATAACATATTGACAATAGGGGTAACTGATTCTATAATTCAATAATAGGAATTATTACTAATTTAAGGAGGTTATGAAATCGCAAGGCATCGCTTTGTATGCAGTGCGATTTCATTAAAATAAATCATGGAGATAGATATTATCGGTTTGATCAGTGCCTGTTCCTATGCTCTCGACTGCATCGAGGCAGAACTGGTAAACATTAAAAATAAACACGGAAAACGAGTGGCTTATATCAGTGTGCGCATGGGGCAGTATTTTGATCTGCCGGAGGATGCCCTGCAGGATCTCGCAATCTGCGCTCTGTTGCACGACAACGCCCTCACACAATATATTTCCGAGGAATTGCAGGAGCATTCCGCGGCAGACCTGACCGCTGACCTTGTGGCAAACACTACGAACCTGCATTGCATCTACGGCGAACAGAATCTTGCAAAAATCCCTTTTAAAACTGACGTTACCAATGCAATCCTATACCATCATGAGCACGCGGACGGCACCGGGCCATTTCACAAAAAATGGGATGAAGTTCCTCTGTCTGCGCGCATTATCCACCTTGCCGATGTGGTGGATATCATCGGGCACAGCGGTGCATTTGAAACACAGAGATGGGATATGGTAAAACAGTACCTGATCCGGCATACGGATAAACTTTTTGACGCCGCATGTGTGGATGCTTTTTTCCATATATTTTCAGATAACGAATTTGCAGCTTTGAGGGATGACTCCTTTGAAACGAAACTCTGGGAGATCGTTCCGAGGGAAAAACAGACCTTTGACTGGGAAACCTGCAAAAATATCGCCGACTTTTTTGCGCAGATCGTCGACTATAAATCTTCTTTTACAAGCAGACACTCCATTGGTGTTGCAGAGAAAGCCGCCGCATTTGCAGCGTACAACGGCTACGATCCCACACAGGTCCAGAAAATGTATCTGGCCGGCGCACTTCATGATATCGGCAAAATGGCAATCGACAATGATATTCTGGAAAAACCGGATAAGCTGACCGATGAAGAATTTTCAAAAATGAAAAACCATGCAGGATATACTTATCTGATTCTGTCCAATATCAACGATTTTGAAGACATCCGTGACTGGGCAGCATTCCACCACGAAAAACTGAACGGAAAAGGCTATCCTTTCGGCAAAACTGCCGCCGAATTAAACGAGCCGGAACGCATTATGGCGTGTATAGACATTTATCAGGCACTCACCGAAAGCCGCCCTTATAAACAGGGTTTTTCGCATGAAAAAACCTGCGATATTCTCGATGATATGGCAGACAAAGGCTTTATTGATGCCGGCATTGCACAAAAGATCAGAGTCTGCTTTCAGAATACAACGATCTGATTTTTTGCGTTTTATCTTTACGAAAACATATTTTTTCGTTACAATATGGTGTGTATATGAAAAATCACGATATCATATTCAATGAAAGGAATCAATTATTATGTCAAATCCAATTGTTACAATCGAGATGGAAAACGGCGATATCATGAAAGCAGAGCTTTATCCTGAAATCGCACCAAATACTGTAAACAACTTTATCAGTTTAGTAAAAAAAGGTTTTTATGACGGCGTCATCTTCCACCGTGTCATCAACGGTTTCATGATCCAGGGCGGCGACCCGGACGGAACCGGAATGGGTGGCCCGGGCTATGAAATCAAAGGAGAATTTTCCCAGAACGGTTTCAAAAATGACTTAAAACATTCTGAAGGTGTTTTATCCATGGCAAGAACTATGATCCCGGATTCTGCCGGTTCCCAGTTTTTCATCATGCACAAGAACTCTCCACACTTAGACGGCGCTTATGCTGCATTCGGTAAAGTGATCGATGGTATGGATGTTGTCAATAAAATTGCAGAAACAGCAACTGATTACTCTGACCGTCCATTACAGCCACAGGTAATGAAAACCGTGACAGTTGAAACTTTCGGGGTTGATTATCCGGAACCTGAGAAGTGTTAATTTAACAGAATTTCAGACATCATAAAAAAAGAACTGGTTTTTGAGGGGACACCTCAAAAACCAGTTCTTTTTATTGATCCATACTATTCTCTATTTTACACACTCCAAAATGATTTCCTCACACCTCTCATATCCCAGTTGCGAACTGTTCAAGGACAATGAATAATTACTTGCCATTCCCCATTTCTGGTCTGTGTAGAAATTATAGTTTGTTCTGCGCCTTTTATCTGTTTCGGTTATCATTTTTGCGGCATCAGCTTCTGCGACATTGTATAATTTACAGATACGCTGCACTTTTTTCGGCATATCCCCGTGTATAAAAACATTCAGCACATCCTCCCGGTCTTTTAAGATAAAATCCGCATTTCTTCCTATGATCACACAGCTTTCTTTTTCCGCAATTTTCAGGATCACGTTTCTCTGTGCTTCATACACGATATCTTCCACTGATTTCCCTGTGATATCACGTCCGGAAAATGCATAGGCAAATAAGCCTTTCTTCGGAGACAATTCCGCATTTTCCCGGATATATTCCGGTGCAAATCCTGACTGCTCTGCAATCTGTCCGATGATATCCTTGTCATAATAGGAAATTCCAAGTTTCTTTGCCACTTCTTCACCGATAAAGCGGCCGCCGCTTCCAAACTCTCTGCTGATCGTTATGATTCTCTTTTCCATAACTGACTCCTCCTTAACTTAAACTTTCTACCTTGTTTTTTCTGATCCTCTTCAACAATACATATCCCACCAGACATGCGGTAAGCTCGGTGATTGGAAATGCCCACCAGATCAACGCAACTCCCATCTGACCGTTTCTGACAAAAACAGAGAAAATGCCGGCCAGCGGTAATATAATTATAAGCTGTCTGAGCAGCGAGATCACAAGTGATTCCATACCACCGTCCAGTGCCTGATAAATTCCCTGATATGCCACATTGATTCCCGCAAAAATAAAGCTGATGGAGATGATTCTCATCGCTCCGATGAAATAATCTCTGGATTGTCCCGCATTAAATAACGTCGCAAAAGCACCCGGGAAAATTTCCGTGATCGCCACACCAACGACCATAAGTACGATCGTATAAATCAGTCCATACCTGATTCCGTCCTGAATCCTCTTTTTGCTGTGCATTCCGTAGGCAAACGCAATGATCGGCGTGATTGCATCCCTGAGTCCAAATGCGAGGAACAATACAAACTGCTGCACTTTATAGAACAATCCATATGCGGTCTGTGCAGAAGGACTGAATTTTAAGATCAGATTCATCACATAAACCATGATAGACATCAATGCCTGTGCAATGATCGCCGGAAGTCCGATCGCATAGATTTCTTTTATAATTCCGGTATCAGGCTTCATGTATCCCACACCATGTTCAAACTCTTTATTTAATTTCATATGAAAAATAAATAATAATGCTGCCGATGCGACCTGACCAATTACAGTAGCATAGGCTGCGCCCTCCACGCCCATTTCAGGAACCGGTCCGATACCGTAAATCATGATCGGATCTAGAATTATATTTACGACCGCACCTACCACCTGACCGATCGTAGAATAAAGGGAACGTCCGGTCGCCTGTAATAATTTTTCAAATAATGAGAAGAAAATGATTCCAAATGAAACCACACAGCATATTCTTAAATAACTCATTCCCATTGAAATCACTTCCGGATCAATGGTCTGTGATGAAATGTATGCTCTTACTCCAAAAATTCCAAATAAGAAACATACCACATAAATAATTTCTCCGAGAAATAAACTGTTGCCCGCCACTTTTGCAGCTTTTTTTGCATTTCCCTGTCCGAGTGTCCTTGCGAGAAGCGCATTGGTTCCGACACCCGTTCCAATTCCTACTGCCACCATAAGCATCTGTACCGGGAACACCAGTGTCAGTGCGTTAAGCGCCGCTTCACTTCCCACCTTCATGTTTCCAACAAAGGCACTGTCCACAATGTTGTAGACCGCCTGCAATGCCATCGATAAGATCATCGGTATTCCCATCTGCACCATGAGCTTATTGACCGGCATCTCCTTCATTTTGTTACTTTCTGACATACATCCTCCTTGTTTGCGAAGCAAATGCGACTGCCCTTGCAGGAGCAGAGGATTTGACCTCCTTGTTTGCGGCACAAAAAAAGTGTGCTCCTATCACAATAAGCTGGACTTACGCTGATAGGCTACACACTTTTTTCATGTCTTTCTATTAACTTTAAAATAAAAAAACGAGTAACATAACTGGATTTACGCTAGTCTGCTACTCGTTCAGGAATTATTATATTTTTCTTTTTGGGAAAAGTCAAACGAAATTTTGTTGTAATTTTCTTATTTAATCAATCTGATTCGCTGGAAATGTTTAGGTCTGTCAACACATCTTTCAACCACAAATAACATTTTGTCTCAGAGAAAATATCTCGTATCTCAGTTAATGATGTATTGAAGCATATGTCTGATGATTGAACAATCTCTCCAATCACATCACACTCCTATTTCTCACATTTTCAAAACTCTCAATCCTATTGAGAGTTTTTCACCTCTTCCTCTGCAATATCATATAACTCAGCTAGTTTTCTCTGCAGAATACTCTTATCAATCAACTTAGTTTTATATTCAGCAATCATTGTCTGCGATAAACTCCTACTCAAAGAATATTCAACGACATCCGTATCAGCATTTTTACAAAGAATCATTCCTACACTCGGATTTTCATGAGGTTTCTTAATATCTCTATCCAATGCCTCTAAATAAAAGTCCATTTTTCCCATATATTCAGGTTTGAAATCATCAATTTTTAAATCAATTGCAACTAAACACTGTAACTCTCTGTGAAAAAAAGAAGATCTACATAGTAATCATTATTTCCCACTTGAACATGATATTCTTCATCCATGAAAATAAAATCTCTTCCAAATTCAAGAAGAAATTTTTTTATATTTTTCAAAATTGCTTTCTTTAAGTCATATTCTTTATATGGTTCTGGCAAATCAAGAAACTCTAACATATACTTATCCCTAAGAACGCCTGTCATATCTTTACTTTCGATTGCAGATGGAGCTTTTCCATTAGATAAAAGCAACCTCTCGTAATATCCACTATCAATCTGTCTCGCCAGTTCTTTTGCCTTATATTTTTCCTTTGACGCAAGTTTTAGATAAAATTCTTTTTCTTCATAGCTTTTTGTTTTAGAGATAATATGCAGATTATTAGACCATGTATTTTCTCTCAACAGCTTTGAGAGTTCTGGTTTATCCCTGTAAGTTTCATAAAACTGTTTCATTCTCCAAATATTTTGTGATGAATATCCTCTAATTCCAGGTTCTTTACTCAATATATATCAGACAAAGCTTTCACAGTAGACTTGCCCCAACCATTTACATCAATTTGTTTTGAAACATATTCACCGATAGACCAATATAAATCTATAATTGTAGAATTAACCTGATACTCAGCTTTCTGTTTTGCCGAATGAATCATTCCAAGCACATCATCAAATATGCCTGTAATTTCAACTTCGCTCATACCTTGTTCTCCTTATTTTATTTTATGTGTCATAGTTTTACTCTTTTATTATCCCATTTTATACAACTTATCAACCTCAGCTTCATATACCGCCTCAGTATGTGTATCGAACAGCACCCATTCCACCAAGTCAAAGCTGTCTGGATTATCCTGCAGACATCTATTAACTGTATGAACTGCAACTTTCGCTGCCAGCTCTACCGGAAAACTGTACACACCTGTCGATATAGATGGAAATGCGATTGTTCTGATTCCATTCTCCATTGCCAGCTTCATAGAATTAAAATAACAGTTAGCAAGAAGTTCTTCCTCTTTATTCCTGCCACCATTCCATATTGGTCCAACAGTATGAATTACATAATCACATGGCAGATTATATGCCTTTGTGAGCTTTGCCTCTCCTGTCTCGCATCCATGAAGTGTTCTGCACTCGGCTAAAAGCTCCGGTCCTGCTGCACGATGAATGGCACCATCAACTCCGCCACCTCCCAATAGAGAATTATTGGCTGCATTAACGATTGCCTGCACATCTGTAATTTTTGTTATATCACCTTTAACTGTCTTTATTATGTGCATCAGTTCCATCCTTTCCAGATATCCGGCTGATAACCAAGTGTGGACTGCTTTCCATTCCTTACTACCGGAGTTTTGATTACCTGCGGATTCTCAAGAACTTTTTCCAGCTTGTCCTCATCAGCAGTATATTTAATGAGTGCAAGCAAATCTTTGTCTTTGCCATCCCAGTTAATCATCTTCTCCAGGCCACCATTTACCTGTGCAACAGAGTTAAATTCGCCTTTGCTCATACCTTTTTCTTTCATGTCAATGAACTGATACTTGATGCCACGCTCCTTGAAGAAACGCTCCGCCTTCTTAGTATCATTACATTTCTTAGTCCCAAATATCTGTATATTCATAATCAGTATTCCTTTACTATCTCTTTATCTATTCCGTACATAGCCTTAAAATGTTCGAGATCTGCCGGACTTTTTATCAGCATTACCTCTTCTATCTTACCTGCATGTATATCCTTAAAGCCTGCTACCTGCTCGCCATTACAAATGCTTGCTTTGATTACAGGCTTTTTGTTTTCCTTATCATATGACTGTTGAGCTTTTTTCTTCTTAAACAGTCCCATTTTGCTCACCTTCCTTCGCCTGTGCCATCAGCATAAGCTTCTCAAATGACCGTGCAAAACGCTCATCATCCTCATTTGTCCGCTTCCTTGGTCCCTTAATATGATTCTTAGAAGAACCTCGTCTTGCTTTCTTATTAAGTTGTCTTTCCATAAGCATCCGGTCAATATTCTCATCTGTGTACCACTTGCCGGATTGATGAATTGCATATGCACCCTTGCCAAGTGCCATTGCAGCAACACCATAATCCTGCAACATCACAATATCTCCCTTATGACAGATACTGATCAGCTTATAATCTACCGCATCTGCCCCAGCGCCAACCACAATTACTTCACTATAATCTGAATATAATACATGGTTCGTGTCACACAGCAATGTGGCTGGAGTATTATATTTTTCCGCAATCGCTTCTACAATGCCCACTACCGGACATGCATCTGCATCTACAAATATCTGCATTTTCCATAAAATCCGCTTTATTCAAATATAATTTATGTTCGCATTTCAACTTCTTTTAGCCCGCTCATTTTGGCGTATTTCCACATTCTGTTTAAGAGATCCTGAGAATACCTCTCAAAGTCCTTTTGAACAATGATATTATCTACTACTTGTATCCCCTTATTTCTCTGTTCTATTTTTATAAGAAAATCCTGCTTAGGCAACTTGTTACTCTTTCTCTCATTGCATCTTGCACATGACAATACAAAATTCCATAACTTATCATCTTTCACAAATGACCACGGAATAAAATGATCCACATGTATATTCTTTCCAAGCTTTTTCCCGCAATAAAAACAAGTATCTTCTTCAAATTCTTTTCTTAATATTTCTCTGTAAACTGACAAATCTTCTCTCTTAGGCGTTGCCAATTCTAATTTATCTATTACACGCATCAACACATTATCATCATTTATTTGTTCTAAAAATCGTGCCCATGCATAATAATTTAACTTTTCTAATTCCGCTTTGTACTTCAACATGAAATCATACACTCTGGGATTGAGAACAATTCCATCTTCTTTTAGATTGAAACTGTAAATTATTCCATCAAAGTCATCATACAAAGCACCAATAACAAATCTTTTACACTCTACTGTTACCTGCTTAATAATTTTATTTTTAATATCCGCACCAAGTGATTCAAATTCCAAATTAATAAATATATTATTTTCTTTAATAACATCTTTAAATATCAACTCGATCTTTGAAAACTCTGATTTCCCATCTTTTCTCATCTGACGCAAATCATATTTCACTACTAAATTCCAATAATTATATGCAAATCGACCAAACAACTCTTCGTAACTATATCTGACACCTTGTTCCGTCATCTCTCCCGAAAAAGCGCTATCTAACAAAGACTTTATCAATCCAAATTTATATGTGTTTCTCTTCTTGCAAGCATCTGAGAATACAAAATTAAACAACGACCAAATTCTGTCTTCGCTTACAACATATTCAGTTATAGCTCCAGCTTTTAGATTCCATCCTGCCATAAGCGAACCTCCCTTCATCTAGTCTTTTATCTTACTATCTCCTGTTACATAATTAATCTCAATACCTAGCTACACATTATAGGCACATACACAAAAACAGCCCGTACCCGAAGTCTCTACTATAAGTCTAGTTCAAAATTGTCATCATCTATATCAATAATCTTTTTCGATACCTTTTGAGATTTCTTAACCGCCTGTGCTGTAACTTTCAATGTCTTTTTTTCTTCTTCATCACTTGCTTTAAATAAACTATCCACGAATGACTTAATATCCATTGATGATTCAGTTTCTTTCTTCTCATATTTTTCTGAATATGATTCTGGAATCTTCTTATCCTTCATTTCATCGGTGCTTTTATTCAATGATTCAGCCAAAGCCTTATTCTCTGCGGTATTTTTGTTATACCAACAAAATTTCTTAGGATTCCGTCTCCATTTAAACATTTTAAGTGTCTCTCTTGTCATTTCATCTGGTTTTCCATCAAAGTATAATTCAATAGAATTATATTCATAATTGTTTACTATTCTCATATCTCACACCTTCTTTTCAAATTCCATACTTTGATCCTATTTCTACTACTTCCTGTCCGGAAATCTTTTTCGGTATATTAATCCGCTTACTCTCGCCATTGTATTTATCAATCGAGATCTGACTTCTTGTTATGTTATGATAGGAAAAATCACATGAATGTTTACTATTTAAATCCATACGATTCATTACCACCTTTATTTAAAGCTAACTGCAAGTTTGGATGTCATGTTGTTCTCCATCAACCAATTTAATATATCTGGGGTTAAATCATGAACACTTGCTTTTCCAGATGCCACTTTCTTGAGGAATGCAATAATTTCGGCACCATCTTCTCCAAAACCCAAACTATTTATTATCTCGTCTGCTTCCTGTAACCCTTTTTCCATCTTGTCCAGATTATCCTGTTTAAAATCCCAAGAAGCCCCTAATTTAATTTTATTGGATGCATAATCTACTTTTTCTCGCTCTGGTGCAATACCTTTTATAGTCTGAAGCATATTTATCTTTTGGTCTGCCACTCTATGATAGTAGTTTGACCATTCTTGAAGTATTGCTTTCTTAATATTAAATACTTCCTTTTGCAAATAATTAGCTGTAGATTCTTGTATCAACCCTCTCGATACTGCATCACATGATGATTTAAGCAAGCCAATAACCTTTCCCCTAGTTTCCTGCGAGATAACAAATCCCAATTGAGACATACTGTCTGTAACAGCCTTAACCATCAGATGATTCTCACTTACTACGTTAGAGAAAATCTTATCGTTCTTTTCCTGCTTCTGTACATCATTAGAAGATTTTTCTAATTCATATATTTCTTTCATAGCAATTATGCTCTGATCTAATAAATCTACTAACATTACATCACCTTCCAATCCATAACAGTCTTACTATCCGCCTCAATCGTATTGCGTGATTCCACATATCTCGTACTCAAGTCACCACCATTATCTACAAAAATATTGCCTCTTCTTTTTTCAACATCTCGTGCAACATATTCAATATCCTTTTGTACTGCCTGTAAAGTTGACAATATACGTTCAATTTTTGACAAAGGGTCTTTTGAGAACATCAGCAATGTATCTAAATCATCTGTACTCGCAATGCCCTTTTCCACCTCACTAAAAGCTACTGAAATGGTCTTAGCATCTTTTTTTATTCCATCCAATACCTGAATATTCCCATGAATATTAACCAATGAACTGCTTGCAGTCTCATAAAAGAGCTTTATTTTGTCAATAAGATCTTCTATATCTTCATCGTCAATATCCTCATAATCCAAATACATACCAATTTGTTCCAGTAACCGATTTGCTTTTTCTTTTTCTGCTTCCGCAACTTTTGGAATACGCGTATATATCTTTTCATATATCTCACGAATTTCTCGACGTTGTGGAATTGGATCGTTTAACAGAATTTGTTCATCTGGTATCAATAACTTTGCCTTCTGAACTTTGCGTACATCGGAATTAAATTCTGTCGCTCTAATAAACACCTGCGATGATTTCAAGTTACCTTGAATAATATTGTAATACTGCGTAATCACATCTTTTACTTTTTCATCATTATTCAAAAGCATATTCACAAGCGAATTCCATTCTGTACAATGTGAATTTTGTACAGTTTTTTTCAGATTTTTAGCCATCAGATTTGTTGTTGGAATACCTTCAACTTTTGTTCCTGTAAACACTCCTTGCATTATCTCTCGTATCATTTCAGTAGCAATCGCACAATCTTGATAATCTACTGATTGATTATCAAAAACATTTACAGTCTGAATAATTGTTTTTTTCCACTTTCCAACCCATGTCTGAACTCGATACACCATCATAGCAGAATTATCAAAATTCCAGCTTCCATTTCCTAATGTTACATATGCCAAAAACGCCTCTAATACACCTTGCGTTTCTCTATCTGCTGGCAAAATTGTCAACGCATTCTTAGCTGCTCTTTTCTGTCTTTCAAATCCTATAAAGTCCTTTGTAGCTTTTACACGATTCAAATTATCCAAAGATACGCCTTCTATCTGCCAATTAATTGCAGATATCAAGAATCTTTTATTTATTTCATCTCTAGCTTTTGTAATATTAACAACGTCTTTTGTTGTTGCACCTACATTTAGTTCTCCACCATCAATCCAAATTTGTAGTGTTCTCTGTCCAAGCAAAAAATCCGCCATTGCCGGATCAACTTTCGGTACGATAGGTTCTGGTGGTTGAGTAATATCTGGACTATCCGATAGTTGTTTTATTGGTTCTACAGATACTTTAACCGGCTTATCACCTTTTCTTCCTGTAAAAGTTGGAATTCCTAAATCATCAAAAAATTCAATTGGCATTCCACCTAAATATTTTATACCGTTTTCTTCATACTCCAGATCTGATGCATTACCCCAAACTCTTATAAATCTTTCGACTCTGTCTGCTTGGCTTTCTTCAACTTGCTGATGAATATAAGTACTTACATATAGACTCTCAAATGGAATATCATTAATTCTTTCAATTGTAAATTCAGGAAAACTCTCCTTTTTGAATAGATAATTTCTCATAGCTCTCTCAATAACATCTCTTAACAGATATCTAGGAGTTCTATAATCCGGCTGCAAAATACACATATATAGATTCGTAATTGCCTTTTTAGTAAACGGGAATAACGATAATTCCTTCCCCTTTGCAATTTCGATTGTATCCCAAAGAGATTTTTCCTCTCCTTTATGAATAGGATACTCTTTCATAGAAGCACCATTCTTCGCCCAGTCATCTAAAACATCACCACGCAAAGACATTGCATTTAGATATCTACCAACAAATTCATATAGCGAATTCTGATCTTCACCGAACACATCATTTGGAATAACAAAGAATTGTGTAACTCTATCCTTATGGTTATCCATAAAGTTAACGTTAAAATATTTTTCAGTTGTTCCTACGATAGAGGAAATTCTACAAAGTTCTTGACTTTCATACATTCCAGTATGTTCAGTAGTCAAAACATTTAGCAGCGCAACATTTACACCTGTAAATGCTGTAATATCCTCAATTAATAAAGTAAGATTTTTTCCCTGTCTTTTAATCTCTTTTCTAATTTCCACAAAGACCTGTTCAAAATCTCCAGGTTCCAATCCAGCACATGTCTGAATAACCTTATTTACCAGCGTATTCATATAATCAGCCAGTCTTTCAGGCATTTCATCATCAGCAAGAATGGCATTTGCCATTTTCATAGCATTTTTAGCTGCACCATTAGTATACATATCATCGCAAAAATTAACATCCACTTCAAAATCTGAAGTTTCAAACAACGCCATTACATCTCTACTATCACCAGTTTCATTTTCAGCTACTTTTTGATAAATACGATCGATAGCACCTTCTTCTTTCATTAGATTTAACTGAAACTGTTCATATTGCAATAATTCAACTAATCTCTTCTTTTCATTATTACTAATAATCTCATCATTTTCATCATTCTTGATTTCAACAATGAAATTTTGATATATCATATCTTTAAGCTTCTTATTGTCAATCGTTGAAGTAGCTCGAACAAGTCTGTCATACACAGCCTTATTCGGTATATTGGCAACTTCAGGCAATTCAAGTAATTGCTTTATCGTTCCCTTCAAACTATTATCACTTCTACGAACAAAAAGGACTACTTCATTTTCTGGTGCTGACTGTTCTAATCTAGCCGCAAACCATCTAATAAGGTGTGATTTTCCAGCACCACTTGAGCCTATCACTATAATAAACTGATGCTCATTTTCAGTATTCAAAACATATTTATTAAATACTTTCTCCTCAGACATAACTTTGTCTGTTTTACTATCCCACTTTTTTCTTATATGAATATTTTGAACAGGCACATGAGTAGCTAAGAAATCAGCTTGTGTACTCGTAACAGTATCAATGCGAATTACTTCACCTATTCTACTTTTTGCAATTTCTGAATTCATAAGCTATCTCCTTACTGTTACATGAGTAACTGTTGATTTAATTGGATGTAGTTCTGCTTCATATAGGAACCACATATCACCACTATCAAGTTTGTGTGATAATTGGATAATTCCTTCATCATGTAATGCTCGTAAACCACTTGACATGGCAAGATTGATTTTCTTATTTCCATCAATATCGGATAATCCTATTTCCGCATACGGCTTTATTGCAGCCACAAAATCAGTAAATGTGTACTCTTCGTTCTTTTTTAAATTGCATACTGTTAAAACGGCTTTTAGATATGTATACATGTTAGGCAATAAAAGCATATCATGAAGATTACCAAGTCCCAAATATGTAGCCCAGAACCTCCAAGCTCTCATATCATCTTCATACACTGGTTTTCCTATAACTTTTGACATATGTTCTACTAACGCGGCTTCAGACACTCCTTTAAACTTAAACACTTGTTCATTCATCGATATATATTCTTTTGATACATCAAAGAATAATCCTTCCGATATTGTATCTATATTGCCCACAATATATTCTCGCATTGAATCATATGATGATACACACTTTGAATCTACTGCCAATGATACATCACCTTCTTTTACGGAAATAAGCCCTAACTGTTTTGCTGCATCACGAACCGTTCCGAAATATTTTGTTGAACCACCCAAATTCGATGGTTCTAACAACTCTCGCAAATCGCTTTCCTGCATTGTTCTGCTTTTAATCGCTTGGCAAAGGGCATATACCCTTTCCGGAATTGCAGATGTTTTCATTCTATCTTCAAACATATTTCTACATCCTTTCTATTAAATATTCTTCAAGTACCGGTCCATCAACAATTGATGAAACGGTTTTACCTATTTCATTGCAGAAAATATCTTCTTTGAAAACATGCAATAATCGTATTTCGCCGGTTTGTAATGTTTTCCGCAATCTACTAATTTTCTTATATATGCCTAAGTCTTTATTTCCATACAAAACAACAGCATCTCCTGCAAAGAAATAATAATCTCCATGTTCAACCAACCGAACAAACTCATTCATTCCCAGCAAATTTACATCTGTCCATTCTGAAATGCTATTTAACAAATTAAAATAACTGCTTTGGTCATCATCATTTATAATTACAGTTGAAAATCCTCTATTAATTACATTTCCTATTAACTCTGTATTATCACTATCCGCAAATAAAATAGCCTCATTAGAACTAGCAAACATATTATTCAACTCAACAGAAAAATTTCTTGTTGGAGCCGGAATTTTCTTAACCAACTCAAATCTATTTGGATCTGATTCAACAATATTCTTATGATTGTCGCAACCAGCACAATATTCTGAAACCATACTATATGTAGAATTAAAGAACATCTCTGACCAACACATTCGCTTTCCAAGCTTAACAGAACGACTCATGGTCTTAAAATCTCTTTCATTCTTATTCCATTCTTTAGTACGAACGTCTTCTATCAACAGTTTTGTATCCTCCGAAGTCTGCAGTAATCTTTTATCCAAAATAGATATTCTGATAAAATATACCTGTGTATGAGGATCTACGACCATATCTAAAATCTTAATCAAATTGTATCTTCTTAACAGAAGAATTACATAGATATTCCACTTTTGATCAACTGTACTGGTATCCTCCGCATAATCCACACTATTATAATTAGGCTTAACAGATGTATCCAAAGTATATGAATCTATTCCTCTTGTGGAAGTATGGCTATTAAGCATACTCTCCCATCGTCCAAGAATTTTTTCACTTCCAAGAACTTTGTCAGTCATAACAAATGCCGATTCCAAATCCTCTTCTGGATATACACACATCACACTAAGACAAGGAAGACCGTCTCGTCCTCCTCTTCCCAACTCCTGATAATATGCATTGGGATTATCTGGTACATATAAATGTAAAACTGTTCTGACATCACTTTTATCAACCCCAACTCCAAATGCTGAAGTTGCAATTATAATGTCAAACTTGTTTTCTGACCACTCTTCTATAATTCTAGAACGCTCATCAGACTTCGTTTTTCCAGTAAATGTCTCAACATTTGTAATACCTATATCTGCTGCCATTTCCTTAACCTTTTCAGCTTGATTAGGTCTCATTACATATACTACCATTGGTCGAGGTAAACATCGTAATAATTCTCTTGTTTTTTCATTCTTATCCCGATATGAAGTTGCTGATACCAACTCAAATCTTGGTTCTCTTCTTAATGCATCACATCTTATTTCAATCCATTTATCTCCAGAAGCAAACATACTCTGTAAAATCTTAACTGTTGTTCTTTCGTACGTTGCAGATAATAACACTGTTTTTAATTTAGAATTCTTTTCGTATAAATTATTACGCCAAGGTTCCAAACACTGATAATCAACTCGAAAAAAATTACCCCATTCAATTACAATATGTGCTTCGTCTATAATAAGATTTCTTAAATATCCAGCATCATTAGCAGTCTCTATCACTTGTTTAAATACTTCATTCCTAATAAGTGCTTCAGGAGAAATAAACAATAATCGTAGCTTTCTGTTTTTTATTCTATCTATAATGCTTCTCTTCTCTTCACTTGCTAAATCGCTATAATAACAAGCAATTTCTGCTTTGGATGCAACTCGAATATTATCCTTTGCAACTCTAACTTGATCCATTGCTAATGATACAGTTGGTACAACAGTGATGGTCAGTCCATCCTTTTTTTGATACGCCATAGTTTGTGTAATTAAACTCTTTCCTCCACCTGTTGGCAAAGAAACTAATGCTGTATACCCTTCTGGCATATTAAGTGCCCCATTAACCGCAAGTTTTTGACGTATTGATTTGAATCTCTGGAACCCCGTTAAACGATATATATTAGGTGTAACCCCAAGAAAATATCTTTCATCTTTTTTTGGTTCTATATAATCTTCCATGAATCCTTGCTTGATAATATCTACATTGAGATATTCTGGCAAATTTAAGGTTGCATAACAAAGACCTTCTGAGTCGATACGGAGTCCATATTTATTATCTGTGATATCAATATCAATAGGTAATCGTACAGCTGTCTGAAAAACAAGCAGATAATTTCTAAGCGAAATCAAAAGGTCATCCAGCGATACTCTGTGTGTTCTATAAAAATTCACATACTTAGACAACCTATATGCAGTCATGTATCTATATTTTTCTATTCCGCCTCTTGGACAATTATTTGTGCTTATCCCACCTAGTTCATTATCCAAAATTCTTTGTATGCATTCTTGAATCTGCTCTTTAATCATGCGTCTTCCTCACCATTACAAATGCTGCTGCCTCGAGTTCTACTCTAGTTGTCCTCAATGCTTCAAGCACCGTCTCATAAACCTGTTTTTTCTGTTCAATTTCACCTGCATCTACACCAAAAAACTTAGCTTGTGCAACTTCTGCATTCAACGTCTGTTCTATACTAGCTGCTGCTTGCTTTAAATTGCTACTAGCTTTCATTTTTTCCTTTACCTGATTTTTGGCTATCTTCATTGATGCAGAAACAAAATTTATCCACGTGTCCTCTGGATAAGTTTGTCTAAACCAATCAATATTGGAACAACCATATCTTTCTTTAATATGTAGCCCATCAGTTTTTACTGATCTCCTACCTAGATGCACTACATACCTTCTAATATCAGATGTTGATTCTCTTGAAACGGCATCAATAAGTTTTAATACCTTATCTGTAGGTACATGCTCATACTTTTGTGTACTGATAGGTGTTATGACTTGATCAGCAGAAACATAACTCTTATATTGTCTTATCGCAGTTAAAGGAATCCCATTTTCCAATAACAATTGCTCATTGGGATATAAATTCCAAGTATAAACGATTCCTCGCCAATCGAAGTCCGCTTCAAGTGCAAAAGCTGTACAAGTTCCTTGATATGAATTCATTGCATTATCTACAATACAATCAAAGACCTCATCCCCTGGTGCAAAGAAGTGTAAATAATCATTTTCAATAGAAAGTTCACGATTAAAGGTTCCTACAATTTCCCTGCTACCTGTAGATGTTTTATTTCCAGTTCTTTCTTCGTATAATTCCCTAACCCTCCTTGAGAAGGCATTTGATGCACGATTTACATATTCCATCCAATTCGGTGGTATCAACATTGAGTTTTCTGCTGACTTTATAGAGAATGAATTTTCATTAAATCTCACAACACCGTTTTTATTAAACTGACCTTTTAATCCTGCAAGATTTGCCCATCCCATCATTGTATTGGCAAACAATTCATTCTCATTAGACGTATAGTAGTGTAAAAGTCTTTTTAGCTCTTGATTGAGTGTTGCATATATAAACGCTGCTGAATCAAAGTGTTGCTCTTCTCTCACTTCTTTTTCCATTCGCTGTGAAGATTCTATAATCTCATTAATTGCATTAGAAATACCATATCGGAAATCACTTATTACTGCATGAATAATGCTCTCATTGATTTCATTCATAATAATTTCTAATCCACTTAAAGACTGAGTAAAGATATTCAATCCTTTATTCCAGAAATTATATAATTCTTCTTCCAAAGTTTCTTTTGCATAAGTTACAACCGAACATACATCTTTATCTGCTGGTCGTCCCAATCTGTCTAATCGTCCGATTCTTTGTTCTATAGCATTTGCATCCCAAGGCAGATCAATATGAATTACAAAGTCTGCTCCCTGAAGATTTCTACCTTCGCCACCAGTCTCATCACAAAGAAGTATTTTACATTCATCATCATTTTGGAAACGATAAATACTCAATTCCAATTCTTCTTCGTTCATATTTTTGTTAAAGAGTGCTATCTTTTCTTCTCCAAAATATGCTCTCAATACTTGACCATATTTTTCAAAGGTTTCTGCATAGTTTGTAAATACTACTACTTTTTCCTCATATATTTCCTGATCAATGAAATCAACTATGCTAAGTATTCTACTTGAATAGTTATATGGCTCTGCTAATACATTATCAAGCTCTTCAAGCATCCATTCTTCTGCACTTTGCCATTCCTTTGCATTTTCTTCTACATCCTGATTAATAGCTAATCCGCTTTTTCTTTGCTGCTCAATCTCCTTATTGAACGCCCAAGATGAGCTAAAAAATGCTGTAAGTAACGGAATATAATGTATTTCAAAATCTTGTGCAGAAATTTCCTGTCCGCTTATCCAATCAACAATAGCTTCATATGTTGTATGCTCGTAAGTGTTCTTATCTGGATTAAGCTCATATTCGATTTCTCTGACTGTTCTATGTGGAAGTTCCTCTTCCATATACCTACGTCTATTTCTGATAATATTTTTTTCAAGCTGATAATTCTCACATACATACAGAAGAGCCTCTTGTATTGCACCCTTACCATAGTCTTCACTCTCCAGATTTATTTCTGATAAAACCTTATCGAAACCTTCATCCTCAATAAGTCTAGAAATTCTTCTAAGGCCATTTTGTATATCATCAAACAAATCTGTACAATCATCATTTTCTAAAGGATTCTCACCATCTTCCAAAGTATCAGCAATATTATCTATATAGTCATCAAAATCCTGTAATACAAGGTATGTACTCTTGGTAATATTTTTTTGTTTTTCTACAAGAGTTTGAAAATCTTCTATTGAAAAATGGTCATATTTGTCAGGCATAATAAGTTGAAGTAACGCCAAATATGCTTCTTTCTTTTGTTGAACCGGAGTGGCTGATAACAACAAAATATTCTCTGAACGCTTACTAAGCGAATGAAAATATGTATATAACCTTTTGTTTGTTAAAAGTTTATGAGCCTCATCCGCTATAACGAAGTCCCAACGGCTGTTAATATATTTCTCAATATCTTCTTCCGCAATAAGTTCAACATAATTATCATTCACGTTATTTCCTGGTGTTATTTCAAACTTAATGAGTAATTCCGCTCTCCACTGTGCTACAAGAGGTCGTGGTACTGCTATTAAAACTCTCTTATTTGAATTATGTAATGTATATACTTTTAAAACAGAGGCAGCCTCAATAGTTTTACCCATACCAACTTCATCTGCTAACATCACTCTACAGTTTTTTTCTTGTAAACAACGCATAATAGTTCTGAGCTGGTGTTCTTTTAAAAATATCTTACATCCTGCTAATTCTTTGAATCCAAATACTGAATTATCAAGAACTTTTACAGTTTTACTCACGACATTTCTTCCAAAATACCACGCAGGATTCTGAAACTCATAACTTCTAAGCTGCTCTGCTGGCGAAATTCTGCCACAATTAAATGGTGCATCTATAACGTCTTCTCTAACTTTTATAACTTTATCTGTAAATTCTTCTTTGAGGTAATAGTAATACCATTCATCCTCCTTAAGTGCTGACAATATCTTATATCTATTTCCTCTATAAATAACATAAGATTCTCGATGCAAAGTACATCTCTTTACATAGTCATATGGTAATTCTGCTTTCTCCGGTATATTCTCATAATAATTTCTAAATCCAAATGGATCTAAAAATGCCACTGTTACATTTTCTGTAAAATCATCCACTTGAATTATGCGACCTACAATAAAATTTCTTGGGTCATCAAATTCTGCTATTGGACATCTTATGTACATTCCTCTTTCCAAAAGCTCAACCTCCCTTATATTTCAACCAATGATTTGTAGTTTTCAAGACACTTCTCTCTTACTGCACACCATTGACACCATATATTTGCTTCTTTGTCGTAACTCGCATTTTTAAGATTATCCGGCAAAAACTGTTTTTTCTCTGCCGTCGTCAAATCATTGAATTTGCCAAGTAATACATTCTCCTGATTTTCATTTTCCAAATGCAGGTATATGAATTCTTCTTTCTTTCTCATCATTTCGAAATCAATATCTGTTACCTTTGGAAACTGTTTTATCTTACCATCCTGCAACGCTTGATGAATAATCGCACTCTTAGCATTCGATTTGATATCTGTTATCTCAGATTCGTTCAAAAATCTAAAATATCGTCTCAAGCGTTCTGCTGAATCATCAAGTGTCTCATTCATTATTGCCTCTGTGGCAATTTGACCTTCTAATTTACGCCGCACATTATTTGCCAGAATTATCTCTAGATATTTTGCCTGCAGGAATCTATCTTGGTACTTAGTACCATTTTCTATTAATGACTCTAATGCAAATCTATATCCACATATGCGTCTTCTAAATCCATCTAAATCCACAAAATTATTTGTATTTTTCCCCAAATCAAATGTGATATTTTGTCTCTCATGAACCTCTGTCGTATCATGAATATTTTTTTCTGTTTTAACCCCTAACAGTTTTAAGATATAATACAGTTCATTTTCTTTATCATCATCGTTTTTTATAAAGCTCAGTTTAACCTTACATCTATTAAACTCTAATCCATAAATCAGTGCATATCTTTTAAAATGTTTAAATTCTTTTCTTGACTTCACATAAACCTGATATTTCCAATCTAAAGGTTCGTATGCTCTTTCAAAAAACTCTATAGTCAATGGCCATGGAAATTGATCTTCTCGTTTTACATTCATATCAGAATCGGACACACACGCAAAATGATAAATTGTGTCAGGATCCTGAGTTGAGCTTTTCAATATATCCCCATCAATCTGCTGGAAGTCTCTGACAATCCAGTTTGCACTTTCACCCTTCTGACTTTCCTGTTTCAAATAATACGCCATTGTATCCTTTAAACAATCAAATGTGCTAGTTGACTCGATTTTTTCAACTTCTTCTAGTCTAGCTAATAATCTCAACAAAATATCCTGAAACTCCGTTTCAGCATCTGCGGTTGGAAGGATTTGTGTTTCTACAAAATCCTTCAATTTCTCATAAAAATGCTTAAAATTATTATTCTCATTTTCAAAATCTTCATAGAATATCTTTGTAATAGTATTAAGTGCCTCAAGTGCTTCAATCAGCTCATCTATTTCATCTAATTCAACATTGAAATATGATAACTTCGCTAATTGTTCGTTATACTCTATTTTACCATTATTAAGCTTGGATATTTGTTTCTTTAGCTTTTTCAGCAAATCAATTACGCCATCTGTTTCGCTATCGCCTTCCAACTTTGTCGCCCTAGAAAAATAATTTCTTGTCTGATTGAAGGTAGTAATTAATGATCCTACTTTCTTTTCATAGAGAACTCCTGAATACAAGCATTCTGCAATATCATTCATATTCTCGATTCTAATACCACCATTTTCACTGTCCCACATATTAGTAACAGCTACGAAAAAATGACCAATCGGATAAGCCAAGAAATGTCTTTCCCCAAATTGTTCTGGAAAATAGACTTTCAATATATCATTTACAGAATTATTGGCAGAATAAAACTGTTCCTTCATATATGAAAGAACTGAGCCGTTCTTATGTTCGTCTGCATGAAAATCTTTAGCAGCCTCCTCATATATTCGTGCAACATATGCTGAAAATTCTGTAATATTATCAAACTCTACAACCTTTACATTATTTATATCCTTGCTTTTTTCAATGAGTGTTCCATTAGCTAATCTTCCAATTTGATCTGCGAGCATATTTCCTTCGTAGCTCGGCTGCAGCAATGTTGTTGGCTTAAATTCGTTATTGAACTGACTCTTTATATTCAAATCAAAACAGGAATAAACATCCAACCATGTTTGATATATCTCGTTATACTGCTGTTGATAATTAAATAACAACACGACCCGCTTGTATTTTGAAACCTCTTCAAGCATTGAAAGAATTGTTGGAGTAAATTGATGTATTCCATGAATAACTACAGTATTACAATCAACACTCTCTATAGCTTTTACTTCCTTACCTCGCCTTTTATCTTTTGCCACCAATGCTATTTTGACAGCATTATCAATTTCACTTTCCGAAAAATTCTTTTTTAAAGCAAAAATCTCGGCATTCTCACCTCGCAGAATTGCATTATAAGCAGCAACTAAATACATTTGCTCTTCCGTTATCTTTTTAATTTTTATATTTTTTAATAACAGTCCCATTTCAGCCATCAGTCGAATACTATCCAACAATGCACTCTTATTGAAGCGCAGAGATTGTTTTATCTTTTTCCATCTATCAGCTTCAATGTTTGGCGTCACTTTATCTAGTGTATTGGTTAAAATTGTGTACTGTTCAATGTATGTTTTTGTATCAAACCATCTTGGGTATAATGCTTCTACTAATTCTTCTACTGTTGCTAATTGTCCATTATCCAATTCATCATATACTGCTGACAAGCCATTTACCATTGTCTGCGAAACACAAAAATGAGCACAGTTTCTTATTGAATCCCAATAGGGTTCATTATTTATTTCATATGGATTGCTGTAAGTATATATGGATAATGACATTTTATACCTCCATTAAATTCTGCCACGAAATCTTGCTCTTTGATTTAATATCCTTCATCCAAACAACATTTCTGATAGCTCGTGTTAGTGCTACATACAATACTCGACTTTCTTCGTTAACTCGTTCATTTTGTTCCTGCGATACATCATAATTGGAATTATATTTCTTGTTTTGTTCATCTCCAATTCTAATTCCATATGCAAGCTTTTCATTTTCTACATACACATCTAAATCAGCTTTCTTCATTGATGCAATATCCATACCCATATATGGCATAATTACGCATCCATATTCCAATCCTTTTGCTTTATGAACAGTAGTACAAATCACTCGTATACCATCAGTCTCAACCTCAATATTTCGTGCGAGTTCTTCCTGCTTTGTCATAATATTTATGTGCATACTGTGTTCTATCACATTGAGAGTTAGGTAATCTACACTATATGTTTTAATTATTTTCTCTAATACCAATTCATAATTTGCTTTATAGAATCTTTGCTCACTATCGGTATCTGAATATTGATACCAAGGCTGACATCCTTCATAGATACTCCTCAGCAGCATTAAAATTGGTTGAACCTTAGTATCCATAATTATCTTTTCCCATGTTGTGTTCATCACAGTTGTAAAATACTGATTAAGTACATCTGTTAACTTTTTTACCTGCTCCTCTGTGCCTAAACCATGTAATCCTTGTATATCTAACTGAATTCCTACATAATTTGAATCTATTAAATTAAAAAGATTCACTGGATCTCTCGGGTTAAGCAGCGCAATTACCAATTTATACAAATCTAAAGCAGGCATAAGTTGATATAAATCTCCACCTACTTGAGTTTCTATAAACTCACCTCGAACCTTTGCTTCTTCCAAAATATTATGAATTTGCCAATTATCTCTTACCAAAATGGCAATTATCATATCTTTAGAAGATAGTTTATGATGCTTGGATAGATCTTTTATAATATCTTTCTGCCTTGCGATTTCTGCAAAGAGCTGTTCCATCCTCTGCTCATCGCCGTCATACTCTAATTTGGTCACTAACTCATGTTCCGATATATACGTCTCAACACTACTGGTAAGTGAATCCTTTCCTTCACGAAATGGCAAATACCCTTTTGTGCCCATTTTAGAAAATACTGCATCAAATTTATCTAATAATCTCTTATCAGTTCTATAATTTATGGTAAGTGAAAATTCTTCCCATTTTTCTTTATCTGTTCTAATCAGATCAAACGCACTAATTGTCGCACCTCTAAAACGGTAAATACTCTGCTTTAAGTCGCCAACTACAAACAGCTTTGTATCTTTAATCACATTTTGCAACTTTAAGAAAGAATCAATCTGAACATCATCAGTATCCTGAAACTCATCAATAAATAAGTACTTATATTTAAGACTACATTTTTCCTTAAATGCTCCATTTACTGCCTCGTTCAGTAATAGCATACTTTCTTTCAAATCAATTTTATTTTTTGAGAATAGCTGTTCTTCGTATTCATTTTCTGCTGGTATAATAACCTTCATTATGACATCATTAAAAAATGACCATTCTTCAAACGTCCCCAGATTTTCTTCTTTAAGTTCTTTAATCCCATAGCTTTTATTATATAATTGCTGTGAAAGATGCATTAATAATTTTCTAAACTTATGAACAGGCATTCTTAGTTGTTGGGCAAAATTCGCATCTTCTTTTTGCTTTTCAACCAGAAAATTATTAAGATATTTCTCATATATCTTCTCTTTCGCATACTCACTTGAGGAAATTGCAAAATCCGCACCCAGTCCATATTCCATAGCACAGCTTTGCAAAACAGCTTTTGCAAATTTATGTATGGTCGAAATCTGCATTAAGTCTACAGCCTCTATTTCATGTAGCACTTTTTTGTTTTTGGTAAGAATATAACAATTCATAAAATACTGCTTTAGTCTTAACTTCATATTATCAGCAGCTTCATTCGTAAAAGTTACCATAGCAATCTCATCTACAAGATTATTTACAAATCGTTTTCTGCTCATGCATAAATAGGCAATACGAGATACCATTGAGTAAGTTTTACCAGTTCCCGCACCTGCTTGAACAAGTACATTTTTATCACCCATTGCATGCTCAACCTTATACTGTTCAAAATTCCAGCTTGTGGAATTTGCAACATCTTCAAGTATCAATTTTTGTTGTTCTGTATATTGTCCCTCTACAATAATTTCTTCGTTTTTCAAGTCCAAATTATGTGTATAGATTTCAAAATTAAATATTCTATATGAGCCAGATACACAGCTAAAATCATTTCTTTCATCTATTTCTGCCAATCTCACATTCCCTTTATCAGAAATAATACCTCTGGCATTAAATCCTGCTTCCAGCTTATTACAAACGGATAGCAAATCTATTTCGCTCTTAACAAATGCAACAATCTTTGTTCCGGCAAAATACATTTCTATCAATTCATCTGAATCCTTTTCTGTTAATTCTTTGTTGAATACCTTCAATAATGAATATGCATCCGAAACCTCTACAATTTGATCATCCTTTGCCCTATATGATGGTTCAAAATGTTGTCTTACTATAGCCATTGCTTTTTCATCAAATGGAGTACTATTTAACGGCTTTTTCTTGACAAATGCATTTGATATCTTCTGCCCTAGCTTAGTTGTTGAATTCAAGTCATCTGAGAAAATAGTAAAATCCCTAGATGATACAATGTCTAACCTTACATCCTTATATTCTTTTTCTGATATAAATGGATAACATACCATTGATAATACAACGGGACTTATTGCAAACTTGTCATTCAAAAAATTCAGCCAATCAAATCTATATCCTCTTGCCTGTTTCTCTGGAGAACAATAAATTTGGGATTCTCCTTGAATCACAATTTCATCAGGACCTTTCACATCAAAGATGTACTGAGACTGCCATCCTTTTACTTCAATGACCATAATTCCAACATTTTTTATAAGCAATGTAAAATCAAATTCACGATCATCAACCACCTCTCGATGATTGTAGACGACAACATCGTTAGGCAATAATGAAGACAGTTTTTCCCAAACTAATGCTTCGCCTTTATATTCAGTTGGCTTGTTATCCATCATTAATGCCATAACGAATCTTTCCTCCTAACTTTCTGTCTTGAGTAATTTAATAAATTCTTCTATATCTTTTTCAGTTGTGTATTTATTTATGGATACCCGAAGTACCTTGGTTACTTTATCCGCTAGTCCCAATGCTTGTATCACATAAGAAGGTTCTCCTGCACTACATGCAGAACCCGTAGACAGTGCTACTTCATCACTTATTTTCTTAATAAATCTCTCATTATGAAAATCTGATTTTTCTACAACTAAGCTAACAATACCTGGAATACGTTTTGAAGAATCTACAGTTGTATGTATTCCATCTATTGTTCTTATACCTCCGATCAACATATCATCTAGATGTTTTATATACTCATCATTCTTCTTTAAATCTCTAAGTGCTATTTCAGCAGCCTTTCCAAAACCAACAATATTGTGTACTGCATGCGTTCCAGCGCGAAATCCAAATTCTTGCTCCCCACCATGCATAAATGCTGTAATAGGTGCAATTCCATAGGCATCCGATTCCATAAATGCTGCTCCAATACCTTTTGGACCATATATCTTATGTGCCGAACATGAAGCATAGTCAATTCCCATTTTCTTGACATCTATTTTTATCTTTCCCAATGCCTGAGTTAAATCAGCATGAAGTGCTATATTATTCTTCTTACATATACTTGATGCAGTCTCTACATCACTTATCGTTCCTACTTCATTATTTACATATAGCATTGATACAAGTGCTGTATTTTCTTTGATAGCAGAATAAATCTCTTCAATATCAATCTCTCCATCAGAGTTGACTCCGACAAATGATGCTTCGTATCCCCTATCTACTTTTTTCTTTTTGCCAAATAAAGATGTAGTGGGATCATTATTTGAATACAGCTCGCCGTTCAAATATTTGCAAGTATTTAATGTTGCTTTATGTTCTACAAGAGATGTAATGACATGATTTCGTCCATCTCCATAAAACTTTCTATAGTCCAAATATCCCTTTATTATAAAGTTAGAGCTTTCCGTTGCACCTGCCGTAAAAATTATTTCCTCTGGTTCGGCACCAAGTAATTTGGCAACCTTCTCTCTTGCGTTTTCCACTGCATCTCTTGCATTGGTTGCCTTGCAATAATATTTACTAGATGGATTTCCAAACTCCTCGCTCAAATATGGAAGCATCGCATCTCTAACTTCCTCATCAATAGGAGAAGTCGCACTATTGTCTAAATAAATCATTTTATCATCTCCGTTCAAAACTCGTTTCTTGATAATTGACCCTTAATTAGTTTTTTTATCAATGAAAAACCTTGATATGACGCATACCCAGTAAAAGTACCACCAACTAACCAATCTTTTACATCAATTTCTGTTTTATTTAGGATTTCTTTAAAGTTGTCGTAGCCAGTTACATTATTATCATATACTTCAGAAAATACCCCAAATAATGTATTAACACCAATTCCTTTACATATATTATATGAGCTGTTATATGAACCATCATCGTTGAAACATTCTGACCATCGTTCCTCTACACATTTCCACGCATTCTCAATCACGCCGCATATATCATCAACAACTTCTTCGTATTTTTCCGCGCATAATTGATTATTCAACTTTAATTCGCAATACCTATCAACTATTGGTCGAATACTTCTAGAGAACGCAATTATTGATATAGGTTGTTCATTTCGATTTCCTACCTCATCAGCTTGAATAATAAGGCCATACCATTTACTTGTAGGATTACCATTTAACTTGTTTGATACCTCCATTGAAATAGCCAACTTGATGTCATCATCAACTTCACAGCATTCACTATTATCCATCGCAGATTTAGTTTTCTTGTTCTTTAATGCTACCGCTAAGTCTGTTCTAACTTTTTTCCCTTTACTATTAAGATTAATGAACGCGTCAATTTCAATCAAATCATTTGGATCCTCGATAACCATAATAATTACCGGCAAATCAAAAGTTTCATTTAGCTCTTTGTATCTATCAATACTATTTTTTGAATAACCTTCTTTAAGGCACTTCATGCCTTCAATTCTATGTTGTCCATCCACAATTCTAATCTTATTTTTAATTATGAGATTGGTTCCATCATATTCATAATCATCTTTCCCCATAGCAGCAATAATAGCCGATGGCAGTATCGGTTTGCTTTCTGTCATAAAATATTTAGCAATCTTTCTATAATGTGCCGGCATTGGAGGACGTTGATAATCTGTTTCATTTGTCGCGTTATAGTGTTTGACTACAGAATACTTTTCTAGTTCTGATATCTTCATCTTGGTCATGTACATCAATACATTTTCTTGTTTTAACTGCAATGATTCAAACATTACGCCTCCCCCTTTCTAAGTAAAAATATTCTCTCTAAGTCTTCTTGATTAAGACAATTTCTTTGTTTAATATTATTTATAACCTCTTCGGACAAATCTAAACTATAATCATTCTTATGTTCTGCCAATTCTAACAATTTAATTAATTGACTATCTTCTAGACTTCGTCCAATACGATAGGTCGTAGAAACATATATAATTAATTCCAACAATTCAATATTTTCATTAAATAAGTCCGTATCAATCGGTTCAATTCCATTTTCTACTTTTTTCTGAACACACGCCAACTCATTTCTTAGAATTTCTTTTGTTTTTGCCAACTCTAGTTCCAATGAAAAAAAACTAATTTTATTTCTATCTTTGGCTAATCTCAAAAAAATGTTATCAACAATACCCGAAATATCTATTTCAGGGTATTGGCTCAATGCATCCGCCTCATCTTGAATATCAATATATAACTTTCTTATACTCCTTGACATTTCAGATAAAAGTTCTGAATAATTCTTTTCTTTATCCGAAAAGAGATTCTTATACATCAAAAACAAGAACTGCCAAAAAACATCGCCATTATGTATATTGGTATGTATAATATTAGCAATTCCCTTTCCAAATTCAGATATTTCTCTTTCATCTAAATTTTGCTTATCCAAATTGATATATTCTTCATCCATAGTGTCAGTTTTTGCTTTATCCAGCTTATCAATAAGCCTATTAAATTTTTCAAGATTATCTTTCACATTAGAACTTATGCCAAAATGCATATCCGTCAAAAGCATAAACGACTCTCTAAGATCAATTTTACATCCGACTATTTTCTGTATAGGTACAGAAAATTTTTGAGATATCATAGATGCTGATATTTGTCTTATTTCCAAAATTTGATTATGTTCGCTTTTTTTCATGTGATTTTCTAATGATGCCATTTCAACATCAATATTTTGTAGCTCATTATGAATATTCTTCATCAGTCCACTATAAAAGCTATTACCTATGGTAAAATCATAGTTTTTATAGAATAGCGAATGTTCAATTTCACCCCAGAAATAGTTTGTAAGAGACTTTATTTGTAATTCCACTCTTACTTGTTTTTCATTTTCAACCCATATACAATCCATTCTATATATGTCAAGATTGTTTTTTTGCTTCTCTGGTTGATTTTCTGTGCAAACGAAAAAATTCCCATCTTGTCTATATCGGAACGACTTATTCCCTATTCGCCTTTCATCTGGCATTCTATCAATTAGATGCTTATAAATTTTTACTTCATCTTGATTTAATAGACAAATAATTCTGACACCTATTCCATCAGGTAGTTCTTCAATAAATTTTGCTGCATCATTATATTTCATCATATAGTTTTTTCTATAGATTTTTTCTGCAATATTGTTTGCATCTTTAGAACGTCCGCTAATAGTTATACCCTTTACATCTTCTAGTAATTCATTCAAATAATGCTCAATTTTATCTATAATACATTTATATTCTTCACTTTTACTCAATAGAATTTTCGATGCATTTTCTATAAATTCATTTCGATTTGCTCCCATCTTTTCTCCTCTATACTGTATCTCCTTCTCCCAAAACCTGAAGAATATATTTATCCATATTTCCAGCATGATTGTACATATCCAATAATAGCTGACTGCCTCTATCAATATGTGCCTTTACATACTGCGGAAAGTACTCTTCATCTGTCAGGTATCTTCCTTCCACCTGCTCTATAAGCACCTTAAAATATGTATCATTATCTCCAGTAATTGTTTGCCTATTTAGATCTAGCCCGTCAGAATCTGACTTATAATCAGCAACAGATTTTTTTTCTAATATAGACCACGCTATTGCATGCTTTACCAATGTATATGGTTTGTAATTTGTTCTATTTTCTAGTTCCTCAAAGATTTCTTGTGTTCTCTTTGATGTTTTTAATCTAAATATCATTGGTTACACCTCAAAAAAGTAATTATTCTTAATTGTAGTTCTGTTTTCGTTTTCGTCATTGATTAACAGATACTCTTTAGAAACATAAGGTTTTACTATCTTATAGTACTCCTCATTTATTTCTTCATCCGTAGACAGAATAATTACCTGATCACTAATATTAGGGAAGAACTTCTCTGAGATTTCTCTCCTATGATTTGCATCAATTCTTGCATACGGAGTATCAATAATAAATGGGATATTCTGTCCTGATATCTCAATTATCGCCCAATATAATGCCAAGATAAAAATCTGACGCTCTCCCTTTGACAATCTCCCCAATTCAATCTTCTTATACAATCGAATTGGTTCCTGCCCAAAATCAGATTCAGACTTATTTTTTAGCACATTTATTGAAGTACCTTCCAACATTTTGACTAGTCGCTTTTCACCTTTAGTACCAATAAGATTTGTAAATTCCGAATTACCCAAATTCTTATATAGTGTCAAAAGTTCCTTGCCATTGTATTCCTCATCTTGATACAAATTGAAATCAAAATTCTTTCCAATTTCAATATGCGTTATCAAATTATTCTTTCTATAAATTGACTTCAGTTTTTGAACTATAGCCTTTTCTAGTTTCCTTCTTATACTCACAGTCTTCTCTTCTAAGAACTGTTCCATCATAGAAGAAATACCGGAGCTTAGCTCGTACACATGCCTATTCTGAGCATTTGATTTAAGAATATGCATAGCTTTATCTCTAGTTTGTTCTTGCATCTGCAATTCTCCATCAATTTCCTCTAATCTATGTTGTGAATCATACAGTATACTTGATAGGTCATCTTTTTTCTTTAAAATTTCATTTTCTCTCTGAGCAAATTCATTAATGTCCTCCTCGCTCATTGAGTTTTTCAAAATTCTATTAATTTCTGCTGTTCTTTCAGAAGCTGCCCTCCTTTTATTGACCATATCGACCATTGCTGATACATCGAAATCATCCAAAGACGATACAATTCCATTTACTCGGCCAATATCCTCCTTCGATAGATCAAACATCATTTCCATGTCTTCACGGAAACCTTTTGGTCTAAATGTATCCAACAGATGATCCATTAACTGATCTACTTTTGCATCGGACACATCACCTTTTAGTAAATCAGATATTGCATCTCGTTTCAGCTTACTTTGAACGTAATAAAATATCTCACCTTTTTCTTCAAAATCTAATTGTGCCATAATAGGATCAGCAAAATCTCGCAGTATATAAAATGGCATAAGCCCTTCCACAAACAACTTAATATTTGTAAGAGATTCCGTTTTTACCTTTTCAGCTAGAGCATACTCATCTTCTAACTGTTTTTTCTCCTTACGTGAAATTCCTCCTGCATTTTTAAAAGCAGTCGCCAATTCAGTAAGTTGAATATCAATGTTTTCTAGTTCTTTTGTCAAATTGCCTACTTCAACATCAAGGTTTTCCTTTTCGGTTTCTAATGTTTCTATCTGCTGCTTTGCCGATTCATATGTGTCATAGACCTCATCGTCATCATTAGAATTGTTCTTTGTTACATACCCACGTGTGAATTTACGGATAATTTCAAACACATCCATTCCGCACATGGTGAATACTGCATTTCTAACATATGTGTTGTATGCACTGGTGGAGAAAATATTACCAACCTCTTCTCCGTCAAACAAAAAGAACTCAAACAGATCTGGAGGAATAATGCTACGCAAATAGTTCTCAAAATATGATAATTCTTGATTGTTCAGTAGCTTTCCATCCCTTGCTACTGTGTATTCCTCTGTAAGCTTTTGATTGGTATAATTCCATTTTCTTGTTATCACATAATTTCTAATATCACGCTCAATCTTAAGTTGTAGCGTTAACTGTACTTCCGATTCCACAACCTCCTGTTGAAATGCTTTTGAATTGATTAAATCTTTAATTTTAGAAATGTAATGACTATTTACACCTACATATCCATATGCTAATGGTCCATACAAAGCAACTTTTATTGCCGTAAAAAGAGAAGTTTTACCTGCCCCATTTTTTCCACCAATGAGTACAATGTTTTTTCCAGCATCTGTTATCTCGAAATCAAATTCATTATTACCCTCATAGGAGCTGAAATTATATAATTTTACTTTATTGATTTTCATTTTCAATCTCCTCTATTATTTCATAATGTAGCCATTGCTGATTCAATAGCCTATCTATTCCATCTCTAAGTATTTTTTGATTCGAATAGTTTTTATTTCGATAAACCGATAATAACAGATTGCGAATTAATTCCTCTGGCACATTATTTTTCTGAGCCAGATTTTCTAATTCAACAACAGTTTGATTATCAATCAAAGGTTCTTTATAGTAATACCAAGGAAGCCTTTCTCCAGTTATTTCCTCATATAATTCCACTAAAACTCTTCTGGATAAGTCTAATTCTTGATCCCAGATTTCATCAATTGCTTTCAGTTCATCTAATGTTATAAGTTCATATCCCATAACCTGTTGGGTTTCTAACAACTTTCGAAGAATAAGTTTTCTTGCTTTCCAGTTAAATGGACCGAATCCCATATTACCTTGCTTATCACGATATACCGTTCCATTTCTTCTCTTTTTCTCTCGATATTCTTCATTATCTCGTATACTAATAAGCCAACTTCTAAATTCAGCAAGTGGTATCAACTCTCTATGTCCACTCTTTATAAATCCATTTAACGACTTATCTTCTTTTACAACTGTGCACACCCAACACCCAAAACGTGAATTACCACAACTCTGTGTCTGACCACCTGCATGAATACCTGCAAAAGGACATTCTCCACTATCTGCATCAGCATAAAGCGATACCAACTCGCTATTATCTGACCCCCAAGGTGTTCTTCCGCCATCACACCTAAGTAAAACATCCCATACATCATCTGTGGTAAGTTCTACAATAGGGTTATATACATATGCATCCTGTATGATTTCATGTCGGTTAAGAAGTCTATTTGCAAGCTCTCTGCCTTCAATTCTTCTCTTTCGTGCTATACTTTCTGCTTTTCTGACTCCAAGAAGAACAACCACTTCTTTTCCTTCCTCATCAATAACTCTTTGAATATATTCACCACTAGGATTTATTTTCAATCTATCTGTACACCATCTGAATGTTCCATTCATTCTAGGTGTAGGGAATCCTCTTCCAATTACATTTGCCCAAAATGAATTGTTTGGTGGCGGTGTAACCATAGCCGACTTTATTGGTAGCCCATCTCTATCTGCTGCCTGCCCCAACAAATCATTCATTTTACTCAAATATATTTTTATAAGTGGATTTTCAATTAGAGTATCCGAAGATACAATATAAACATTTTTATGTCTATCATCTGGATCTAATCCCAATAACATCTTATAAACAAGTTCTACCACAGTTGTAGAATCCTTACCACCGCTATATCCTATAACCCATGGTCTGTCATCAGACTTGTAGACATACTTAATTTCTTCAATTAACTCCTCAAGCGTATTTTCGTTAAAATAACTATTCGCCATCTTTATCACCTCTTTGTTGAGCCACTTCGTTTAACAAACGTAAACTCAGCTCTTTTTTTGTGTCGTCCATAGTTTCAACGACATTTAATATCTGCTGTTCATAGCTGCTTTCCTCAGTGATAAGTGTTCTTCTACCAATAAGTTCATCTAAAGAAATCTTGTATAAATCAGCTGCACCATGTAGAAATTCCACATCTGGTGCTGTGGTATTCCTTTCTATGTTACTCACTCTTTGTTGAGACAAATTGAGAGCCTCTGCTAATTGTTTTTGTGTGTATCCATATTTCTTTCTTAATTCAGATAATCTGCTTCCAATTTCCATAGAAATGCCCACCTTTCCAATTTTTCATTGTACTATAATCAAGCTTTTTTTACAATAAAATTTTGTATTTCAGGTCTTGACTAACAAATTCTTTGTATTATAATGAAAATACAAAGAATTTGTTAGTTCAAAAACAGAAAAGGAGGATTAAAACAATGTTTGTTTGTAAAATATGTGATGAAGAGTACGATGAAAACATGCGTTATAGTCGTGATTCCAGATACTGCAAGAAATGTGGAGAAGAACGCACTCAATATCTCTCTTACAGACGTAACACTTTAGCTTCATTGCGTTCTATGCCTCTTGAAGCCAAAATAATTCAGACAAAGTTTCTTATTAATCAAGCTGTTAGAACATTTGGAGAAAACCACTGCTACATATCTTATTCGGGTGGAAAAGACTCTACCGTGTTATCTCATATTACTAAACAATTGTACCCTAACATATTACATTTATTTGCAAATACCACTAATGAATATCCTGAAACCTTAAAACACATCCAATGGGAAATCAAAGAAAATCATACCAATATCATGATTGTCTATCCTATAGATTCTAAGGGAGAAATGTGGAATTTCAAAAAAGTAGTAGAACACTATGGGTACCCTATGTTCTCAAAACGCGTTTCAAACGCCATCAGAACATATCAACACGCAAAAACACCTCGTACCAAGCAAAACTCTATCGATTACATAGAACGCAACTTCAAAAAGTATCAAAAATATATGGAATTACCTATTTCTGATAAATGTTGCGACAAACTAAAAAAGGAGCCACTTCGCCGTAAAGCAAAAGAATTAGGGATGGAATGTGTTATATTAGGAATTTTGGCATCTGAGAGTTACCAACGTGAAAAGGCATGGCTTGAATATGGCTGTAATGTTTTTTATAAATTTAAAGACAACCAATGTAAGCCACTCTCTTTTTGGACTGATAATGATATCAATGAATACATTGAAAAATATAATGTTAAAATCCCAGATTTATACAATATGGGTTATACAAGAAATGGTTGTATGTTTTGTGGGTTCGGAGTTCACCTTGAAGCTCCAGAATCCAATCGTTATCAAAAGCTGAAAGAAACTCATCCAACGCAATATGCCTATTTTATTGACAATTTTGGCGGCATGATGCTTCAATTTGATATAGCTGTATAGTTAACTATTGGGTATGAGACTTTCTCATTAGTTGATTGGTCGACCTCACAACACCATATATGGTCTTCTCTAGTTTTCAAAAACCATTAGATAATAGTCAAGTATAGATGTATATCCAAACTTGGCTATTATTTTATTGAAAAAGATTTGGTTTAAAACTTTTGCTATTCTCCAATAACCATTTCTACTAATAGCTAATTTCTTGTCTTTCCAATCTTCCAGGCCTAATCTAATGCCTTTAGCATTCTATACTTTGTCTTGATTTTCTTGGATGTTTCTGCTCTTTCTGTGAATAATCTACCTCCAGCTTGTCAGCAAAAGTACGAAATGCATTGGCTGCTGTCTGAACAGCTTCTCGAAATCCTTTTGCAAGAAGTGCTGCTGTGACAGTCGAATCCTTTCCCCCACTGAAGGAAACAAACATATCTGTGATATCAAAATTCTCTGTCATGCTTCTGATATACCCCTTCGCCTCTTCCACGATCCGGTTATATCGTTCTTTATTGCACAAAATAAAACGTTCCATCTGTTTTTCAAAATACTGATAAGTATTCTGCGCTTTTAATTCTTCATATTGCTTTCGAATTGCATCTGCATCCTTATTTTTCAGATCTTTGACAGAAAATTTAATTTTTTTTCCATTTACAAAATAATTATTTCCGTTGCCGTTCCAGACAGAATCTTTTTCAAATGCAAACGGCTTTTCCAAAATGATTTCTAACAGCAGACGTTCTTCCTGAAACACCGGGCTTACATCACTGGTCAGCTTTTTTCCTTCCTGTCCACAAACCGGACAAGTCTTCTCATAAATTGGCACCTGACATTCTGGACACCAGAAAATCTCTTAAATGGCATCTGCCCGTCCGCCACAACTGGGACATATACTTGTCTCACATCGATTATTTGTACATGGCAGATCCTCACCTGTTTTGTCATTTTTATTGTGGCAAATATATGTGATCATAATTGCACTTTTTCCTAACTTCTAAGACTTATTCTTATATATCAAGAATATATGTTCATTATAGTCTTAGATGTAAAGAAATTCAACATATTATTCTCTTGTGTAAAGACTTTTGGATTACAAACAAAATATTGCAGTCTGACATACTTACAAAAGCATGAATGTGAAATGGACGGATATTGTATTTCGTTGCGTTATGGAGATGAAACTCTCCCTAACGCAAAACGAAAACAATATCCGTCCATTTTACATAATAGGTTTGTTCTATTTCGTTAAGACTATTGCAAATACATTTTTGATGTGCTAAAATGTGTAGGTATAAAAAATAACAAGCAAATATCCGTTAGACGGTTTGAGTCAATATGTGGTGTGTTGGCTAATATAAACTAAATATCAACGCAAAAACGACCGCTTATTAACTGATATGTACCCAAAATTCTGGACACATATTTATAAGTTAAGCGGACATCATGGA
>OGLZ01000136.1_pt1 | contig 85502 bp, 75 predicted proteins | sample 1572991 | NCBI WGS metagenome assembly OGLZ01 (sample SAMEA2581893, study PRJEB24529) | metagenome | biome: Human gut stool | place: China | collected 2011 | reverse complement strand
GATCAGGTCAAGGAGAATTTCAGTATCAATGGTGAGCAGGCTGAAAGTGTTATCAGACAGCTTGAGACAATCGGTGTGCTTGGCAGTAAGAATGAGGATGGCACCCATACAGTCATGATGGACAAGGATGCATTTATCAACCGTGTCAGAGGCTATCAGGACCTTGCTGAGAGAATGAGGGCAGTTGCAGCATCAAAAAATGCGAACCTGTCAGATGTGACAATCAGCAAGAAGCTGATTAGCGAAGAAAATGACCATGCTGTTAAGACCAGAGTTCCCGGCACATGGGGAGAAGAGGCAAGATATGTATGGCTCCGTAAGGAAAACATCATGGAGATTCATGGTGGAAAGACAATGCTTACCTTCCTTGATTCCACCAAGGATTATAAGCTCTACGATGAGCAGAATCGTGTGGTGACAACCCAGAAAGGAACCGAGCTTTATACTCACTATGACAAGGTGGAGTCATCTGTCAGGGAGCGTTACGAGAAAGTGCAGAAGCAGCAGAAAAAGACCACACAGAAGAAAACTGTTACCACAAAGAAAGTGAGGTAGCAGCCTATGCAGACAACAAAGAAAAAGCCTTCACTGATATTCATTCTTGTGGGTGCAGTGTTAGCAGGGTATCTTGGTTATCTGATAAATGGTGCGTGGACGGAAGGGATTGCTTTTAATGAATTTATGGACAGATTCAATGAAGTATGTGCTGTTCCCTTTGCCAACTATTACAATTCCAATACAGTAAAAGCAGTAGCCATTGCATTAGGTATCTATGCGATGGCTATTGTCATGTATTACACCAGTCAGAGAAACTATATGCCCGGTAAGGAGTTTGGTACGGCAAGATTTGAAAATCCGAAGAAGGTCAATAAGATACTTGCGGATAAGGATGAGAATTTTAATCGGATACTTAGCCAGAATGTGAAGATGTCGCTGGATTTCAGAAGGCTCAAGCTCAATGGAAATATCCTTATCTGTGGTGGTTCCGGAGCAGGAAAGACATTTTATGAAGTAAAGCCGAATCTTATGCAGATGCCGCATAACTGTTCCTTTATCTGTACCGATCCAAAGGGAGAAATCCTTAGAAGCTGTGGGCAGATGCTAAAGAATAACGGATATAATGTGAAGGTCATAAATCTGTTAGAGATGGATAAATCAGACTGTTACAATCCGTTTTCTTATATCAGAGAGGAAACAGATGTGGTCAAGCTGATTACAAACCTTATCAGCAATACGACACCAAAGGGAGCAACACCAAGTGATCCGTTCTGGGAAAAAGCGGAAGGATTGTTCTTACAGTCTATCTTTTATTATGTGTGGCTGGAGGTACAGCCGGCAAAGAGAAACTTCGAGACAGTACTGAAACTTCTTGGAGAGGCAGAGGTTACAGAGCAGGGAAAGGCATCAAAGCTGGATGTGCGTATGAAGTTTTTAGAGGAAAGTTCTCCGCTTGGAGCCAATCATCCGGCAGTAAAGCAGTACAACAAATGTATGAGAGGTGCAGGAGATACAGTCCGTTCCATCATAATCAGTGCTAACTCAAGACTTGCATTTCTTGAGAATAAGCAGGTTTTACGCTTACTCTCAAAAGATGAGCTTAATCTGTCTGATATCGGCATTGGAGTAAATGGAGATGGTGAGACAAAGACAGCACTCTTTTGTGTAATCCCTGATAGTGACAAATCCTATAACTTTATTATCGGTATGTTATACACGCAGATATTTCAGGAATTGTACTATCAGGCAGACTTTAACTGCGGAGGCAGACTGCCAATCCATGTGACATTTATGTTAGATGAATTTGCGAATGTCGCATTGCCAGATGACTTCTGTTCGCTGTTATCGACAATGCGAAGCCGTGAGATTTCAAGTATTATCATTATTCAGAACTTTGCCCAGTTAAAAGCACTTTTTAAAGATACCTGGGAGACAATTCCCGGCAACTGCGATACGTTCATCTATCTCGGTGGAAACGAGCAGAGTACGCATAAGTATGTGTCGGAGCTGCTTGGAAAAGGTACGATTGATAAGAAGTCAAGCGGTGAGACAAAGGGCAGACAGGGAAGCTCTTCAAGAAACTATGATGTATTAGGCAGAGAATTGTTTACACCCGATGAAGTCAGAAAGCTGGATAATAAGAAATGTATTATCTTTATCCGTGGTTTTGATCCTATCATGGACAATAAGTTCATACCGTTCAATCATCCGATGGTTAACCAGACAGCAGATGGCAAGGGAGAGCCTTATGTTCATCAGATAAGGGGAGCAGATAATCTTATCGGTCCGCCATTTGAGATTCTTTCAGACAAGGCAGTTAAGTATTATGAAAAGCTGAAGGATAAGGGCGAGAATGTGTATATAGATTCTCTTACCTATGAGCAGTTTATGATGCTTGGTGATGCGGAATTAAGCAGAAGATTCTCAATGCAGGATGAAGCAGAGCAGAAGGCAAAGATTGACAGGGAGCAAGCAAATGAGCTTGAGTATGTCGATGAATCGCAGAAGTCTGATGCTGCAGAAAGTGCCAACACTTCTAATGGAAGTGCTGGTGCTAAGCCTGTAAGGAATCCTGAGAGGGAAAAGCCTAAATGGGAGGATACCATCACAAATCGAATGCTGCACTGGTCATATACGCCGGAGCAGAAAGAGGAAGTGAAGAAAGCACTTGCTGCAGGAGTTCCCAAAGCAACGATTCTTACTTACTTCTATCCTGAGGTTAATGTGGAGAAGATGAGTTCATATCGGAAGAAGCAGTAAATGTTATCGCATAGGCACAGGAATTGTGGTATAATGTGCCTATGTAAAAAAGAATATGTTTTGCAAATCGGAAGTTGTGGAGGTATAGTATGGAATTCATAAGTAAAGAGAAGATAGTTGAATTATCAAATCCAGGAGTTGTTTCAAGACAACTATTAAATCCTGAAAATTCATCAAGTGAAAGGGTGACAATTACAGAGGTTCATCTTGAAATAGGTGCTTGCCAACCAAGACATGCACATGATGCGTCAGAACAAATTTGGTATGCAACAAAAGGAACGGGTAAACTATTACTTGCAGATGAACAAGAAAAAGTGTTTACTGCTGGGGATGTTGTAAGATTTGCAGATAAAGATGTTCATGGTTTATTGAATGATGGTAATGAGGAATTTGTGTATGTATCAGTGACTGCACCACCAATAAACTTTGGATATGCATATAAGGATAAAAAATAGACAAATTCCAGTTTGTCTGACTCACAACAATTTAATATCAAACTAATACAAGCACTTTAGCCAATATGGTTAAGGTGCTTTTTTTGCACCTTGAAAGGAGGTGGTTGAAGCATACCACATCGGGGAAAGCCCGATTTAATCATTACAACAGGCATTGCCTGCTCATAATATAGATCAATGACAAGCAAGGCGGTAAGAGAGAAAGCGGAGCATATGAAGAAAGTCGCAAGGAACCCATTTTACAGATTAGCTTGTATAGTAGTAGGTTTGATGTAAAAGGGAACTGCAACGGAAGGGACAGTCTGAAATATAGCTGTCCTTAATAGAAAAGAGGTTGATTATATGGCTTATATTTAATAAAGATTCAAGCTGAATTGGTTGCACCTACTAATATAACTAAAAAGGAAGTGGAAGTGTTGGGAAACATTTGACAAAGATATTCTCAATAAAGAAGAAAAGCCACAGAGTATCGTTACAAGAAATCTTAAAGTTGTGAAACATATTGTAAGTGAAGGATATGGACATATGCTTAAAAGAACTTGCGTGGATCAGTATAAGAAAAAATGCTTTATATTTTATGCGAATGATAGAATTGCTGAAATCAAGAATTAAGAGGATGCAATCAGCAGAGCAAAATATGAAGAAAAGCATACATCATCAAGAAAAGAGATGCGGCGATGAGTTCATGGCTGTGATTTATCATACAGGCAAAACGGAGATTGAGGAACTGTTACAAAGCTTATGCAGAGAAAAAGACAGATTAAATAGTAATGTTTCTAGCAATAGAACCACTAATATTTAGTAGAAAATAATTTAATACTTTTGTACTAGATTTTTCCAATAAAGTATGCTATAGTATAACTGTTTATGGATAAACAAATGTGAATTTACAAAGGAAGGGAAAACTATCATGGAAAAGATCAAAAAGCGTATAGCTAACTTAAAGGTTGCAGGAAAATTAAAAGTATATCAAATGACAGTGCTTGTTATGACATTATTTTTAGTGTTGGTGGCACTGATCTCGACATTAGTGATCCGTTCAAATATAGAGAAGATCACGGAGGTCTGGTCTCCGTCATTGGAATATCTGCAGGATTTAGAGACAATGACTGCGAAATACAGAATCAAACAGTATCAGCATCTGGTAGAATCAGATGCAGCAGTCATGAACTCCTGCGAAGAAGAAATCCAGAAGCTGGAGAGTCAGATCCAGGATACCGGTGCGAATCTGGATGCAATCATGTCTGCAGACAGTGATGCTCAAAAAGGACGGGATGATTATGAAGTAGCAAACGCTGCATGGGAAGAATACAGAGCTGCTTCAGATGAAATCCTGAAGTTGAGCCGTGAGGGTAAACAGCAGGAAGCAGCAAAGCTGATGACCGGAGAGGTGTATGAAGAATATAAAGCTTTTGCTGAAAAATTAACTATATTATGTGACAAGTTCCAGGCAGAATTAGACCGGGCAAAGGTCATGGCTAATGTATGCATTGTAATCATATTTATTGTGATCGTGGCAGCGGGTCTTGCGATTGCTGTAGTGACGACACTGATCGGAAGGATCATTACCAATTCCATTACCGAGCCGGTAGAACAGATAGATGCAGCAGTTGCCAGCCTGCGTAAGGGCGAACTGTCTAATGTAGAAATGCTTACCTATGAGTCTGAGGATGAGCTTGGCGATACCATCAGGAATCTGAAAGAAGCCATGGGTATTCTGGCAGATTATGTCAGCGAGATCTCTGTGGAGGTAAAGGCAATAGCGCAGGGTAACCTGACCAGAAATGGTGATGATATTACAGATTTCCTAGGCGATTTCTCGGAATTGAAGACATCACTGCTGTATATTCTGAAACGGTTTAACAGTACCCTGACCGAGATCAGCAATCTGGCAGAACAGGTATCATCGAATTCATCCGAGGTGGAAAAAGCATCAAAATCCCTGGCGGACGGTGCAACAGAGCAGGCAGGAGTCATCGAGGAATTGAATGCCACCATTGATACGGTCGTGGATCTGGCGGCAGATACAGCGAAGGAAACACAGAACGCATCGGCACGTGTAAAAGCCTCTGCAAATAAAGCGAACGAAGAAAAAGAAAAAATGAACGATCTGCTCAAGGAAATGGAGCACATTACAGAAATCTCCAAGGAGATCGGTAATATTATCACAGATATCGAGGATATTGCATCCCAGACCAACCTGTTATCCCTGAATGCTTCCATTGAAGCTGCCAGAGCAGGAGAAGCAGGAAGAGGCTTTGCAGTAGTGGCAGATCAGATCGGCAAGCTGGCAGCAGACAGTGCAAAATCTGCTGTAAATACAAGAGATCTGATCGATAAGACCTTAGTGGAAATCGAAAAGGGCAATACGATTACAAGAACAACAGCAGACGCATTCAATCAGATCATTGCAGATATGGAGTCCTTTGCAGAGCTTGCAGAGAACACCATGGAGAAAGCCAACTCCCAGGCAGAGTCCTTGGAGCAGATCGGCCAGGGAATTGAACAGCTGTCCGGCGTAGTACAGGGCAATGCTGCATCCTCCGAAGAGAATACTGCGATCAGTATTAATCTGGCAGAGGGAGCAGCCAAGATGCGTGACCGTGTGAATATCTTTAAGCTATTCTAGAAAATGGCAGGAATAGAGTGAAGTTGTCGGAAGGAAAGTTTTTGTTGTGATTAATGATATATTTAGAGTGTTTGGAGAGCAGACAGCAGAAATCTTATTTGAGATCATTACAGAATGTATGGATGATTACCTGTATATATTTGATCTGCAGAATAATACCTTTGAGATTTCACAGTCAGCTGTGGAACGGTTTAATATGTCGAAAAATGTTCTGACAGATGCTGCAAATGAAGTTATGAATGTAGTATATGAGGAAGACCGCAGGATGCTTGCAAAGCATCTTGCGGATATATGCGAAGGAAAAGAAAATGTACATAATCTTCATTACAGGTGGCTTGATAAAGAAGGTATGCCGGTCTGGATTAACAGCCGTGGTATCGTGATCATTGATCAGCAGGGAAAGGCAGAGTATCTGGTCGGGTGTCTGAATGAGACCGGCAACAGGAGAAGAGCCGATAATGTCACAGGACTGCTTGGCGGACCGGAATTCCTTGCTTACCTGCGTGCACAAAAAGAATCCATTACCAAGGGATTTTTTATGCATATAGGAATTGATGATTTTGGAGCGATCAATAGCTCCAGGGGAGCTGATTATGGTAATTATATTCTGAAAAGCGTAGCCGGCTGTATGAAGGAATGCCTTTCAGACAAGCAGAGAATCTACCATCTGGTAGCGGATCAGTATGTGATCGTGGATCTGGAAGCTTCCTCCGCAGAAGACGCTGTGGCACTGAAAGAAAAGATTACAGATAAACTTCGTAATTTCATAGTAGCCGAAAATTATGAAGCTATATTTTCTATTTCTATTGGTGTTATAGATGCAGCAACATTTTGTGAGGGAACCGAAGAATGCCGCAAAAAGTTTGAATTTGCCTTGAAACAGGCAAAAAGCATGGGTAAAAATGGATTCTATATTTTTGACCAGGATGACTATGAGATCTTTTTACGAAAAGGAAGAATCATAGCAACACTTCGTAATGCTATTGTGAACCATTATGATGGCTTTGAAGTATACTACCAGCCGATCGTGGACTGTCAGTCAGAACAGATCATTGGAGCAGAGGCACTGATGCGTTTCTCCATGATAACGGAAGAAGGGCGGGAGTTTGTTTCACCGATGGAGTTTATCCCATTATTGGAAGAGACCGGATTGATCATTCCCGCTGGAAGATATATTTTGAATGAAGCTGCAGCAATGTGCTGTGAAATGCAGAAATATATTCCTGACTTCCGGATGAATGTAAATGTATCCTATGTTCAGATCCTGCAAGGCAATGTGGAGCGGGATATTCTGGATGCAATTCAAAAATATTCATTACAGACGGAATGCTTATGTGTTGAAATGACAGAAAGCGGATTTATGGATATGACACCTTCGTTTTGTAAATTCCGTAAAACTCTGGACAAGAACGGGATTCCCTTTGTGATCGATGATTTTGGAACAGGATATTCGAATCTTCATTGTATCCGTGATATGAATCCAAGTTACGTGAAAATGGATAGGGATTTTACTGCCAAGGCGATGAACAGTGACAGGGATTATGAATTATATAAAAATATCATCCCCATGGTACATAGTATTAACGTCAGGATATGCGCAGAAGGCATCGAGGAAAAAGAGTGGCTTCTGAAAATGAAAGAAATGAAGGTTGATTATCTGCAGGGATATTATTTTGGAAGACCATGTGGAAAGAAACAGTTTCTGCAGCAATATGCCAGTGGCATCAACGTTAAATAAAGAGAGTAAGGCAGACTCAGCTATGTGGGGCTGCCTTATTTTATGGTCTTATCAGAAGGATGGATCCATAACGGCTTCTTTCAGTTTTTCCAGGTCATTGGCATCAGGGTGAGACAATGCACAGTCAAAATTCTGGATCAATACATCAAGATTTGCCGGATGATCAGGAGCTTCCTTCATTTTCAAGTAGCGTTCCCGGACAGACTGCGGCATTCTGCCCTGACACATATACTCTCCGACGATAACATTGCTTGCGTCAATGAACTGCTTAACCTGACTCAGAATTTTCCGAAAATAGATATCACTGCCACCAAAGCCTGCAGTTCCAAACAGAAAAATCTGTTTATTCTTTAACTGCGATAATAGCTGTAATGTCCTGGTATCTGCATTACCCTTGTCTGTCCAAAATCCGATATAGAGCAGTTCGGAAGAAGGGATCACTGTGTCGGACACACCGAAATACTCACATTCATCCTGAGGTAATGCCTCGTGGATTGCATCAGCCAGCACCTTGGTATTACCTGTTAAGCTGCTATAAACGATGGAATATTTTTTATTCTTCATATCATGTTGTCTCCTTTCATAGGATCATGAAATTATCATATCGCATTCTTATTTTAGTTCGGAAAGCATGATTTGTCGAATGAATTTTCCATAAACATTTTACAGAGCGAAATGGATAGTTGCTTTTCCTGCTACTTGTGATAAATTAGAGTAAATAATGGTCAAAAAACCATCGACATCCGACCTTTGGCACGTTAGAATTATTTGAAAAAGTAAGCTAAAATACAGGAAAAAGAACAGGTAGAGGGGAAATAGTATAAAAAATAAGATTTTTCACACGTAAGAATGGAGGTTATTATGGAATATTCAGCAATTTATCATGATATGGACAAAAGATTCTGTTACGCAATTGATAAGGATCTGTTTGTGATACGTGTGCAGGTTAAAAAAGATGATATGAAGGAGATCTTCCTTCACTGTGAAGATAAGTATATACCAATGGAGTGCAAGGATACGCGGAAGACTATTCTGATGAAGAAGATTGCCACTTCACAGTTTCATGATTATTATGAAGCACAGCTTCAGATGCATCTGATATGTCTCAGATATTATTTTGAATTTACGGACACGCAGGGTGAAAAAATATATTATGGCAATTATGAGTTTTCTAAGGAATGTATCACAAACAGGGACAGAATGTTTGATTGTCCGCAGAATCTTCGGGAAGAAGAAATGTTTGAGGTGCCGGACTGGGCAGCAAATAAGGTCGTGTATCAGATTTTTCCGGCCCGTTTTGCAGCATCGCAGCAGGTAGATAAGGAACAATGGTATAAAGCACCAATTTCGTCTATGGATGATCTGCATGGTGATCTCAGAGGAATTATTGAACATCTGGATCACGTTCAGAATCTGGGAATCGATGTTTTGTATATGACACCTATCTTCAAATCATATTCAAGTCATAAGTACGATACCATTGATTATTATCAGATCGATCCATCATTTGGAACGACAGAAGATCTCAGGGAACTGGTACAGGAAGCTCATAAGCGCGGAATGAAAATCGTCATGGATGCAGTGTTCAACCATACAGGAAGAGAATTTTTTGCATTTGAAGATATCATGGAAAAGGGAGAAAAATCGAAATATCTGGACTGGTATTATATTGAGAAATTTCCACTTAAAAGTGAAAGAGGAGAGATTCCAAACTATAAATGCTTCGGATACTATGGCGGAATGCCTAAGCTAAATCTGAAAAATCCTGAAGTTGAGAAATTCATTACAGATGTTGCGTGCTATTGGATTAAGGAATGTAATATTGACGGATGGCGAATGGATGTAGGAGACGAGATCAGTCATTATTTCTGGAAGAATTTTAGAAGAGCGGTCAAGGCTGTAAAAAAGGATATGCTGATCATTGGAGAAATCTGGCATTATGCAGGAGATTTTCTTGAGGGAGATGAATGGGATACGGTCATGAACTATCCGTTTTATCTGAATCTGATCGATCTGCTGGCAGATGAGAAGATCCATGTCAGTCAGTTTGTACAGAATCTGGGATATTTGAAGGGACGTTTAAATAAAAAATGTTATCCTCTTATGTGGAATCTGATTGACAGCCATGACACAGCAAGATTTTTACATCTGTGTAATGGAAATAAGAAAAAACAGCATCTGGCAGCGGCTTTTCAGCTGTTATTGCCGGGAATGCCAATGATTTATTATGGGGATGAGTTTGCGATGCCGGGAGCAAACGATCCGGATTGCAGGCGCGGTATGTACTGGGATGAAGAATATCAGGACAAAGAGATGTATGAATGGTATAAACAGCTGCTTTGGATCCGAAAAAAACATGCGTGTATTTCAGAAGGCGAACTGATCGGGGCAATTACAAAGGATGAGGAAGAAACAATAGTCCTGATTCGAAAAAATGTCGAAGAGACAATTGCCTTGATTTTTAATTGCAGCAGTAATGCAAAGAACTTTAGCGAGTATGAGGGAAAATATAATTTGCTTAGAGATGAACCGTTTAATGGAAAAGTTGAGGGGCTTGATGCTGCGGTAATCATGCTTTAAGAATATAGAAGAATGACTCCTGTTTGCATATATTATCTGCAGACAGTATAGTCTGTATGGTCAGTCAATTGTTATATATAAATTCTAAGAACTAAGGAAGAACTACTGTATGTTAAATAAAAAAGATTTCTTAAAATATGCATCGACATTAGCATTTCCGATTATGCTCCAAAATCTGATCGGAACATTGGTAAACATTGCAGACACGGTAATGCTTGGATACGTGAGCCAGACTGCCATGTCGGCTTCATCGCTTGCGAACCAGTATACGTTTATTCTTTTCTGCTTATATTATGGAATGGCAACAGGTACTTCGGTTTTATGTGCCCAGTACTGGGGAAAAGGTGATAAAAAGACAGTTGAGAAGATTCTTGGTCTCGCAGAACGTATCTCCCTGATTATTTCTCTTATATTTTTTGTTATCTCTTTTACTATGCCAACGGCAATTATGAAGATTTTTACAAACAGTCCTGACACGATCGCTGCCGGAAGTGAGTATCTGAAGGTGATTTCATTTTCATTTTTATTCATGGGATTCTCACAGATTTTTATGAGCTCTCTCCGAAGCATCGGGAAAATCATGCTGCCGTCGGTTACGTATATTGTTTCGCTTTGTGTCAATGTACTTTGTAATGCATCCTTTATTTTTGGATTGTTTGGTCTTCCAAAGCTCGGTGTTACCGGTGTTGCACTTGGCACTGTGATTGCCAGAATCTCAGAAGTGTTGATTTGTCTGATTTACTCATTACGCAGTTCAGACGTCAGATTCAGAATAAAATATTTCTTTGCAAAATCAGATATTCTGTTTCAGGACTTTATAAAAATTGCCACTCCGGCCGTGATAAATGACGTTGTCTGGAGCTTTGCCAATTCAGCATTTGCAGCAATTCTTGGTCATATTAGTGATGATATGGTTGCAGCAAATGCCGTTGCTGTTATGGTGGTAAATATCGGCGCTATCGCCTGCCGTGGTTTTGCCAACGCTACTACGATCATTGTCAGTCAGGAACTTGGGAAAGACCGCATCGATACAGCAAGAGAGTACGGAAAACGAATGCTTAGAATAACATTTATTGTCAGCCTGATCGGATGTGTCGTTATTCTGGCGATCCGTCCTATGATACTGGATTTCTACCGGGATAAATTAACAGAGACGGCTATTTATTATCTTGGCATTTTTATCATTATGACAACCTGGCGTTTTGTGGGCGAAGGTATTAATACCTGTCTTATATGCGGCTGCTTCAGGGGTGGCGGTGATACCAGATTTGGAATGATCGTAGATACTATATTTATGTGGCTTGTTGCAGTCCCACTTACTTTTCTTGCTGCATATGTTTTTAAACTGCCGCCTGTCTGGGTATACTTTGTCATGACCCTGGACGAGTTCGAAAAAATGCCTGTGGTATTCATTCACTATTTCAGAAATAAATGGCTTACGAACATTACCAGAGATTTTGAGTGATTGCAGTTACCGTAAAGTTTTCTAAACAAGTTGATAAAAAACAAGACTGTCAGATTAAAGTTTCGGTAAATAAGGGGTAACATCATACTCCTGAATGAATTTTACAAATTTAGTTAACTGATCCGGTACAAAAACACCCTTTTTCCAGATGATACCAAATTTACTGGTGATTTCCGGGGATACCGGGATCACAACAAAATCACGGGGATTGGTAGCGAGAGAGGAATACAAAAAAGCACCGCATTTACCACCCCGGACAAAATTAAGGACAGTAACGAGCTGGCTGCAGTACATGTGGACATTTGGTGTGATCCCGGCACTGCGCAGACGGGTGATGACTGTCTGGGTTTGAACAGAGTCCGTATTGAATAAGATAATGGGCTCATCTTTTAACATATCCATTGTAATTTCTTTTTCACCGGCATACCGGTGCGTCTTGGAAACACAGTAGACATATCTGTCTTCCATCATGACATAACTGTTATATTTATCCAGATTATAAAAATCCATATTTGCCATGGCGATATCTAACTGTTCATTGTCGACTAAAGTACGGGCGCGGAGGGAGCCATATTCTAAAAGCTGAATGGGTATATTATACTGTTCCTGAAACTGGTCGGTCACCCGCGGAAAAAATACCGTGCTGATCATAGGAGGAATACCGATCCGCAGCGGGTGCCGCTTTTTTTCAATATTTGAAAAGTCGGTGTACAGTTCCTGCGTCTGTTTTAGAATAAATTCTGCTTTCTGATAAAAAGCCGCACCGTCTTTGGTGAGGGAAATTCTGTTTTTTCCATGGTTAAAAAGTTTCAGATGAAACTCTTTTTCCAGATCCCGGATCGAAGTGGAGATCGTAGGCTGGGAAACATAGAGCGCGTCAGCCGCGCGGGTAATACTATGGTAGCGGCATACCATACAAAAGTATTCTAATTGTGTCAGTGTCATAGAATCCTCCGTCATTGTACAGAAAAATTATACTATAGTTTCAGTATAGGAAAAAACTATGCTGACGTCAAGTATATGAAATGTACATTATACTGAAAATGCGATATGATGTGTTTACAAAAGGAAAACGACAAGGCCATGTCACTTTTTAACACGATAAAAAAGAAAAAAAGGAGGTTTTCTATGAGCCCGACAGTAATTACATTAATATTTCTGGCATTTGCCATTATCATGTTTGTTACAGAGAAGATTCCGCTCGGCCTGACATCCATGATTGTCTGTGTTGGTCTTGTGATTACCGGTGTGTTGAGCGTAAGTGATGCTTTCAATGGATTTATCAACAGTAACGTGATTCTGTTTGTTGCCATGTTCATTGTAGGCGGGGCATTGTTTGAAACCGGTATGGCAAATGAGATTGGAAGTCTGGTAACAAAATTTGCAAAAACGGAACGCAGTCTGATTATCGCAATCATGGTGATTGTGGCAGTTATGAGCGGATTTCTTTCCAACACCGGTACGGCAGCAGTTCTTATTCCGGTTGTAATTGGAATTGCAGCGAAGTCAGGGTATAAGCGGTCAAGACTTTTAATGCCGTTAGTATTTGCAGCAGCAATGGGAGGAAATCTTTCACTGATTGGTGCACCCGGCAATATGATTGCACAATCTGCACTTGAACCGTTGGGATTGAAATTTGGATTTTTCGAGTATGCGATTGTCGGTTTGCCGATTCTGATCGTTGGTATTCTATTTTATGCTACGATCGGATTTAAAATTTTACCGCATCATGACACGACGGATGCAGATGATTCTATTTTTGATGAGTCACAGGATTTTAGCAATGTTCCAAAGTGGAAAAAAGTATTATCGCTGGTGATTCTGATTGCCACCCTGATAGGGATGATTTTTGAAGAACAGATTGGTGTAAAACTTTGTATCACAGGCTGCGTAGGAGCAATTTTATTAATCCTCACCGGTGTCATTTCTGAAAAGAATGCTTTAAAATCCATTGATTTAAAAACTATTTTCCTGTTTGGAGGTACGCTTTCTCTGGCAAAGGCACTCGAGGTTACTGGAGCAGGAGAACTGATTGCAGATAAGGTGGTTGGAGCATTGGGTGAAAATCCTTCTCCGTTACTATTCACTTTTGTGGTGTTTATTCTGTGCTGTATCATGACAAACTTTATGTCAAATACAGCTACTACAGCCCTGATGGCACCGATTTGTATATCCATTGCCCAGGGAATGGGTGCAGACCCAAGAGCAGTCCTGATGGCATGTGTCATAGGAGGTTCCTGTGCCTACGCTACTCCAATCGGAATGCCTGCCAATACGATGGTAGTCGGAGCCGGCAACTATAAATTTATGGATTATGTAAAAGCTGGAATGCCGTTGATCGTCATTGCAACCGTGGTCAGCATGATTATTTTACCAATAGCATTTCCATTTTATCCGTAGGATAAAATTTTTATCACGTAGGATAAAATTTTTATCACGTAGGATAAAATTTCACTTTTAAATTATATTATTAAAAAATCTGGAGGAAAAAAATATGTCAAATGAAGTACAAGTAAAGAAAATGACTGATATTATGGCGCAGTTCGTAGGATTTACAGCAAAGAAGCTGCCGGATGATGTTATCGCAAAACTGCAGGAACTGAGAGACAAAGAGGATTCTCCTATGACGAATGTCATCTACGATACCATGTTCCGCAACCAGGAACTGGCATTGAAATTAAACCGTCCTTCCTGTCAGGATACCGGTGTATTACAGTTCTGGGTAAAATGTGGAACAAAATTCCCACTGATTGATAATCTGGAAGCATTACTGAAGGATGCAGTGATGCAGGCTACAGTTGCAACACCGCTTCGTCACAATTCCGTAGAAACTTTTGATGAGTACAATACAGGTAAAAATGTAGGAAAAGGAACCCCTACTGTATGGTGGGACATTGTTCCAAATTCCGATAAATGTGAAATCTATACTTACATGGCAGGTGGAGGCTGTACGCTTCCTGGCAATGCCACGGTTTTAATGCCGGGCGAAGGCTATGAGGGAGTGACCAAGTTTGTATTAGATCGTATGACAACTTATGGATTGAATGCATGTCCTCCACTTTTGGTTGGTGTCGGCGTTGGTACTTCCGTAGAAACAGCAGCATTAAATTCGAAAAAGGCACTGATGCGTCCGGTAGGTTCTCACAATGACAATGCTAACGCTGCTAAGATGGAGAAATTGTTGGAAGACGGTATTAATGCCATTGGTCTTGGACCGCAGGGTATGGGTGGCAATTACTCTGTCATGGGAGTTAACATTGAGAATACCGCACGCCATCCATCTGCGATTGGTGTGGCAGTAAATGTAGGCTGCTGGAGCCACAGAAGAGGACATATTGTATTTGATAAGGACTTAAACTTTACGGTAGATACCCATACCGGTTTTGAATATAAGGAAGAGAACTAATTCAGAAGGGAGAGAATAATTATGGCAGTAGAAATAAAAGATGGTAAGAAAATTCTGGTAACACCTGTATCGGCAGAGGATTTAAAGGATATTCATATTGGAGATATTGTATACCTGACAGGAGATATTACAACCTGTCGTGATGTGGCACACCGTCGTGTTGTAGAAGAGGGAAGAGAGATTCCTGTGGATGTCAGAGATGCTGCAATCCTGCATGCCGGCCCGATTATCCGCCCCTTGGGAGATGACAAATACGAGATGGTATCCGTAGGCCCTACGACATCTATGAGAATGGAAAAGTTTGAGTATGAATTTGTAGAGACCACAGGCGTCCGTGTCATTGTAGGCAAGGGCGGCATGAAGGAAAATACCGAGAGAGCCTGCAAGGACTTTGGTGCAATCCATTGTGTATTTCCTGCAGGAAATGCAGTCGTGGCGGCAGTAGAAGTGGAAGAAATCGTGGAGGCACAGTGGAAAGATCTGGGAATGCCTGAGACTTTGTGGCATTGCCATGTAAAAGAATTTGGACCACTGATCGTATCCATTGATTCTTATGGAAGAAACTACTTTGAAGAGAAGAAAGTGGAATATAATAAAAAGAAAGATGAGCAGGTCGAAATCATCAGCAAACAGGTCGGGTTCATTAAATAAAATCCGAACATAGTAAATATGTGTAGAAAAATAAAAGACCTTCTGTGGAAAAAGCTGGATTCATCAAAGGATGAAACAGGCTTCTGCAGAAGGTCTTTTTAATACCATAAGCAATGCTGATCATATATCACGGGTTGGACCAATGCGTATTGTGAAGAAAAAATAATTGACATAGCAGAAGTATTACCCTATAATCGTTCTAAAAAGAACAATAAGGAGGCGCAGATGTATTTCTGGGACAAGCATAAGACGATTACAAACTATTATGAATTACTTTCTGGCGAGGTGTGCGATCAATATGAGTTAACACAGATGGAATACGATATAATTATGTTTTTACATAATAATCCACATCATAATACTGCAGCGGAAATAGTAAGGATCAGAAAATCAACGAAATCACATGTTTCTTCTTCATTGAAAAAATTGGAAAACAAAGGTCTTATAAAAAGAAAACAAAGTAAAGATAATAAAAAACATATTGAAATTGTCCTTCTGGATGATGCGGCACTTATCGTGGACGCAGGATTAAACGCACAAAAACAGTTTGCACAGAATGTTTTAAGAGGGCTGACAGAAGAAGAAAAGCATGTGTGTATGAATGTATTTGACAAAATTTGTAACAATGCGGAAGAACTATTAAGAGGAGAGAGCAAGTGAAAAAGAGTAATTATAAACCACAGATTCCGGATTTGATGGAAGCAGTCTTTGATGCAGTGTATCTGACTTTTGATCTGGCAGCAGCAGTCTTATTTTTTTTATTCTCAAAAGGAAATATCCTGTATGTACTATATGGAATACTGACATTGATACTTTGTGGAGGGGATGCTTTTCATCTGGTGCCAAGAATTATAAGGGCTGTACGTGGAACAAATGATAAAATAAAGAGACAGCTTGGAATTGGATTGCAGGTATCGTCTATCACAATGACGATGTTTTATATTCTTTTAATGTATATATGGAAATATACATTCCCGGAATTAAAAATACCAGTAGTCATTGAGGGTGTTATATGGATATCAGCGGTTATCAGAATTGTGATATGTATGTTTCCGCAGAATAACTGGTGTACAGATGAAGGAAATATGAAATTATCTGTTATAAGAAATGCGGTCTTTGCTGTTACCGGTATAGGTGTAATGATCTTATATCTGATTTCCGGAAATACATATGGATATCATATGACGAGGATGGCTGCAGCCATCATTATTTCTTTTGGATGTTATCTTCCGGTAACACTGTTCAGTAAAACAAAACCGCAGGTCGGATTATTAATGATACCAAAGACCTGCGCATATATGTGGATCATTGTAATGGGGCTTCAGCTTATGTTTTAAGAGCAGTAATATCTGCAGAAAGGCAGGAAATTATAGTGAATGTAGAAAGATTTGTAAAACTAATGACAGGACATTTTGATAACAAAGAACAATTTACAGAAATGAAAGAAGATGGGAAAATATTTCCATATGCACAGCATGTGAATACTGTCTGTAACGATAAAATAAAAAATCTGAAAAGTTTACACCAGCTATATATCAGGAAAAGGATGGTGTCTGGGAAGGGGGCAGTGTGAGCCAATTTACCCCGGTTATGGTATTCAGGCTGTGGGAGAAATTTTCAGACACTTGTCTGGAGGTATCCGAAAGTATGGAAGTCCATGGAAAGAGAACATTTGGATATGATGTGCCGATTAGATATAAAAGGGTAGCAAGTGAGGGATAAAGCAGGAAAGTTCATTGGTATTTGCCAGAGCAGAGTCTCTGGGAAAAAGGAGAAATATGATAATGTCAAAAGATGAATATTTAATCACAGATGAGCCCCTTAAAGCACTGACAATATTTGCAATGCCGATGATTCTCGGCAGTTTTTTTCAGCAAGTGTATAATATGGCTGATTCCATCATTGTTGGTCAGTTTGTCGGTTCCTCTGCACTTGCAGCTGTCGGTGCCTCTGCACTTGCAGCTGTCGGTGCCTGTGCTGCACTGACGAATGTATTTATTTGTGTGGCATTAGGTGCCGGTGTCGGTGCCGGTGTGCTCGTAAGCCGCTATTTTGGTGCCGGAGATTATGGTAAAATGAAAACAATTGTGTCAACATCGTTGGTCAGTTTTCTGATTTTAAGCCTGCTTCTGGGTGGCTTTGGTTTTTGTTTTTCACATTCAATGATGAATTTATTACAGACACCAACTGATATACTGGAGGAAGCAGTACAGTATCTCCGCATTTATTTTGCAGGATTTCCATTTCTGTTTATGTATAATATTCTTTCAACGATGTTTAACTCAATTGGAGAATCAAAAATACCATTGGGTCTTTTGATATTTTCTTCTATTTTAAATATTCTTATGGATCTTTGGATGGTGGCAGGACTTGGTCTCGGTGTGTTCGGGGCAGCCCTTGCAACCCTTATTGCACAGGGGATTTCTGCGGTATTTTCATTTCTGATTTTCTTTTGCCGGATGCGTCAATATAAGAGTCAATTTCAGTGGTTTGATGGTCAGGAGTTACATTTGATGCTCAAAATTGCTGTACCGTCGATTCTCCAGCAGTCCACAGTGTCAATTGGTATGATGATCGTACAGGCAGTTGTAAATCCATTTGGTACACAGGCACTCGCAGGTTATGCGGCAACAATGAGAGTAGAGAATGTTTTTTCGTTGATATTTGTGTCCATCGGCAATGCGGTTTCACCGTATGTCTCACAGAATCTTGGTGCAAAGAAAATTAACCGCATCAAAAAAGGATATCACGCTGCGCTGGTATTAGACCTGTGTTTCGCAATTCTTGCATTTGTAGTTATTGAAACCATGTACACACAGATTTCTTCATTATTCCTGGGTAAAGATGGAACTGACTTAGCATATCAGGTGTCCGGGGATTATATGAGATGGCTTGGCTGTTTTTTCATCTTCATGGGTATTAAGATGGCAACAGATGGAGTTCTGCGTGGACTTGGGATTATGCGCCCATTTCTCATTGCCAATATAGTTAACCTTGCGATCCGCCTGTTTGTTGCCATGATTTTTGCACCATGTTTTGGCATTGCATTTGTCTGGCTTGCTGTACCTGCCGGCTGGTTTGCAAATTTTCTGATTTCTTATATGGCACTTAGGAAATCATGGCCGGTTTCAACGGCCTGTAACAGTGCTGCGAACGGATAGTTACTGTTCACAGGCAGGCATTTTCTGAACTGAAAATGCTGTATGATACAGTGGTGGCAGCAGATTTTGCCGATTTGGAATGCGAAGCATCGGCAAAATCCGTTACTGGAACGAGGTACGAGTGAACAGTAACAACGGATAAGTGACGGGATGTAAATATTTTATAATGGATGTTTTCAGGCTTGTTTTAATGTGTTAAAATATAGACTATAAATCCATGCATGATAGTGCAAAAAGCGGGAGGTTCTGTTATGGCAAAAGACGATTCATTAAAGAAACCAAAGAAGATAGAGGTCAATCGTATTATGATTTTTATATCATCGATATTGATACCATTTTTGTGGATTGATCTGTATTTAGTTTCGAAGAATACATCAAAACTGATGGTTGTGGGTATTATTGCAGCGCTTATTTTAGTATGGACAGGTTTGCTTGTCACATATATCCATAGGATGAAAAATGAGGAAAAAGCCCATTCGGATGAACAGGTAGAAGAACTGCTGCGTACAGGAAAAGCCAATTATCTGATGCAGAAAAAGTTAGCGGAAAAGATAGATAATATCGGAGAAAAAGATGCAGTTCCAGCGGATGAGATCATTACGGCACAGAAGGCAATTGCAAAGCTGATGCTTGCACGAAACAAAGAAAATACAGATGCTCTTATGCATTCGAATGAGCAGGTGATTGAAAAAACGTTGGAAGTAGAAGAAAAGCTTTCTGAAAACAGTCAGCAGATCATGGACATGCAGAAAAACCAGATGGATGAAAAATTACAGGAATTGACGCAAAGTCAGAAATTAGTTCTTGATAATTTAAATGATGTCAAAGAATCACTGCAGAGTGACATGCAGGATGTTTTGTCAAATATGATTCATGACACATTGGAGAAAGAACTTGCATCTGCCATAGAGCAGATACATACTTATGTGAAAGAGGCGGTAAGTCAGGCTGTTGATTCCGTAAAGGAGAATCTTGCTGCGGAAGTGCCGGTTATGGCAGCTGTTTCCCCGGCAATGGATGAAGAATTACCGGATCCAGGAATGCCGGCAGAAAGTGAAGAATTACCGGATCATGGAATGCCGACAGAAGATGAAGAGTTGCCGGATCATGGAATGCCGACAGAAAGTGAAGAGTTGCCGGATTCAGGAATGCCGACAGAAGATGAAGAGTTGCCGGATTCAGGAATGCCGACAGAAGATGAAGAGCTGCCGGATCTTGGAGTGCCGACAGAAGATGAAGAGTTGCCGGATCTGGGAATGCCGGCAATGGATGAAGATCTGTCTAATATGGAACTGCCAACATTGGGAGAAGAATTATCAGAAACAGAACTCCCGGATTTAACTGACGGCGGAGATCTGGATGAGGAACCGTCAATCGGCGAGATGCCGTTAATGGATGAAGAAGAACCGGAAGTAGCCGATACATCCCTGATAGATGAGGAACCGTCAATTGGAGAGATGCCGTTAATGGAAGAGGAAGAACCTGCGGCGGTTGATACATCCTTAATGGAGGAAGAACCGTCAATCGGCGAGATGCCGGTTTTTGATGATTTGAACGATGCTGCATCAGCCGTGGAGGAGGTGCAGGCAGAACCGGTAGAAGAAGTGGAAGCGGAAGAAGTTCCGATTACGGAGGAAGCAACAGTAGAGCCGGATACGGATGCAGTAACTTTGACAGAAGAAATTCCGGTATCTGCGGATGAGTCAGTGATTGAAGAAGTAAAAATTCCGGAAGAGACAACCGTTACGGAAGAAATCCCGGTATCTGCAGATGAGTCAGTCATCGAAGAAGTACCGGCACAGGAAGCGTCTTCATCCATGGCAGATATGAGCAATCCAAATAAGATCATGACACCGGATGAAATTGCAGCGTTGATCGCAAATTTATAGAAATGCATCATAAGTAAAACGCAATTAAAGATGTATTTGAAAGGGCGTGTGAAAAAATGATTCTTACTTTTTCACACGCCCTTTTTGACATTTGGTCATCAAAGCTCTGCGGTAATGCGCACGATCTCTTTGATCACAGCTACAGCAGTTTCCATTCCTTCCACACTGATGTGTTCGAATGGACCGTGGAAACCGTAACCGCCTGTGCCAAGATTCGGGCACGGAAGTCCCATAAAGCTTAAACGCGCGCCGTCGGTACCGCCGCGTACCGGACGTGAGACTGGTTCAAGACCAACAGAAGAAATAGCTTTCTTTGCGATATCCACAACATAAGTATTTTTCTCAATGATTTCCAACATATTTGCGTAGGAATCGTGGATAGTCAGTGTAACAGTTCCGACACCGTATTTTTGGTTCATGGAATCTGCGATTTCCTGCATTTTTTTCTGACGTGTTTCAAACATCACTTTATCGTGATCACGAATGATGTAGGAAAGAGTTGCTGCGGCAACGTCGCCGGACATATCGGTCAGATGATAGAAACCTTCTCTTCCCTCGGTGTGGGCAGGCGTTTCCATTGGAGGAAGCTGAGACTGGATCTCACATGCAACGAGAGCGGCATTGACCATGATATCTTTCGCCTCACCAGGGTGGACATTCACGCCTTTGACAGCGAAAACTGCGCTTGCGGCATTAAAGTTTTCATAGGCAACTTCACCCTCGTAATCGCCATCTACCGTGTAAGCAAAATCTGCTTTAAAGTAGTCAAGATCAAACAGATCCGCACCATGTCCGACTTCTTCGTCCGGTGTAAACCCGATCCAGATATCGCCGTGTGGAATGTCAGAGGAGATGAGCTGTTCAGCAGCAGTCATGATCTCAGCAACGCCTGCCTTATCGTCTGCACCAAGCAGAGTTGTGCCGTCTGTCGTGATCAGGGTTCTGCCCTTTAAAGTTTTCAATTCCGGAAAATCAGATGTTTTTAAAACGTCACCGGTTCCTTTTAAAATAACATCCTCACCGTTGTAATCCGGAATGATCTGGGGTTTGACATTTTCACCGGAAAAATCAGGTGCCGTATCCATATGGGAAATAAAGCCGACCGCTTTTTTGTCTTCGTATCCAGGGGTAGCCGGGATCAGGCCGTAGATGTAACAGTGGTCTGTCAGTGTTACTTTCTGCAAACCAAGATCAAGTAATTCTTTTTCTAATTCTTTTGCCAGGTTAAATTGTCTGTCCGTAGAAGGAATCGTATCGGAATCTTCACTCGAAGTAGTCCAATAGGAAACATATTTTAATAGTCTTTCATCAACACGCATGATAAATGAGTGACCTCCTTTAAATTTGATAGACTAAAAAAAGTGCGTTTTTCAGTCCATGAATAAAATACCACAGAATAGAAAATCCGCCAATGAAAAAAATGAAGATTTTCTAAAAAAACGCTTGCAATTTAAAAAAAATTAATATATAATATCATTTGTGTTCACGAGAGATAAACATATGCGCCACTAGCTCAGCTGGCAGAGCACCTGACTCTTAATCAGGGTGTCCAGGGTTCGAACCCCTGGTGGCGCATTACGAAGTACCGATTTTATAGCAGATGGCTATGGGGTTGGTGCTTTTTTTTGTTCAATCTTTACTGTGTGATCTCCAATATAAAATTACCCATAAGAAACAGAGCCGCCATAATTTTGAAAACAAGATCAAAATTACGACGACTCTGTTTTTTTGTCAATAAATTGTATACAACATGCAATTAGCGGGAGGCAATGAGTTTACAGATCGGATTTCCTTTTGAGGAGAATTTTTCTTCGTACTCTGTCATAATATTTCCTTCATTTAAAACAGAATCATGATGGAGATCTCGGGTGGAGGCATCTAAATGCCATCCAGCTTCCGGGATTTCCTCTAAGGAAAAGGTAAAGAGATTCTGATTGTCGGTTTTAAACTCCAGTCTGCCATCCGGTTTTAAAATGGCATCGTAACGCGCAAAAAACTGACGGGAGGTAAGACGGCGTTTTGCATGACGGTCTTTCGGCCAGGGATCTGAAAAGTTCAGATAAATGCGGGAAACTTCATCTTTGGCAAAAACCTCTGTGACATCAGCGGCGTCCATGCAGATGAATCTTAAGTTTGGCATAGGAGTTTCTTCCATTTTCTGAAGCGCACGTAAAAGTACACTCGAATAGCGTTCGATACCGAGGTAATTGATGTCCGGGTGCGCCGCAGCCATATCCATGATAAAACGGCCTTTTCCCATTCCAATTTCAATATGGAGAGGCTGGGTGGAAGAAAAAACTGACTGCCAGTTCCCTTTTTTTGACTCTGGTTCCTTGATGCAGTATTCACTGTTTAAAATTGCTTCATCAGCACCTGGAATATTTCTTAATCGCATATAAGTTATAATCCTGCCTTTCGTTGTAAAGTGTACAGAAAATCGTTGTCCGAAAAAATTATTTTCATACAGAAAAGTGTGCAAAAAGCACACAGAGGTATTTTACAATAAAACAATGAAAAAAAGTAGCATTATTTTAAGAAAACCTTAAAAGAAAATTTGCGCATAAAGGTTGCATGTATTTTTTTCAAAGTTTATACTGATACTAGCAAAGATGTACTTATAAATCAGGAGATTACTTATTAAAAAATGAGATATAAAATAGATAGAAATCATAAAATAACCCGCTTCTTATGTTTACTGCTTGGAATGATACTGCTGACCGGAAGTATGTGTATCCCGGTCTATGCGGCAGAATACTGGCCGGAAGGTCCTGAGGTCGTATCCCCGAATGTGATCGTGATGGAGGCTTCTACAGGGACAGTCCTTTATGATTGTGATAGTTTAGAGGCGCATTATCCGGCAAGTATCACAAAGATCATGACAACGCTGATCGCACTGGAAAATTCAGACTTGAATGATATTGTGACTTTTTCAGATGCTGCGATCGATAATACGGAAGGATCCGGTATTGCAAGGGACTATGGCGAACAGATGACGATGGAACAGTGTCTCTATGCGGTTATGCTTGCGTCGGCAAATGAGTGTGCATATGCGGTTGCAGAGCATGTAGGGGGCACCATTGAAAATTTTGTTGCGATGATGAATGAAAAAGCCAAAGAACTTGGCTGTCAGAATACACATTTTGCCAATCCACATGGTCTGCATGATGAAAACCATTATACCTGCTGCTATGATATGGCATTGATCGCAAGGGCAGCATATCAGAATGAGACATTTCGGATTATTGTGGGAACCGCACGTTATACGATCCCGCCGACGAACAAACACGCAGAGCAGACAGATCTGCAGAATCATAACGAGATGCTTTATCCATTCCAGACCAACAAGTATGTGTATGATGGCTGTACCGGTGGAAAGACGGGGTATACCAATGCGGCAAACAGTACGCTGGTAACTTATGCAGAACGTGATGGAATGACACTGATCTGCGTAGTCATGAATACGCAGTCACCAAATCAATGGCTTGACAGCAGAAATCTGTTTGATTACTGTTTTGACAATTTCCAGCTTTTTAATATTGCGGAAAACGAGACAAATTATACGTCGGCGGAACAAAAAAATGCAGGCACACTCAATACAAATGAACCGTTTGTGGATATTGACAAAGATGCAGGTATCGTACTTCCAAAGACAGCGGAGTTTTCCGATGCAACGTCAAAAATTGTCTATGACGATGTGACGAATGATACGGTTGGAACAATTGAGTATACTTATGCGGGGCACGAGGTTGGAAAGGCAGATATTGTAAAAACAAACGTGCAGGTACCGGAATATAAATTCAGCAATCAGACAGACGTAAGCGAAGAGGCACAGACGGAAGAAACAGAGCATGTTTCAAAAATACAGATCAGGATGAGTACGATCATAACCGTGGTGGTTGTAGTTCTTGTCTTACTTGTTCTTGGGATTATTATAAAGAAAGTTGCAGATAACTTTTATATCATAAAACATAATTTTGAAGTGCGAAAAGAACATAAAAGATTATTTAAGCGTGAAAAGAAACGCAATAAAAGACGTAGAAGACGCAGATAATAAAAATTTAAAAGAAAATCGTCTGGAACATAAAAGTTGCAGGTGATTTTTTTAATTCATAGGAAATTACGTCCTATGAATTAAAAAGCCCTCCGGGCGGGATGCGCATCTCGCGGAGTAGAAGTTAGCTGTAAACAGCACCGCTCGAGCGCGAAAGAGTCGCAAGCGACTCTTTGTTCTTCCTGACAATAGAATGTTCGTGGAGAGTGCATTCTATTGTACATGATAATAGAATATCCGTGGAGAGTGTGTTCTATTGTACATAGGAAAATTACATATGATTGACAGAGAATATAGTTTTGATTATATTTAATTTAGTACCACAAGTGAAAGTTTTGAGCGGAAAATATAGACACAACACTAGTAACTATTGGGAATTGGGGTTCGCATTATGCGCAGGGAACGCAGAAATGGGGTTATTATGTCAGAATCATATGCAGTCAATGAAAAAAGAGAACTGATCTTGCAGAAAGTCAAGGAGTTTATTGTGGCACACGGTGGGATCGTAAAGAAAAATCAGTTGGAAGAATTGCACATTGATTACCGGAGAATTCTCGATTTTGTGGAAAAAGGGGACCTGATCCGGATCAAAAGTGGATATTATACCATTCGCATCGGGGATTATTCGGAGGATGAACTGATTGTAAAATTATTTCCGGACGCGGTGCTTACGATGGAGTGTGCATTGTATGCGTATGGCTATATCAAAAGAAAACCATACGGATATCAGATCGCAGTGGATAAAAATACGTCGAAATCCAGATTTAAGCTGGAGTTTCCGCAGGTCACACCGTTTTATGCGGAGCCGGAGACGTTACAGTCTGGTGTGGACAGGATCGACTTTGGAAATGCAAAGATGCAGATTTTTGATAAAGACAGACTGATCTGTGAGTGTCTGAAATATGAAGATAAGATGGAACGGGCAGTTTTTCAGGAAGGTGTTCTTTCGTATATAAAAGATGAAAAAAAGAATATAGCAAATCTGATGAAATACGCCAGAGAACGCCGTGTGGTGAAAAAAGTACAATCGATGATAGGGGTATGGCTTTAAATGGAGGATAAAAAATATAAAATAGCGGATTTACAGGAAAAAAGTGAAGAATGGAAGATACCATTTTCAAATCTGCTTGCCGGATTTGTTTTGGAAGAATTTATGCTCAGATTTTCCGCTTCTGAATTTAAAAATCGGTTTTTATTACGGAATGGAACCGTGTTGGGATTAGAACAGTACCGCAAGAAAAATATACTGAAGCTGGACTTTTTCTGTGAGCCGGATGAGCGTATTCCGGAAAAGCTGTTGCAGCTGTACCTGCAAAAGAAAGAACAAAGTCCCGTAAGATGGAAAGGAACGATATCCTCGCAGCAGGCGGGGACATGTCTGGAACTGCAGGGGCAGTTTGAGGAGATGAAGGTTCCGGTGACTGTCGGTATTCATTTTATGCATCTGGGAAAAATCTGGGGACTGGTCGAAAGACAGATTCCATTTTTGATGGATGAGACAGTGCAGATCGAATGGAAGGAATTTCCGGCGGAACTGGTGCTGGCAAAACAGATTTTTGTGATTCTGCGGGATATGGAACTGATCCCGGATATGGAAATATACAGGGAAGTATTTTTTATATTGCGAAACGAAACCTTAAATGGAAGACATGTATGTGAGCTGCTCGAAGATATGTGCAAAACCGAAGAAATGATCCCTGATATGGAGCGCGCGGAGCAGATTTTTTCCTACCGGGATTATCCTTATATGAAAAAGCGCTGGGAAAAGTTTTGCAGGCACAGTGCAATCGCCGGGACGGAAACTTTAAAATGGGAGGAGGAGATGGAGTGTTTTCATCATTTCCTCGGAGATATGTGGGAGGCTGTCTGCAGGGACGAAGTATTTTTTGGAGACTGGATGCCGGAACTGGCGCGTTTCCTTGGGTAAAGCGGTCGCAGACAGATTTCGGTGTTATAACTGAAGATAAATTTTCAGTGCCTGATAATAATCCTGTCTGGTATCTAAGTTGAAAAACTGTCGGTCTACCGGAATGTCTGTGCAGGCGGCAAGTGCTTTTTCCGTCACGCAGACTGTTTTGCATTTTTCGCGAAGCGCATCAAAGGTAAACTGACGGAGAATGAGGCTTTTCCCGATCGTTGGAATACAGTTTTTTGAATAGGCGGCGGTAGCAGGATCTAAGTAGCCTGCTTTTCCGCGAACCATGCAGATATCTGCATCGCCGATCGCATCTAAAAGTGCAATTCCGGTTTCCGGTTCCATAAAAGGGGTATCCACGGACATAAAGAAAGCGGCATCCTCATTGATCATGGACAGACCGGAAAAAACGCCGGACATCGGTCCGGCATTGCCGTAGATATCCGCAATCTCCGTGACCGGGAGATTCAGATGCGCATAATCTCCAATATATTTTACGGAGAGATATATGGTTGAAAAATATGGTTTAAATTTGTGTACAAGATATTCTAAGAGGCAGCAGTCACCAAAAGGTAAAAGTGCTTTATCCGTTCCCATGCGGACACTGTTTCCACCGCAAAGGATCACAAGTGCGTAATTCATAACAGATCTATTACTCCATTCTTTTCCAAAGATGTTCTTATTTTAAAGTAGTCAGGCTGGTATGTAAAGTGTTAAAATAAATGTGTAAGCAGAAAGGCGGTAGCAGATGAGGTATTTAGATCAGGCATTAGAGGCATATGGGAAGAGTGATGTCTATCCGTTTCATATGCCGGGACATAAAAGAAATCCGCTGCCTTTTCCGGAAGTATACGGGATAGATATTACGGAGATCGATGGGTTTGACAACCTGCACCACGCAGAGGGAATTTTAAAAGAGGCACAGCAGCGTGCGGCTGATCTCTACGGTTCTGCACATTGTTATTATCTTGTCAATGGCAGCACCTGCGGGATTCTTGCATCAATCTGTGCAGCAGTGAAAAAACGGGGCAGGATTCTGGCAGCCAGAAATAGCCATAAAGCGGTATATCATGCCCTGTTTTTATCGGAACTGACTGCAGAATATCTTTATCCGGCGGTGACAGAATGTGGGATTCAGGGACAGATCACACCACGGCAGGTGGAGGATGCACTAAAAAAAGATCCGGAGATCTCGGCAGTCGTGATCACATCGCCGACGTATGAGGGAGTTATCTCTGATATTGAAGGAATCGCCAAAGTCGCGCATGTGCACGGGATTCCGCTGATCGTGGATTCAGCACATGGAGCACATCTTGGATTTGGAGGGGAATTTCCGCAAAATGCGGTAAGGCTCGGAGCAGACGCCGTGATCGAGAGCCTGCATAAGACACTTCCATCTTTTACACAGACGGCACTGCTTCATTTAAATTCAGATCTGATTTCAAAATCACGCATAGAAAAATATCTTGGAATTTATGAAACAAGTTCTCCTTCGTATATTCTTATGGCGGGAATGGAAGTATGTATCCGTACCGTAAAGGAACATGGAGCGGAATTATTTGACAATTACAGACACGAATTAAATAAATTTTATAAAAACTGTGAAGATTTGAAAAGACTGCATGTGATGACAGGGAAGGATTTATCCAAAGAAGAGGCATTTGCCTGGGATGATTCTAAAATTGTTATATTTGTCCGTGACAGCAGCAAAAGCGGTGAGTGGCTGTATCAGGAATTACTTTTAAAATATCATCTTCAGCTTGAAATGGCATCCGGAGATTATGCGCTTGCGATGACAAGTATTATGGATCAGGAAGAAGGATATCAGAGATTGTCGGCTGCACTGCATGAGATTGACAGGGAACTGTGTGGCGCAGGTACTGCAAAAAAGCAGCAGACCATGAATGAAAAAAAGGTAAGATACGGAAATGAGACGGATGGTTCGATGGAAAACATGTATGAACAACAGGTTCACAGAGGTTCTTTCATAAAAGAAGTTTACCGTCCTAATCCACAGCAGATGCAGATCTATGAAGCGGAGGAAAAAGAAACCGCAGAGGTATCTTTTGACGAAGCAGCAGGCAGGGTTTCAGCAGATTTTATCTTTCTGTATCCGCCGGGAATCCCTTTGATCGTTCCAGGGGAGGCCATCACCGCAGAATTTATTGAAAGACTTCGCACCTGTATCAGTTTGAAATTGAATTTACAGGGGAGCACGGATCTTTTTGCGGAGCGGATAAAGATTGTATATTTTTAAAGACTATATTATACTGATAAGGCAGGACAAATGGGAAAAATATATTACATGATGGGAAAAAGCTCATCCGGTAAAGATACTTTGTACGGGATGCTGATGAAAGATGAGAAACTCAGGTTAAAGACTGTGGTTCCGTACACGACAAGACCGATGCGTGCCGGGGAAGAAAACGGTGTATCATATTATTTCTGTGATGAAGATACAGTGGAAAAGCTTGAAGCAGAGGGGAAAATTATCGAATTGCGTGCGTATCATACGATCCACGGCATCTGGAAGTACTTTACGGTGGCAGACCATCAGGTTGATTTAGACCATCAGAGTTATCTTCTGATCGGAACGTTAGAGTCCTATCTTAAGATACGGGAATACTTCGGAACGGAGAGCGTTGTTCCGATATATATAGAAGTAGAGGATGGTATGCGCTTACAGCGTGCGCTTGAGAGAGAGCGGAGGCAGGAAAATCCGAAATATGAGGAATTATGCCGGCGGTTTCTTGCGGATGAAAAAGATTTTTCCGAGGAAAAATTAAAAGAAGCAGGAATCACAAAAAGATTTTGCAATGAGTCGTTAGAAGAGACGGAGAATGCGATCGCTGCGTATATCGAAGAGCAGGAATAGTTACTTTTTTACAGGAAGAAGGTGTCAGCCTTGGATATTAACAAATTAAATCATGTAACAGAGGTTACACAGGTACCGGATACCAATCAGAATGTACAGGGAGATGGTTCCTTTAAGTTTACGCTTGCGAGTGCGATCACGGATGCGGATCTGCAGGCAAAAGTGGACATGCTTCTTTCTGACATTACAGCGCAGGGCAACCGTATTGCGCAGCATATGGATATCCGTGATATGAAAAAATACCGCGGTCTGATCCGCGAATTTATGAATGAAGTGGTATTCCGGTCCCACAAGTTTTCCAGGGAGAATTTTCTTGACCGGAGAGGACGCCACAGAGTGTACGGTCTGATCAAGCTGATCGATTCGAATCTGGATGAACTGGCGCAGGAGCTGGTAAAGGATGAGAAAGACCACATCGCGATTTTAAGTAAGATCGGAGAGATAAGGGGATTGATATTAGATATCCTCACCTGATCTTTTTTGGATGTGGATTGGATAAACGGCGCACGCACATGGCGGGAAATCTGGTAGCAGAAAAGAAAACATGAAAAATATGTGCAGAAATGAGGATTTATATGCCAGCATTTAAGGACATCGTTGGACATGAACAGATCATAGAGCATCTGCAGAATGCGATTACCATGGATAAAGTTTCACATGCTTATATATTAAACGGACCGGACAAATCCGGAAAAATGATGATCGCAGAAGCATTTGCACAGACGCTGCAGTGTGAGGCAGTAAATAAAAAGTTAGAGGAACTTGCAGGTGAGACAGAATCTGAAAGAATAGAAAATAAATTTACAGCGGAGCCATGTATGGAGTGTCATTCCTGTAAACAGGCGGCAGGCAAAAACCAGCCGGATATCATCTATGTCAGCCATGAGAAGCCGAATACGATTTCGGTAGACGATATCCGTACACAGTTAAACAATGACATTGTCATTAAGCCATACAGCAGCAAACATAAGATTTATATTGTGGATGAAGCGGAAAAAATGAACCAGCAGGCGCAGAACGCACTGCTAAAGACAATCGAGGAGCCGCCTGCATATGCGGTGATCCTGCTTTTGACCACCAATGCGGAGAGTTTTCTTCCGACGATCTTATCCCGCTGTGTGACGCTGAATTTAAAGGCGGTGCCGGATGAGAAGATCAAAAAATTTCTGATGGCACATTACCAGATTCCGGATTACCAGGCAGATGTCTGCGTGGCATTTGCACAGGGAAATGTCGGAAAAGCGATCCAGCTTGCAGCATCGGATGATTTTAATGAATTAAAGGCATCTGCGCTTCAGCTCATCAAGCGTCTGCACGACATCGACCTCTATGAGATGACAGAGGCGGTAAAGCAGATCAGTGAATATAAGCTTCAGATCAACGATTACTTTGATCTTATGATGATCTGGTATCGTGATGTACTTTATTATAAAGCAACAAAGGATGTAAACGGCCTTATTTTCAAGGATGAGGTCTATGACATAAAAAGACAGGCAGAGCAGAGTTCTTACAATGGAATCGAAGAAATTTTACAGGCACTGTCAAAAGCACAGGTGCGTTTAAACGCAAATGTAAATTTTGATCTGGTGATCGAGCTGCTTCTGCTGACCATAAAGGAGAATTAACATGATAAAAATAGTAGGAGTCCGTTTTCGGAATGCCGGTAAAATTTATTATTTCGGACCGGGAAATCTGGATCTGACTGCAGGAATGCACGTAATTGTGGAAACTGCGCGTGGTGTGGAGCTGGGAACAGTCATGATACCGACAAGGGAAGTGAATGATGACAGCGTGATCCAGCCGTTAAAACCGGTCATCCGTATTGCAACGGAGGCAGATGAAAAGACAGCATTAAAGAACCGTGAAAAAGAAAAAGAGGCATTTAAGATCTGCCTGGAAAAGATAGCAAAACATAAGCTTGATATGAAGCTGGTGGAGGCGGAGTACACGTTTGACAATAATAAGCTGCTCTTTTATTTTACGGCGGACGGACGTATCGATTTCCGCGAGCTGGTAAAAGATCTTGCAGCGGTCTTCCGTACCAGAATCGAGCTGCGCCAGATCGGTGTCCGTGATGAGACAAAGATCATGGGTGGGATTGGAATCTGTGGAAGAGAACTTTGCTGTCATTCCTATCTTTCCGAGTTTGTCCCGGTATCCATCAAGATGGCAAAAGAGCAGAATCTGTCCTTAAATCCGACAAAGATTTCCGGTGTCTGTGGACGCCTGATGTGCTGTCTGAAAAATGAAGAAGAAACTTATGAATATTTAAACAGCCGTCTGCCAAATGTGGGGGATTATGTGACCACGGATGATGGCTTAAAGGGAGAGGTATCTTCCGTCAGTGTACTGCGCCAGATGGTCAAAGTACTCGTGGAAGTGGATGACGAAAAGGAAATCCGTGATTACTCTGTGGATCAGCTGAAATTCAAGCCAAAACGCAGAAGAGATCATGTAAAGCTGACTGCGCAGGAATTAAAGGAACTTTCCGCATTAGAAGATAAGGGAGGAAAATCCAAAATTGACGATGCCAAATAATCTGGTTTATGAGCAGGAGAGACTTGATGAACTGCATCGCAACGGCTATTTTATCATTCAGGATCCGAAAAGGTTCTGTTTTGGGATGGATGCCGTTTTGCTTTCCGGGTTTGCAAAGGCAAAAAAAGGGGAGCGCGTGCTCGATCTTGGTACCGGTACGGGAATTATCCCGATCCTGATGGAAGCCAAAACAGAAGCAGAAGATTTTAAGGCGCTTGAGATCCAGGAAGAAAGTGCGGATATGGCACGCCGGAGCGTGTGCTATAACCATCTTGAGGATAAGATCGAGATCGTGACCGGAGATATCAAGGAGGCATCTGCGATATTTGGAGCATCTTCGTTTGATGTGATCACCACAAATCCGCCGTATATGATCGGGACACATGGACAAAATTCGCCGTCTGCGGCAAAGGCGATCGCCAGACATGAAGTGCTATGTACACTGGATGATATTTTGCGGGAAACCGCGAAAATGCTTGTGCCGGGAGGCAGGTTTTATATGGTGCACCGGCCGTTCCGTCTCGCAGAGATCATGAGTAAAATGGTCGAGTACAAGATTGAGCCGAAGCGCATGCAGCTTGTCTATCCATTCGTGGATAAAGAACCGAATATGGTGCTGATCGAAGGGCTGCGCGGTGGAAAATCAAGACTTGCCGTGGAAAAACCGCTGATCGTTTATAAAGAACAGGGCGTGTATACAGATGAGATTTATGATATTTATGGGTATTAAGTGGATTATTTAAAACCATATTGTGTATAAAGCAGCAGAAAAATTATTTTGTGTGGAAAATGACAGATATGAAACATAATCAGTATGTATTTGAGTGATTCAGAAAGGATAAATTAAAATATATGTTTAATGATATAAAGATAGGACCGGTTACATTTCATATGTATGGTCTTATGATTGCGATCGGTTTTGCAGCGGCACTTATGATGTGTTTAAAGCGTGGAAAAAAACGTGGCTTGAACGAGGATATTATCTATGGAATCTTCTTCTGCGCAATCTTCGGTGGAATGATCGGCTGCAGGCTGCTCTATTATATTGTAGAGATCCCGGAGATTTTAAAAGATCCGTCCATACTCTGGAACTTTAAAAACGGATACGTTGTTTACGGCGGGATCATCGGCGGTGCGCTGACCAGCCTGATCTACTGCCGTGTCAAAAAAGAACGTTTTCTGCCGTACTTTGATCTTGTGATGCCTGCTGTATCATTTGCACAGGGATTCGGGCGTCTCGGCTGTTTCTTTGCAGGCTGCTGCTACGGCAGGGAGACGGATTCGTGGTTTAGCATCACATTTACTCACTCCGACTTTGCACCGAATGGAGTAAAACTTCTGCCGACACAGCTGATGTCGTCTGCCGGAGATTTTCTGATCTGCGGACTGTTACTTCTCTATGCGGGAAGAAAGCCGAAAGAGGGACAGGTGGCAGCAGGATATATGGTACTTTACGGAATCGGAAGATTTATCATTGAATTTTTCCGGAACGATTACCGCGGAAGCATTGGAGTGCTTTCCACATCACAGATCATTTCGATCGGAGTTGTGGCAGCGGGAGTCGTGTTTTATCTGGTGATGAATTTCCGAAACTGCAAAGGTGTCACCCCATAATATTTTTTAAACATCCGTATAAAATTAGCGGGGTAATGATAACCGCACTGTAATGCAATTTCATCGATGCCAAGGAGTGTTTCACTTAACAGTTTTGCCCCATATTCCATCTTAAGAGAGATAATATAGTCGGAAATGGTCGTGTCGTATTCGTGGAGAAACGCATAATTTAGTTTTTGCATGGATAAAGAAACCTGCTCACTCAGTTCATGGACGGTGGGCGGGTTTTTATATTGTTCGGTCAGAATATCGTGTGCGAGGTGCACAGCAGAAAGGTCAGCGGTCGAGAGCGTAATCGTTCTTGTATCGCTGACTTTTATTGTGCGCATTACTTTGGCATGTGGAATATGTTGTTGACCAGCTTTATTTATTGCGGTCCGCACAGATGTTGCAGGCAAAGTTCCGGCAGGAACAGATTTGGGTGCAATCACATGAGATGAGTTTTCCTCAAATTCTTCTGCAAGCAGTGCGAGACACTGTAAGATCAGTCCTTCTAAATACAGCGGTGTAAGCGCATCCTTTTCATGCAGAAAATGCATCTGGTTCAGCAGATTGATCACGCCGGCGGGGAGTATCTTATAGGTATAATTTGCCTCAAACGCGGACAGACTGACACAGTCAGGAAAAACAGGATAAAGAACATTTTCTATGAAATCAGCCGAAACCGTCAGTTCCAGTCCGTGAAAATGATCCCCGGCACGCCATGCCTGCTGGCCTTTGATATTTTCCTCCAGCACAATAAAAGAAGAAGGTGTAAAAGAAGCCGCATCCTTTTGATAAAGCTTAAAATGCGTCTTCCCGGAAAGCATTACCCCAAACCGAAGCTGTCTCGCAGGATTCCGAAAAGAAACCGAAAAATCCTCCGGAATCGTATAATCCGCAATCCCAAGCTGATAACACCCCTCGCGGCAATAGATACAGCAATACCCACCTTCCGGGTGTTCCTTGTCACTGTAACAGGTATAATTTCCATTCATTTCCGGTAAGAAATGAAGCTGTTCAAACATAAAAGCCTGAAATTCATCTGTACTTGAAACAAGCATCTAAGAAAAACCTCCTTCTTAATTTCTATACCCCATTTTCCCCATTCCCGCAATAAAATAATCATTTGCTAAACAAAAATTATCAATATCCATGCAACACTTGCAAACAATCAAATGCATGATAAAATAGACTTACTTTTGTTAGTGCAAACTAACACTTGCAATATATCTTGCAGTTTGCAGACAAAACAATTGCGAAGAATGAAAACAAAACATAAAGGAGAACTTTTACATGAAAAAAAATCATTTATTTTCCATTATCACGGCAGGTATGCTTACCATCACCCTGTTAGCGGGATGTGGGAATACAGGCAGCAACGCAAATGCAGACACAGGAAGTAACACAAATACGGTGCAGGAGAGTACAGAGGATCAGGCATCCGCAGTACCGGAGAGCGAAGCGCAGACAACCGGGGAAAGACAAAACGGTGAGACAGTTACCGTGACAGACGTCCGCGGTGAGGTGGAGATTCCGGCAGATCCTCAGAGGATCGTAGATTTAAGCGGCAACAGTGATATCTTATCGATCCTTGGCTATTCCGTTGTGGGAACCGCAAACAGTGATGCTTATGACTATACAAAATTCCCAACCTATCTTGAGGATACATTACAGGGAGCTGAAATTTTAGGTTACAGTATGCAGGATACGATGGATATTGAGGCAGTCATGAATTTAGATCCGGACCTGATTATCATTTCCACGGTTCAGGAAAAAATGTATGACCAGCTTTCTGAGATCGCACCGACAGTCATGATACAGTTAGAAGCGCTGAACTGGAAAGAAGATATCCGCACGCTTGCACAGGTATTTGGCAGAGAGGATGCGGCAGATCAGTGGATCAGCTCTTATGAAGAGAAAGCGAAAGAAGCCGGAGAAGCAGTCCGTGCTGCATATGGAGAGGATACCAGTTATCTGTCATTTTTAGCGAGCGGTGGACAGTTCTTTGTATTCACAGGTGCCGGATTTGGAAGTGTGCTTTATGAAGATATGGGACTTGCAAAACCGGAAGGTCTGCCGGAGCAGAGTGATATTTCCCTGCCGGTCGTAACATATGAAGGTCTGGCATCGATCGGAGCAGATTATATTTTCCTGATGGCAACGGATGAAGACAAAGCAGAACTTGACCAGAATGCAGTCTGGAACAGTCTGCCGGCAGTACAGAGCGGACAGGTGGTAGAACTTCCGGCATCACCGTATTTTAATCAGGGTTACAGTCCGATCGGACGTGAGCTGCTTTTAGATGAGATTTTGGAGATGTTAGATGGAACGGCAAAGAATTAAGCGGACCTGGGGTGTTGCGATTGCAGGTGTCTGTCTGCTGATACCGGGAATTTTGCTTGCAGTCTGTATGGGCGCAATGAAGATTCTGCCGGTGGATATCTGGAATGGCATTTTTCATAATACAGGATCTCTTACGGATATGATGATCCGCGACGTACGGCTTCCGAGGGTGATCTGTGTACTGGTGACAGGCGGTATCCTTGGAATGACCGGAGCAATGATGCAGGGGGTGACGCGAAATCCGATTGCGGAACCGTCACTGCTCGGAATCAGTCAGGGGGCGACGCTTTTTGTCGCCCTTCTTTACGCATCAGGAATTGGTGCAACTGCAGGAAATACGCTGCTTGCAGCATTGCTTGGAGCGTTTTTTTCCGGTGTGCCTGTACTTATATTTACCATGAAAAATCCGGGAAATTTAAGTGTCACAAAATTGCTTTTAGCGGGAACGGCAATGAGCACCTTTTTTACGGCACTCACTTCGGTGGCGGGCCTTTTGTCGAATCAGTCACAGATGGTTGGATTCTGGGTATCCGGCGGATTTCGCGGGGCAACGTGGCTGGATGTAAAAATTATTTTAGCGGCAGGGATACCGGGATTTTTAGCAGCAGTGCTCCTTGCACCGAAAATTAATGTGATCAGTCTCGGAGATGATATGGCAACCGGACTTGGTATCCATCCGCAGAGGGTGCGTTTTATCACAATTCTTTTGATGATTCCGTTATGTGCGGCAGCAGTGGTGGTGGGAAAAACAATAGGTTTTGTCGGACTTATGATTCCACAGACGATAAGGCTGTTTGCAGGCACAGATTACAGGCGGGTAATTCCGCTTAGTTTTCTGTGCGGAGCCGTACTTTTAACTTATGCGGATATTGCAGCGCGCATGATCTATCAGCCATATGAAGTACCGATTGGAATTTTTACAGCAATGCTTGGAGTGCCATTCTTTTTATACATGGCGGGAAAGGAGCGGGGATGATGCGTATGAAAAAAAGAAAAACAGCAGTTTTTGCGTGCGTGATCGTATTATTTTTCTGTGCCATCCTCTTGGGACTTTGCTGGGGCAGTTATGAGATATCGGTGCATGAAGTCATTGCGACGCTGCTTGGAAATGGAACAAAAATACAGAATACGGCAATTTTTGGAATCCGTTTACCGCGTATCCTGCTTGGTATTTTTGTGGCGGCAGGGCTTGCGATATCGGGCGGTGTTTTACAGACAATGACAAGGAATGAGCTTGCTGACCCGGGAATCATTGGCATCAATGCGGGCGGTGCAACGGCAGCAGTGTTGTTTATCCAGTTTCAGACAAACGCATATTTCAGTGAACTTGGGACATTTTCTATTTATCTGCTTCCACTTATGGCAATTTCAGGGGCACTTGCAGCGGCATTTTGCATTTATTTTCTCTCCAGCAGGAAAGGGTTAAAACCAAAACGTCTGCTTTTGACCGGAATTGGGATCAATGCCGGACTAAATGCGTTTATCACTTTTTTTATGTTCAAGGGAGGTCCTGGGGATTACAACCGGGTAATGATCTGGACGTCCGGCTCACTCTGGGGGGCCGGATGGGCATACGTCAGAGCTTTGGTACCCGTGATTTTACTTGGCGGGGCATATATTTTTTATAAAGGCCGAATGTTGGACGCGTTAAGTTTTTCGGATGAAACGGCGATTGGCTGGGGAATTTCCATCGAGCGTGAACGGAAAAAAATGTTGCTCTGTGCAGTTATTCTTGCGGGAGCATCGACTGCATTTGCTGGAAATATCGGCTTTATCGGACTGCTTGCGCCGCATGCAGCAAAAAAAGTTGTTGGAAACGGACACCGGGTATCACTGCTTCTTGCGTCTTTGATCGCTGCAGTCATGCTGATTTTTGCAGATACGGTCGCAGGAAATTTATTTTCACCAATCGAAATCCCGGCGGGAATTGCGGTGTCGCTGGTTGGTGTACCGTATTTTGTATACCTGATGTGGAAGGAGTAGCGAGGATATGGAAACAATAAATGCGATAGAGGTAAAAGGACTCTGGGCGGCATATGAGGACCGCATGATCATAGAGGAGATGAATTTAAAAATACCGAAGGGAAACATCACGATCATTATCGGTGCAAATGGCTGTGGAAAATCCACGCTGTTGAAAGTGATTTCAAGAATTTTGCCTGCAAAGAGGGGTGAAGTCCGGATTGATGGAATGGATATCCGCAAAGAAAAAGCAGAACATATCGCCAAAAAAGTTGCTGTTCTCCCGCAGACTCCGACCTGTCCGGATGCAATTACCGTGCGTGAGCTGGTTTCCTACGGACGTTTTCCTTACCGCAAAGCGATTGGAGGCATGAGCCGCCACGACATAGAGCAGGTGGACTGGGCACTTGAAAAAACAGGTCTGACAGAAATTTCCGGCCGCCTTGTGACAGAATTATCCGGCGGACAGAGACAGCGCGCATGGATCGCCATGACACTTGCGCAGGAGACGGAAATGATCTTGCTTGATGAGCCGACGACATATCTGGATATGGCATATCAGCTGGACGTGCTGCAGCTTTTAGAGCGCATGAACCGGGAAAAACAGCTTACGATCGTGATGGTGCTGCATGACTTAAACGAAGCCTGCCGCTTTGCAGATCACATTATTGGACTGAAAAATGGCAAGGTTGTCTGTGAGGGAAGACCGGCAGATGTGATCACGAGGGAAAATATCCGGGAAATTTATGGGATTGATGCAAAACTGGTGATGAGTGATGGAGGATACCCGATCTGTATGGAATTTGACAGAGTTATAAAAACTTTATGATTTGTTCGATTTACAACCGTAATTGACTATGATAATTTAATATTAAGGCTCTTTGGTGGGAAAAATGCGCCGGAGAGTCTTTTCTTTTGTACGATTCCCGCCATCCGAAAAAATAGGTGGTTTTGATGACAGATATCTGTCCGTAAAAACAGGTTTATCTGTGAAATATATCATCTATTAATCAGAGAAGGATTGGGGGAAATATCTATGAAATCAGGAAAAAAAGTCATCCGGGTGGCATTAGCCATCCTCTGCATGGTTTCCATGCTTTTTATTTCAGAGTATCAGAAAGTAGAAGTATATGCAGCCTCAGGATATGGGTTCATTTTCTTAAGTGCATATGAAAAAACATTAAAAACAGGGGACACTTATTGTCTGTCTGTGGTTTCATCCGGCAGTAAAAAACCGACATTTACATCCAGTGATTCAAAGGTCGCATCGGTTAATACCTACGGAAAAATCACCGCAAAAAAGGCGGGAAGTGCGACGATCACGGCAAAAACAAAAAATGCGGAGGCAAGCTGTAAGGTTACTGTCACAAAGACAAAAGTTACCTTAAATAAGACCAGCCTGACACTGGAAAATGGGGAAAGTGCAGTGCTTACGGCAGCCTCATCCACCGGGCATAAGGTGACGTGGAAGTCGGCAAAGACAAGCATTGCATCGGTAAGTGAAAATGGAAAAGTAACAGCAAAGAAGCCGGGAACAACTACGGTTACTGCAAAGGTCGACGGTACGTCTGTGAATTGTAAAGTGACAGTAAAAAGTCCGACAGTTCGCCTGATGCCGTCTAAAATCTCGCTATACAGACGGGAAAAGTATAAACTTAAGGTATCTTCCACATCAAAAACAATACCAGTGTGGAAAACTAACAAAAAAAGTGTGGCGACTGTGGATGAAACAGGAAAAGTAACCGCGGTCAAACATGGAACGGCAGTCATTACTGTAACCGTAGATGGAGTCAGCAAAAATTGTGAAGTGACGGTCAGATCTCCAAAGATTACATTTGAGCAGACGACGATTACACTTCATCCGGGGGAACGTGCAAGAGTAAATGCGACGGTATCTTCCGGCAATCAGCCGGCGTATTCCTGCTCTAACTCCAATGTGGTGTCGGTAGATGCAAACGGGGTTATCACTGCGAAAGCAGCTGGCAGGTCTTATGTCTACGCCAGTGAGGATGGAACAAAGGAACGCATGACGGTGTATGTGAAAGAGAAGGAATAAAAGGTGCAGGGATTGTTGTATAGACAAAAACTGGAATAGGAACAAAAGCACAAAGTCAGGCATGGCATCAGATTGTGAAAGAAAATTGCTGCTGTTCACACAATAGGTGTGAACAACAGCAGGAAACAGATGGCGGGAAGTACAAAAGATAAATGGAAGTTGCATGTTTACACCAAAAATAAAATCCGCTAAAATATAGAAAATTACAGAATGCAGATGCAATTCACAACAATAGAATGTTCGCAAAGCGCAGGCTATTATTTTTTATATCGGAGAAAGGCGGTAGTGAGGATGGAGGATATGACAGAAAAAGAACTGATCACGGTTTTAATTGATAAATATACAGATTTACAGCGCATCAAACGTGCAAACAATGGGGTGGAAAATCAGGAGCTGGAGTATCAGATCAAAGTGACGATTGCAAAGCTGGCATCTCTTGGAGTGTCCGTGGAGGATATTACGTTATGACAGAAAAAGAATGGCGCATGTTCAATGACATTCTTCTGGAAATCTATTATGCCGGAAGCCTGGAGACGTTTGGAGAAAGATGTTTAAAACTGATCCGTATATTGATTCCATATACGCAGGGTTATTTTTTAGTGATAGATGAAGACGGCAGGTTAGACGTGGCGCATTCGGTATTTGAAAATGTGGATCCTGTCATGAAACGGAAATACTTAGATACTTATTTTGCAAAAGACTATCTGATGCAGATGTGCAATTTTACAAAATCAATGGCATACCGCGATACCGATCTTTTAACGGATGAGAAACGAAGAGCATCGGTGATTTACCGTGAGTATTTTAAACCCCAGAAATTAGATATGGGATGCGGGCTTATCATTATGAGATGGAAATTTTGCAGACATTTCTGCCTCATTTTGAAAAAAATGTTTTTGCCTATGCAAACCATTATGTTTCGGGTGCGGAAAATACCATAAAAAACAGAGAGGCAGATCTTCTTTCGGGGCGGGAGCAGGAAATTGTGCGGCTCGTCAGAAAAGGATATTCCAATCAGGAAATCGCCAGACAGCTTCTGATCAGTGAGGCAACAGTAAAAAAACATCTGAGTAATATTTTTGAAAAACTGGGAATCAGCAGGCGGACACAGTTATTTTAAGGTAGAGGAAAAGAAGTATTGCTACATCGAAAGTAGTATGCAAATCAATCATTCTGCTGATTGTGAAAATATATACCTGCCGTTATAATTCATGACAACAGATTTGGAAAGAGGTGGTTGTCATGATAGCAAACAAAAGCGCACTACTGGTGATTGATGTGCAAAACCAGTTTGTTGAGGGATTGCCGGAAGAGATGAAGGGTCTTTCGGTGGTTGAGAGTGTAAAACATGTGATTGAGGCATTTCGAAAGGCGGGCAGACCGATTATCTATTTTCGGGAGGTACACCGGAAAAATCTGGTGGATTTCGGAAGAGAACTTGACGGAGATGAGGATGTCCATGCAGTAGAAGAAACACGCGCAGCTGATTATTTTACCGGAATAGAACCGTTGCCGGAAGAATATCAGATAGTAAAAAGGCGTTACAGTGGTTTCTTTGGCACAGATCTGGAGATTTTATTAAAGGGACTTGGAATTGAGCATATCTATGGGGTTGGTTTGCTGACGGACGTCTGTGTACATTATACCTGTGCGGATGCACATCAGCATGATTATCATATTCATGTGGTACGTGAAGCAGTGGGAGGATCGTCTCTTGTGGCGCATGAGGCAGCCCTCGCAGCAATCGAATATTTACAGCATGGAGCAGTGATCAGTGAGAAAGAGGTGTGTGAATGATGAAGAAAAAAATGATTTCGATGGTACTTATTTTGACAATGGCAACAGGACTTATGACAGGATGTGGAAGTAACGAGACTGGAGAGACGGGGCAAAAAGAAACAGGTACAGCAGATACAACTGAAAATAAAACTGTGACGATGGCGTCAAATCCGTTTGTTGGATTGGCGCCATTTTATGTTGCGATGGATAAAGGATTTTTCAAGGACTGTGGACTTGATTTTTCCATGGTGGATTTTGATGATTCGAGTGCATCCTGCTCGGCACTGTTAGCAGGAAAAGTTGATCTTGCGTATACAACTTTGGATGCAGCGATCATTGCGGAGAGCCAGTATGATGAAGATATGCTGGATGTAACGGCAATTGTGGATGAATCTGCCGGAGCTGATGGAATCCTTGTCAAAAATGATATTAACAGTATTGCAGATCTGAAAGGAAAGACAGTCGGCGTGTCTATCAACCAGACGTCACATTATCTGCTGATGCAGGCACTTGAGACAGCAGGACTTACGGATGCGGATGTAGATCTTGTTAATATGACATCTTCGGATGCAGGAGTATCTTTTATCAGCGGTGATCTGAATGCGGCTGTCACATGGGAACCATATCTTAGCAACGCGGTAGAGCAGGGAGTTGGAAAACTCATTTTTTCCAGTAAAGATGCACCGGGTTCTATTGTAGATGTACTTGCTGTAGGAACAGACAATAAGGATGCAGCGTGGCTTGCACAGGTAAATGAGGCATATGAGAAAGGTCTGGATTATTTAAATGATGCCAGCACACATGAAGAGGCAGTTGAGATAGTGGCAAAACATCTTGAAGTGAGTGTAGATGAAGCAGATTCCATGATTTCTACGATAAAACTTTATTCACCGGAGGATTCTTCTGCGGAATTAAAAGATGAAGGTCTTGTATATCAGGCAGTCGGGAAGATTTCCGGTTTCTATTTTGATAAAGGAATTATTGAGAAGCCAGTGGAACCGTCACAATTACTGGCAGAAGAATAATAGCAGGATCCGGCTGCTTTTAACGGATATTGTCGTATGATTTTTCCTGTGATAGAATTGGGGAAAATACGAGTTGGAATGAGCAGATATGGAAAACACATTAAAAGAAACAGAATGGCTGACCATCAATAAAGTGTTGCTGGAAATGTATGATATTACCGATATTGATCAATTTACGGAACGGGTGTTAAAAACTTACCGTATGTTGATCCCATATACGAAAGGATATTTTATTGTTTTTAATGAAGCAGGCGGCATTGAAAGCAAAAAATCGTCCTTTATTGAGATGGAGCCGGGAGTCTATGAAGAATATCTGGATTCTTATTATGAAAAAGACTACATGAAATATACATTTGAATTGTCTGAGCATACGATCACTTACCGTGATACCGATATTATGGAGGAGTCACTGCGGCAGAAAACAGAGTTTTATCAGGGATTTTTAAAACCGAATCATATCCCGTTTGGTGCGGGGATACTGCTTCGCAGATATGGAAAACCGATTGGTATTGTTAATTTTTTCCGAAGTGAACTTCTTGGGGATTTTTCGGACAAAGATATGTTTATCTTAGAAGTGCTAAAGGGGCACCTTTCCCATAAACTGGCAGGACTACTCAATGGAACAAAGCAGGCGGCAGGCAACAGGAATAAGATGCTTGCACATCTTGCGGCAGAATTTGAACTGTCAGAGCGGGAAAAAGAAGCACTGACCTGTATGGACGGGGGAATGACAAATGCCCAGATCGCAGAGAATATGGGAATCAGTCTTTCTACGGTAAAAAAGCATGTTTACCATATTTTTGAAAAAGTAGGGGTAGACACCAGAGCGCAGCTTCGTAATGTTTTAGAGACATATAACTCTACAAAGTTCTAAAAAAGTTCTAATTATACAGAAAAAAATGCATACAAAGTTCAATTGTCACATTATTTTTCCGATGCTACAATCAGTGCATAAGAAAACAGAAAGAGGAAATGCAAAGGTGCATAAAAAGCAGCCTTTGCGTTTCCTCTTTTTTGTACCCAAAATAAGCGTTTGATCAGCAGATTCAAAGAAAGGTGGAAATTATTATGAAGAAAATCTGGAGCAAGACATTAAGACCGGGAGAGAAATGGTCAGGAAATATTGGACGTGGAAAATATATTCATTTCAAGGCGCTCGGCGATGACGCAAATGTTTCCATGTTGATGTACAACATGTTAGATACTTCGGAGCGCTATAACATGCCGGATACGTTAAAAGCACAGTTTATTTCCTCCCTGACAAAAGGAAATGTGCTGATGAGCGATAACGGACGTGTGTTGGCCAGTATCGTGGAGGACAGCCTTGGATGGCATGATACGATCTCAGGATATACGACAAGGCTTCTCACCGATGAGAAATACGGAAAGACAACTTATCAGGAAATGAGAAATGACTGGCACCGTTGCGGAGAGGAAAACTTCAAAATGGAACTTGTCCGCAACAATATGAGTGCAAGAGATTTAGTTCCATGTGTGAATCTCTTCTCAAAAGTTTACATTGAGGAAGATGGCAGCATGCATTTTGAGGAGGGACACTGCAAAGAGGGCGCAACCGTAACACTCCGCACGGAGATGGATATGATCTTTATCGTATCAAACACGCCAAACCCGTTAGATCCTGCAAAAGAATTTCCTTCGGTTCCGGTTTCCATTGAAGTATATGATGCACCGGAAGTTGATCTGACCGATGAATGTGTCAATTATCGTCCGGAGAATTACAGAGCATTTGAAAATACATGGGAATATTACAACCTGCTGGGACGTTAAAAAGTAACGCATCACAGAAAAGCTGGAACAGAACGGAGCAAAGTCAGTAAAGATCAGGCAGAAAAATTGCTGTAGAAAACGGAGGTTAAGATATGTACGGATTTATAGAGAAAACAAGTGATTTAAAAGAAGAAAATGCAATTTATAACGAAGTCGTGGAAGCGGGAAAAGGCTGGATGCATGAACTGCTTCCGGGACAGTCCTTAAGAATTGTAGACATGGAAGGAAATCAGGCAGTCGATACCACATTTTATGATATGACCAACCCGGAGGATCATTACGGAGCAATCCCAACGATCGTGATGCAGAAAAATATCTATCTGACTACGGGTACGATCCTTAGAACCGAGTCGGGGAAACCGCTGTTAGAGATCACAGCAGATCTGACCGGGCGTCATGATACGATCGGCGGTGCATGTTCCGCGCAGAGCAATACCGTAAGATATGCAAGAGAAAAAATTTACATGCACAACTGCAGAGACAGCTTCATGTTACAGCTTGCAGACGATACGCATGGTTTCATGAAACGTGACCTTGCCCCAAACATTAACTTTTTCATGAATGTTCCGGTGTCAAAGGATGGCGGTTCAAAATTCGATGATGGTGTTTCTGCACCGGGCAAATATGTGGAGATGAAAGCGTTAGAGCATACGATGGTGTTAGTCAGCAACTGTCCGCAGCTCAATAATCCATGTAATGCATACAACCCGACCCCAATCAAGATGCTGATCTGGGACGCAGAGTAAAAATGTGAAAAAAGTTTGGAGGATTCCCTATGTTTGATAAAGTACTGATAGCAAATCGTGGAGCAATCGCAGTTCGAATTGAACGTACCTTAAAGAAAATGGGAATCGGCAGTGTTGCTGTATATTCGAAGGCGGATCAGGATAGTTTACATGTGGAACGTGCAGACGAGGCAGTATACATTGGCGATGGTACGGCAAAAGAGACATACCTCGATACAAAAAAGATCATAAAGGCTGCACTGGATACCGGTGCAAAAGCCATCCATCCGGGATACGGATTTTTGAGTGAGAATACAGATTTTGCGAAAGAATGTGAGGAGAACGGCATTAAGTTCATTGGACCGGATTCTGAACAGATCAAGTTATTCGGTTTGAAACATTCCGCAAGAGCACTTGCAGAGAAGGCAGGTGTTCCACTGTTACCTGGAACCGGACTTTTGTCCGGAGTGGAAGAAGCAGTTACAGAGGCAGAAAAAATCGGATATCCGGTTATTTTAAAGAGTACAGCAGGCGGCGGTGGAATCGGAATGAGGATCTGTAACTCCACCGAAGAATTAAGGCAGGCATATGATGCAGTTTGTCATCTCGCAGCAGCAAACTTTAATGATGCAGGCGTATTTCTTGAAAAATATGTAACACGTTCCCGCCATGTGGAAGTGCAGATCTTTGGTAATGAATATGGTGAGACAACAGCATTGGCAGAAAGAGACTGCTCGGTACAGAGAAGAAACCAGAAAGTTGTTGAGGAGAGTCCGGCACCGAATCTTTCGGATGAAGTCAGGGAAAAAATGTATGCGGCAGCAGAACGGCTTGCAAAGGAAGCTTCCTACAGAAGTGCCGGAACGGTTGAATTTTTATATGATGATCAGACGGAAGGATTTTATTTCCTTGAGGTAAATACAAGACTTCAGGTAGAACATGGTATCACAGAGGAGGTACTTGGGATCGACCTTGTGGAGTGGATGGTCAAAGAGGCTGCCGGTGAGTTAAAAAATATAAAATCACTGGTACATAAGCCGCAGGGACATGCGATCGAGGTTCGTGTCTATGCTGAGGACTGCATTAACGGATTCCGCCCTGGCACAGGAAAGATCGATGCGGTTACATTTTTACCGGAAGCGCGTGTGGAGACCTGGATCCAGAAAGGTGTGGAGGTAACATCCCTTTATGATCCGATGCTTGCAAAACTGATCGTACATGGAAGTGACCGTGCCGATGCGATCGCAAAGATGGAACGTGTACTTAAAGATTCAAGAGTGTACGGAATTACCTCAAATATGCAGTATTTAGCAGCACTGTTAAAAACAGAAACCTATCAGACCGGTGCATTGTTTACCGGAATGTTAAAAGATTTTATGCCACAGGAGCATGCAATCGAAGTACTTGACGGCGGAGTACAGACAACGGTTCAGGATTATCCGGGCATGATCGGTTACTGGTTTGTAGGAGTTCCACCTTGCGGCCCAATGGATGATTATAACTTCCGAATTGGAAACAGCATTCTTGGCAATGATGAGAGTGCACCGGGATTAGAGCTGACATTAAGAGGCGGCAGTTACCGTTTCCGTACAACCGTAAGTTTCTGTATCACAGGTGCAGATATGAAGGCAACCTTAGATGGAGTGGAGATCCCGATGTATCAGGTGGTACATGCATCCGCCATGCAGGTGCTGAAATTTAAAGACTGTAAAGTCGGAATGAGAACCTATCTCTTAGTGGCAGGCGGATTTGATATGCCAAAGATCATGGGCAGCAGTTCTACATTTATTGATGGAAAATTCGGCGGACACAACGGACGTACCTTACGCACCGGAGATGTGCTTCGTTTACAGGAAAAATGTGTGATCGATTCGATCGATTCCATGCCGGAAAAATATCGTCCAAAACTGACGAATGAGTGGACGATCGGTGTGATCCCGGGGCCACAGCCGACACCGGAATATTTGAAACCGGAATACTTAAAGACCTTAACAGAATATGAGTATGAGGTAAACTTTAACAGCGCGAGAACCGGTATCCGTTTAAATGGCCCGATCCCTCAGTGGGTACGGGAGGATGGCGGCGAGGCAGGACTTCATCCGTCAAACATTCACGACAATGCCTATGCGGTAGGTACCCTGGATCTGACCGGTGACCAGTCCATTTTACTTGGACCGGACGGTCCGAGCCTTGGAGGATTCGTATGTTCCGTGACAACGGCAAAAGGCGAGATGTGGAAATTAGGACAGCTTCATCCGGGCGATAAAGTTCACTTCAGGCTTCTTGATTTAGATCAGGCAAAGGAAATCCGGGAAGCGGAGGAAGCAAATCTTCGTCATGAACATCAAGAAGTTGTACTGCCGGAGCAAAAAGATCTTGATTACCATTACGCGATCCTCGCGGAGGAAACGGCAGCGGGAACAAAGATCGTTGCAAGACTTGATGGTGAAGATAATATTCTGGTGGAATACGGAGAGATGGAACTCGATATTGCGATCCGTTTCCGGGTTCACGTTCTCATGCAGGAGTTAAAGAAAAAAGATCTGCCGGTCATTGACCTGACACCGGGCATCCGTTCCTTACAGATACATTTTGATATCGAAAAGATTTCCCTTAAGGAAATGCTTGCAGCGGTACTTGAAACCAACCGCACATTACCGGAACTTTCCGATGTAACGGTTCCGTCAAGAATCATCTGGCTTCCGTTATCCTGGGATGATCCGCAGACACAGCTTGCAGCGAAGCGTTATCAGCAGACGGTAAGACCAAACGCACCATGGTGTCCGAGCAACCCGGAATTTATCCGCAGGATCAACGGCTTAGACAGCATAGAGGATGTAAAGAAGATTGTATTTGATGCGGATTATCTGGTACTTGGACTTGGCGATGTTTATCTTGGAGCTCCGGTTGCAACACCCGTTGATCCGAGACACCGTATGGTAACGACCAAATACAACCCGGCAAGACCATGGACACCGGAAAATGCAGTTGGAATCGGTGGCGCATACCTGTGTGTATATGGTATGGAGGGTCCTGGCGGTTATCAGTTTGTCGGACGTACCATTCAGATGTGGAATCCGTTAAAAGAGACAGAATATTTCAAACATGGAAAACCATGGCTGTTGGATTTCTTTGATCAGATCCGTTTCTATCCGGTCAGCGCAGAGGAAATCTTAAAAGACAGAGAAGATTTTCTTCGTGGCAGGTTCAAGATTAAGATAGAAGAGACAAGCTTCAACCTTGGAAAATATGAGCAGTTCTTAAAGGAACATGAAGATACGATCCGGGCATTTAAAGATCATCAGGAAGCATCTTTTGAGGCAGAGCGGAAGATGTGGAAAGAAAAAGGACTCGATGAGTTTGATTCCGAGACACAGGATGCACCGGCAATCGTGGAAGAAACCGTACCGGACGGCTGTGAGGCAGCAAGAACCAATATTCCGGGAAGTGTATGGAAGGTATTAGTCGAGGACGGACAGAAGGTCAGAGAGGGGGACACTCTTGTGATCTTAGAGAGCATGAAAATGGAATTCCCGGTTACGGCAGAGTACAGCGGAATCATTGAAAAAGTATATTTAAAACCGGGCGAACAGGTAAATTCCGGACAGCTTGCGGCAAGTATCCGCGTGTAAAAGGAGAGTGATAAATATGAAATATTTCCCCAAAAAACTGACAATGACATGGATCAGAAACAGTTATAAAGAAGGATCACTTACTCCGGAGGAGCTTGCCGGCGAGATCGTGCGCCGGGCAGAAAAGTACAGGGATTATAATATCTGGATTGTCGCGCCGGATCTGAAACGGATGATGGGTTACATTGAAAAACTTCCAAAAGATATGGAATCACTTCCATTATGGGGTATCCCGTTTGCAGTCAAGGACAACATTGATGTGGCGGGATCTCCTACGACAGCAGCGTGTCCGGATTATGCATATGATCCAAAAGAAGATGCAGCGGTTGTAAAAAAACTGATCGAGGCAGGTGCATTTCCGGTCGGGAAAACCAACTTAGACCAGTTTGCAACAGGTCTTGTCGGAACAAGAAGCCCTTATGGAGAAGTAAAAAACGCACTTGATCCAGAACTGATCAGCGGTGGATCAAGTTCCGGTTCCGCAGTCTCTGTGGCACTTGGAATGGCAGCGTTCTCACTGGGAACAGATACCGCAGGTTCCGGCCGTGTACCGGCAGCATTAAACTGTCTGGTCGGCTACAAGCCGTCTCTCGGCGCCTGGTCGACCAAAGGAGTGGTTCCGGCATGCGCAAGCCTTGACTGTGTCACCGTGTTTGCAAACAGCCTGGAAGATGCAGAGAAAGTCAACCTTGCGGCGCGCGGCGTGGATGAAGAGTGCTGCTGGTCAAGGGAGTACAAAGAGCCACTGCCAAAACTTCCGAAAAAAATCTGTCTGGCAAAAGACGGTGTGACATTTTACGGACCATATGAAGATATTTACAAAGCAAAATGGGAACAGGCGAAAAAGCGGATCGAGGATATGGGGATTACCGTGGAATATATCGATTACACGATGTTTTCAAAGGCAGCATCCATTCTTTATGACGGACCCTGGGTGGCAGAGCGCTGGAAAGATCTCGGTGATTTCGTGGAGAGCCACCCAGGAAAAGTATTTCCGGTAACAGAAACAGTTTTAAGGTCAGGCGATAAACCGGAGCACACGGCAAGAAAAGTATTCGAGGCGATGCACCAGTTACAGGAATACCGGATGCGGGCAAGACACATTTTAAAAGACGCCGTTCTCATCATGCCGACGGCGGGCGGTACATTTAAAAGAGATGATGTCAGAAAAGATCCGATTTCCACAAACAGTCAGATGGGACTTTATACAAATCACTGTAACCTGCTTGACATGTGTGCCATAGCAGTGCCGGAAAATACGGCAGATACAAGCATTCCGTTTGGAATTACCATTTTCTCATTATCCGATCAGGAGGGCGAGATCCTTGGCACGGCGGAGCAGTTTTTAAAGACACAGAGTATCCCGTTTGCGGTATGCGGACTGCACAAAAAAGGATTTCCATTGGAAAGCCAGCTCACAGAGCTTAAAGCATCCTACAAAGAGAGCATAAATACTGCACCGCATTACAGACTGTATCGTCTGGATACCGTACCGGAGAAACCGGGCATGGTATATGACGATAAAAAGGGCGCTGCGATAGCGGTAGAGATTTATGAACTGCCGGTTGTGAGCATCGGAGCATTTTTACAGCAGGTAAAAAAGCCACTCTGTATCGGGGATGTGGAATTGTCCGATGGCAGGATTGTAAAAGGATTTCTGTGTGAGGAATACGGGCTGGCAAACGCAAAGGAGATCACTGATATCGGGAAGTACGAAGTGTAACAATAAAGACGTAATAACAAACATGTAATGATAAAAGGCATAAATAAGGAATGAAGTAGTTAATGAACAATAAGCAGGAAGAAAAGGAGGAAACAAACATGAAGATGATAAAAGCGATCGTCAGACCGGAAAAATCAGAGGATGTACTTGATGCACTGCTTGCAGGCGGTTTTGCAGCAGCAACCAAAATGAGCGTGCTTGGACGTGGAAAACAGAAAGGTTTAAAAGTAGGTGACACCTATTATGATGAAATCCCCAAAGAACTGATCATGCTTGTTGTGGAAGATGGGGACGTGGATAAGGTGCTGAAAGTAATTGTTGAGAACGCGAGAGTGGATAAAAACGGAACCTACGGAGATGGAAAAATTTTTGTCAGCGATGTGGAGCGTGCAATCACGATCAGCAGTGGAAAAGACGAGTTATAGGACGGAGGTGCCGCGATGAAAGAGGTAATGATTATATTAAGACCGAAAATGTATTTTCCGACAAAAGATGCCTTAGACCAGGCGGGATTTCATTCTATGACGATCCGTGAGATCATCGGGCGGGGAAAATGTCCGGTACATTACGATTATGATGAGGGCGCACCGGTAAAACACAGACTGGTCGCTAAAAGAATGATCGATATGTTTGTCAGGGATGAAGATTTACAGAAACTGATCGACACGGTTGTGGAGGTTAATAAGACGAATCATGCCGGAGACGGAAAAATTTTTGTACTTCCGGTTAATGATGCGATCCGCGTAAGAACCGGAGAAAAAGGAATCGAAGCGATCATGTAAGCGCAGTAAGAGGAAGAGGAGGACAACCATATGAAAAAAATTAAGAGAAGTATCAGTATTCTGCTCATTGTAATGATGGCACTTGCCATGTTAGGAGGCTGTGGAAATAACAGCACATCAGGAAACAGCACTGCAGATGGTGACAGTACAAAGATAGAAAAGACAGCAGATGCAGGTGAAGCAAAAGGAACAGAAAGCAACCCGTTCATTCTCGGTGTCAGTCCTATGTCAGGCTGGTATGCGTGGTATGGCGTAAAGGACACCGGTATTTTTGAACAAAATGGTGTCTATGTTGACCTCCAGTTCTTCCCGGTATACAGTGATTCGCTGACCGCATTTTATTCCGGACAGGTGGATGGTATCTGTATCGCAGCTTCCGATGCGGTAGCGCCGGTCAATGAGGGTGTGGATTTTAAAGTTGTTTTAGTCAATGATAACTCCTACGGTGCAGATGGTATCGTGGTACAGGATGGAATTAACAGTATTGAAGATTTAAAGGGTAAGACAGTTGCAACTGAGGTTGGTACCTTAGAGCATATGTTTTTGCTGAAAATATTAGAAGAAAACAATATGACGGTCGATGATGTCAACTTTGTCAATATGACGATCAACGATGCAGGCCCGGCATTCATTGCGGGAAGTATCGATGCAGCAGTGCTCTGGGAGCCGACACTTTCCACAGCGATAGGTGCAGGTGGAAAACTTTTGTACAGCACAAAGGAAGAGCCTGGTTTGATCCCGGATACACTTGCGGTCAGACAGGAAGTGCTGGATTCAAGTTCCGATGCGGTACAGAAAATCGTCGATTCCTGGTTTGATGGTGTTGAAAAATTAAATGCAAGAGATGATGATTTCATTCAGGCAATCAGCGACGGTGCAGAACTTACCAGAGATGATTATATGACCATGTTAGACGGTGTTACTATTTTTGATAAGGCAAAGAATGAAGAAACTTTTAAAGACGGAGAGGATTATACCTATCTTTCTTATACGTTACAGAAATCGGCGGAGTTCCTGTTATCAACCAAGATGATCGATGAGATCCCGGATGATTTAAGCTCTATTTTGGATGATACCTACATTAAGGGGGCAGAATAATGATTCGAATTAAGATAAGAAAGGAAATCGACAGGAAAAAATATCTATTGTTTGCAATACTTTCATTTGTCATTGTACTTGCTGCGTGGCTGATTGCAAGTGAAAGTGGTGCGATCAAGGAAATTTTTCTTCCGAAACCACAAAATGTGGTGCGCTACTATATAGAGTCCATCAAGGATGGCAGCCTGCTTCAGAACACAGGCATTAGTATTTACCGTATCACTCTTGGTTTTGTATATGCGGTTCTTTTAGGTGTTCCGATCGGTATTTTAGTTGGAACATTCAAAAAGGCAGAAGCATTTATCCGCCCACTGTGTGAGTTTGTCCGTTATATGCCGGTTCCGGCATTTGTACCTCTTATCATGGTATGGGTGGGAATCGAAGAAAGTGCGAAGATCACGGTCATTTTTATCGGTACATTTTTCCAGCTGGTATTAATGGTTGCGGATGATGCGCTTGCGGTACCGGATGATCTGATTAATGCCGGTTATACGTTAGGTTCAAACACTCCAAAGACGATCTTTAAGATCCTGATTCCGGCAATGATGCCAAGACTGATGGAAACACTGCGTATGATGATCGGATGGGCATGGACTTATTTAGTCAGTGCAGAGCTTGTTGCGGCAAATACCGGACTTGGATACACAATCTTAAAATCGCAGCGTTTCTTAAAGACGGACGCTATTTTTGCCAACATTATTTTGATCGGTCTGCTAGGACTGATTACGGACCGCATTTTTGCATTTTTAAATAAAAAACTGTTTCCGTGGGCGGCTGCGTAAACCGTTAGAAAGGTAAGGTTTTATCATATGGGATTTTTTAAGAAAAAAAAGAATATACTTCCGCCTGCGGAAGATCATATAGAGGCAAATCTTGCAAACAGTACCGTTTATGTCAGAGATCTGCAGAAAATATATCCATCGGCAAAAGGCGATGTCCAGGCGATGAAAGATGTGAACATCAATGTTATGGAAAATGAATTTGTGTCGATCGTAGGACCGTCCGGCTGTGGTAAATCTACACTTTTGCGTATGATCGGCGGTCTTGATACGGCAACATCAGGAAAGATCGTCATTCAGGATCGTGATATCATAGGACCTGGAGCGGATCGTGGCATGGTATTCCAGTCCTATACACTTTTTCCGTGGATGACAGTCGGAGATAACATTAAGTTCGGATTAAAACTGCGGAAAATGCCGGCGGACCAGCAGGAAGAGATTTTAAATAAATATTTAAAGATTATTAAACTGGAAAAATTCCGTGACAGCTATCCAAGGGAGCTTTCCGGTGGTATGAAACAGAGGGTTGCGATCGCAAGAGCACTTGCAAACAGTCCGGAGGTACTGCTTATGGATGAGCCGTTTTCTGCTTTAGATCCTCAGACAAAAGCGGATATGCAGCTTCTGATGCGCCAGATCTGGCAGGAAGAAAAACCAACGGTCATTTTTGTCACGCACGATATCGAGGAGGCAGTTTTTTTATCCAGCAAGATTTATGTGCTGACGCAAAGACCCGGAACCGTAAAGGCAGAGGTTCCGGTATTGCTGCCATACGATCGTGATCTGTCACTCAAAGATACGGATGAGTTCATTGAACTCCGCAGGAAGGTGAATCAATTAATTGAACATGAAAGCTTATCTTAGTATAACGCAGCTTGGGAAGATCAAGCACATTACAACAGAAACCTTGCGGCATTATGACCGTATCGGTCTGTTTACTCCGGGGTATATTATTCCGGACACCAGATACCGGTATTACTCCTTAGATCAGATTGAACAGATTGATACGATATTAGAGCTGCGGGATATGGGTATGAGTCTTGGGGACATTCGCACATTTATGGAAAACAGAGATGTTGCAATGTCCCTGAAACTGCTTTCGGAGAAAGAAACCGAATTGGAAAAAGAAATTGCCGTAAAACGCAGACTGCTTAAAAATATCCGGGAAAAAAGATGCTACATTGAGCAGATGCAAAAAGAAGAAGCTGCCGGTGTACCACAGGAGTGGAAAATCTGTCATTTAAAAGAGAGCACATATGTTGTCTCGAAAGTATTTCGGACAGAGATGGAAGAGTATCTTTTGGATGTGACAATGTTAAAACAAAATCTGCGCGATGATACGGCGCTTTTTTTTGCAACCAACAATGTCGGCTCTATCATACGGCGGGATTCCTTCCTGGATGAGGAAACCATGCAGTTTGAACGGATCGCAGCATTTCCTGAGGAAAAGTGCAAAAAACAGATCATTGATGCAGAAAAATACAAAATGCCGGAGGGGGATTATCTCTGTGTGACGGGGCATGCCCTGTTTCGTTTTGGTACAGAGATGGAGAAAAGGCTGAAATGCTGGATAAAAGAACAGGGATTTATTGTCTGTGGGGATATCATCGAGCAGGATGAGATTGATATGGCGCTGACAAACTGTATGGAAGAAGTTACCTACTCGTTAAAAATTCCGGTAAAAAAAGCTTGACATTTGTGTAACACAAAGGTGTAGAGTTGTTTTCAACAAAAGGAAAACAACAAAAAAGAAGAAACCACTCAACGAGGAGTCTTGAAAAGACTCCTCGTTTTTTTCACGGTAAAGCAGAATTTTTTTTGGACGGAAAGGCGGGAACACATATGGAAAAGAATATGATCGAGTTATATAACGTGACAAAAAGATTTGGAGAGATGACGGCAGTCAATAATATTGATCTGACGGTAAAAGAGGGAGAATTCTTAACGTTCTTAGGTCCGTCCGGTTGTGGAAAAACCACGACACTTCGTATGATCGCAGGTTTTGAGGAACCTGACGAGGGAAGGATACTCATCGATGGAAAACCGTGTGAGAAGCTTCCGCCAAACTTAAGAGATGTAAATACCGTATTTCAGAATTATGCATTGTTTCCTCACTTAAGTATCCGCGACAATATCGCATTTGGACTAAAGCTAAAGAAAATGCCAAAAGCGGAAATCAACGCAAAAGTAGACCGGATGATACATCTGATCAAGTTAGAGGAGCACATGGATAAAAAACCATCACAGCTTTCCGGGGGACAAAAGCAGCGGGTTGCCATTGCACGTTCCTTAGTCAATGAACCGAAGGTACTATTACTGGATGAGCCGCTTGGAGCACTCGACTTAAAGCTGCGCAAGGAGATGCAGATAGAACTGAAACATTTACAGAGAGAGCTTGGTATTACCTTTATCTATGTCACACACGATCAGGAAGAAGCACTTACGATCTCTGACCGTATCGCCATCATGCATAACGGAAATATCGAACAGCTTGGAACAGCAGAGGATATTTACGAGAGACCGAGAACAAAATTTGCAGCAGATTTTATTGGAGAGACGAACCTCTTAAAAGGAAAAATGATCGAGAGTAATGAGGAATACAGCAGACTTGAGGTTGGAGGCACGGAAGTTACCGTATTAGACAATGACAGACTTTATATCGGAGGAAGAGATGTATATGTGTCTGTCCGGCCGGAAAATATGCACTTTGCAGATTACCTCAGTGACTTTAGCAGTGAAAAATATAATGTGATCGAGGCGGTCTATGATGAGCCGGTCTATATCGGAAATTTAAGACGCCATCTGCTTCATACGGATGCGGGAGAACTGGTCAAAATTACAAGATTTACAAGAAAAAATGAACATTTTGAACGCGGACAGCGCGTCCGCATCTGTTTTAGCAAAAAACGCTGTATGATCGTTCATGATGAAGGCGGGGTGAGGTAAATGAAGAAAGAAAAAGGTTTTTGGGCATCCGTTGCAATGACCATCGGCCCAATGGGAATCTGGACATTACTTTTTTTTGTATTTCCGTTTATCTACATTATATTAGTCAGCTTCTGTTCGCGTGACCAGTACGGAAATATCGTATATGCATTTACGCTGAAGGCATATCAGACATTGTTAAAACCGGCCTATTATATGGTTATTTTAAGAACTGTAAAAATGGCGTTTGTTGTTACCTTTTTTGTAATCCTGTTTGCTTATCCCTACGCATACTTTGCATCCAGGGCAGGGAAAAAAGTGCAGAACCTGATGATCATCGGTGTTATGATACCGTTTTGGACGAACTCACTGCTCAGGATCTATGCGATCATGAACATTACATCAAAAAATGGGATCATCAATACGCTTCTTATGAATTTGGGGATCATCGATGAGCCGTTACAGATTTTGTATACAAACTTTGCGGTATATTTTGGAATGATCTACAGTCTTGTACCGATGATGGTCATGCCTCTTTATTCCTGTCTGCAGAAAATAGATCCGGCAGTACTTGAGGCAGGAAGGGATTTAGGAGCTTCCTCGATCCAGCTTTTCTGGAAAGTTATTTTCCCGCTCAGTATACCGGGAATCATGGGAGGACTGGTACTGGTATTTGTTCCGGCAATGTTTAATTTTTATGTGGCAGATGCCCTTGGCGGAGGTAAGACGATCATCGTCGGTAACCTGATTTCCAATCAGTTTTCCACCGCAAAGAACTGGCCGCTTGGAGCGGCGTTATCCGTTGTCATCATGATTTTTTCCACACTGATCATTGTTTTAAAAAATTATGCCACAAAGAAAAGCGAGGTGTAGCGTATGAGAAAAACAAGTTTATTATCAGTTGTATATGTGCTTTTATTTCTTCTTTTACTCTATACACCGATTGCTATCATGATCGGATATTCGTTCAACAATTCGGAACTGGATGTCGGGTGGAGCGGATTTACATTTCGCTGGTACGAGGAACTGTTCGCCTCGGCAGATGCAAAACGTGCAGTACGAAACAGCATTATCGTATCGGGATCAAGCACAGTCCTGTCTGTACTGATCGGAGCATTTGCAGCAGTCGGGTTTCACAAATTTGATTTTCGTGGAAAAGATGCATTGGATTCCTTTTTCTACATTCCGACTATCGTTCCGGCAATGTTACTCGGTGTCTCTTTGCTGGCACTGTATGATATCTGCCATATACCGCTCTCGAAGGTGACGATCATCATCGCGCATGTCACGTTCTGTGCGCCGGTCACATTTAATACGATCCGTGTTGCGCTGAATGGTTTTGATAAATCGATCGAGGAGGCTGCGATGGATCTTGGGTGCAGCCAGTTTCAAACGATCACAAAGGTTATTTTACCAAACGTTGTCCCGTCGATGATATCGGGTGGATTGCTGGCATTTACATTTTCACTCGAAGATGTTTTAACAACATTCTTTGTTGCAGGACCAAAAGATGAAACACTTTCCATGTACATATTCGGTCAGATGAAGGCCGGTATGAAGCCAACATTAAATGCGTTAAGTACTCTCCTGATCATCGTCACTGTATCGCTCGGTGTGTTCATGCAGGTACTGGAAAATAAAGCAGATCATAACAGTTGAAGGAGGAATTCATTATGAAAAAGAAATTAATCAGTTTATTACTTGCCGGCACGATGGTATGCGGTATGACAGCATGTGGAAACAGCAGCGGTGATGCCTCTTCATCAGGAAAAGAGGAAACAGGAAGCTCAGAATCGGGCGGTAAAGAATTAAATCTTCTTGCCTGGGCTGGCATTGAGGATGAGGCGATTGCAAAGTTAGAAGAACTGACAGGCTGCAGTATCAACTATACCGGTTTTTCCTCACTGGAAGAGATGGAGACGAAGGTAATGTCTAACAGTGTCCAGTATGATGTGGCAATGTGTTCCGATTATGTCATTGAGGCACTGGTAGAACAGGATCAGCTCGAGGAGATAGACACTTCTAAGATTCCAAACTATTCCAGGCTGGGAGAAGGATACTTAAGTCCTTCCTACGATCCGGACAATAAATGGTCAGTGCCTTATTCCGGCGGGGGTATCGGTATTTTAGTAAACCGTGACAAGGTAAGCACGGAAATCAAAGGATATGCGGATCTGTGGAATCCGGAACTGGAAGATCAGATCGCATTTACGGATGATGAGAGGATGGCTCTTTGTATCTGTAATCTGGTAAATGGAAATGACTTTAATGCGACGGATGAATCAGAGATCACTGCAGCCGGAGATAAGTTAAAGGAACTGCTTCCAAACATACATGCATTTACTTACAGTGGATATAAGCTGATGTTAAACGGTGAGGCAAATGTACTTGTGACAGCTTCCGGTGATGCCTATAAAGCAGCAAAGGAAATGGGCAACTGGGAATATATAAATCCGTCCGAGGGTGAGCATATGTATATGGACAGTTATGTCATCCCGAAAGGCGCAAATATGGATGGAGCTTATGCATTTATCAATGCGATTATCAGTAAAGAGTATCTGACCAGAAAAGGTGAGGATACGAACTGGGGTTATGGTTACACCAATCTTGAGGTGGAAGATGCGGCAAAAGAAGCGGGTATCTCAGATAAGCTCTTAAGTATCGCCTATCCGTCAGACAGTGTTTATGACACAGCACATTATATGGAAAATATCGGTGAGGCTTCTTTAACTTATGATGAGATCTGGTCAGAGGTTAAATTAGAGGCAGGAAGTAAGATCGAGTGATAATTAGAAGGAAAAGACAAAGGAGGTAAGTCAATGGACCGTAAAACATTTTATAAGATCACATTACAGACGGTGCTGCCGTTAATGCTCCAGTCACTTCTTACCTCCTGCGTCAATTTTATTGATCAGATCATGGTGGGAACGCTGGGAGTTGCAGAGATTGCAGCCGTCGGTGTGGCAAACAAACTATATTCCTTGTTTTATCTGGTGCTTTATGGAACCTGCTGTGCCTGTGTTATGTTTGTCTCCCAATACTGGGGCAAAAAGGATGTGGATGGTATCCGGAAAACGATGGGTATGACCTGTTCGATCACGATATCACTCGGGATTGTAGTTACGATAGCTACTGCGCTTTTTCCAAGGCAGTGTATGCAGCTCTTTACATCGGATGAAGTGGTTATTGTAAGCGGAACGGCTTACCTTCGGGCAATCTCTGCCTCCTATCTGCTGTTGTCACTCATTTATCCAATTAATTACCTGCTGCGTGGCATGACACGGGTAAAAATCGTGCTGGTGTCCGCTTCGGTATCTGTTATCATGAATGTTCTGGCAAACTATGCTTTTATATTCGGTAATCTGGGAATGCCAGAGCTTGGTGTTGCCGGTGCGGCAGTCGGTACCGTCGTAACCAGAGGAAGTGAACTTACGATTCTGCTGCTTTACCTGATCGTAACTAAAAATGAAGGGGTTAGCAATATACCGGAAATGTTTCATTACAGCAGGGAGGGATTTCTTACCTTTTTAAGAAAAGCGCTGCCGCTGGCGGGAAATGAATTTTTCTGGGGAGTAGGGACTACACTTTATTTTACGATCTATGGACGCATCGGTACAGAACAGCTTGCCGCGATGAGTATCATGAGCACTATACAGACGATGGAACAGACATTTAGCTTAAGTCTGTCAAGTTCTGCATCTGTGATTGTTGGCAATCAGATCGGCAGGGGAGACAGGGAAGAGGTATTTCGCTGTGGCGCACGGTTTCACCGGCTTGCAGTTTTCGTGGGAGTGTTTGTTGCGGTTGTGATCTTTAGTCTGATACATCCGATCGTAGGACTTTATGGGATTACGGGGACAGAGGCAGGAATGTATCTGGCACAATGCCTTACGATCCTGTGTTGTTATCTTCCAATTAACTGCTATAACTCCATGAATATCGAAGGTCTGTTTCGAAGTGGCGGAGACATCCGTACGGTACTTATTATGGATATGGGTGGTATCTGGATGATAGGACTGCCAATCACGTTTTTGTTTGGTGAGGTTTTTAAGCTGCCGATTGCAGTGGTTTACAGTGCATTTGTTGCTGTGGAACTATATAAACTGCCGATCGGAATACATCGTTACCGGTCGGGAAAGTGGCTGCACCGGCTGGACTTGAAGTAAATTTTTAAAAAGAAGCAGCACAGAAAAGAGGAGAAAAAATGTATATACCAGAGCATAGTGCATTGTTGGTCATTGACCTTCAGAATGATGATAAAAATGACGGAATCCCGGTCATGGAGGGTTCCACTACTTATCAGAACGCACCGAAAATTATCCGGTATTTCAGGGAAAAGAAACTTCCGGTCGTTCAGGTGAGAGAGGTACACAGAGCAGATCACTGCGATTACGGAAGAGAGCTTGATGGAACGGAAGGAGTCCACTGTTTAGAGGGGACACTTGCAGCAGAATATAACCCACTCACAAAGCCGGAGGGAAATGATTACCTGATCACCAAACGCCGTTACAGTGCATTTATCGGGACAGATCTTGACCTGTTGCTGCAGTGTCTGCATGTGGATACGGTATTTTTAATTGGAGGACTGACAGATGTGTGTGTACATTTTACCGCAGTGGACGCGCACCAGAGCAACTATCATTTTTATGTGGTAACGGATTGTGTGACGGGTTCTACCTGGAAGGCACATGAGTATGCGTTAAAAAATATGAAATATCTTCAGCGTGAATCAAATATTACGACGGAGGATGTATTAACTGCGGAGGTGAAGTCGTTATGAAAATACCGGAAAAAAGTGCATTACTGTTGGTGGATGTGCAGGAATCAAAAGTACCTGTTGCTGTATATCAGAGCGAGGAACAGCAGAAGAGAATTGCTTATTATCATGAAAATATCAAAAAAGTGGTAGATTTTTTCCGTGAAAAAAGAAAAGATGTGCCGATCGTACATATTATTGAACTGCACCGGGATGATCTTTCTGATTTCGGAAGAGAATTAGATGGTTCCGAGCATGTACACTGCCTCGAAAAGGACTCTTATTTCTGGGAACCGGCAGGACCAGCCGAGGGCGAGTATGTTGTGCCGAAGCGCCGTTACAGTGCTTTTTTTGCAACAGATCTCGAACTTTTACTGCGCGGGAAGGGGATAGAGCATTTGTTTATCTGCGGTGGAATGACAGATATCTGCGTGCATTTTACCGCAGTGGATGCGCATCAGAGAAATTATTACATACACGTGTTAAGGGAGGCATGCCATACGCATAGTCCCGAAGATGTTGCAGAGGCAGCATTTGAAAATATGGAATATTTTCAGACAGGGGCGGTAATGTCGGTAGAAGACCTTGAGGCGTAGGAAAGATTGAAGGTAAACGTTTCTGTAAAATAGTTACAGGAAAAATTAAATATATCCCTGCAGCAGGCGGATGAATAAGGGATACAGGATTTTCTTGTCAATTCCTCACGGCAGCCTTATAATGTGCTAATAATAGAAGTTGTATCGAAATAATAAGCAGTTTTAAAAACAGAAACGGAGACTGGCATGTCAGGAAAATTATATTTATGTGCAACACCGATCGGCAATCTTGAGGATATCACCTGCCGGGTGCTTCGCACATTAAAGGAAGTGGATCTGATCGCAGCGGAAGATACCAGAAATTCGATCAAACTGTTGAATCATTTTGAGATCAAAACGCCGATGACAAGTTATCATGAATACAATAAGATAGAAAAAGCCTATCAGCTTGTAGATAAGCTGCGGGAAGGAAAAAACATTGCACTGATCACGGATGCAGGGACACCGGGTATTTCCGATCCGGGCGAAGATTTAGTGCGCATCTGTTATGAGGAAGGGATCGAAGTGACTTCCCTGCCGGGAGCGGCGGCATGTATTACGGCGCTTACCATGTCAGGGCTTCCGACAAGACGTTTCGCATTTGAGGCGTTTTTACCGCGGGATAAAAAAGAGCGTGCCGCTATTTTGCTGGAATTAAAGGACGAAACGCGCACGATCATCATTTATGAGGCACCGCATCATCTGGTCAAAACATTAGAAGAACTGTATGATACGCTCGGAGACCGGCAGATCTCTATCTGCCGGGAACTCACAAAACGCTATGAGGAAAAGATGCGTACGACGTTGTCGGACAGCCTTGTCTATTATGGAGAAAATGAGCCGCGCGGAGAGTATGTGCTCGTGATTCATGGAAAAACCTTCGAGGAACTTGCCGAGGAGGCAAGAAAGTCCTGGGAGGATATGTCGTTAGAGGAACATATGCAGGTATATGAAAGCCAGGGGACACCGCGCAAAGAGGCGATGAAACTGGTGGCAAAAGACCGCGGCATGAGCAAACGGGATGTATATCAGGCACTGCTGAAGGAAGAGTAGATTCGTCACTTCTGGTAAAAATCTTTCAGATAATCCTTTACGATTTGAAACGGTGCCGGGCCGATCGAAAGCACTGCCTGATGAAATGAGATTTCATTATAATCACTGCCAAAGATTTCCTTTGCATAGTCCTTTAATTCCAGAAACTGCAGATAACCCACATAATAACGGAGATAATTTGCCGGTTCTGATATGATATAGCGGTAAATCTCTGCAATGGTGTCCGGATCGCTGATCCCGTAATCGTTCCAGAATTTTATCGTATCGGCAAGCGACCAGCCATCATAATGGATGCCGATATCGGTCGAGGCATAAAGGCTTAAAAGGGCAGACTGGTTTAAGGCGAGAAGCGTTGCGGCATCCTCCCTCAGCCCGGCATAATGATAGGACATCATCTCCACATAGGTCGCCCAGCCTTCCACATATCCCGGATAGTTTAAAATACTGCGTATCGCCGGCAGTCCGGACTGATAGGACATGATCGTCTGATACAGGTGGCCGGGAAAACCCTCATGGGCGAGCGTTGTGAAATACCGCATGGTGGATGCATCCGTTTTTGCATTGATATAGATAGAATTGGCATTGTAATCATCAATTGGTGCAGTGATATAATAAGCCGGTGCAAGATAATCTTCCATACATTCCTCAATAGGACTGACGGTGTAAGAGACATCCGGAGCCTTTGGGAAATCTGCCTGCATCTGTTCTTTCAACTGTTCTAAAACAGAGGCGGGTTCTGCATAGGAAAGAGAAGCTTTCTGTGCATCTTTCCAGAGAGAGGGATTTGAATCCGTCAGGGCGGCCGCTTCACTTAGATCAGAAAGTCTTTTCTGACCGATCATAGTCTGTATATCCGCAATCGAATCCGCACAGCCGGTATTTTCGTAGACGAGATATTCGTAATAATCTCTGCCGTGTTTCAGATAACAGAGCCCTTTTTCATTTTTTCCGCTGCCAAGCAGGCTGGTTAAGGAAGATGCCAGTGAAGTATAGGCAGGGAAAATCACTTCTTTTACAATCTTTTCATTTTGTTTTTTATAGGCGGTCTTCTGTTCATCTGACAGATCCTTAAAAGCATCCACTTTTTTATTGAAAGTTAAGATCAGATAATGATCGTCCCCATCGTCTGCAAAACGGGAACACTGTTCGATCACACTTTTACAGATGGCATCGGACATAAAGAGCCCGGCGGCAGCTTTTTGTTTTTCAAAAGCAATGATCTGGTTAAAATAGGAACCGGTCAGGGGCAGCAGTTTCAGGTAAGTTTTGATGTCATCTTCGGAGGAAAAACGATACTCTTCATAAAGTACTGGAAGCTGTGCCTGAGTGCCGGAGGAAGGGTTTAAGTATTCTTCATAAAGTGAAAAATCAGTCCCCTTTTGCTCCATGGCAAGGTAATCCGACAAAATATCGTAAGTCAGCTGCCGGGGTTTGGAAAGTTTTTCGCGGTCAAAACGTTTTAGGGCGGCAGTCGTGTTTTCCAGGGCTGCACGGTTTTCCTTTGATGCCTGACTGGAAATACTGCCAAGTGAAATTGGAACTTCTGTGATTCCGTAAGATTCCGGGGAGGAGAGGGAAAAATGAAGGTTTATGGTATTCAGGGCAGCCTCCGAGCGGAAAAGCTGCAGTAAAAATTCGTCAAAGGCATTCGCGGAGGAGCTGTCAGCGCGTTGATTGTCATTGTCAGTAGATTCAGAAGAAACAGAATCTGTCTGCTCCGGTTCATATCCGGAAGAGATACGGGCAGACTGATCCGGAGCATGCCTGGAGAAAGCGCATCCGTCTAAGAAAACTGTGGGGAAAACGACCAGCAAAATGAGAAAAAGTGTGGATATCCGGCTTAAGCGTGGAAATTTGTGAAAAATATCAGAAAACCATATCAAGATAAAATACCTCAGTTCAAAAATCCAGGTGTTAGTGATATATATGTTGACATTTAGAAAAAATAACTGAAAAAGTTCTATATGAATAATGGTACATATATGGCGATATATAGAAATAAAATAAAAGAAAAACCGGAGAGGTACATATGAATTATCTCTGGGCATTTATGATCTTGACAGGCGTTGTATTTGCCGCATTTCACGGCACACTTCCGGCGGTTACGCAGGCAGCGCTTGACTCGGCAAAAGAGGCGGTAACACTCTGTATTACCATGATGGGAGTGATGTCTTTCTGGGTTGGACTGATGAAAATCGCTGAAAAAACAGGTATCATTGCAGGATTGTCAAGGCGTCTTGCGCCGGTGCTGCATTTTCTGTTCCCGGATATTCCAAAAGATCATCCGGCAAATAAATATATTGCCACCAATATGATTGCAAATATATTCGGACTGGGATGGGCAGCAACACCAGCCGGATTAAAAGCGATGGAGGCGCTGGCGGAATTAGAAAAAGAGCGTGGAAAGAAAGCATTTTCAGATGGCACAGTAAAAAAAGGGGAGCGGACCGCCAGCAATGAGATGTGTGATTTTTTGATCATCAATATTTCATCCCTTCAGATCATACCGGTAAACATTATTGCCTACCGCAGCCAGTATGGAAGTGTGAATCCGGCGCAGATCGTCGGTCCGGCACTGATCGCAACGACATGCAGTACACTGACTGCGATTATTTTTTGTAAAATCAGACAAAATATTTACAAAATCTGACAAATAATTCGTTGTACTATTTGATAAAAGACATTATAATGAGAATAGATTTATGTGTAAGACAAATCCTCAGAGAAAGTGAGGGATACCAATGAAAAAAAATAAGATCTTGATTGTAGATGATAATAAGCTCAACAGGCAGTCCCTGGCTGATATTTTCCGTAAAGCTTATCAGATCGTAGAGTCAGAAGACGGGAAAAAGGCACTGGAGTATCTGAAAAAGGATAAAGGACTTTCGGTAGCGGCAATTATACTGGATCTTATTATGCCTGTAATGGATGGATTTGCTTTCCTGGAGGAATTCAAAAAACACAGCGAATATAAGTATATTCCGATCGTCATTGCGACAACGGAAGACAATGTGGAAAATGAAAAACGCTGTCTGGAGTATGGGGTATGGGATTTTATACCGAAGTCATTCCACCGGGAGATCATCTGGTTTCGTGTCATGAACGCTATCAAAAGGAGCAAACAGCACTTTTTAGAGTATGATTCCCTGACAGGAATTTATAACCGTCAGATGTTTTACCAGAAGACGAGGGAGATGCTAGATGACAGTAAGGATCAGACATTTGCATTTATCCGGCTGGATATTGACCGGTTTAAAATGATCAATTCTTTCTATGGTGCGGCAGAAGGAGACCGTCTGTTAAGATGTATGGCGCACAATATCTGCGGTGTACTCAGTGCATATAAGACGTATACTTATGGCAGATTAAATTCCGATGTTTTTGGAATCTGTGTTGCGGTAGAAAAAGAACAGGATGCACTGCTGATCGCCCAGAAGATCCGGGAACAGGTGAAGAAAAACGGGGAGCTGCGCTGTTATCTTGAGACGTCGGCGGGATGTTATATCATCCGGGACAAGGAGATGGAGGTATCGGCAATCTATGAGCATGCTGTAATTGCGGCACAGGAATGCAAGGGGCAGTATATGCATCATGAGGCACTCTACACGGAACAGATGGGAAAAGAGATGCAGCGGGAGCAGCAGATCATAAACGAAATGGATACGGCACTTGAGGAAAAACAGTTTGTCGTTTATTTTCAGCCGAAGTATGAGTTAGATGGTTATACGCCGCGTGGCGCGGAAGCACTTGTACGCTGGAAAAAACCGGATGGGACGATGGTTTCACCGGGAGAGTTTATACCTGTTTTCGAGAAGAATGGTTTTATTATAAAACTTGATTATTATGTGTGGGATCAGGTCTGCCAGCTTATTGCCACGGCGTTAAGAGCAGGACGTAAGCCGGATCCGATCTCGGTGAATGTTTCCCGTGTCAACCTTTATAATCCAAATTTTTTAGAGTCACTGGTCAATCTTGTGGAAAAATACCGGATACCACCGGAGTACCTGCACTTAGAACTGACGGAGAGTGTTTTTTCCGATACGGAAAATGTCATCTTAAATGCGGTGAATTATCTGCACAAGGCAGGATTTACAATTCTGATGGATGATTTTGGAAGCGGATATTCATCTTTGAACGTGTTAAAGGACATTGATCTGGATGTGCTGAAAATTGATATGAAGTTTCTTTCCAAAGGCAAAGATGATGGGCGCGGAGAAAAGATCTTAGCGGCAGTTATCCAGATGGCAAAAGCGCTGGATATGCCGGTCATTGCAGAAGGCGTTGAAGAAAAGAAACAGGTACAGATGCTAAAGAGACTTGGCTGTAATTATATTCAGGGATATTATTTCGCAAAACCGATGCCGCAGGAGGATTATGAACGGCTGGCGCGAAAATCGCATGAATAATGTGAATCGTTGATACATATAATAAACTAACAGCAGCTTCGGGAAGTGTCCTATGCAGATAATGATGTTTTTATCCGATATCATGATACCACTTCTGATTTTTTTGATTATCGGATATGGGCTGTTGTGCAGGCACAATATCTACGAAGAGTTTATCGAGGGAGCGAAAGACGGATTTGAAACAGTCATAGGGATCATGCCAACACTGATCGGACTGATGGTTGCTGTTGGAATCCTGCGTGCGTCCGGATTTCTGGAATGTTTTTCAAATGTATGTGCTATTTTCACAGAAAAGATCGGATTCCCGTCCGAACTGCTTCCACTTGCTGTTGTGAAAATGTTTTCATCTTCGGCGGCAACAGGTTTGCTTTTAGATATTTATAAGGAGTATGGGACGGATTCGCTGCTTGGGCGGATGGCGTCGATCATGCTCGGAAGCACGGAGACAATTTTTTACACGATGTCTGTTTATTTCATGAGTGTAAAGATTAAAAAAAGCCGGTATACGCTTGCCGGGGCATTGGCTGCAACGGCAGCAGGAATGGCTGCGAGCGTAGTGCTGGCAGGAATGATTTGACAAAAAGAAAAAAAGGTCTATAATAATGTTATGTAAACGAACAGGGCATTTGTTCTGTTGCAATATCGCGGGATGGAGCAGTCTGGAAGCTCGTCGGGCTCATAACCCGAAGGTCACAGGTTCAAATCCTGTTCCCGCAACTAAAAAACAGTAGTTTAGAGCTGCAGAAGGCAGATTGCTAGACTACTGTTTTTTGATGATAAAATTTAGCAGTATCGTGGGTGGCAAACCTTGAAAATGCATCGAAAATATACTAAAATTATGCATGTTAAAGGTATATTACAAAAGGGAAGGTGAACGGTTATGCAAAAGCTGAAAGACATGAAGATAAAAAAGCGGTTAAATACCGGATTTAAAATGGTAACAGGCATTGCGACGATCGCAGCAGTGCTTGGAATTATTGCAATGCTGGTCGCGTCTGGCCGATATGAATATGCGATGACTAATTATGGATTCTCGCAGGGAGATATCGGTAAGGCAATGGTTACATTTTCAGAGACGAGAAGCGCCCTGCGTGCTGTTGTTGGATATGATGAGGAGGACATGATCGAGGCACAGGTATCGCTGCATGATCAGAAAAAGGAAGCCTTTGAAACATATCTGAAAGACATAGAAAGTACCATGGTTTTCCCACAGGCAAAAGAGGCATATAATACGTTAGTTACGGATCTGGACGGCTATTGGGATATTGATGCAGAAGTTTTAGAGCTTGCAACATCATCTTCGGATGATGGTTATTTAAAAGCACAGGAAATCGACACCGGTGAACTCTCACCACAGTATGACAAAATTTATCAGGATCTGGCAACACTGATGGATCTGAATGTACAAAAGGGTGATGCATCAAAGGCATCATTACATAATATGGAGCTCATATTTATGATCGTGATCATAGCGGTGATCGTGGTCTGTATTGTGATTTCCATCCGTATCGGAAATACGATGGCTGTAGATATAGAAAAGCCTCTGACAGCTTTGGCAGAACGTCTGAAATCATTTGCAGAAGGTGATCTTGACAGCCCGTTCCCGGAGAGCGAGGCAGATGACGAGATCAAAGAGATGATCTTAGAAGCGGAACAGATGGCGCATAATCTGAACCTGATTATTACGGATGCAGGGGAGCTGTTAGGAGAAATGGCGGCTGGTAATTATGCTGTCGGAACCAGGATCGAAGATAAATATGTCGGAAAATTTGTAGCCTTAAAAGATGCCATGAGAAAGATGAACCGTCAGATGAACAGTACGTTACAGCAGGTTGAAGATGCTTCAAAACAGGTTTCTGCTGGTTCTGAAAATCTGGCAGAATCTGCACAGGCACTGGCAGAAGGGGCAACAGACCAGGCAGGTTCCGTGGAAGAACTGACGGCAACGATCACGAACATTACGGACAATGTCAATGCCACGGCAGAAAAGCTTGAGGCATCGCACCAGAAAGCAAGCCAGTATGCAAAGCAGGCAGATAACAGCCGCGAACAGATGACGGCTTTGACGGATGCTATGGGACGGATCAATGAGACATCAACCAAAATCGAAAATATTATTTCTGATATCGAAGATATTGCAAGCCAGACGAATCTGTTATCCTTAAATGCAGCGATCGAAGCTGCCCGTGCAGGGGAAGCGGGAAAAGGATTTGCGGTTGTTGCGGACCAGATCAGGAAACTGGCAGAGCAGAGTGCGCAGTCAGCAGTTGATACCCGCCAGCTGATCGAAGGTTCCCTGCAGGAGATCGCAGAGGGGAATAAGGCGGCAGAAAGCGCTTCTGCGGCATTAGAGGAAGTAGTTGAAGGAATCAAAGAGATCGCTGAGGAATCAAAGATGTTAAGCGAACAGTCGGCAGAGCAGGCAAGAGCGATGGAACAGGCAGAATCAGGGGTAAACCAGATCTCAGAGGTGGTTCAGTCAAATTCTGCAGCAGCACAGGAATCATCTGCAACCAGTGAGGAGCTGTCTGCACAGGCAGTGTCTTTAAATGAACTGGTGGGACAGTTTGTCCTGAGAAAGGATTGATCATGTCAAATATAGAAAAGTTCTTAGAAATGGTACAGGAGTCAGATAATATTGTATTTTTCGGGGGAGCAGGTGTTTCTACCGAAAGTGGCATCCCTGACTTCAGGAGTGTGGATGGACTCTATAATCAGAAATATGATTATCCACCGGAGACGATATTAAGTCATACCTTTTATATGAGACATACAGAAGAATTTTACCGTTTTTACCGTGATAAGATGCTATGTCTTGATGCAAAACCAAATGTGACACACCAGAAACTTGCAGAGTTAGAGGCTGCGGGCAAGGTAAAAGCCGTCATCACACAGAACATTGACGGACTGCATCAGATGGCAGGAAGCAGGCGTGTTTTAGAGCTGCATGGCAGCGTGCATCGCAATTACTGTCAGAAGTGTGGAAAAGGATTTGATGCAGAATATATTTTAAAATCTGGTACAGAGATTCCGCTGTGTGATGCGTGTGGAGGTAAGATCAAACCGGATGTGGTGCTTTATGAAGAGGGATTGAACCAGCAGACCTTAGAGGATGCTGTATTTTATATCAGCCATGCAGATGTGCTTATCATTGGTGGAACTTCGCTGGCAGTATATCCGGCTGCAGGATTGATCGACTATTACCGGGGAAACAAGCTGGTGCTTATCAATAAATCTACAACACCGATGGATGGCAGAGCAGATCTTTTAATCCAGGCAGGGCTTGGTGAAGTGTTTTCACAGATCCGGTAAACAGAGTAAGTACTATTTTAAACGTCTAAAAAGGAGAATGTATGCGTTTACTGATAAAACAGAGAGTGTTTTCATGGTCAGATACTTATGATGTCTATGATGAGGAGGGCAATGTACGGTATTTTGTCAGAGCAGAGGTGTTTGCACTTGGACATCAGATCCATGTCTATGATGCGGCACATGTTGAGGTTGGAATGATCCGTCAGAAGCTGTTTAATCTTCTTCCGGTCTTTGAAATTGAAACAGGTGGGATCAAAAGAGGACAGATCGAAAAACAGTTTACCCTGTTCCGGCCGAAATATGATATTGATTTTAATGGATGGCGTGTGGAGGGAGATTTCCTTGGCTGGGATTATGATGTATATTCCGGCTACAGTTCCATTATTCATATTTCAAAACAATTACTCCACTGGGGTGATACGTATGTGATCGATTTTACCAATCCGGGCGATGAACTGCTTGGAATGATGCTTGTGATCGCAATTGATGCAGCAAATTGCTCGCAGAATAAATAGTATAGGAGAATAGAGAGGATTTATGGATAAATATGAAGTTGGTGATGTGGTGCGGTTGAAAAAGCAGCATCCGTGCGGCAGTAGTGAATGGGAGATCCTGCGCGTGGGTGCAGATTTCAGGTTGAAATGCTTAGGCTGCGGGCACCAGATCATGATCGCAAGAAAACTTGTGGAGAAAAATACCAGAGAAATCCGCAAAAAGGAAGCTGAGCAAGGAAACTGAGTAAAAAGTTCTTGCAAACTATTGATTTTTATGATAAAATATATCTTCGTGATATATTATTAAATTCCTTGCTCACTCATATAAGAGCGGGCCAGAGACCAAAAGGAGGAAAATTCGCATGAATAAGTATGAATTAGCACTTGTTGTTAGTGCAAAGATCGAAGACGATGCGAGAACAGCTACCGTAGAAAAGGCAAAAGAGTACATCACTCGTGCCGGTGGTAACGTAACAGAAGTAGAAGAGGCTGGTAAGAAGAAATTAGCATATGAGATCCAGAAGATGTCAGAAGCTTTCTATTATTTCATCCAGTTCGACGCTGCATCTACTGTTCCGGCAGAAGTTGAGCGCGATGTCCGCATCATGGACAATGTTCTTCGTTTCTTAGTAGTAAGAAAAGACGAGAAATAAGATTCTTTGAACTGACAACGGTTTGTTTGATAGAAGAGAGGAATCGTATATGAACAAAGTTATTCTTATGGGAAGATTAACCAGAGACGCAGAGATCCGTTATTCTCAGGGCGAGAGTGCTACTGCGATCGCAAGATTTTCACTTGCAGTAGATCGCCGTTTCCGCCGTGACGGAGATGATCAGAATACAGATTTTATCAACTGTGTTGCATTTGGCAGAACAGCAGAGTTTTTGGAGAGATTCGGACGTAAGGGAACAAAATTCGTTCTGGAAGGCCGTATTCAGACTGGCAGCTACACCAACAAAGACGGACAGCGTGTTTACACGACGGACGTTGTTGCTGAGAACGTAGAGTTTGCAGAAAGCAAGAATGCCAGCGGCGGTGGAGATAACTCCGGTTTTAATCCTTCCGACAGACCGTCACCGAGCAGTGCAGCAGGTGATGGCTTCATGAATATTCCGGATGGAATTGATGAAGAGTTACCATTTAACTAATGGAGATCATAACAACAGGAGGTAATTATCATGGCTTTCAATAAAGCAGCAGACAAAGATGGCGCACCAATGAAGAGACGCCCAATGCATAGAAGAAAAAAAGTTTGCGTTTTCTGTGGAAAAGATAACGTAATCGATTACAAAGATACAAACAAATTAAAGAGATACATCTCTGAGAGAGGAAAAATCCTTCCTCGTCGTATCACAGGCAACTGTGCAAAACATCAGAGAGCTCTTACAGTAGCTATCAAGAGAGCTCGTCACGTTGCATTAATGCCGTACGTATGCGAATAAATTCGCAGCGAATAAATTCGTAGCGAGTAAACTCATAGTGAATAACAATATGTGATGAATAAAACACCGTGCAGACGTTTGAAACGCTGGCACGGTGTTTTTTGGTGCGCCTTGCGGCGCACGTCACTAATGGATGAAAGTTCCTAATCCGCCCTAGTAGTGAAGGATACAGCCATAAAATTACATTAAACAAGACACAGGCTGGAATGAAAAAAGGTGAAACTCTTACATTGAAGGCTGTTGTCGCACCGGAAAAAGCAACAAATAAAGGTATCAAGTGGTCCTCATCCAATACAAAAATTGCTGCCGTTGACAAAAACGGAAAAGTAAAAGCACTGCAAAATGGAACTGCCACGATCAAAGCGACAGCAAAAGACGGCAGTGGTGTGAGTGCTTCCTGTAAGATCACGGTAGGTTATAAGATCACTTATAAACTGGGTAAAGGAAAAAATAACGACCAGAATCCGGAGTATTATTACAACCAGAAAATCAACTTAAAGGCAGCTTCAAAGAAAGGTTATGCATTTAAAGGCTGGTATACAGACAGCAAGTACACAAAGAAAATCACAACGATCGCAAAGAACAGTAAAAAGAACATTACTTTATATGCGAAATGGGAAAAAGTCGTTGTGAAAAAGGGAGCTGTAAAGAAAGTGACAGTGACAGGAACATCAAAAACCTTAAGCAAACTTTCAAAAGGCAAGACTTATTATGTCAAAGTGCGTGCCTATAAGAAAGATTCCACAGGCGCAAAGGTTTATGGAAGTTTCAGCAGTGTGAAGAAGGTAAAGATCAGTAAGTAGCCCAAAAAGTAAATTTATAATATATGTCATGTGGTAAAAACATGATAGAAAGTGGAGAATTTTGTTTTTTGCAGGATTCTCCACTTTTTTAACTCATGATAATGGATGTCGGCAGAGAGTGTATTCTATTATCTGTCCGGTTTTTTTCTATAAAAATTCCTCTATTTTTAATATTTTCTTCTGCTAACATAAATTTGTAACGGTAGAAAATATATAAAAGGAGGAGAACGGGGTTTGAAACGAAATTGGAAAGCAGGGGTATGCGCAGCCTTGTGCAGTGCTATGGTCTTTACCGGGATAGGACCGGTGCTGACACCATATCTTGAAAATGCAGTTGTCTATGCAGATGAAAACGAAAATTCAGGGGTAAAAAAAGTTTTTACTGCAGATCAGCTGAAAGTGGCATGGGGAGACGCGGATTATGAACTCGCAGATGGACAGTGGAAATTGTCTTTTGCAAAACAGTATAATCAGGTGAAATGGTCGTTGCCGGAGAGTATCGAAATGTCACAGGTGAATGCTGTTACATTTCAGGTGGCGGATCAGAAAGTACCGATCAGTCTGAAAGTATACAACGGTGGAGATGATGCAACAGCAGCTAATACACAGTACGGATTAAGCGGACAGACGGAGTATACGATAAATCCATCGGGGGATGGCGCTATTGATGCAGTCGGAATCATGATAACGGAAGATAAACCGGAAAATGCAACGGTAAGTCTTGTGAGCGTGACCTTTGAACTGAAAGCAGGAGCAGGCGATGCAAAACTGGGGGATAATATTATAAAAAACGGTGATTTTGCAGCGTCCGAAGCGGCGGAGTCATGGAACAGTGCAGCCGGAGAATCGGTTGTTTCAGTTGCAGCAGAGGAAGAAGAAATCGCAGATTCCGGTCTTAAAACATACGGTGTACTTACACGTAATCAGGAAACTGCCACCCCTGGGGATTGTTTTTCGCAGGATATCACGGATGCGGTTGAAAAAGGGGAAACATACAAATTCTCATTCTGGGCGAAATTGTCCGATGATTACAAAGATGCTCCGGAAGAGCAGAGAAATGTGGAGTTTGCGCCATTCTATGTTTCCGGTGGTGAGGCAACATATCTTGGAAGTTATTCAGCAGGTATTTTGTCAGGAGACTGTACAAAGACATTAAAAGCTGGAGAATGGACAAAATATGAGGGAACTTTCAAAATACCGAAAGCTGCAGATCAGGTGGTCATCCGTATTATAGAACAGGGAACCAACTATGGACAGGGCGATTGCGTAAAAGGGACTTACTATGTGACCGGTGTGTCCATGAATAAGATTGAAAGAGAAAAGCCATCTATTGAGAAGGACATCCCGGACTGGAAAGAAAGTGTGAAAGCTGCTTTAGGCAATGATGTAGTTGCCGGCACAGCAGTGACCGGTGATGAGATCAATGATGATACGCTGATGGAACTGGTGGAAAAACACTTTAATGCGGTTACATTTGGAAACGAATTAAAACCGGATGCATTGTTCAACTATCAGTTAGAGGATAAAGTCAACACAAAGACGATCCAATTTAAAGGACAGGATCTTGAAGTCCCGGTCGTAAATGAAGCCGGTGACAGCTTGGACTTTTCACGTGCAGATAAATTAATAAATAAAATCTGTGAGTGGAATAATGAAAATCCGGATAACAAAATCCGTATCCGTGGTCATGTCCTTGTATGGCATTCCCAGACACAGGAATGGTTTTTCCATGAAAATTATGATAAAACCAAACCTTATGTGGACAAAGAGACCATGAACCGCCGTCTTGAATGGTTTATTTCAAGTGTCTTTGACCATTACTTCGGGGAAGCTGCAAATGGAAAATATGACGGATTATTTTATGGCTGGGATGTTGTAAATGAGGCTGTCATTGGAAACTCTTACCGTACAGATACCGTGAGTGCAGCGGAAAGTCTCGATGAGATCCGTCATGGAAATAATTCAAGCTGGTGGCATGTATATAAGAGCAACGAATTTATCATCAATGCCTTCAGATATGCAAACCAGTATGCACCGAAAAATGTAGAGCTTTATTACAACGATTTTGGTGAGACGGATAATACAAAATGTGAGGGTATTGTAAAACTCATCAATGATGTAAAGGCTGCCGATGGAACCAGACTGGATGCATTTGGCATGCAGGCACATTACAGTGTGGATAGTTTTTCTGCCACGCAGTTTAAAACAGTGGCTGAAAAATATGCAAAAGCTGCAGGAAAAGTACAGCTTACAGAGCTTGATTTTAAATCAAGTGCATCTTATACATCAGGTATGGCAACAAAAGAGAGCGAGTATACTAAAATTGCATATTGCCATAAACAGTTATTCGATGCGATCAAAGGCTTAAAAGCAGATGGTTCGAACGTTTCCGGATTGACCGTATGGGGGGTCATCGAGCCAAATTCATGGTTACATGAACAGTCTGGTGTTGGTGGTGGTGCAGACGGCTCTGCGCAGTGCCCATTGCTTTTTGATGGAAATTATAAAGCAAAACCTGCGTACTGGGCGTATGTAGATGCATCCAGACTCCAGCCGTCAATTCAGGATGTAGTTGCTGCAGAGAAAAAAGGTGATGCAGTGACAGGAAAGACATACAGTATCATGCAGAATGATATCACGGCTTCCTTTATTTCGATGTGGGATAAAGATGGTCTTACCGTGCAGGTTACGGTAGAAGATGCCGTAAAAGATGATAATGATGCAGTTGCTGTTTATGTGGATTCTGCAAATTCCGGAAAAGATGACATCACACCAGTGACCGTAACGGTAAAAAGAAGCGAGGCAGCAGAAGTAGAAAATGGTTATCAGGCAACCATAAAGGTACCGTTATCAGGACTTTCCGTTGCAAAAGTGATCGGAATGGATGTTGTGGTCACAAATGGGGATAAAACAGCCGCATTTAATGATTTGACAGGAAAACAGGGAACAAGCAGTAAATATTACGCGAAAGTAACGATGAAACCAGGGGTGGAGAAAGCTGCCTATGGTACAGTTACCGTAGACGGAGATAAAGATGCGGTATGGGATAATGCCGGAACCATTCCGATTACAATCAATCTCGGCTCCAATGTTTCTGCAAATGCGAAGTTACTCTGGGATAAAGACAATTTTTATGTATATGCCGAGATCAAAGATCCTGTCCTCAATAATACCAACGGTGATGCATGGGAGCAGGATTCCTTAGAAGTATTTATCGACGAAAATAATGGAAAATCCAACTCTTATGAAGACGATGACAAGCAGTACAGGATCAGTTATGCAAATGATCACTCATTTAATGGCAAAAAGTGCCTTGAAGAGAATATGAAGTCTGTGGCAAAAATAACTTCTGATGGATATGTTGTTGAAGCGTCATTTAAATGGACGGATATCACACCAAAAGCCGGAGATGAGATCGGACTTGAATTTCAGATCAATGATGCTGATGCAAGTGGCAAAAGAATTGGTACATTGAGCTGGAACGATGAAACAGGAATGGGATGGTCTAAACCGGAAGTATTTGGTACTGTAAAACTTGGAGAAATTAAAAATGCTCCGGAGAAAGATACAGAAAAGAAACCGGAAACAGAGAAGAAAGAAGTAAAAGTTAAAAAAATCACGTTAAATAAAACAAAAGCCGGAATGAAAAAAGGTGCAACGCTTACATTAAAGGCTGTTGTTTCACCATCTGATGCAGATATTAAAGACGTTAAGTGGACATCTTCCAACAAAAAAGTTGCGACTGTTGATAAGCATGGAAAAGTAAAAGCATTGAAAAATGGTGTGACCACGATCACGGCAATGGCAAAAGATGGAAGCAGAGTAAGTGCGTCATGTAAGATCACGGTAGGTTATAAAATTACCTATAAGTTAGGAAAAGGTAAAAACAGCAGCAAAAACCCGGAATATTATTACAATGAAAAGGTAAATTTAAAATCTGCTTCCAAAAAGGGATATGTCTTTAAGGGCTGGTATACAGACAGCAAGTATACAAAGAGAATTAAAACAATCTCAAAGAGCAGCAAAAAGAATCTTACTTTATATGCGAAATGGCAGAAAGTGACCGTAAAGAAATCTGCAATTAAGAAAATGAAAGCTGTTTCGGGAAGAAAAGCAAAAGTTACAGTCCAGAAAGTGGAAGGTGCAGCCGGATATCAGATCGTTTATTCTACGGATAAGCAATTCAAAAAGAATGTAAAGAAAGTAACAATATCAGGCACATCAAAAACACTTGGAAAATTGGCAAAAGGCAAGACATATTATGTAAAAGTACGTGCTTATAAGAAAGATTCCACAGGAGCAAAAGTTTATGGAAGTTTCAGCAGTGCAAAGAAGATAAAGATCAGTAAGTAGTTCCCAAATAAATTTAATATACCCGTCATACAGTAAAATGTGTGGCACACCGGAAAGAGGATTTTGCAACTAAGTTGTGAGGTCCTCTTTTTGCTTTGCATGATAGGTGTGTGTTTTTCCAGTACCATAAACAGGAATCGGAATTGATAAAATTTAAAATGTCAACCGATTAACATAAAACACAAGGCTTTAATAGTCCTTTCTGCCCATAAATGATTAAAAATGCAAAATATATGTTGTGAATATGTACAAAAACAGAAGCGATTATTTGATTATAACTGACAAATCGTATGTCAACCGGTTGACATACAAAAAGAGCAGTGTTAAAGTAAGGGCACAGTAAGGACAGCAATGACGGACAGAAAAAGAATTAGTAAGTTTGGGAACGGGAACCTATCATATTTTAGATTCATGAAAGAGTGGAGGAAAAACAATGAAAGCAAAAAAAGTGGTAGCAGTATTCATGACAGCAGCAATGACAATGGGGATGTTAGCAGGCTGCGGAAGCAACAACAGCACAGGTACAGCAAATGCAGGCAGCAATAGCGCAGAGAGCAAAAGTGATGCCGGTGAGAGCACAGATGCAGCAGGAACAGAGAGTGCCGGAAGCACTGATACATCAGATCTGGCAGGAACACAGATCACCATGTTAAACAGTAAAGGTGAGATCCAGACAGCACTTGAAGATATGGCAGAGGCGTTTAAAGAAGATACAGGAATCGAGCTTGAGGTTCAGGCATGTGGAACCGGTGAGTCTCCGTATACAAGAGTTACAAGCGCATACAACTCAGGAACAGCACCGACGATGGCGATCTTAGATACCACAGACGTTGTTGCACTTGCTTCCCAGTATGCAGTTGATCTCTCCGATGAAGAGTGGGTAAAAGAGTGTGTAAACCAGACCACACAGGTTGACGGAAAGATATACAGCTTTCCATTCTGTGTTGAGGGACGTGGAATCATTTACAATAAAGCAGCGATCGAGGATACCTTAGGAGAAGAGTTTGATCCATCCACCATCAATTCCTACGATGCATTAAAGGAACTGCTTGAGAATCTTCGTGCAGGCGGCATGGAGAATCCGGTCGTTATCTCCAAAGAAGACTGGTCATTAGGCGCACATCAGCTTGGATTTATCTATGATTCCTACGACGGAACCACAGAGGGAAGTGCCAAAGTGATCGATGAGTTAAAAGCAGGCACATTAAAAGCAGAGGATTATGACAGATTCAACGAGTTCATGGATACTTTTGATCTGTTAAGCCAGTACAACATCAACGGAGAGGATCCTTTAGGTGCTCTTTATGATCAGGATCCGATCTTCTTAGCTGACGGTGATGCCGCTCTCTGGATCAATGGATGCTGGGCTTGGCCAAACTTAAAAGAGGCAGGAGCTTCCGACAGTGATGAGTATGGATTCCTTCCATATGTTTTAGGAAATGATACTTCTGATTTTGCAAACAACGGTATTCAGGCAAGCGCAAGCAAACAGTTAATGATCGATGCAGAGCAGTCCACACCGGAGCAGCAGGAGGCGGCAAAGGCATTTATCAGCTGGCTGGTATACTCTGACAACGGACAGAAAATGTTAGTAGAAGACGCAGCAGTGATCCCGGCATGCAAAAACAATACTTATGAAGCATTAGATCCGCTTGGAAAAGACATTCAGGCAAAAATGGCAGCAGGCAACACTTATTCATCCAGCTTTATCGCACCTTCTGACCACTGGAGTGTACTTGGAGCTTCCATGCAGAAATACCTTGGCGGACAGTGTACAAGAGATGATCTTGCAGCAGACATCGACAACTATTGGACATCACAGAATTAATCGTATCTAAAGTATAAAAACAAAAAGCATCTGAGCGTGACCGTACGGATCACAGCCATATATCATCTCTGCGGGAATGCCATCTGAAAAAGCATGATGGCAGTTTCCGTGGGGATATCAGAAAGGAATTAGGGTTATGGGTAGAAAAACGGGAGAAAAAATTAAAAATCTATGTATCTTTGCACTGCCGGGATGTCTGATTTTCTGTGCAGTTGTCATACTGCCTTTCCTGTATGGTTTTTACCTGACACTGACCGATTGGGATGGAGTCAGCAAAGTAAAAAATATTATCGGCGTGCAGAATTATATTTCCGTATTTAAAGATACGGCATTCTGGTCCTCTATGGGACTCACTTTAAAATATGTAGTTTTATCGGTAATCTTAGTCAATGCAGTGGCATTCCTTTTAGCATATGCACTGACAAACGGAATTAAAGGCCAGAAATTTTTCCGTGCCGGTTTCTTTACACCAAATTTGATCGGTGGTGTCGTACTTGGATTTATCTGGCAGTTCGTATTTTCAAGAGTGCTTGTAAACATGGGAAAGAGCACAGGCTGGGGATTATTTTCCACTTCCTGGTTAGCGGATCCGAATAAAGCATTCTGGTCCATGGTGATCGTTACAGTTTGGCAATTATCCGGTTATATGATGTTAATTTACATCGCCGGTTTCACAGGGTTGTCCACAGATGTGCTTGAGGCAGCCAGCATAGATGGGGCAACAGGTTTCCAGAAAATGAAGAGCATTATCTTACCGCTGATGGTGCCGTCGTTTGTTATCTGTCTGTTCCTTACCTTATCGAGAGCATTCATGGTTTACGATGTAAACCTTACATTGACAGGCGGTGAGCCTTACGGTTCCACCAGACTGGTTGCGATGCATGTCTATGAAAAGGCATTCACATCCAGAAATTATGGCGTAGGCCAGGCTGAAGCACTGATCTTATTTATCATTGTTGCATGCATCAGCGGTGCACAGATCTATATCGGAAAGAAGAAGGAGGTAGAGGCATAATGAGCAGAGGTTCAAAAGTTGGCGGGACAAAACGCCGTGTATTGGATGTTGTTGGCTTTACAGCGATCATTGTTTTATTCCTGCTTTATATGGTACCGTTCATTCTGGTGTTGTTAAACTCCTTTAAACAGAAACGTGATATCATCAAAAATCCATTTTCCTTTATCACAGAAAAGGGATATACACTTGCAAACTATACAAAAGCATTTGAGAAAATGGAATTCATAAAAGCGTTTGGAAACTCCCTGTTTATCACAGGCTTAAGCACATTGCTCGTCATCATTTTCGCATCTATGGTAGCATATTATTTTACCCGTGCAAAAAATACATTTTCCAGAGTATTCTTTGCATTGATGGCAGCATCCATGATCATTCCATTCCAGGCGATCATGATCCCGTTAGTTTCCATTTACGGTTCCGGACTTCATATGTTAAACCACAGACTGACACTGATCTTTATGCATACCGGATTTGCGATGAGTATGTCAGTATTCATTTATCAGGGATTTATTAAGAGCGGTATCCCGCTTTCACTGGAGGAGGCGGCATATCTGGATGGATGTACCAATGTACAGACATTTTTCAAGGTCGTATTTCCTCTGTTAAAACCGACTACGGCAACCCTTGTGATCTTAAACGTACTGGCATTCTGGAACGACTATCTGCTTCCTTCACTGGTACTTGGAAAGAAAAACTTATATACACTTCCGTTATCCACTTATTCTTTCTACGGAACTTACTCATCCGATTACGGTGTGATCATGGCAGCACTGGTACTTACTGTTGCACCGATCCTGGTATTATATCTGTTCCTGCAGAAAGAGATTATCGATGGCGTGGTAGCCGGAGCGGTGAAATCATAAAAGAGTATTATTCCTGTGAAGTGGCAGCAGTGAAATGGTGGTGAGCATAAAAACAGGATTTTATGCAGAAATGGAGACTGATATGAAAAAGTTGGAAAATAAATGTATGCTGATTACTTATTCGGATTCGATGGGACATAATCTGGCAGACTTAAACAAGATCTTAGATAAATATTTTAAAAATGCAGTGGGCGGGATCCATATCCTTCCGTTCTTCCCTTCTTCGGGAGACCGAGGATTTGCACCGATGGATTACCACAAAGTCGATCCGGCATTTGGAGACTGGAGCGACGTGGAACATCTGGCAGAAAAGTATTACCTGATGTTTGATTATATGATCAATCATATTTCGGCACAGAGTCCGTATTACAAAGACTTTCTGGAGAAAAAAGATGCATCTGAGTATCATGACCTGTTCATCCGCTACAAAGATTTCTGGGAAAACGGGGAGCCGACCGAGGAGCAGGTGGATGCAATCTACAAAAGAAAGCCGCGTGCACCGTATGTGGAGGCACATTTTGCAGACGGAACATCTGAAAAAGTATGGTGCACGTTTGATGAAGAGCAGATCGATATCAACTGTAAATCTGAGACGGCAAAGCGTTTTATCCGCGACAACTTAACGACATTGTGTGAGCATGGTGCTGCAATGATCCGCCTCGACGCATTTGCCTATGCAACCAAAAAAGCCGGAACAAGCTGCTTTTTCATTGAGCCGGATGTATGGGAGTTCTTAAAAGAGTGTGAGGATATCGTAAAGCCTTACGGAGTCACACTTTTACCGGAAATTCATGAGCATTACACGATGCAGGAGAAGATCGCAAAAGAAGATTACTATGTATACGATTTTGCACTTCCAATGCTGCTCATCAATGCATTATACTATGGACAGACACAGTATTTAAAACACTGGTTTGAGATCTGCCCGCGCAAACAGTTCACAACACTTGATACGCATGACGGAATCGGTGTGGTAGATGTCAAAGATCTGCTGCCGGATGAGGAAATCGGGCGCACCAAGGAGGATATCTTTAAGTTTGGTGCAAATGTCAAGAAAATCTATAATACCGCAGCGTACAATAACCTTGACATTTATCAGGTCAACTGTTCTTATTATTCCGCGCTTGGCGATGAGGATGATGCGTATCTGTTAGCGAGAGCGGTTCAGTTTTTTGCACCGGGTATTCCGCAGGTTTACTATGTCGGACTGCTGGCAGGAAAAAATGACTTAAAACTTTTGGAAGAGACGAAAGTGGGACGGAACATCAACCGTCATTATTATACAAAAGAAGAGATCGATGCGGAAGTAAAACGTCCGGTCGTGGCAGAACTTCTGCGCATGATGGAATTTCGTAATGCTCACCCGGCATTCGACGGAACATTTGAACTGGAAACCTGTGACGATGATAAGCTTGTGATCGTGCGAAGAAACGGTGATGCGTGGGCAAAACTTTCCGCTGACTTTAAGGCGAAGAAGTTTGAGATCACTTATACAGAAGACGGAGAAGTTCGCACGTTTTGAAGATAATTGCACAATAGGGTGCTAATGTTATCAGTAGTACGAATAAGAAAAATGCAAAAATATGCTGACCAGTGAAAGATGTTATGTGTTTACAAGTGCTGGTTAAAAAGGAAAAATATAAGTAGGAGGTTGTAAGACATGGAAAGAGAAATATACATCAAAAAAGGGTGGCTGTTTATTCCGGTCTGTGCCACGTATGGCGAGCTGCCGTTTGGCGGCAAAAAAAACAACCGTATGCTTGAGATATTCTGCCGGGAGGATAACAGCGAAACAAAGCTGTTTGAGTTTCAGATCCCGGCGGGAGAGGCAGAGGATGAAACATACCCTGTCAGTTATTATGCCCGTTTTCCGGTAAAGCAATTTACCGACAAAACACTAATTCTAAGAGGGGATCTTGGGAAAGCTTTCTTTGACAGAATCAGAAACGAGGACGTACCTGAAACGGAAGAAAAATCTCTCCGTGCTACGCAGGGTGAGGCTTTCCGCCGCCCTTCGATTCATTTTACACCGCAGACCGGATGGATGAATGATCCGAATGGCCTTGTGTATGCAGAGGGCGTGTATCATTTGTATTTCCAGCATAACCCGTTTGATGTGCAGTGGGAAAATATGAGCTGGGGACACGCGGTAAGCAGGGATTTACTGCACTGGGAGCAGAAGGATGATGTACTTTTCCCGGATGAGACCGGAACGATGTTTTCCGGAAGCGGTATTGTAAATGATCGTAAGATGCTCGGACTGCCGGAAGATGCGGTGATAATTTTCTACACGGCAGCCGGAAATAATAATAAATGGAGCGCAGGGAAACAGTTTACCCAGCGCATTGCATACAGTACGGATGGCGGGGAGACACTCCATAAAATTGACAAAGGTGTGCTTCCGACGGTTTGTAAAGAAAACCGTGATCCGAAGGTGTTCTGGCATGAAAAAAGCGGTGCCTATATCATGACACTGTGGTTAGAGGAAAATGATTTTGGCATTTTTCGTTCCACCGATCTGCTAAAATGGGAACAGACCGACCGCCTGACATTCAAAGAGGCGTGGGAATGTCCGGATCTGGTATGCCTGAAAGATGAAAAAGGAAATGAGACCTGGATGTTCTGGAGCGCAGACGGTTTTTACTTCTGGGGAGAGTTTGATGGATATCAATTTCAGACCGACGGTGTGCGTCATGCGGCATACATTAATAAGATAGCTTATGCGGCGCAGACTTACAGCAATACAGGAAATCGTGTGATCTCAGTTCCGTGGCTCAGATTTCCAAACCGCGGAAGAAATTATACCGGGGCGATGGGACTGCCGAGGGAGTTTTCCGTTGCATATAAGAACGGTGAAAAAGTGCTCAGACAGAAACCGGTCAGGGAGTATGATGACAGCAGGAAACCTGTGTATGACAGTACAATGAAAAATGTCCGGCAGCAGGATACTGAAAATGAGGCACTGATGGCAGACACCGCAGCAAAAGTTGCAGATGAACATGTGTCAGCAAAGGATTTATTTCAGTGGAAATTTGTGCAGGATACTGCAACAGAAATTCAGATTACCCGTGCACAGTCAGAGGACATTTTAAGTGCCCGCATCAACCAGAAGACTGACTTTGTATACAATGCAAAAACCGGAGAGTTAAAAATCGGTGAAGAAACATTTGTAACAGGTGCCGGAATCCGTGATTTTTCTCTGCTTTTTGATGATGTGATTCTTGAAGTGACTGCAGATTGTGGTACAATCACAGGTATATTTGAACTGCCTGAAATTGCAGAAAAATTTTGCATGGAAAAGGGCAGCATAGAGAAGATACTGGTTTTCGGGGAGGAAGTATGGCAACCTTAAAGGATGTGGCAAAGGAGACAGGGCTTACCGTAAGCACTGTTTCCCGTGTGCTGAATAACCGTGGATATATCAGCGAAGAAACGAGAAAAAAAGTATACGAGGCGATGAAGAAGCTCAATTACCGCCCGAACGAAGTAGCGCGTTCGCTTTCCAAACAGACGACGAACACGATCGGTGTGATCGTGCCGCACATCAGACATCCGTATTTTGCGGAGCTGATCAGTAATTTGGAGAGTCAGGCGTATCATTATGATCATAAGATTTTACTGTTTAACTCCCAGGAGAAAAATGAAAAAGAATGGGAATACATGGAAATGTGCACGAGCAACCGCGTGGCGGGAGTCATTCTCTGCAGTGGAACGGTCGGCGTGGAAAAGTTTACCGGATTAAATGTGCCGCTGATCACGATTGAGCGTTATCTTGAAAATGGAACAGCGGAGGTGGAGTGTGACAATGAGCAGGGCGGACGTCTTGCAGCGCAGCATCTGATCGACTGCGGATGTAAACATCTGATCCACATCAGCGGTGTCCATGAAACTGCCATGCCTGCGGATGCGCGTGCAGTTGGTTTCCGTGCAGTCTGTGAAAAACAGAAGGTTTCTTACCAGATCGCAGATACCACGGCCTTTGAATATAATCATCTCGAATACCATCAGATTCTCGAAAAACTGCTAAAGGAAAACCCGGATACAGACGGAATTTTTGCCAGCAGTGATCTGATCGCAGCGCAGCTTCTTCAGGTGTGCCATAATTTGAACATTGATGTGCCGTCGCAGATGAAGATCGTGGGTTTCGATGATGTCAATATTGCATCATTAACAACGCCGCCGATCACGACGATCCATCAGCCGATCAAAGAGATGGCAAAAATGGCGGTGGAACTGCTCGTCCGTTCCGGCAATGGGGAACTTGTGCCGAACCGCACT